>Ga0209755_10003205_pt1 | contig 20837 bp, 18 predicted proteins | sample TergutCo191P1_FD_187301 | JGI IMG/M metagenome (GOLD analysis project Ga0209755, IMG submission 187301) | Cornitermes sp. P1 segment gut microbial communities from Petit-Saut dam, French Guiana - Co191P1 (SPAdes) (version 2) | ecosystem: Host-associated > Arthropoda: Insects > Digestive system...
TTATCGGGGCGACTGTGGGAAATATGGCTTCGGTGGTTAATCCGTTTGCCACGGGCGCGGCTGTAGCGGCAATAGGAAACCCTGATATGACGATGGGTTCGGGTATTGTGCTTCGAATTGTGCTGTTTATTGTGTTATATATTATTGCAGCGGTTATGCTTATGAAATATGGAGCTAAGGTAAAGGCACATCCTGAAAAATCAGCACTCCATGGCGTTGAAGGTGTTCGGACAAGTGCTGACGGCACTACCAAAGAAGTGCCTGAAATGACTCCCAGGCGCATGGCTTCGACGGTTTTGTTTGTGGTGATGATTTTAGTTTTGATTATAGGATATGTTCCATGGACGGATATCGGCGGCGAGGCACTGGGTAATATCATCAATGCTCCTTTTAATGTTGTGGCGGCGATTCCTTTTATCGGTGATGTTTTTGGAGCGGAGCATGTGACACCGTTCGGCGCGTGGGGTTTTGACGAATTTTCTGTTTTGTTTTTTGTCGGTTCGTTAATTTTAATGCTTATCAATCGTATTAAGATTGATGATTTTCTGACTGATTTCATAAGCGGGGCAAAAGACCTTTTGGGCGTGGTGTTGGTGCTGGCTATTGCTCGCGGAATCGCGATTGTCATGGGCAGTTCTACGGAGGGTATGTCCGTCACGCTTGTTTACTGGATTTCAAATGCTTTGGAAAATGTTCCCATTTGGACGTTTGCGCCATTTACCATACTTGCATTTTTGCTCATCGGGCTTGCACTTCAATCTACAAGCGGCGTTGCCGGGATTTCCATGCCTATACTTGGGGCGGTAGTTGCTGCGTTGTTCGGCGAACACGCAATCGGTACTGTCGGCGGCGGTGTGCTTTTAATAAGTGCGTTTACAATCGGGCTCAACTTTACTGGCTTGCTTTATCCGGGCGCAACAAATCTCGGTACGATTGAGCTTTACAATGTGCCGTACAATCATTATTTGAAGTTCATGTTCAAATTTGCGTTGCCGCTACTGCTAGCCGCCGCAGTCTTGCTATCACTTGCAGCCGCAACAGGTTTTGTGTTTTAGTGTGAGGGGTGGGAGTAGAAATTTTGAGCAGTTAATCGTAGATGTCCGCTTTATTTGGCAACTTTAGCGATATACTTGAATATGGCAACAGAAGCAAAGCAACCTTTTAGCAAAACAAGGAGACTCTGATGAGCGAAAAAAAAGACAAAATTAAACTATTTGAAGAAAAACAAGTCCGCACTGTTTGGGACGAAGATGCTGAAAAATGGTGGTTTTCGGTGGTGGATATAGTAGCTGTGCTGACTGATAAACAAGATGGATTGGTTGCGCGAAAATACTGGAATAAGCTAAAACAACGTTTAACAGAAGAGGGAAATGAAACGGTGACAAATTGTCACCAGTTGAAGATGAAAGCTGCAGATGGGAAAATGCGATTAACCGATGTTGCAGATACAGAACAGATACTACGCATAATTCAATCAACTCCGAGCAAAAAAGCAGAGCCTTTCAAATTATGGCTTGCCAAAGCCGGAAGTGAGCGTATTGATGAAACGGTCGACCCTGAACTGTCTATTGACCGAGCTATCCAAAATTACCGCCGATTGGGGTATAGCGAGCGTTGGATAAATCAACGGATTAAGTCAATTGAAGTCCGAAAATCGCTAACTGATGAGTGGGATAAAGCTGGGGTACAGCAGGGTAAAGAGTATGCAATTCTTACTGATTTAATGACAAAAACGTGGAGCGGAATGTCCACCAAAGAGTATAAAAAGTTTAAGGACTTAAAAAAAGAAAATTTGCGGGACAACATGACGAACACCGAATTGGTTCTCAATATGCTTGCCGAGGTAGCTACAACTGAAATTTCAATAGTTGAACAACCTGATGGCTTTAGCGAAAGCGCAGAAGTAGCAAAACGCGGCGCAAACACAGCAAAAAATGCTCGTGAGCAACTGGAAGCAGAAACAGGCAAACCCGCCGTCAGCAGACTCAATGCAAAGGATTTGGGGCAAAGGCAGTTGTCGGACGGTGATACCAAGGACGGTCATGGTAGATGAGTATTCCAAATAGTTTACTTCTCGAACTATTTTGACTTTAAGTATAGTAAAGCGATTATATCAGATATGCTTTGCAATATCATCGTAAGCTATTGAAAATTGATTCATACTCATCGGCAGTCGCTGATGAAAACGAGAGAGGCAACCTTAATAGCATATTATCGTTGTAATACAGGTGTTGCCTAAGTAAAGGCATTGCCTCCCACACGCTCTCTATATGCTCTTTACGGAGCTGCATATCCCGGCTATTAGCAAAGACTTCAATGGAGGCACTTTCGTTTTCCTCGGAATGTCGGGAATCTCTCCAATCAATTCTCTCGATATATTGATTCGGTCTGCCTAAAAGCCCGTTAGGACAGGTATATTCGTCATACTCAAAAACACTAAGCAGTGGCAGACCGGCAGCTATAAAAGCATCCACCAAATCCCTTGCGCTTGGCGTTATTGATAATTCAGCAGCGGCTTCATCGGACATATCTGCAGGTTCGGGAGAAGAGACATCTTCCGACGACCCTGATTCCCCGTTATGCATGTCAGACGTATCGGACTCGGTTTCATCAGATTGGATTTGTAAGGCATCTGGGTCGGATTCTTCGAAAAATATAAGATGCAGACCTGCGGAAAAGCCTACGGACAAAATGAGAGTAGAAGTAAACAAAACTAAGAGTATGAGTGGAAGTACCACTCTCTGCTTGGCAATAACGCAAATAATCAGAACAACAACGGAAAGCGCAGTACCGATTAAACCCACAATGCCCAAAACAGCCATTACATTTCTTCCTCCAATCATCTACATATCTCTTAAACATGTCTCGCCAAAGCATCTCTTAATTTTGATTATACCACGCAATGCATTTTTATGCGACATAAATGTTTTAAATGAATTATTGAAAGAAAATGGCAAAAATTTCTCAGTTAACCTGATTCTCTGTTTTACCCAATATGAAACTGTGCAAGTTGCTAATGGCTATATCCATCAACCTTCGCCTGCACTCCACCGGTGCCCAAGAAATATGCGGTGTAATGATGCAGTTTTTTGCATTTAATAACGGATTATCACTTTTTATCGGTTCAACAGAGACAACATCTAAGCCTGCCGCACGTACTTTTCCATTGTTAAGTGCATCTGCCAAATCCTGTTCTATTATAAGAGGTCCGCGAGAGTTATTTATAATTATAACCTTATCCTTCATTTTCGCTATACTCTCTTTATTTATAATCCCTTCTGTCTCAGGAAGCAAAGGGCAGTGCAGGCTAATGACATCAGCTCTGGAAAACAGCTCATCTAATGTTACATAATCTGCTATGCTTGCACCGTAGCTACTGTTTTCTTTATCAAAGGCAATGACATTCATATTCATTGCCTTTGCAATCTTTCCAGTGGCTTGTCCGATTCTACCGAAGCCAATGATGCCAAGAGTCTTACCGGAAAGCTCAATCAAAGGAATATCCCAGAAGCAAAAGTCGTCAGAGTTTGCCCAACGCCCATCCTTAACGGCGCTGCTATGATGCCCAATATGACTGCATATCTCCAGCAAAAGCGCAATAGCAAACTGACCTACTGCATCTGTACCGTAGGCAGGAATATTGCATACTGGAATGTTTCTTGCTTTTGCAGCATCTACATCGACAACATTGTATCCGGTTGCCAAAACGCCAATATAACGAATTGATGGGCATTGAGTTATTGTGTTTGATGAAATCGGAGTTTTGTTGGTAATGACAATTTCTGCATCTCCAATACGATGGACTATTTCATCTTCATTCGATACAGGAGTTCTGTCATAGAGCGTGACTTCACCAAACTGTTCAAACCCCTCCCAAGCCAGATCACCGGGATTTAGTGTATACCCATCCAAAATAACTATTTTCAAAAGTCGTTCCTCCATTTTTAAAATTAATATAGTCGATTGCGAGACTCAAAAAGCCAGTGAAAATTTTGGATTTTCGAGCAAATATACTACTGATTTTTCTACAAAGACACCAACATCTATCTCAAATTGTGCTGCTTTATGCGCTAGTCTTCAAGTAGCACCCAAGCACGGTTTAATGTCCGTTTTGCATTTGCAATCAATACATCAGAAGCTTCATCCTGCCAAGGCTTGACCTCAAAAGATAGGACATATGGGTCTTCAACATTGAAAAATCCTTCATTTTTTAAGACACGCAGAAATTCCAATACTTCCGGCACATCGTTGCTACCACCGGGAAATCCGAAACGTTGATGTTCATCACCGTATCCAAGAACGCTCGGATTTTCGCAAACTGTATTGCCTATGTGGAAATGTGTGAGGTAAGGGCGTAGTGTCCTAACTACAAATTCAGGAGATTCGTAGGTCATTGGTATATGGCTCAAATCAATCATGAGCCCGAAGTTGCTGTGTGTGGTGCGCATATCCGCTGCAAACCTCGCAGCCAGAGGGGCTCGCCCAATCAGCGATGCTTTAGCGATGTCATAGTCAAAAACCTCAAGTTCAATTAGAATATCCTTTGCCTTTGCGTAGTCGCATAGGTTTCGCGTTGTTTTTAGCAGTTGAGCATAAGCCCGCTCTTTAGTGTCTTCCTCCCACTGCCTTGATAGAAATGCGACTCCCTTTGCGCCAAGCTCACCTGCCTCGTCTATAGCTTCAATCAGCGTATCTTCAGCAATTTTACGCTCAGCTTCATCGATGTGGTTCGGATTCATTCCGGTTGTGAGAAGCCTTGGTTGGGCACCGTAGCAAACAGTCAGTTTCGAAGTTTCTAATAGTTTTGCTGCTTTCTTACGTGTTTCATCACTCTTAATCCACGAGAGCTCTATAGCTGTGAAATAATCATCGCAGGCAACTTGCTTTATCCTGTCCAATAAATTAGGATCTTCTCCGCGAAGCCCGTCAGGCCAAGCCATAAACTCAACCAAACCTACTTTAAAATACTTATGGATCGATTCGCGCATATTGTTCAGCTCCTTAAAATTTAATTAGGCTTCCATGGATAGATTTTACCCTTTAGCAGTTCCTTATTATCACAAAGAATAATGGAATCATGCTCGCCATAAAAACCCTGCCTGTATCAGTGTCTAAACGGTTGGTCCAGCTTAACTATTTGACTCAATTTAACGTTAATATAGTACAGAGTACACTGCTAGCTCATTGCGTCTAATGATACATGATACACCTGCATAGAGACATTGCCTTGGGCTTGTACAAATAAACTTGAAACGTTTCATCTTTTATCAACACCGAACCTACCATTATCCACAGTACGTCTGTTCAATTCTAGTACAAAATGAATCTCATGTCAAGATTTTCAGGTTAAGTGACTAGGATAATATTTTCGAATTTGAGTTTCCAAAAAATCAACCAGGAACGAGACGGGGGTGACCATAGTGAAAGTCGCACACATTCTAGGGTGACATTGATGAAACTGACTTCATCTGCCAATGTTATATATAATGCACAAATTTTATGCGAACTTTTCGGTATATTTTGCTAAAATGTTTTTTTATATTGACATCATCATTATGCTCAGGTATCATACATATGGGTTCTTCTTAGGAGTGGTTCTTTGTAACATAAAAATGAAACGTTTCATTTTTATGAATGATCGACACCATTTCGAAAATTAACTAAATTTGAAGGAGGCATATTATGAAAATGAAAAAAACTGTAAGACTTATTCTTTTTGCACTCGTTATCCTCTCCATGCTAGCACTAGTTGCTTGCGCAGAGGAAGATGCTCCAACTTCACCCGGACCCGGCTCCGAGGCTCCACCAGGAAACATTCAAGATCCTGCAGGTGGAGATGATGTAGTTAATGATAGACCGTTTGAGGGTCAAACTCTGACAGTTATCACAGGAGCTGCAGCGCACCTCGAAGCTATTGCCGGATACTTCACAGAGGAAACCGGAATTACGCTCGAAATTATGGGAATGACCAGCGGAGACATCCGAACAAGATTTGCTCTTGAAGCAGCTTCACGTACAGGCACACTCGACATTTTGGGAGCGAACTATCAGTGGCATGCTGAGTTTATTACTGATGAAGCTAGTCTTTATCTACCTATCGAACGGTTTATGAACAATCCTGATTTTCCTCAAATTCCATGGGATGAATTTAGCCGCGACGCTATAGAAGCATATAGCATGTTCAGGGGTGTTTATTATGGCGTGCCCCACACAGTTGACGTATACCTGTTCACTTTTAATAGAGCTATGTATGAACAAGCAGGTCTTGATCCGGACAGACCACCGACAACATGGGCAGAAGTGATTGAAAACGCAAGAATTATCGAAGAAGCCATACCTGGCGTACGTGGATTTGCAGCAAATGGATTCCGTGATCTTCAGATTGGAACAACATACACCCAGATTTTGTTTTCGTTAGGTGCTAATTGGACTAATGACGATCATACTATCGCACTCTTTGATCAACCTGCCGCAAGAGAAGCACTTGAGATATTAGTTGAACTGTTTGAAGTCTCCCCTCCCGAAAGTGTTGCGTTTAACGGTGTTGACACAGCACAAGCTTTTGCTGCAGGTAGGGTTGCACAAATACTAAACTGGCCCGGCGTGTTTGGTCTAAACTTTACTGATGAGTTCCTATTAATAGACCCGGACGACATCGTATATGCTGAAACACCTCAAGGCAATTCTATTTTGGGTGGCTGGTCTTACTTCATTAATTACCACACACCAAACGCAGATGCATCATATCATTTCCTTGCATGGTTTGCCAGAAGTGATATCCAGATTAAATATGCTTTATCCGGTGGTGCAACAGCCAATCTCGTAGCTCTGGCAAATACAGACGTAATAGAAAGATTCCCATATATGCCGGCTGTTGCAGCTTCTATGTACAGTGCGTGGCCATATCAAATTATGCCGGTAACAGGTGAACTAAGAATGCTCATGTCTGAAGAATTAAATGATTTTATTACCGGTGTTACTGATTTTGAAGGAGCTCTTAGAGGTATGCAAAATCGCACACAACAGCTTCTGGATGACATGAACCGTTAAATTGTGAGCAATTAACTTAACAATTTGCGGGACGTATTATAACAAATCATGTTCGTTTATCTGTAACTCATGAAAGATGTTGAGCCCTCAGTAAAACGAGGGCTTAACATCAAAAGATGGAGGTGTTTACCATTAGCAATCTTATATTAGTGTTAAAAGGTAAAAAACCAATGAGCGATGCAGCATTTGGGCTTATTCTCGCTTCATTTGCTGTAACTGTTACACTTGTAGTCTTTATTCTTCCGATGCTTTACGCTGTTGTAATCAGCTTCTCATCATACAACCATATGCTAGGCCGCATAGAACGGTTCGTGGGTTTTGAAAACTATGTTAGAATTCTGACAGATCCTGCGTTCTGGTCTGCTTGGAGAGTAACACTTACATATGCGCTTATCAGCGTACCAACACAGCTTATTATAGGCGTATCGGTTGCTCTGCTATTGCATCAAAAATTATTCGCCAGAAGGGTTTGGCGCACTGCTATACTTGCGCCCATGATGGTGACTCCGGTAGTAGCTGCACTTATGTGGCGACTGATATATAATCCCGGGAATAGTATTTTAAATCATGTGTTATCATTGCTTGGTATAGCTCCATGGACATCCATTGCAGGTCCTTCGGCAATTGTTGCAGTAGCAATTGCAGATATTTGGCTTGGGTCACCGTTTATTGTACTAATCTGTCTGGCAACTTTGCAAGGTATACCGGAAGACTTATATGAGGCGGCATCTCTTGACGGTGCAAAAGCACATCAAAAATTTATTAGCATAACGCTTCCATACCTCTCAAATGTGCTGCTTATCGGCGCTTTGTTCAGGACAATTGATGCAACAAGGGTTTTCGACACTCTATTTGTTCTTACAGGAGGAGCATTTGGAACGACAAACACAATGATGTTCTTCTATACAAGATTATTCCAAACATTTAATATAGACAGAGCTACCGCGTTTGCTGTAATCATGATAATAATGACAGCAATTATAACACTTCCTATCACGACAAAACTATTACGCGATATAGGAAAGGTGCGTGATCACTAATGAAAAGAAAACACATATCATATATCGCTTGCAGTATTATTGCGTTCGCTGTATGTACAATAGTACTCTCTCCTATACTATGGTTGCTTTTTGCGTCATTCAGAGTTCCAAGGGATTTTCTGCATATGCCTCCAAATTTTGCAGGTTCATTTATCTTGACAAACTACACTTCACTGCTGGAATTGCCCAGAATTCCACGCTTTTTCCAAAACTCAATAACTGTAGCAGTTATAGGTGCATTTCTATGTTGCGCCATGGCTAGTTTACTGGCATACTCCTTGACTAGATACAAGTTCCCGCTCAGACGTGCATTTGCCTCAATGTATCTGGTGTTGAGAATGCTTCCGGGCATTATGATTATCCTGCCTATTTTCATAGTTGTATCAAACGTAGGGATGCTTGATAGTCTTATTCCGCTGATTTTATGTTACATAGTTGCTCAGTTTCCTATTGCCACATGGATGATGCAAAGCTTTTTCAGGGAATTGCCGGTGAATATTGAAGAATCAGCAAAAATAGACGGATGCAATCGTCTCCAGGCCATGATGATAATTGCTTATCCGCTATCAATTACTGGAATAACGACAACATTTGTTTTCGTGTTTATCAACATGTGGAATGAGTTTTTCTTTGCAAGATTGCTGACAATAACAAGCGCAGTAACACTTCCGCTGGGAATTTTGCAACTCACAAGTATGTATGCGACAGAATGGGGTAGAATTGCTGCTTTTGCCATGCTCATAATTGCACCGGTATTAATTATTGCATTTGCTACTCAGAAGTATCTCGTTCGCGGCATGACTATGGGTGCACTGAAAGGATAGCACGATTTATGCATAAGATCCGATAAACCCACTCGCTGAGCTTACTATTGGTGCCGTAAAGTGTCTTGCTTTTTACTCTATATCTCATTGCAGGTTTTTGCCTACACTGTCACGCTTTATCAACTCAACGTTATATCTTATGGTTTCTCCTTTCGGTGTACCATTTGCTCGTCGTCTAAGCTGCTCAAGAAGCATAAAAACACTCTTTTGCCCTATTTCGTATTTTGGCTGATTCAGTGTGGTGAGAGATGGAGTCCAATTTTTAGCTAAGTCGATATTGTCAAACCCGATTATGGATATATCATCAGGTACTTTGCACCCAATATCAAGACATGCTTTTATCGCACCAAAGGCCATGATGTCGTTAGCGCAGAAAACAGCAGTAGGAGGGTCACGTAGGGTCAAAAGTTTCATCATGGCAGCGTATCCACCATCACATGTATAATCCCCTTCAACCATATACTCTTTTCGAAATTCGAGTTTTTTATCTTCCATATACTGTATATATGAATTATAACGACCTTGCACACTAATAGAATCTGCAGAACCTATGTTAATGAATGCGATTTTATAGTGACCGTTTTTGTAGAGTAGATTCATTGCTTTTTCCGTTCCGCCCCGTTCATCAATATCTATAGTGCTGTATTGCGCAGTCTTTCGGTTCTCAATATGACGATTTTTTCCTACAAAAACTAAAGCACATCGCTCTAAAATAGCATCGGCTTCATCATTATCGATAGTTGGTCGGATTAAAATAATTCCGTCAACTGACTTTGAACAGAGTTCTTTTATATATTTGCGTTCTTTTTCCCCATCACGATCATTGTTACACAAAAAAACCGTAAACCCTGCTTCGCGTGCAGCATCTTCAACACCACGCGCAAATTCAGGATAGAACGGATTGGTAATACTTGGGATAATTAATCCTATACTCTTAGAAAGCCTTGTACGCAAAGTGCGAGCCGTAAGGTTTTCAGAGTAACCCAGTTCGTTCACGGCTGCTATGACCTTGTCTCGATTTTTCGGTTTAACACTAGGGAGATTATTCAAAACATTAGAAACGGTACCCAGTGAAACTCCGGACTTCCTTGCTATGTCTTTCATAGTTGCCATTCATAATTCACCCTACTCAAATAGTTTACAATGCACATACATGCAAAAGAATATCAGCAATAATAATGTTTGTCAAGAAATTTAAAAGTGGAAAGGTTGGGTACAAAATGGTCAAAATTGCAATAGTAGGAGCTGGTGGTATATCAGCACAACATGTAAAATCGATAAGCGGGTTCGATAATGCTGAAATAGTAGGCATTATTGATACCAACAAGGAAAATGCTCAAAAACGCGCTGCTCTATGCAGTGCAAAAGTATATGAGAAGCTTAGCGATTGTCTAGACCTTGTAGACCTGGTTTACGTGCTGACACCACCATCAACACACAGGGAAATAGCTGTTGAAGCGATGAGGGCTGGGAAACACGTAGTTGTGGAAAAACCTATTTCTTCGACTATAGAGGATGCGGAAGCCATGGTTGCCGAGTCTAAGAAAAACGATGTTTTCCTTATAGTTGGATTTAATATGCGCTTTCGAACCGGATTTATGCGCTTGCATGAGTTTGTAAAGTCAGGGAAAATAGGCACACCAATAACATATTGGTGCCAACGTCAAGGGTATCGCTCAGATCCTCAAAACAAGTGGAGTACAGATCCGATGTTAATGACCGGCATGAGCATACAGTCATTGTCGCACGACATTGACTCAATGCGCTGGATAGCCGGAGAAGCGTTGACAGTAAGTGCAATAGTTCAAGAATCGCGCACTAACCTCCCAGGTTTCGATGATAATACAAATGCTATATTTACACTAAAAAATGGAGCCAGTGCAAATTTTCAGTCTAGTTGGTCTTCTCATGCCACGTTTAACACACGAGGTATGCTTGGTACTGAAGGCACAGCTTATGTCGGTGGGAACGACCTTTGGAACTTGGATTTCTTCAGGTGGAAGACCAAGGATATGGAATATGAAAAGACTGAATATATTAATGACTTGCACGATATTAAATCATTTGAGCGCGAAAACCGTTATTTTATTGATTGTGTTGAAAAAGGTGTAGCACCAAGTGTTACCGGCGAAGACGGTTTAAAAGCGTTACGAATATCATACGCTATGCTGGAATCTAGCAGCAGTAATAAGGTTGTACGTCTTAATTATTAGGTAATCAAGAAGCAAAGGATAAATTATTAATGAAGTCCTATGGCAGGGTGAACGCCATGTCAAGTTTCTAACCAGTTTGCAACACATTTTTCTAATATTGATTTTCTATCTGCATTCGGAGCTACTTCCATTTTAAGGATATCGCTAAAATGCATAACCATGTCACTCTCATTACTGGAACTCCATCTTTCCAACCCTTCTCCGTTAGGATTGCCTGATTTAATAAAATTAGCCCAATACCTTGCCATAGTTAAAGAAAGCTCACGATCATTATCGCTCCATGGGCGCTCTATCATATCAAGGTTCTGAAACACATAAGCGAGCTCTCCGGTATGAAAAGACCCATAGATATCACTACTGCGACCGGGAGGCACTTTAGTAAAAAGATATTGAAAAGTGGGAATCCCGGAAGTAGCTTCGTGCATAAGGGACAAGGTGCGGTGAGAAATAAAGTAATGGTCTGTGAAATAATCGTTTGATGACCTGATGGCTTCTTCTGCTGTTCTCGCCGGATAGTGTTTAAGATATTCATTTGCTTTATCACCAAATCTATTTGCATTTTCTACATAACTATCGACAGTCATACCACTGCAGTTGAAGACACCTTCATCATTTGTACTGCCGGAAAGCAAGGCAACATAGTGCTGATTTCCCGAATGTACGACCTTAGCAGGATTGTCTTCATAAACGTAACCGTCAATAACCGGAGTGACGGAAGGCCAAGTTGGAGCGACTTCTATAAAACGACTAAGAAGCTTATGCGCCGAGATATTACGTAATTCTTCTATGGAGTGAGCACCTATTTTCGAAACAAGTGTTTGTCCTGCCTGTTCAGCATCTTTCAGATGGACGTTAACACCACTTCCAACAGCGCATCCACTCTGTGATATTGCACGTATGAAAAGTCCTTTAGTCAACGGGGAAACCATATGTATTCCAACACATCTTCCACCTCCCGATTGTCCGCCTATTGTGATTTGGTTTGAATCCCCGCCAAAACTATCAATATTGGCGCAGACCCATTTAAGTGCTTCAATCTGATCCAATATAGCATAATTTCCGGAAACACCAAAGCGAGACTCTTTACTGAGTTCAGGATGAGCTAACAAACCGAAAATGTTCAGTCGGTAATTGATAGTAACCACGACTATACCCATTTTTGCAATATTTTCACCATCGAACGGTTTTGAGTGCCCGTAACCCTGAAAAAGCCCACCACCGTGAATCCATAAATAGACAGGAAGCTTGTCTCTTTGGGTTTGCGCAGGTGTCCATATGTTTAAGTACAGACAGTCTTCACTAGTTTTGACAGGGTTAGGAAAAAATTCTCTATGATAGAAGCTCCCCTTACGATAAGGCTCTTGTATGCATGCACTGCCAAAGCAGTCTGCTCTTCTCACACCTTCCCACTTTGACGGTGATTGCGGTGGTCGCCACCTCAGCTTTCCCACCGGTGGAGCTGCGTAAGGAATTCCTTTAAAGACAGATATTAGCTCATCTCTCCCCGGCACAGATGATACAAAACCCGAAGTTGTTTTTACAATGTCAAGTGGCATGTGCACTACTCACCTTCTTTGTACAGAAATTGTTCCAACAGCATTTTGATTATAGCACTGCAATTGGTGCAAATCAATATTTTGAGATGTAGTAAGGCTACTTATTTATAACCTTTTGTTCCATGTTATTAATACTACACTGTTAGGAGGAAGTCAACTATGCGGATTAACTTTACAGGCAATGTTGAGAATGTTTCAGAACTGCGTATTGGTGTAATTGGTTGCGGTTCTCATTCATTTCGAAACATATTTCCCGTTTTCCAATTTGTCCGAGCAAAATTGATTGCGACTTGCGATTTTTTGCCGGAAAAAGCCAAAGCATATTGCGATAAGTTTGGAGGAGAACTTTACTTCACGGATTATAATGAAATGCTGAAAGAAGCGAACTTGGATGCAGTCCTTGTTATTGTTGGTAACGACGATTTTGGAAGACCAATGTACCCGAAAATTGCAGTCGACTGTATGCTTGCAGGTTGTAATGTATGGGTTGAAAAGCCTCCTGCAGCAACTACTGACAATATTGAAGAAATGATGCGAGTATCAGCAGAAACAAAAAAAATTGTAATGGTCGGTTATAAAAAAATGTATGTTCAGGCATACCGCAAAGCAAAAGAACTTGCTTTGCAGAAGGACTTTGGCGGGATTTCTATGATGATGCTTCAAAACCCTGAAGTGATACCAACTGTGGAAGCTCTAAATTCGTTTTTAGTAGAAAAGACTCCTGACGAGACTGTGATTGCTTTTCTTGAGCATCTTTGCCATCCTCTGTCGCAAATGATTAGCTTGCTTGGAGCACCTGAAAGTATGATGTTTGATCGCAACGATACCGGTGCAGGGTTCATTTCATTTCAATTTCCCTGCGGAGCGATGTCTATTTTACAACTCACATGTGGTATGGCGATGAATGGAGGCGTCGAGAGAACAGTCATTATTTCAAAGAGCGGCGTTTCATCTACCGGACGGATTGGAGGTCGCCATATAATAGTCGAAAACAACTTGACGCTCACATACCATAGAAATCCTGACTTCTCCTATGGTGACGAAACAAATTTCTATAAAGGCGATCCAAACGAAAATACAGCTATATGGACTCCGGAATTTTCTCGTGGGCAAATGTTTAACAAAGGTCTTTTCCTGCTTGGATATTTTGGAGAAATAAACGAATTTTGTGAAGCGGTTATTGAAAAACGTCAGCCTGTTGATGGCACATTAGAACAAGCATGGGCTGCAACGCACGCCTTTGAAAAGCTCCTCGAAGGCTTGGGGAAGCGAATAAATCTTAATGCTCCTCCTAAACTAGAAAGCTTCAGTAAGTGATAGATAACTACAAGAAATCAATGCGAAATTGGTTGGTTGCTTATCGTATGCTATTTCTCGTAGACGCTGCGGGTGGCAATTGAGAACTATACGATGATTGAATAAATGAAACCTGCCAAGATGTGATTGAGATTTTTTGAAGTGTCAAATAAAGAAACGAGGTAAAACTATGATTGTCGACAAATTGGAAAACTATAAACGCTATTCATACCTGCACAAAGACTGGGACAAAGCATTTTCGGTTATTGAAGATTGGCTTTCAAAGCCCATACCGGAAGGCGCTAATGTAGAAACCATGGAGGACGGAATTAAACTAGTAATGCAAACGTATAAAACAATCGAGCCTGAAGAAAAGAAATATGAAGGGCATAAAAAGTGCATTGACATTCAGTTCATTGTAAAAGGCCATGAAACTATTTATTACGCTGATGGTAATATTATGGAGATATTCACTCCATATAGCGAGTCGCGTGACCACATGCAGTTTGCTGATAGTGACGACTATACTCCAGTACAGTTGGGTGAGATGTGTTTTGCAGTCTTTTATCCTATGGAAGCCCATAAAACCCAATGTAAATGGAATGAAACAGTAGATGCTATCAAAATAATTGCTAAACTTCCGGTCTAGTTTCCTTGAATTAAGTTCTATGAGGTATGTATATGAGTTATCAAAGAGAGTTCACAAAGTATTTAAAGATAGGAGTCATAGGTGTAGGTAGCCACAGTTATCGCAATATTCTTCCGCTTTTAAACTTTTTGCCTGTTCGCTTATCTGCTGTTTGTGACTTAAATAGTGAGATGGCAGAAATTACAGCTGCCCAGTACGCTTGTCGCGCATATAACTCGACTGCCTCAATGTATGAAAAAGAGGCGTTGGATGCTGTTTTTATCTGTGTGGGACCAAAGCAGCATCCGGCTCTTGTTCTTGAAGCTTTACAGGCTAACGTGCATGTATGGGTCGAAAAGCCGATTTCTGTCCGCGCATCCCAGATTGATGAGCTAATAGAAAACAGAAAGGACCGCGTTGTAGTCGTTGGGCATAAAAAAGTTTTTATGCCTGCAACATGCAAAGCATTAGAGATTATTGAAAGTGCGGATTATGGTGCACTTAGATCAATTTTGGCAGTATATCCAATGAAACTGGAACAAAATGGAGAGGAGATACTTGCGGCACAGGAAACACCAAATTGGCTTTTGAATGGTGTTCATCCTCTTTCATTTCTTCTGCGGCTGGGCGGAGAAGTTAATGCGGTAACTGCAATTAGCGGAAAGTATGGAAGTGGTTCAGTGATATTGGAATTTGAAGGTGGTGTGATAGGAAATCTTCATCTGGCAAGCGGAGCTGCCCCTTCTCGCGAGTTCTATGGTGTTTACGGCTCAACGTGGAGCATGACTATTGAAGACACAAGAATTGGACTACAAAGAGGTATACCTTTTGAGTATGACCGGACAACAAGTTATGCGCCTGAGGGTATTGACAGTGGTGAAGTTGTATGGAGTGCAGGCAATTGTCTTTCCACGTTAGAAAACAATTCGTTATTCACTCAAGGACTCTACAACGAAACAAGGTATTTTTGTGATTGTGTATTGGAAAACAAGACCCCAGACCAAGGAACGCTGGAGTTTGCACGAAAAATAATGCTGGTATACGAAGCTGCGCTCTGCTCGCATGGGAATCGCATTGAGTTAGCTTAATTAGAGCAATGCCACATAAATATCTAACAAATATATAAACCTCTTCAAGAGAAGAGGAAGGAGGTCATCGAAATGAATTCGAAGTTATACGACAAGGTTTACGGCTGCTTATGCGGAGGTTTAATAGGAGATGCTATGGGTGCTCCTGTTGAAGGAATGCATTATGAAGAGATTGAGGAAAAACATGGCTGGCTGGACACATTTCAGGGTGCCGGAACGGATGATTCCGCAATAAAGCAGATTTTATGCCAAGCCATTATTGAAAATGGAGGATACATCACAGCGGATGAATGGGCTGCATCGTTCCTGAAAAACAAGGAAAAGTATTATTCCCTATTCTACATTCCCGTTCAAAATATGTTCCATAAACTAGAAAGCAAACTCTCCTTACCGGTGTACGCCGGTATGGGTAATATGCATTCAAGTTCTAGTGCGATGTCTATTTCACCCATGGGAATTATTAACGCATGTGATCCTCGTCAAGCAGCACTTGAGACATATGACGTGGCCGGACTAATCCATGCGGGCGACACTACTTTTTGTAGAGATGGAGCTTGCTGTATGGCAGCTGCTATTGCGCATGCGCTTTCGCCAACAGCTACATTAGAAAGCGTTATTGACGCTGCGATAGGGTATCTTCACCCTGTAAGTTCTCGTGAGTTTCTGGATTCTGTTGAGAAAACTATGGAAATTGCAAGACGTACTAACGATTACAAATCATTTCGAGCAGAATTTTACGAACGCTGCTTAGGTGATATAATCAGCGATTCCAGAGAGACTGTACCCTGTGTTCTCGCTCTATTTTACCTCTCTAAGGCAGATGCAAAGACGGCAATAACATATGCAGCTAATCTTGGGCGTGATTCTGATACTATCGGGACTATGATAGGAGCTCTATGTGGTGCTTTTAATGGCGTTTTCGGCTTGCCGAATGAGTGGATTAAACAACTAGAGGAAGGCTATGGAAAACATCAGAAGGTCAGCAGGGAAGAGTATAACATAGGAGAAATCGAAGTGGCTAATCAGCGTGAGCTTGCTCACAAACTCGTCGACGTAGTTCAGACTCGACAAAATGACAAGAAACATGTGCTTTCGCTCATAGAGCAGCTCGAAGAAAACGGAAAGGAATGGTTATAATTTTGAGGATTTGGGTTGGCAGTGATCATGGGGGATTTGAGCTAAAGGGAAAGATTGTTGAACAGATAATAGAGCAGGGGCATGAAGTTGTGGATGTTGGATGCAGCGGTACAGACATAGTGAGATATCCTTACTATGCAGCGGAAGTTGTTTGTGCTGTTGCGGAAGGAAAAGCCGAACGAGGGATATTGGTTTGTTCCACAGGAATTGGGATGAGCATATATGCAAATAAATTTCCTAAAATACGTGCGGCACTTTGCCTGACTACTACGATGGCAGAAATGACCCGACTGCATAACGATTCTAACATCCTTTGCCTCGGAGGGAAAATAACTGGAGAATGGGATGCGTTGCGTATTTTAGATATATGGCTCAAAACAGGGTATGAAGGTGGACGGCATGATATATCACTTGACCTTATAGCAGAGACGGAGTGCATAAATATGACAGGTGACCTTTGGAAACATCAAGGTGAGAGAAAGTAGTCCAATCTTCCAGGTGAACAACTATTGGATGACACATGATTGCTCAGGACTATTATCGATTTTTGTCAAAGGAGGAATGTAGAGATGCTTGGATTGAGTGTAGCGGTCGCAGATGAGTTAGCCTTACCTTCAGCTTTTGTCGTTTGGAGAGGCTTTGATGAATCTCTTCATAAAGCAAAAGAGTACGGATTTGACGGCGTAGAGCTTGCGTTGCGTAGAGCGGACGACATTACACCAGGGAAACTGGATGTGCTACTACGCAAAAATGAGCTTGCTGTGAGTGCAATAAGTACGGGGCAGGTATTTGCCGATGGAGGCTTGAGTCTCACAAATGATGATGCATCAATCCGCGCTAAAACATTAGATATTCTGCTTGAACTCGTGCGTATGAGCGGCGAGTATGGCAAGGTTTTAAACCTGGGAAGAGTGCGCGGGAGCATAGTGTCCGATTTTAGTGAAGGTTACTTTATTGAGAATGCCAACATTCTTTGCAGTGAAGCGGAGAAATATGGAGTTATAATCATTCTTGAGCCTGTTAACCGATATGAGATAAACTTTATTAATAACCTTGACGAAGGTGTTGAGCTAATAAAAAAAACCGGATCGCGGAATCTTAAACTCATGCCGGACGTATTTCATATGAACATAGAAGATGATAGCATTACAGGAAGTTTAGTGCGTAATCAAGAATTTGTCCACTATATACACTTAGCGGATTCTAACCGATTAGCACCAGGCTGGGGGCATTTGGATTTTTATGGAATCTTTAAGACACTTGTTGATATAAACTTCAAAGGCTGGGTTTCAATCGAAATTTTGCCTAAACCTACACCAAATGAGGCTGCAAAACAAGCAGCAGATTATATAATCCCATATTTATCAAGGGAAGGGCGGAGCTTTACATGATAATGGATAAGAAACAGGAGTTGAGGAATTTGTGCGCAGTTATGCGGCGAGAGTTAATTACGGTTCTGCATGGGATACAGACCGGACATCCGGGCGGCTCTCTCTCCTGCTGCGAGATATTATGCACACTTTACTTTCTTACAATGAATATTGACCCATCAAACCCGAAGCTGACGGATCGTGATAGGTTCATTCTTTCAAAAGGACATGCTGCTCCCATGCTATACTTATGTTTGGCTCATAGAGGGTACTTTACTATGAGCGAACTGAATACTCTGAGGCAAGTTGATTCAATATTACAAGGCCATCCGTGCGCATCTAAAACGCCTGGTGTTGAAATTTCGACCGGACCCTTAGGTTTGGGTCTTTCTGCAGGTATTGGGATGGCGGAGTCCATAAAGCAATCAAAAGAGAATTTCAGTGTCTACGTACTCCTCGGCGATGGAGAGCTTCAGGAAGGTGCAATATGGGAAGCAGCTATGACAGCAGCGAAGTATAAAACAGAAAATTTAATAGCAATTGTTGACTATAATGGCGTTCAGCTTGATGGAACAACTGATGAGATTATGCCGCTGGGCGATATTGAAGCAAAGTTTGCTGCCTTTGGATGGCACGTTTTGAATGTCGATGGGCACGATGTAGCAGCACTCTCTGAGGTGCTGGACAAAGCTCGTGTACACAGAAAAGGTCCGGTAGTCATTATTGCAAAAACGGTAAAAGGCAAAGGTATATCATTTATGGAAGGAAAGAATGAATGGCATGGCAAGCCTATTTCTGATGATGAGTATAATGCTGCTATATTAGAACTGGGAAGGAGTACAGTGTGAAGATGATTTCAATAAGGGATGCATATGGCGATGCTTTGGCTGAGCTTGGAGCTGAAAATAATAAAGTTGTCGTACTTGAAGCAGATGTCGGGAGCTCGAGTAAGAGCATTGTGTTCGGAAAGGCATTTCCGAGTCGGTATTACAATGTAGGAATCTCAGAACTGAACATGAATGCAATGGCGGCAGGTTTTGCATCATGCGGGTTGATTCCTTTCACTAACACATTCTCTGTATTTATGACTCTTCGCGGTGGAGACCCGATCAATAGTATAATAGCCTATGACAATCTAAACGTAAAATTAGCAGGTGCATATTGTGGGCTGTCTGACTCATATGACGGAGCAAGCCATCATTCAATAGGAGACATTGCTATTTTAAGGGCGATTCCAAACATGACGGTAATATCAGTTTGCGATGCCGTAGAGACACGAAAGGCCGTATTTGCTATAGCTGAACATATCGGACCCGTGTATTTGCGATTGAGCAGGGCATTAGCTCCCGTTATATTTGACGATAACTATATTTTTGAAATAGGAAGAGGTGTTATCGTTGAGGATGGAACAGATGTCACAATAATATCATCCGGGCAAGTATTGCACGAATGTATAAAGGCATCTGAGATATTGAAAAGTAAAGGTATTTCCGCGAGAGTTGTAAATATTCATACAATAAAACCTCTGGATAAAGACCTAATCTTACGCTGTGCAAGAGAAACGAAAGCAATCGTCACGGTTGAGGAACATAGCGTATTTGGAGGCTTAGGAAGTGCAGTAGCAGAGCTTTGTGCCGTAAAGTTCCCGAAACCGATGGAAATAATCGGCATCACTGAGTTTTCTCAGAGTGGGGACTATTACGAACTGTATAAGAAACACGGTCTTACGTGCGATCAAATCGCTGAGAAAGCTGGGAATCTGCTTAAAAAAGTCTGAAGTTAAATGTAGTCAAGTTGTTATAGAATTGGCGCACACAAACTCCCCACATAAGGCGTTTTCTGCGGGGTAGATTAGTCTGTTTATGCGACTAGTCTGAAAAACAGAGTGTTTTCGTCTATGTTGTCGCCTATGATTCTGCTGTGGTCAGTCCATAGTGCAGCACTGGAGAGGTAGACGACAATGCCGTCATACCCTATGGGGACAAGAAAAGTGTATTCTCGCATCACATGTGCTGCGCTGCCAACCCATGTGGTCGAGATTTCTTCATATCTGATAAAATATTCACGTTCCTCACCGTTTAAATTGATTGTTCTGTTTGATGTTCGAAAGCCGGGAATATCACTTTCGGGCAGCTGAACATGTGCCACGGATTGCTCATTTAAATTGATGGTGTAGTAATCGACATGCCCGATAATATAACCATAACCGTACTGATTAGCTTCCTCATCGTCGAAAATCAACATGATTGTTGCACGGATGAACTCGTAGCCGGGCTTTGTCGGGAGGTCCTCGAGCGATTCAAGTATATCAACAAATAACAGTGAAGCTGTTCCAACAGTGGTTATTGAAGGATTCAGATTAGTAACTGTGTGAAAATCATACGACCTGCCGGAGGTTGCATTGATTTGCAGTCCCAAAACTGTAAAATTCGGCTCTAGCACCTCGCCGACCACATCGCCGCAGAGCCTGCAAACAGGCGGCTCTTGAAAGTTTGCTTCGGTAGGTTCGTGGGGGGTAGGACCGGCGGATATTTCACCGCAGTCAAGGCAATATCTGGGTGTGTGACAGTCGGGGATTCTCCAAAAATGTCTGCACTCAATAATCTCAAAGTCCGGGGGTTCAACTTCCGGCGCG
>Ga0209755_10003206_pt1 | contig 20834 bp, 17 predicted proteins | sample TergutCo191P1_FD_187301 | JGI IMG/M metagenome (GOLD analysis project Ga0209755, IMG submission 187301) | Cornitermes sp. P1 segment gut microbial communities from Petit-Saut dam, French Guiana - Co191P1 (SPAdes) (version 2) | ecosystem: Host-associated > Arthropoda: Insects > Digestive system...
TGGTGTCTGGTGTCTGGTGTCTGGTGTCTGGTGTCTGGTGTCTGGTGTCTGGTGTCTGGATCAGTGCTTAAAATTGCCTGGGGCAATTTTAAGCTTTGAGAACGAGGGTTTTTTTTGTGCGAAATTTTTGTATTTTCAGCCATTGTAGTTAATATACCTTTTTTGGATTTTATTTTCAATATTTTTTGAAAAAATAATGAAAAAAAAGGACTTTTAGGTTATATTACTTGCTTGCGAAATCGAATTATGGAGAATATTATGAAAAAACAGCGAGTTTTTTTAAGCGGAGTTACCGGTGCCATGGGTTTTCCAGCCATGAAGACCCTATTGGAAGATATAAATGACATCGATCTTGTCGTACTGGCGCGTCCATCTAATGACAATAGAAAATTATTAAAGTCCTTTACTAAAATCGCAGGATTTACAGTAATATGGGGAGACTTAACCAATTACAATGATGTAAAAACCTGTGTCGAAAACGCTGATATTGTGCTGCATCTTGGCGGTCTTGTTTCGCCCAAAGCTGATTATTTTCCGGAACTTACAATGAAAATTAATTACGGTTCTGCGGTAAATATTGTCAGGGCAATCAAGGAACTAAATCAAATTGATAAAACCCGTCTTGTGTACATTAGCTCTGTTGCTTTAACAGGCGATCGTATGCCGCCTATTCATTGGGGCCGTGTAGGCGATCCGGTAAAACCTTCCGTCTTTGATTATTATGCGATAAGTAAAGCCGCGGCAGAGAGATATATAATCGAATCGGGTCTTTCCCATTGGGTTAGCTTGCGTCAGACCGGAATTATCGGTCCTTCAATGGCAGATATTGAAGACGCGATAATGTTTCATCAATGTTTGGATAATGTTTTGGAATACGCGTCTGACCGCGACTCGGCTGTGATGCTGCGCAATCTCTGTAAAAAAGAACGTAACGGCGATTTGGGCAATAATTTTTGGGGACATATTTTTAATATTGGCGGAGGAGAGAGCTGCCGTGTAAGCGCGTATAACCTGTATAAAAAACTTTTTGGAATGATCGGAATTACAAATCTTTCTCATGTGATGGAATCAAAATGGAGCGCAATGCGGAATTTCCACGGACAGTATTATCTTGATTCCGATAAGCTCAACGATATTTTAAATTTTAGAAGCGACGGCATGGATTATTTTTATCAGGCATACCTAAAAAAACTTGGCATAATTACCCCGATTGCAAAAATAATAACAAAGCTTCCCGGCGGTCAAAAAATGATTGGCGGCATAATTAAAAAACGTTTTCATAAATTAACGTTAACCGAAAACGGCACCGAACGTTTCGCAAAAGAAAACATGGAAGGCCATATCGCCGCTTTTTGGGGTTCAAAGGAAGCGTATCAGGCAATCCCTTCAATGGATAAATTTATTTCTTTTTCCGATTGGGATACTGTTGTGCATATTGATCATGGATACGACGAAAGCAAACCAGAAGCGGAATTAAATTTAGAAGACATCAAAAAAGCCGCAAAATTCCGCGGCGGCGAATGTTTATCAGACAGCATGACGACAGGCAGTTGGACAGAAAAATTAAAATTCCGCTGCGCTTTTAACCATGAGTTTGAAGCAAGTCCCCGGCTTATTCTGGAAGGCGGCCACTGGTGCCCTGTATGCGAAAAGGAAAGCTGGAACTATTACGAACGCGCAAAAGCCGATCCTTTCTTTGCGCAAGTCTGGTATCCGCTGCATGACAAAAACGAAAAAGAGTGGAAGTACAAAAAATTGAGTCTTGAAGCATAGGGAAATGTTTACCTGATTTAAAACGGCAGCACATAATGAGTGCTTCGTCCGCTTCCTTTAACTTCCAAAAATCCTTTGTCGCAAAGATCTTTCAAATGACGAGCGGCGGTGTCCTGTGACACCTTAAATATTTTTGCAGCTTTGCTTGAAGACATATTTCCAATAAAACCATCAAACAGGCGATTTATAATTTCCTGCTGTATTTTATTGGGTATACTTAGAGCGTTCTTTTGCCAAAAGAGAGCTTTCTTTAACACAATGCCGGCAACTTCTTCGCTTGCTTCTATACTTTTACAAAGACATGAAAAAAACCATACGAGCCATTCAGTGATATCAAGACTGCCTGTTGTTGTTAGTTCTAAAACCCCGTAGTAACCTTTCTTTTCTTTTTGGATTTGCGATGACATGGAGTAAAAACGTAAAGAAGTATTTTCGCTTCGCGCAAGAAGCATCTCTGTAATGATGCGCGTTATTCGTCCATTACCGTCATCAAACGGGTGAATTATTACAAACCAAAGATGAGCGATCGCCGCCTTTAAAAGAGGGTTTTCATTATTATCTTTATTTAACCAGTCCAGAAAAACGTTCATTTGTTCAGATACTTTTTCCGGCGCAGGAGCTTCATAATGCACAATGTCGTGGGTGTATTTTCGGGAAACTACCTGCATTTCACCCTCGCGGTATTTGCCGATACGAATTTTTTGAATACCGCTGTAGCCTGTCGGAAATAACGATGCGTGCCATCCGAATAATCTTGTCTTTGTGAGCGGTTTATCGTAATTTTTAACAGCATCCATCAAGGCTTCAACTATGCCGTCAATGTGCCGGGAAGCTGTTATTTCTTTTTCCAGATTGATATCGAGCCGCTTTGCAAGAGACGAACGCACCTGCTCGGAGTTTAGTATCTCTCCCTCAATTTCGCTCGATTTGGTAATTTCCTCGGTTAGCGCATTAAGCATGGCCTCTCTTTGATCCCCAAAACCAAGCTGCTGCATTTTCCCCAGAACCCTGCCCTGTGAAATTGATATAAGGGTTAAAAGGTTCAATATTTTTGGCTTGTCCCATGTAAACTGGGGATAAGCTCTGTGCTGGTGTATATATTTAGCCACCGTTAACTTCCTTTTTCTGCGGATATTAGCCGCATTAATCTCCGCAAAACATGCGGAGATTATAGCAAGTTTCCTCCGCATTGTCAAATTAGGTAAATAAATTCGATATTACAGAGATTAATTAAGTTCGAGGATCATATCACTAAACTGAAAAGGCGCGGGTGGGAAGCCCTGCCGGGGGCATTTGGTCTGCGTGTTTAATGCCAGCTAGCGGCTGGATTGATAAATGCCAGAGCCAACAGTCCCCGGCAGGGTTCTGCACCCGCGCCTTTTTAAAATAACGGCATGAATATGATAAACTACGTATAATGAACAATTAACCGGCGTTCTTATTTATTAGAGCCTATTTCTCTAAAAAATTAGCCAGTTCAATTAATTCAAGGTGAACAGTTTTAATTTTCTTTTCTTCATGCAGTTCAATAGGAAACCATTCTTTGGCTATTTCTCTTAAAAAATCGGCTTTGTGTTCTATGGAGTGACCCTTTCTTAGTAATTTATAAAGCTCATCCTGATCAACGCCGCCTTTAACGCCCTTATTTTTTTTGGATGGATCAGAACTCACAGCGGCTAGTCCGCATCTATATGCGTGAATGATCGCTTCTTCAACATCATCAAAGGTGGTACCGGCAATATCAATATTAAATACAAGTTTAGTGTTTATATTATGTTTAATACTATTATCCTTGTACTTATTAACTATTTTATTATCGATCTTATCTAACACATCCATTGTTTTCTCCTTATTATCCTACATTTTATAGTATCTTTTAAATCTTTGCTACCCCGCCTGCTTGCAATCAACCCTTTTTTTGTAATTTAATTCTTTGCATACATTCGCCCCCCAAATAGTGTATAATACCCCCATGAAAGCAAAAACAATCCTTCCTTTGGAACGCCTCGGTTACGACTTTGTCCCGGCGGAATATCTGCCGCCCGGCGCGGATGAATACTGGCTGCGAAATTCTCAGCAGGAAGAGATATTTTATAAAAACCAGGGTGACTGGCGAAAGTTAAATTTTGAAGAAATCGAACTATTAAAGAAAAACAGAAATCACTGTTCAAACTGGGACAACTTTCTTGTAAGCGATCCTTTCGAGCCGCTTTTAATCCATGATTCTTACTTTTTCGGCCTTGTGCGCATAGGTTCCCTGCAAAATGTTTATTTAAAACACCACGACTTCAGCATACCGGCAGGGATACGCAACAGTACAATTATTTCATGCGATATAGGCGATGATACGGCAATTCAAAACTGCGCATTTATTTCCAATTATATAATCGGGAACAATTGCATACTTTCCGAAGTCAACGAGCTGCAAACGACCAATCATTCAAAGTTTGGTAACGGCGCAATCAAGGACGGCGAAGATGAAGCTGTGCGCGTTTGGATCGATGTAATGAATGAAGCAGGCGGACGCTCGATACTTCCATTTGAAAGCATGATTGCGGCGGATGCTTATTTGTGGGCGGCTTACCGCGATGATACCGCGCTTACGGAAAAACTTGCGGAGATTACGCAGAAACAATACGGAGGAGTTCGCGGCAATTACGGAATAATCGGCAACAGCGCGGTACTTAAGAGCTGCTCAATTATTAAAGATACGGCAATCGGAGAATGCGCTTATATTAAAGGCGTTAACAAATTAAAAAATATTACGATATTGTCATCTGCCGAGGAGCCGACGCAGATAGGCGAGGGCGTTGAAATGGTAAACGGTATCGTCGGATACGCATGTAATGTTTTTTACGGTTCCAAGGCAGTGCGCTTTGTTATGGGCAGAAACAGTAATTTAAAATACGGCGCAAGATTGATTCATTCGGTATTGGGAGATAATTCCACAGTGTCATGCTGTGAGATACTCAACAATTTGATTTTTCCTGTTCATGAACAGCATCACAACAATTCATTTTTGATTGCCAGTCTTATACAGGGGATGTCGAACATGGCGGCGGCAGCTACAATCGGCAGTAACCACAACAGCCGCGCCAATGACGGAGAGATTAAAGCTAAGCGCGGTTTTTGGCCGGGGCTTGCCGTCAGCCTGAAACATTCAAGTGTGTTTGCGTCTTTTGTCATTATCGCCAAGGGAGAATATCCTGCGGAGTTAAACATTCCGCTTCCGTTTTCGCTTGTGAACAACAATGTTTATAAAAACCGTCTCGAAGTAATGCCCGCATATTTCTGGATGCACAACCTTTATGCGCTTGAACGAAATTCCTGGAAAACCAAAAACCGCGACAAACGAAAAATTAAAATACAGCGGATTGAATCTGATTATCTGGCTCCCGACACCGCGGAAGAAATTATAAATGCGCTGTCTTTTCTTGAAGGCTGGCTTCATGAGTCGGGGCTATCGGCATCTGATATTTCCAATCTGGATAAAAATTCCGTAAGAAAAATTTATTGCAGTCAATTTGAGAACTCAAAGCGAGGGCAGGTAATAATGAAGCCGTTTGACGCAATTGCGGCATATCATCAAATGCTTCGATACTACTCGGTAAAAACGATTGCGGCATTTATGGATTCACGCCCGGAAATGAACTATCAGGATATGAGTGATTTACTATCGGTAAATGATCGCGTTAAGGATTGGGTCAATGCAGGCGGGCAGATTGTTCCGGCTTTCCGTGTGGATAAACTTCGAAAGGAGATAGGCGAAGGCAAATATAGAAAATGGGAAGAAATTCACAAAGTGTACGATTCCTGGGACGAGGAGTACGAACTTGATAAAAGCCGTCATGCCTGGGCAGTTCTTAAATTCCTTCATGAGACAAATACCCCCCCGGAGGCTGCGGCATTCGTAAAGGAACTTGACGCAGTTCTGGAAATTCGCCGCTGGATAGAAACGCAAATCTACGAAAGCCGGGCTAAAGACTATCAAAACCAGTTTAAAATGAACACTTTCCGTAATCAGGAAGAGATGGAGCAGGTGCTGGGAAAACCAAAGGAAAACCCCTTTATTTGTTTAATTCAAAGGGAAGGTGAAGTTTTTAACGATTTATTTGATAGAGTCAAAAAAAGGTGTTATATTAAGGTAAAGACAGATTAAGGAGTTTTTATGAAAAAAGGACTGTTGGCGATACTGATCATTTTCGTCTTCGCTGCACCTGTTTTTGCTCAGGATGAGCCTATGGCGATAATGAGTCCGATAGTAGTAAATTTCAACGCGGGAAACTTTGGCTTTGGTTTGAATTTCCCGATTAACAATAGACACGACTTTGAAGCTCATTTTTCGTTAATAAATATTGGGGTTGAAAGTACCGTTACCAACATTGGAATGTCATTCAGTCCTTTTATGCTGGTGACCTGGATGAGTTTGGATGATTCTTACAATGACAGCGAATTATTATTTGGCGGTATTTTTCTATTAAATGCAATGGTTTACTGGAACGTATTTAACTATACATTCGGAAGCGGCTTTAATTTCTTTATAGGTCCCTTTGCTTCAGCCAATTATCTGCTTGTAGAAGATGATTTTTTCTTTGATAATTATATCTTTACTCTGGGAGTTCAAATGGGTTTAAGAACGAATCATGGAAGATTTCAATACAATCTTTTTTCTTTTGAACTTGGATACCGCAATATCAACGGAAACCACAATTATTACATAGGCGGAAAATTTGATATTGTCACCGTAGCGATTGCTTCTGTTTTTTCAACTCCAAGAAGATGGCGGTAATCTTAACCTAAGCCGCCTTTACGTCTTGTATAAACATCAAAGAAAACCGCAAAAAGAAGTATCAACGCTCTTACTACGTATTGGTAGTGTGTGCCAAGGTTCATAAGCGACATTCCGTTATTAATCGAGCTCATGACAAAGCCGCCGACAATTACGCCGACAACAGAGCCAATGCCGCCGCCTGCCGATACGCCGCCAATGTAACAGGCCGCAATTGCGTCCAGTTCGAAAAGATTCCCTGCCTGCGGAAGAGCGCTGTTCATGTAGCCGGTACTAACAACAGCCGCAAGAGCCGTGATACCGCCCATAAAACAGAAAACGATAAATGTTACCATTTCGGAGTTAATACCGGAAAGTTTTGCCGAGCGCGGATTGCCGCCTACTGCGTAAATATAACGGCCAAGAACTGTATTATTCATAATAAAATGGAACACAAAAACCGTAACGCCCAATACTATTGCGACAATCGGAAGCCCGCGAAAACGCGCAAAACGTTCTGCGAGACCCAGAATCAAAATGCTGATTAATACAAGCTTTAAAATAAAAAACGGCAAAGGCGATACTTCAAAAGAATTGACAATCTTTTTTTTGCGGCCTGTAAATTCCGCCAGATAGAAAAATAACAACAAGACAAGAGCGACAACGAATGACATTGGAAAATAAGGACCGATTTTTTCAAGCCCCATTACCTCGTCAAGAACGCCTGTCGCAAGAAGTGAATAATTGTCGTCTCTGGGAATTACAGGGCTGACCTTTGTTACAAGGTAGGTAAGGCCGCGGAAAAGAAGCATACCGGACAATGTAACAATGAACGCAGGAAGTTTTCCGTATGCTATCCATACTCCCTGATAAGCGCCGACTGCAACACCCATGATGAGGGAAAGAATAATGGTAGCGGGCATTCCAATACCCGTATTGTAAATAAACATGCTTAATGCGCCGACAAACGCGCAGACAGAACCGACGGAAAGGTCTATGCCCTGCACGATAATGACCATTACCATGCCGACAGCCAAAATTAACACGTAGCTATACTGGAAGAAGAGATTTGTAAAATTACGCGGACTTAAATTTATACCTGATGTTAATAGCGCGAAAATAATCAATATTAAAATCAACATGATAAACATCGAGTAATTTCTGATGTTGTTCTTTACTAACGATTTAACATCGGTAGTATGAATGGCTTTTTCGCTCATTTCCCTCTCCTTAAAAACTTACGTTTACTTATCCTACCAATGCAATATGCATTATTTTTTCCTGGGTTGCCTCTTCTTTGGAAAGCTCACCCTTTATTTTTCCTTCGTTCATGACATAAACCCTGTCTGCCATTCCAAGCGCCTCAGGGAGTTCCGAGCTTATCATTATAACGCTCTTTCCGGCGGCAATAATTTTATTTAATATGCCGTAAATTTCCGTTTTAGCGCCGACATCAATACCGCGGGTTGGTTCGTCAATGATAAAAATATCAGGGTTTGCCATTAACGCTTTACTTACAACGACTTTCTGCTGATTGCCGCCGGAGAGGTTCCGCACAATTTGATTAATTGACGGCGTTCTGATATTCAACTCCCTGCAATAGCGTTCTGTTTCCTTAATTTCCTTTTGTTTGTCCACAACGCCAAACTTCGATATTTGCTCAAGGCTTGAGTGGGTAACATTTGTTTTTATGTCCTGAATTAAAACAAGCCCAAGGCTTTTACGGTCTTCGGAAATGTAGCCAAGACCGGCATTAATGGCACACCTGGGGTTTTTAAAAGAGTATTTTTTCCCATTAATAAAAAGATCGCCTTCACAGCGGTAACCGTATGAATGACCAAACAGGCTCATCATTAATTCTGTGCGCCCGGCTCCCATAGGTCCGCAGAAAGCCAATATTTCACCTTTGCGTAAATGGAAGGAGACGTCGTCTACAACTTTAATCGTATGGAAATCAGGATGATAAACAGACCAATTCCTTACTTCCATTACAGTTTCGCCCGGCGAAGATTCCCTTTCCGGAAAACGCTGCGTTAAATCACGGCCTACCATATCCTTAATAATTATTTCCTCTGTCAGCTTGTCGCCTTTTACATCATATGTGCTTATGGACTGACCGTCGCGAAGGATTGTCACAGTGTCAGCAACTTTTAAGACTTCGTTTAATTTGTGGGAAATTATTACCGATGTAATACCCTGTTTTTTAAACTCCACGATTAAATCAAGGAGCTTTTCGCTTTCATCGTCGTTTAAGGATGATGTCGGCTCATCAAGAATCAGAAGCTCTGTTTTTTTGGAAAGCGCGCGGGCGATTTCTACCAATTGCTGTTTCCCTACGCCAAGCTTGCTTACGATTGTTGAAGGTTGTTCCTGAAGACCCACAATATCCAAATACTTTTTTGATTCTTTTATATATTTATTCCAGTTTATAATTCCAAACCTGGTCTCCATGTGACCCAGGAAAATATTTTCGTATATTGACAGGTACGGGCTTAACGCCAGTTCCTGATGAATAATGGCAAGCCCTTCCTTCTCGCTGTCTTTAACGCTGTTGTAATTTGTTTCGCGGCCCTTGTAAAAAACCTTGCCTTCGTAACTGTGTTTTGGATAAACGCCGGAGATACAGCTCATAAGCGTCGATTTGCCCGCGCCGTTTTCTCCGCAAAGTGAATGTATTTCGCCTTTTTTAATTTTTATACTTACGTTTTCTAGTGCTCTGACGCCGGGGAACTCTTTGGTTAGATTTTCAATCTCAAGAATGTATTCGCTCATAACGCCCCGATAAAAAATACCCGGCTGCAAACCTGCAGCCGGGCACTCGATAAAGTTAATTCATTAACTGAACACCTTCGTGCTGCTCATAAAAACCTGCATCAACAGGAACGTTGAGGTTGTCTCTTGTTACAAGAATAGGATCTAAAAGATAAGCCTGAACATATCTTCTTCCGGTATTTCCAATTTCCCTAAGATCGCCTTCAGCAAGAATGGCGCCTGGAATATTGATGGGTTCGCCTCTGAGAGCCTGATCAGCCAAAAGAACAGCTGCTCTTGCAAGCATTGCTGTGTCTTTGAATACTGTGCTGTACTGTTCGCCGTTTCTAATCGACATGGCTGAAGCAAATTCAGCATCCTGACCTGTTACTACAGGAAGGTTGCCGCGGTATTTTGCATCGGCTCTTAAAGCTTCGATAATGGCGCGGGCTAATGTGTCGTTGGGAGCAAGAACTGCATCCAGTGTAACATTGCGTGCATCGTTGCTTAAAAGATTTTCCATGCGGCTTTTTGCAATTGGAGCCTGCCAGTTTTCAGTTGCGATTCTCTGGAAATTATCTCTGTCAGCTGATGTTTGAGGATAAGGACCTACAACTCTAAGAACACCCCTTTGAATATAGGGGTTAAGTACGCTCATTGCTCCGTCATAGAAGAAGAACGCGTTTCCGTCTGTAGGGGATCCTGCAAACAGTGTGATGTTTTTGGGCGCTGATGTTGTCGCGCTGTTAAGGTTTAAACCTGCTACGATACTTTCCGCCTGAAGTACACCAACCTTAAAGTTATTAAATGTGATGTAATATTCATAATCTGCTGAATTGGGAATTATGCGGTCATAAGCGATAACTACTACACCGTCACGATTTGCCTCGGCAACTACCGGAGCAACGCCATCATTAATACAACCAATGATAAGGGCTTTTGCTCCCTGTGTCAGGAAGCTCTGAATCTGCTGATTCTGTGTTATCTGGTTTGCATCACCATACTGTGCTTCTGCGCGATAACCGAGCGCAATTGCTTCTTCCACGAGGGAATTGCCGTCTTTTACCCAGCGTAAAACATGAGTTTCGGGCATTGCAACGCCGATTAAAGAACCAGCACGCGGGCCGCAGCCGACTACCATAGCAGCCAACATTACGATAAATAGAACTACTGCAATTTTCTTCATTTTTTCCTCCAAAAAAAGTGAAATTTTATTGTCTTTAATTATGGTAGCACATGGCTGTTTTGGCAAGCCCCCGATTAAATATAGTTACTTTTCAATGTCGATTTGTTTTGTTATACTCCCAATATGCCAAAAATCGAAGTAAACGAGCAGCTTTTTTATACGCTTGCAGGGTGTCCCGGGGGTAAAAGCTCCTGGAAGAGCAGGGACGAGTTTGAAGAAGCTCTTACATGCGCAAAGGCAGAGCTTGACGAAGACAGCGATAAAAGCCTTCCTGATGCAGAGCGTACCATAAAAATAGAGCTTAACGACACAAACCGCCCCGACCTTTGGGCTACGGCAGGCTGTGCCCGTCAGCTTAAAATATATAACGGCGGCAAAATCCCCGAATACCCGTTTTTTTCGCGTCCCGGCGATATTAAAAAGGCGGCGTATAAAGTTAAAGTAGAAGAAAGCGTAAAAAAGGTAAGGCCCTACCTTACCGGTTTTATCGCGCGCGGCAAAAAGATAACAGACCCTCAGCTCCGCGATATGATCCAGACGCAGGAAAAACTTGCGTGGAACTTTGGAAGAAAACGGCGAAGCATGTCGATGGGGATATATCGAATTAATGACGATAAAAAGCAGCCGTTGATTACATGGCCGATTATTTACAAGGGCGCAGACCCCGATGCCGTTTCCTTTGTGCCTCTTGCCGCTGAAGAACACGGAATAAAAGGCGCAATCACTTTGAGGGAGATTCTAAAGCAGCATCCCAAGGGTAAGGAGTTTGCGTTCATTCAGGAACATGAGCCGATTCATCCGCTTTTAACAGATTCCAAGGGAGCGGTTCTTTCCTACCCGCCGATCATTAATTCAAACGATTTGGGCGCAGTGCAGGTTGGCGACGACGAAGTCTTTGTCGAGCTTACGGGAACGGATCTTCCGGGGCTTACTCTTGCAGCATCGATTGTTGCCTGCGACTTTTATGAAAACGGCTTTACGATAGAGCCTGTAGAAATTGAATATGACTTTGATCTGCCTTCCGGCATGTTCGCTTCCGCCTGCAGGAAGATGGTTACGCCGTATTATTTTCAGGAGCCGGTATTCTGTTCGCTTTCAAGGATCGAAAGATTCCTCGGCGAAAAATTAAGCGCGGACGAATGTGTTAAGGCTCTTGCGCGCATGGGCGTAAAAGCGGAAGCGGTTACCGGCTGCGAGAAGGGTCAGGAAAACCAAAAAGCAAATCAAGGCGTACGCGCATATCCTCCGGAATACCGCAACGATTTTCTCCACGCCGCAGACGTTGCCGAAGATGTAATGATTGGGCGTTCTTTAAAATCGTTTGAACCGCAGCGTCCTTCCGATGCCACCATCGGGAGACTTCTGCCGATTACGCTATTCTCAAGACAAGTAAAAGAGCTGCTGGTTGGAATGGGGTATCAGGAGATGATTTATAATTACCTCGGCTCGCGAAGGGATCTTGTCGAGAATATGCGCGGAAGCGGTGACAAAATAATTCGAATCTTTAACCCGATGACCGAAAATTATGAATATGTTCGTGATTCAGTTATCGCGTCTTTAATGGCAAGCGAATCAATCTCGGGGCGTTCTGTCTACCCGCACAAAATTTTCGAGGTGGGTAAAATTGCATGGCTTGATGACACAGAAAATAACCGAAGCAAAACGCGTCAATTCGCCGGATTTCTTCACGCCGGAAACGACGCAAACTTCAACACAGCCGCCGCGGAATTACAAACGCTCTTTTATTACATTTCACGCGAATACGAAGTTGAAGAATCTGCAGACGAAAGATTTATTCCGGGGCGGGCGGCTGCGATTGTTTATAATGGAAAAAAGATCGGCGTCTTCGGCGAAATCCACCCGGAAGTGCTGGAAAACTGGGGCGTAACTGTTCCCTGTACTGCCGGTGAAATCGACCTGGACGAAATCTATTAATGCTCGTCAGCTGGTTTATTGTCGGCAGTCTTAACAGCCTCCGGCGCTTCCGGATGAGCGATGGCATAAATTTCTGCATTAAAAACCGAATCAGGATAATCAAGAAGCGCTGAATCAAGCAGGGCTTCCCTTCGCAGCCTTTGATCTTCTGTTGTTAAAGTCACAGCGGTTTGCAGTAAAATTGCGGACTGAACATCTGAATTGCTGTTTGAAAGCGCATTAAGACGAACAATATTACTGTTGGGATCGACATATACATTGCGTGTAGTATCGAAACCTCTGATTTGAACGAAGCCGTTATTTTCTGTATCAGGATAATAAACAACTACAGACCTTCGCGAAAAAACTGTGCTTGTTACATCAACAGATCTTGGCGTTCTAAAAAGGTTGGCTCTTTCCTCAACGACAACGGCAAGCCTGCCGCCTACCGCAATTTGCGATGCGAGCGCCCAGCCTTCAACGCCGTTTTCACGTCGAACTTCGATAAAATTATATATTCTGTTTTGAGGATCAAAAGTCATTTCCCTGGTATTTCCCGTAAGGACACTTTCGCCTAAAGCCATTGATGCTGCCCATCTGGTTCTTGTTGCTCTGTCTTCAGTATCTTCGCCTGTTATTACATACAACCCTGTATTTGCAACAAGCGCGAAGCCCGGATTTTTTATGGTAGACATATCTTCAATAATCATATGCTCGAAAGAAACTTCTTCTTCCGAAGACGGCGCGCTTTCTTTTCTTTGGCAGGAAAAAACCAAAAACATACTTATGGCGAATGTTAATAACACAAATTTTTTATACATTGAAAAACCTCCTGTTTTGTACAAAATACTACAGATCACTTACATTGACAACTGTTAAAAACTACATTAATATAAATTATGGCTGAGAAGGCTCAAAATGGTGACATGGATCCCGAACTTGCCGCTTTACTGGGAACCGCAGGCAACGGTAATGGCCCGCTTCCGGATTTTAGCGATATTTTTGGCGAAAAAAACAATCAGGATTTCGCAGACATCTCCAGCACTTCCGGCGGAGATGTAGATTTAAGCGCGTCCGAATTTCCTCAGGTAACCAAAAAACTTGAAGAAAAAGGACACAATTTTTTCAGCGATCCCAATTATTACAAGACCGCACTTTCCAACGAAGGTGATATTGCCCAAAGGGTTCACGGAATTTTACAAAAATATCTTACTGCCAAAGACCCGAAAGATCGCAGCGTTTTTCGCATGCAGTTCATGTCGCCGTATTGGGAGTTTCTTTTAAATGTAGCAAGAAAATCAAGCGGAAGATTGCCGCCTCCCAAAAAATACCTTCTTCGGTTTGGAATTTTGCATCCTTCTTTTCTTAACACAGAAACAAGGGAATTTTTCTGTAAGGTTGTTGATGATAACCCGTATGAACAGCCTGTGCATTACATGGACGAATGGCTTCAGGCAGTTGGAACCAGCAAGATGCGTCCGTCCAGCACTGATGAAGTCAGGGTAGTTAAGGGCAGCGCGCAGACAAAAATACAGGCGCTTCTGGAAAAAGCGCAGGGAAAATTTGACGGCTCAAGAACTTTGTTAAAATCAAAAGAAAAAGAGCGAAACGAAATCGAAAAAATTATTCGTGACAGAATGAATTCCATTTTTGAACGCACTCCGCTTCCTGAGTTTAGCGAAGTCAGCGATTGTCTTTCTGAACCGCAAAGAAATTCGGTAAATGAAGTTCAGAATCTGCTTAAGCAGTTTATTAAAAACGATCATGAGATGGAATTGTGCATAAGGGATTATGTAAACGCGGAAACTGATGTTCAGAACCTGCAGGAAAAACTGGCAGCAGAGGGCGGCACCGCTGTAGTAGATATAGGCGCGATAGATACCGAGTTTGATACTATCCGCCAAATGGCAAAAATGACTGTAGGCCGTCAGGGAAATCACTTTCCTGTGCTTACGTCTGAATATTATCACAGTACGCCCAATGAAGTTGGGTTACGTGAAAACGTTATTACGATGCTTGCCAGAATTGAAAGCATTGACGCGGAGGCTTTTTGCCGCATATATAAAAATCGTTTAAACCGAATCGTACCGTTTACTTTATTAATACCAACTTACGGTGACATGGGTTTTTGCTGGGAACCGTTTGATCGATTTAACCGCGCAACAAGCAGGGGGCGCATTATAATTCCGATGTATCCAAGGAATTTATATCTTGCGGTTCTTACCGCTGTTGCGGATCTGCGCTGGCAGGTTGCAAAAGAAAAAGCTTCGTTCTATTGGATGGAGGAAGGTCTTACCGGACATTATTACCAGTGGTTCCAGTCCAATAAATTGAAAGGCGACATAAAAGAATATTTTATTCGTGACTATATTCTCTGGATGACAAAAGAAGCGGAAGGTATTCAAAAACTTGATAAAGATGTCCGCGGCACTTTCTGGCGTCATATGCCCTTTACGCAGGCTGTTAAAGACAAACTTAAAAACAGAAGCTTTGTGTATCAGGAACTTTATCAGCGGGATCAGAATAGGGCAATGTCTGACGGCTATTGATATAAAAAGGGAGCCGTTTTTATGATAGATACTCATATTCTGCTTATTATTGCCTTAATCCTTCTTACAACAAAGGCGTTTTCCATTACCATGAAACGCATCCATATGATGCAGGTAATAGGCGCGATTGTTGCAGGAGTTTTATTGGGGCCCGCTGTTTTTAAGCTTGTTGAGCCGAATGAAACGATTAACGTAATGGCTGAATTAGGTGTAATTTTTCTGCTTTTTTCTGCCGGGATGGAAACCAATTATAAACAGCTTCGGGGTATAATAAAATCTTCATTGCTGATTTCTGTCCTGGGTGTGGTTGCGGCATTGGGCGCAGGATTTGCCGTAGCGTTTTTATTCGGAAAAACCGCTTTTGAAAGTTTTATTATCGGCGTTGTTGTAGCGTCAATGTCAACAAGCATAACAGCAGAAGCTCTATCTGAAATAGGAAAACTTAAAACCAAAACAGGAAATGCGCTTTTGGGAGCATCTGTTTTTAATGACATTTTAATTATAGTCGTACTGGCAATTACATTGGGTATGGGATCAAGCGGTTTTTCGTTTTTGGCTTTGGCGATAATGATAATAAAAATAATTACTTTTTTTATGTTCGCAATTGGAGCGGGTCTTATTGTCAACAAATTGTTTAGCTGGGCATATGCAAGAAAAGGCGAAAAAAGAAGGTTTACAGTTTTTGCAATAGCTTATTGTTTCCTTATGGCGTATCTTGCCGAACTTTTTGGATTAGCTGACATCACAGGAGCATATATCGCAGGTATCGCTTTTTGCAGTACCCGGTGCGTTGAATATCTTGAAACAAAAACGCACTGGCTTTCTTATTCGTTTTTTACGCCGATATTCCTTGCGAATATTGGTATACACACATCGTTTGACGGCATTACAGGCAGTTTGATTTTATTTACGGTTTTACTTGTTATTGCAGCGATATTATCAAAAGTAATCGGCTGCGGTTTAGGCGCGAAAATTTCTAAATTTACAAACAGGGAAAGTTTGCAGATTGGCGTTGGTATGGCTGCCCGCGGTGAGGTTTCATTCATTGTTGCTTCCAAGAGTATAGCAATAGGATATTTAAGTTCTCTTATGCTTCCAAGTATTATTGTAGCCGTATTTATTACGATATTAATTACATCCCTGCTTTTAAAAGCTGCTTATCCCAGGGAGCCTGTACAGGCTATTTCTGAATAAATAATGCGTGTATATTTTTTAATTAAAGAATTTCTTTTAAGATTTTGAATACTTCTTCTTCAGAAACTGTCCACGGCGAGTTAGCTGTCAAATCAAGGTTACGCGCCGCTTCTACTGCGGCAGTTAGGCGATCTAATTTGATACCGTATTCTTTAAGGCTTGCGGATACATTAAGAGACGTCATGGTTAGATTAATGGCGTTTACTGCCGAAGCTGCGCCCTCTGCGACAGATGCGGCTTTCGGCGCGCCAAGAAGCGTTGCGACACGTGACATTTTTTCGGGACGCGCGCTTACAAGCCGCTGTGCAAGGCAGGGAAAAAGCGCGGCTGAACACATGTATTTTGCAACAGGGGCACGGGATTTAATTGCCATCGACAATGCGGCGCCAACACCCGGTGAACTTGCAGAGGAGCCGAGAGCTGTAAGAAAACTTGCCTGCGCAAATTGTTCTGCGTTTATACCGCCTGCCGCGCCGTTATTGCCGCGCAGCAATTTTGCGTAGAGACCAATTGCTTTTTCGAGCAATGTATCAGATATAAAATTAGATCTTGTTGAACAATATGCTTCAATAGCAAAGAAAAAGTTTTCAATAATGCGTGAAGGCGCGGAAGCATCGGAAAGAAAATTAAATAAATTGCAGTCTGCAATTATCGCCGAATAAAGTCCATGCGGAGAAGGAATTGATTTTATAAGTCTGTGCCGAGGATCTATTGCGATAAAATATTCTGTCATTGAAAACTCGCCCATGCCTTCTGTCGGTATTGCAAGGAGCGGCATGATTTTATTATTGAAAATTCTTCCGTCCAGAAGCTCAAATGCTGTTATGCGCATGGGCGCCATTATCGCAGCCATTCTTGAGACGATTTGCGTTTTTTCTCCGCCGAAAGCAATGATCGCGTCACAATGTGAAGCCATGCTGAGTTCTACGATGTTATCTGCCATTTCTACAGATGACGATTCTTCTATACCATCAAAAATAATTGAATCAAGTCCGGAATCACTTAGTATTTCTTTTAAGCGGCCGACAACAGTTGAATCAAGTCCGTGATCTGCCGCAATCATAATCCTCGATCCATGACGTCTTGCAACCGTTCCCGCCATGCTGAGGGTTTCTGCTCCAATGAGTACTTCAGGATCAATTTTAAATGATATATCCATACATTACATTCCCTTTCTCGCCATAAAAAAAAGCGCTTGATCGACCGGCTTACCGGTGATCAAACGCCCTAATAATACTTATTAATATCCTATGCAAACCAGGCATCAATAATACTGTCCGCCGTTGCATTGAGAACTCTGTCATTTATATATGACGGGTCATCAAGTTTTTGCCTGATTTCCAGAATCCGGGACTCTTCCAGTTCCGGGGCGGATTTAATAAGTTCTAAAACCTGATACCTCTCGGCCTTTTCCATTGCTTGCGCGGAAAGATCGATTGTATCGGCCTTGTTGTTCCCCCCCACCTGTTCACTCCTTCCTGGCTTCTTGCCGGAAAGAATGGGTTCTACATGACCTATTCTGTTTACTGTCATAACCTTACCCTACCTATACCCTATTATCGGCATTTATCTACCATAAGTTTACCAACTATTTTAAATAATTACCAGATAAATATATGGAAAATTCGCCGATTTGTTCCTTTTTTTCGTTTAAAATCGCTAAAATATCGATTACTTTACCCCTCAAATACTCCTCATGAAGCTTGGTCATTTCGCGCCCAAGGCACATATACCGCTCACTGTCAATTTCGGCAATGTCACCCAATAGCTTGAGAATTCTAAACGGCGATTCATAAATTACGCAGGCGGCTTCCATCGCCATGAGCTCGCGTAGTCGGCTCTTCCTTCGCCCCGGCTTTGGGGACAAAAATCCCTCAAAAACGACGGTTTTGTCCCTTCCGCCTGCTACGCTCAATAAAGCGGCGAAGGCTGACGGTCCCGGGATTGGAATTACGTCGTGTCCTGCCTCTGCGGCGGTATTTGCCAGCACTGCGCCCGGGTCGCTGAGGGCAGGGGTTCCCGCATCGCTTGCATATGCCACAGTTTGCCCCTGATTCAGCGCATCAAGAACTTTTTCTGCCGCAAACTCTTCGTTTTGAGAGCGGCAGGAAATCATTTTTACGCGTATCCCCAGATGCGAGAGGAGTTTGAGGGTACGGCGCGTATCTTCGCAAGCTACAAGGTCAACGCTTTTTAATGTTTCTGCGGCGCGAAAACTGATATCGCCAAGGTTCCCAATCGGCGTAGCAATGATATAGAGAGTGGACATGGCTTTAGTATAACACATTTTTTGGGTGACAGACATTTTTACAATCACTTCATGCTTTTGATTAATGCTGCGAAATGATATATTATTTTCTTATGGGAGATTATATTCAATTACTTTTATATATAATAGTCGGCGTGATTCTTCTTGGAGTCGGTCATTTTTTATTTTTCGGACCGATGTCACCTGTTTATCCATATATGCCGTGGAGCAAAAAAAAGCCGCTTCCGCCCGGAAAGCCCGGCGATCCGCAAGTATGCCCTGTTTGCGCAACAAGACTTTTACGAGGCGAGCTTGTTAAAACAGTTGCATTCGCAACTGGCGTTAACAGTAAAGATCGCATTGTATACATTAACGGCTGCAGAAATTGTTTGCACAGAAACGTGCCGCGCCGCTGTCCTGTTTGCAAACAGGGTATGTCGCTGAAAGATCATCTTGTCTCGCGCATGTTCGATCGCCCCAATCAGAAAAATCATATTCATGTGCTTGGTTGTAATTTGTGCAGAAAGGTTTGAGGTTAGGGGAGATTAGGGGGGAAACTCAAACTATATAAGAATTATAATTTTTATGATATAATGCTTGATAATGACCACAGCAATACACAACCAAATTGTTAACTTCATCTGGGGAATAGCCGACGATTGTCTTCGTGACGTTTATGTTCGCGGAAAGTATCGCAATGTAATACTCCCAATGACAGTAATCCGCAGGCTTGATGCTGTTTTGGAACCAACAAAAGAAAAGGTTCTTGCCATGAAGAAGAACCTTACAAAAAATAAAATCACTAATCAAACACCTGCTCTTTGCAATGCAGCAAAACAAGCTTTTTGCAATTCTTCCAACTTCAATCTGCGTGATCTTACTGCTCGATCAAGCAAAGCAAAATTGAAAGCTGATTTTAACGCTTACCTTGACGGGTTTTCTCCCAATGTTCAGGAAATACTTCTTAAGTTTAAATTTCGTGATGAAATTCCTACCATGCTAGAAGCAGATATACTAGGCGCAGTAGTAGAAAAATTTGTTTCTCCAAAAATCAATTTAAGTCCAAAACCAATTCTTGATGAGAAAGGTAAAGTACATTTGCCGGGTCTTGATAATCATTCAATGGGGACCATATTTGAAGAATTAATCCGAATGTTCAACGAGGAAAACAATGAAGAAGCGGGAGAACATTTTACCCCTCGTGATGTTGTTGAACTTATGGCGGACTTTATTTTTACTCCGATAGCTGGAAAAATTCTTGACAGCACATATTCCTGTTATGACGGTGCTTGCGGTTCGGACGGTATGCTGACAGTTGCAGAAACACGTCTTGTGGAACTTGCGGCAAAAAAGAAAAAGAAAGTTTCCATTCGCCTTTTTGGTCAGGAAATACAGGGGGAAACTTATGCTATTGCAAAAGCCGATTTGCTTCTAAAAGGGGACGGCGCGCAGGCTGATAATATCACTTTTGGTTCGACTTTATCTAACGATAATAATTCTTCCCGCGAATTTGACTTTATACTTTCCAATCCGCCTTATGGTAAATCATGGAAAGTAGATGCCGATAAAATGGGCGGTAAAAAAGGATTAATTGACAGCCGTTTTATTTTTCCTTTTGAAGGAGATGCCGAATTCAATATGATACCTCGATCTTCCGATGGTCAGCTTCTTTTTCTTCTTAATAATGTTTCAAAAATGAAAAAAGATACGCCGACAGGAAGCCGTATCGCGGAAGTTCACAACGGCTCTTCGCTATTTACGGGCGATGCAGGACAAGGTGAAAGCAACGCACGCCGTTATATGATAGAAAAAGACCTTGTGGAAGCGATCATCGCTCTGCCTGAAAAGATGTTTTACAATACCGGTATTGCCACTTTTATTTGGGTACTCTCAAATAAAAAAGAGAAAAAGCGCAAAGGCAAAATACAGTTGATTGACGCTACTTCCATAAAAACACCGCTTCGAAAAAATTTGGGTGATAAAAATTGCGAACTTTCGATTAAAGACAGGAAAAAAATCCTTGACCTTTATTTGAAGTTTGAAGAAAACGAATACAGCCGAATATTTGATCAGAATGAATTTGCCTACTGGAAAATAACTGTCTATCAGCCAAAATATGATAAAAAGGGAAATATTCTAAAAGATAAAAAAAACAACCTTGTAGTTGATTCAGAACTGACCGATACTGAACAAATACCTTTTACCTACGATGGCGGCATTAAAACATTCTTTGAAAAGGAAGTTAAACCATATACTAAAAACGCATGGATAGATGATAAGCAGACAAAAATTGGTTATGAGATTAGTTTTACAAAATATTTTTACAAACCTATAGAACTGCGGTCTTTGGAAGAAATTACCACTGATATTAAAGCTTTAGAAGCGGAAACTAAAGGGTTATTGGAACAAATTTTGGAGGAATGATATGAGTAATAATTTATCAAAACCAAC
>Ga0209755_10003207_pt1 | contig 20819 bp, 5 predicted proteins | sample TergutCo191P1_FD_187301 | JGI IMG/M metagenome (GOLD analysis project Ga0209755, IMG submission 187301) | Cornitermes sp. P1 segment gut microbial communities from Petit-Saut dam, French Guiana - Co191P1 (SPAdes) (version 2) | ecosystem: Host-associated > Arthropoda: Insects > Digestive system >...
TCCAACTGGTGTAGAAGTTTCACATTTAATAAGTTGTTCGAAACTTTTAAAATGAAAAGAGCGGAATATTGAAGTTTATATTGCGCATACCAAGTTATTATAATACTAATAATTCTGTGTTGTTATTTACTAATAATAAGAGATTATTTGTGTCCCATTGAATGATATATGCATTTCAATGCTAAGTACTGCATCATCCTCCTTGCCGTCTTAATTTAATTTATGGTTACATAATTTTCCATTCATAGTAAGTTACATTATTTGCACTTCTTGTGTTCGTCGTCTACACTGCTGAACCCACAGATTTTTTACTGTTACAAGTGGACAGTGCTTGTTATATGTGCTTGCATTTTGTTTCCTTCACTGTGATTATTTCTTGTAAGACTTTTGCTTTTTTCGTGTTTCGTATCCTATTGCGAAACAGTTAGCATCGAAACGCATATATCAGTAAACATGACATAAACGTGGGTTTTTATGCAGCATGGGAAGGTCAATTGCACTTGCCTTTCTTACCGACTGACCTGCCGTCGTGTTAGTACTTGTATATTAGTACCGATGTTGGATGTAGACGTCGTAACCTGCAACTATGGCGCGTGTATCTCACAGAGAAGTAACGTTATCCTTGATCTTTTCTCTCTGCCCAGTGATATGTACGACATTACCATGGATACGTTTAGCAATACTTTGTAGCAGTGATTTTTCCCCGTAAGCTACGAAAGTCAAAGTATGGACATTAAGGATGTACTGAAGTCAGTGGCATCCTTTTCATTATATACAGAGAAATAGTGCCGAGTGAAATAAATTTATAGCAATAGAATATTGGGACTCAGTCCGAATTTATGCCGGATGTGTTCATTTATATCTTCAAAAAAAGTTCGGCCCTTAACAGGTCATGAAGGTCCAGGGAGGGAGTAGTCGTATAGTTCTATTCTTTCTTTAACCTCTGCGGTGAATGGGGTGGGTGCTTAACACCACTTCCCGGACGCTACACCTCTGGGAAAGAGACTCGGTTCCCAGGGCCGATCTGGATGGGTACGGAAGGTCCCGACCACACCAGAGTTCGAACCCCAGACCGCCAGGCCTGTAGCGAGTCTCTATATCGACTATACTACTGTAACGTCAAACATAGGTTTAACCTTCGAAAATCATAAGCTGTTTGAAATCAATATCCACGGTACAGAAACATAACCTGTTAGGTTGGCCATAGATTTGTTTTTGATGGTCCTGTGATATTAATCTGTGGTGTTTTGTAGCAAACACAGATGTGAAGTAGAAAGATGGAGGTTTAAGGTTGTCTTTGTGTGTTGTGAAAGCAGTGTAATTGTTTATTGTGAGGCGTAATTATTGTGATTAATAATAAAAATGGAAGCTGGAATGATGCAGAGTACACCAGGAGACTCCAGAATGATTGATAAAATTGTACATCAACTAAAGTCTCAAGGAATATTTGATCAGTTTCGAAAGGAGTGTATAGCAGATGTGGATACAAAGGTATTTATGTTAGGTAAAATTCGAATTACTGACATTTGTTTTAGCATACGTACAATATGTTTCACGTGACGTGCACAGATGCGTTCAAACGTGCTGGAAAATACATAGGTGATAATCTTGTGAGTTTTTACAGTTGCTTGTTTGTTGTTAAGGTAATGTTGACATGAATGGTTATTGCAGAATTTTGTAACAATCCATGTCAATAGTGTGCGGTTGTGGTTAAATTTCGGGATACAGTTGCGGTGTTTTTATTATTAACGACATTACTGATATAGTGTTGAGCTATGTATATGACATTTATTTGTTGTTTTTTAATTTGTTTTTTTTATGTTCTTGAATGCCATGCAGAGCAAGGCAGGGTGGATAGTGAGTAGCGAATGTTTACGCACAAAGCGTATTTTAATGTACAGTATTTGAAATTAGGATCTCATATCCATATACTAGATAGAAAATTGTGACACGGAACTTCGTGCCAGAAGGGAGGTTAGAGCAAATTTGAAATGAAAGGCATGTGTGGCAGAGGTATTAGTGAATCACTACCTTATCTAGTTACTAGTGCAGGATATGGGAGCTTCATCTCTGGCTGGGCCTGTTCTTTTCATTTGTGCTGAAAAGTGCTATATGTTTGAATATATGGAGTGACACCACATCTACATTCTTTGCAAGAAATGAAAAACAAAACTGAAAGAGAGATTTTGGTAGTATTACAAGATGAGCTCCATTGTGTCATGAAATTTATTCATGTACAAGTTTCCTATGGGGAGGAGAAAAAAACTGCCTTACCCAGGGACATGATAATAGAGAAAGTTTTTATCAGACCTTACAGTCTAAATTACAGGGAGAAGTTATCCAACCCAGCAACACTGTAGACCTTCAAATGTTTGTGGACTTACAAACAAAACTGTTGAAAGTCACTGAGAAATACTTAGGTTGATGTGTCACATGCATGAGGTAGAACTCTGTGTTTTTGGACTTGCATCTTGCATTGTTACACGCTAAAACTGTAAAGTGCCTGTAAGAAGAGATGCAAATGACATAAGAAGCAGATTGTTTTATATTCCTTCTGTGATTGCAACACACTTTGCACATCTTAAAGTGGCACAGAACAGTCACTGAAGGCATCTAAAAGTGCTGTATTTAATTCAGAAGTTCTGTTGTGCTAGATGCCCTCCAGGTCCCTCTGAGGGCTCTTTTCACTTTAAGGAATAGGAGAAGGTTGGCTGACTAGGGGTCAGGTGAATAAGGAAGGTAACTGAGCACCATGCCTCATTACTTCACTGTGAAGGTAGTGTGAGTTCACCCATAGGACTTGGTGGAACAAAATTCACACATCTTCCCAAAATGTGTGTAAGGAATCTGCACATTATCTCCCAGTTAATGTGTAGTTGATCCTTCACCAATTTTAGTGTCGAACTGTCTCTGGCCACCAGTTCACAAACTTTTGCAAGTGTCTATATTTCAAGCACTTGACAGCCGCCTTTCCCTTGGAGCATTGTTAAGGTCCAGTTCCCTCTGTGAATCTTATAACCATTCAAAGACATGTATATGATAAAACTTCATTTCCATAAACAATTTTACACATGAGTTCCTGACAGAACTTCATGCTTACTCAGTAGTCCATGACAGGCAAAGAAACACCACTAGGTGCATGGGGCTGCTACAGATGAACTGACTGAGGCTGAACATTCTTTTCATTAATCCCAGGCTGTCATAACATGAAATAACAAACTGGCTGCAGTTGGTTTATGTGCCAAACTGTACTTTCACCATAGCATCAGTCCCAAAACTTTATTGTTTGACCAAACATTTTATCACTCTTAGACTTTTAAAACTTTATGAGATACAAGCTTCCCACAGCAGTAACCAGACAATTGCCATCTTCTGGGTTATGGCACCATGCATTCTGGTACCAGGCTTTACAGTGATGGCTCCCAAAGTGTGCTCCACAGATCCCAAGGGATCCGCAACCAGTTTCCAGGGAACCCGTGGATGCATTTCTGTAATGGCTACTTTGAGTTTACTTATTCTTTAATTAAAGGAATAATGTTATGTTAAAAATAATCACAGAACTTCTTCAATTGGTGATATGTTTGTTTCATTTGACCATTAGAATATCTAATTAAGGAACTTCCTGTACCCGTGAAACAAGTGACAGTAAGTTGAAATATGCCTTCCATTGTTATGTATGCTACTGGTATTTATTTGTAGCTATCTTAAATTAGTTCTAAGAATAAATTTTTGATTTTGGACACCTATCGTGTGGATACTATATATTGCATGTGCAAGGATGTGAGATACCATGTTTATTTTTCAAAACCAGAAGGGGCTCACAAGCAAAACGGTTTGGGAAACAGTGGTTTAGAGGATCCTGCAGCTGTAATCTTGAGAGTATATCCATCAACATGTTAACATGTACTTTATATGTTCCATATCCATGCATGAAGAAATAATTACACTTAAATAGTAAACCAACAAGTGCACACTGATAAAATATGCCTTATTGTATATTAAAATTCATCTACATGTTTTGGTCACTTTGTGACCATCATTTTGGTCGTTAAAACGACCAAAACAAGTAAACAATAAAGCATATTTGGTCAGTGTGCATTTGTTGGTTTTCTGTGTAAGTATGTGTGTTAACATGTAGTTGTGTGTGATGCAGGATCATCCTGTACTTTGATATGGTCTGGCATTCAGGAGGTAGATTTGTCATGTGGGGCTCTTTGAACCCTGATGATGAAAATTTTAATTTACTTTACTTTTGACTCCCATTTCTTAGTAAAGTAATGCTTTTTTTAACCCTTTTTGGTCCAATCTGGACTCAGTCCAGGTTTTTACTTACATGCCTAATGGGGTTCTGCACTAGACTCATTGTGGGCAGTATTTGATTATTATATTTGACTAGCTTCAAATGAAATTGTGGTGAATTTTTTTTTTTAATGTTTGTACCTGGTGGAACTGTGTGGGGTTGTACAATTCTTCTCTTCACTTTGTAAATCCAAGTCATTAATTTAGGATAGTTGAGGTTATGTGACTGGAATTTGCTGAGGGCAGAATGTGGAATTTTTAAATGTTAAACCTGGTGGTACATACAGTAACTGCTAAGCCTTAATGGATTAGGGTACTATGCATTACAAGGATATAGTTGTTTGTGGTTTATTTTACATTGCTGTCAGTGTCTTAGACTAAATAATGTGTGACAGCAGGATGATTGATTGGTCAGTGATGAATTTGAAAGGATGTGGATAGAGGTGATCATAACCTCATTAAGGTGCTATCCCAGCATTTGTCTGGAGGGGCTGAGTAAAGTTATGATAAACCTTCGTCAGGATATCAGTTCCCTGGCCAAGATTCAAACTAGGCCTTCTTGAATAAAGTTGCTACAACATCGGCGTGATAGGTGTGTACAGGGTGATTCATGACTTGATGTCATAAAAAAGGTAAAGCAATCCCTGTACAGGCCCTAAGGGTTCCAGGAGGTTGAGGCTCCTAGATTTTCAGACAGTCAGCATGTGAAGGTGTTAAGGTTGTCAGCCCTAAGTGCCAGCTGCCTGTATCTCCCAGGAAATATTCCTAGTACTCATTGCTTTAGAGGCTGAGTCAACCCCAGGGCCATAGTGTAGCCAGAAGAATATGTCAATGAAAAATTCCAATGACACCATCAGGAATCAAACCTGCAACCTTCCGGTTTGTAGTGCAGTGCCTCAACTGACTGCACCACTGCATGCTTCTTGATGTAATAACTTAAGAATCGTACTCCTGTGGTCATGCCCAGTCAGCAGTGTTGTATAAACATATATCTGATTCTGAACAGAAATATATTGATCATTACCTGAATGTTAGCAAAAGTCAAACAAGTGATGAAAGTGCTTACATTAGGTTCTACTGCTGACTTTTTAGTAACTGTTCAAAACAATTATGCTCTGTCACAATACATATCTAGGCATGCATGTGAAAATGTGTCTTTGTCATTGCTTTGGTAGCCAGAGGATCTCTCATTGTGATCCACTACATTTTCCACCTGGATCTGACTTCAGGCTTCTAGATTTTTGTGTGGAGACAAATGGGGGCTCTGGTGTCTTGTGAAATATGGAAACATAGGATGCATTGCTGTATTGCGTTTGTATGGTGAAACCTGTGTAAATGGCATTCCTAATGAATGGACACAATCTACATGCTTGATTCACAAACATGCCACACTGTGTACTAAGGCTGAGGGTGGTGATTTAGAACAGTATTTCTCAACTGCCAGGCCACGGCCTGGTACCGGGCCCTGGCATCAATTATACCGGGCCGCGAGAGGTTTTCCTGGAATTTTGTCATTTTAATTTTCTAAGCAATTTTCATGAATAAATGTTTTGTAGTGGAAATATTATGAGGAGAAAAATATTCATGAATGTGTCAAAAAAGTCAGACCCAGATGTTGGCCTGAGGAAACTACAATATGCTGCAAGATTTCATTAGTCCAGTGATTGATAACTAATTTAAATGTAATTTTATATTTGTCAACATGCCACACCGTATACATAAGTGTACTGATAATCTTTATGATTATGCCATAATTAATTATTGATATTTATGTTAGTATGAACGTAAAAAAAATGGAAGGTATTTATGAATAAATTTGTTGAGATCGGGCCCTTGTCTTATAAAAAAAGAATTTACTGGGCCGCGGTCTCACAAAGGTTGAGAAACACTGATTTAGAACATGTATTGTGAATTCAGCAATACAGACTTAATGTAAATGCAGTTTTTGGTTATAAAATATTAGGATGTTTTAATAAGATTGGAATTCTGCATAACATTAAGAATTTGCGTACAAAATGTACTTTAGATGAGGTGAAAGAATGATGATAGAACTTTTTGGTTTTAATGAATGCTTTGTTTGAGTTACTTCATTGGTGGAACACATGAGTTATGTTTGCATAGTAACATCCTAGACTTCTGATATGTAACTGTTCAGTTGAGGGTTATTGTGATTTACCTTGGCTGTCCATGGAAAAGCTTGATACTGTAGAGGAAGTTATTGCTTGCCATTTCTCTCTGAACTCATTCATTCATGTTCCTGCTTCTGAAACGTTGGCAGTTGACACAACGTTATTAACAACCAAGTAAACATGTTGTTGTTGTTGTTGTTGTGATAATCTTCATATCATCTCTAATGTGTTTTCAGCCTGCATACCAGAATCTCCACCAGAGAGTAGAGGGAAGTGTCTCAGGCTTTTTAGCCAGCCAAGTCTGGAGACCAGACTTGAACAAAAACCAGTTGCGTGACAGTCTGAGAAAGCACATCCATGAGTAAGTAACTTTGTTACCTGCTGGAAGTTTCTGCAAAATATCCATGTCAGTTAGGAGCTATAACCTTTCATTTTCATTATTTTCTTATTACTGGTATCAGTTTTGGAACGGATGTTTTTATTGTTGTTAGACACAATTACCCACTACAAAATAGTGTCTTCTGTCCTAAATATGGGTACATAAATTGTGCCTTAAAGATCATTAATTTCTGTTATACTGCAAAGCATCACAGCTGATAGTCACCACATGAGATCTGAAGTCTTACAAAAGTACCTGTTCTTTAATTTTCATCATTTGAATGTCATTCCTTGCAGTGGTGGAGTACAGTTAACAAGTATCCTACTGTGTGGATAGAGGATGTTTTTCTCTGGTATTATACTAACACTGTTCAAAAAATGAAAAAGTACAGAATATAAAGGCAGGAAATTAACGGTGTAATCAGCAAAGTATGTAGATTTAGATTATAAATGGTTGAGGTTTGTGTAGTTTGTCAATTAATGCAGTACTTTATTAAAATTGCTGTAAAATCAGACTAGATAGGAATATATAAGAAAATTAGCAGTGTATTCAGCCATAGGTACAGAATTTGGTTCTAAATGTTGCCCTTTAATTTCTTCACTGTGAAGCTTGAAATATAAGAAGTGTACTAGTACCTTGTTTCCACAAACTTGCATTAATGTAGTTTTAAAGTTTATGCAAGGTGCACTAGTGGCCTCTGTACTCAAAACTCACATTCTTTTCAGTTTCAGCTTCACAGTAGTATATTAGTAGTAAAGTGCAAGCTGCAATAGTAGCCTGTTTGCATAAAACCCACATCATTGTAAGTTCAAACTTTGTAGTAGTGTGCTCATACATTTATGTATGGTTTATTACCATCCTGTTTATGTGAAACTTGCTTCATTTTAGGTGGAATCTTGGTGCTACTGTGCTGTTACATTTATGCAAGGCATGGTAGCAACCAGTTTTAAATTCACATTATTGTAACTTCAAACTTTGTGGAAGTTGGTTTTCATAGTTATTAAGGTTTGCTAGCAGCCTGTTTATGCAAAATTAAATTGTTGTAACTTCGGAATTTGTGACAGTGTTCTCTCATGTTCGCAACACGTTTACTAGCAAGCTGTTCACATAGAACATACATATAATTTGCAGCACTGTGGCTCTGAAGTACATCATCTTTAAGAAAAAGATTACACTTATGAATGCAGCCAAGGCATTTTTTGCTATATAAAGTACCGGTATGCCACAGAGGAGTCAAAAACAATTGTGTAATTGTATTAAGATATTTTTGGTAACCTTAGAAAGGAGGGTGTATGAGATGCCTCAGAGCAGCAAACTCCTGTATCTTCCTCTCTCTCTCTCTCTTTTTCCATTCCCTGCATCTCCTGTGTGTTGCAGGCTTTTCAGCTGTTATCACAAGTGTCATTTTTGCTGCTACTGTTGCTAATTAGATGCTCCTCTGGATTATTCGTGATAGCCAGAACTTTCTCCTCGCTAAAAGTCGGTGTGGACAACATTCTTAAGAACTGTAAATTTTCTGGATGCAGTTCCATGTGCAGTGTAGAAGACAGTCACTGATGCATATAGTAAATGTTTTGATATCTATAAAATTAAAAGTACCAAAATTCAATGTAAATGGTTTAAAAATTGCATTGAAGTGGCATAATAAAACGTATGTTCATATGGAAAGTTACCAGAACATCGTAGGCTTTGAGACACACATAGAAGCAAACATCTCAGTTTAAAGTTGGGAACATGGGACTGGTTGCAGTGGCGTACCAAAATCGTGCCAAACTCAACCCGATTTGAAAACTGTTAAAAATTTCTGATTGTAGGACGCCAACACCCCAAGATGTTCGGGGAAAAAGGTAGTAAATTTCTAAAAACTACATAGGTTTGCAATTGTTTTGCTTTAGCAATGACAAATAAATTGGTTGTCATCATAAATAGTCTTAAAGTACCAAAAATTAAGAAAATTTTACCATATGAAATGAAATTTTTTTTACCAAATTACAGCTGCCTCCAGAACCCCTGGCTAGGGGGCTACCACCCCTAGATCCCCGATCTCTCTGTCCTCTGTCCTCAATTGAATTTGTTGAACCCCCCCCCACAAACAGAATTCCTGGGTATGCCACTGACTGGTCATGGACCAAACTGCAGCTTTATGCTTATCTACAAGCACACATCACTTCCTTACACCATAAGTTTACAGTATGGAAAGAACAGCAAACTCAGCAATGCCAGGAGCAGGTATCTTGCTTTGAACATGATTGTTTAGTGTGTACCAATAAAGCAAATAAATAATGCTTAAAATGGATGTTCTAACAGCAAGAACAGAGCCTGATGTTATAAGTTATGCCATTACATATCAAATATCAGTACAGACATACAAACACTGACAGTGTAGATTATATACTGTATCTGTCCATAAGACTGATTGACTCTAATGACAAGTGACAGATGTAAGACTGATTGGGGTTGGCATCAAGGGGTTGAAGTTTTACATACTGTCTGTTGTAATACTGAGGAGACCAACCACATTGTGCGTGAAGACAGAGTACTTGTGCTAGTGTATAGCATCACCTCCTGACATATGTTGCCTCGACTTAACTTTGTCCCACATTGGGTTGCCTGCAGACCCATTATATTAAGCCAGGCTTGCAAATTCATATGTACAGTGCTGAAGATGTCTTCAGTTGGCTGGATCTCATGCCCAACCATATTGTTTAAATGTGCTGAGGAATGTGGGCTGAGCCTAAGGAGAGGGACATAATGGTCTCAAAGTTGATTGAGGGGCTTGGACTCATTGAATCTGGCATCAGAGTTTGAGGACATCGATTGAATGAGCAGTGAGCACCTGCAACTAGAAAAGTAACTGTGCGGATGCTTGCTTGATTTCTTTCCGTGAAGAAGTTCTGGAGGGGAAGAAGAGTTTTTTTGTCCTGCTACACTTCACTGCTCGATTTCTTTAAGTCATACTCAGGGATTCATACATTGCCACCTGTATTATTGGACACTGGTGATGATGATCATATGACCTACCTTCAGTTCAGGAGGAAGTGCTTCCTTCTTAAATTCATTTGTTTGTCATTTCATATTTTGTGTAAATTGTTTATAAGTATGAACATATCTTTTTTCATAGTCAATATAGATTGGAACCACTCTCCTATTTTAACTTTACATTTAGGGTAAATCAGTCTTGGCTTTACATCATCTTGACTCACATCGCCAATCTCAGGTCCACCTACAATGTAACTTCAGGGGATGACTAAATATACATGTAAAGTGGACTATTTTTACATTGTATGAGCATTGCTAAAGTGTAAATAATATTAGAAAGGCATCTAAGATGACTTCACTAACTAAAGTTGTGGCCTAGGAAACATGAAATTTGTCTGATAGCACCTGCTGATCGGGGAAGTTCCATGACATTTAACGTTGGTTCTGAACCATTCCTCTTTGTATATGTAGCTAGAGATAGGTTTCTGAGTGTTGCCATGTTTTATACATATACATATTTGTAGCTTTGTAATATGACACACATATGAGTGAATATCACAGGCAAGTGGTTAGCTCTCCTGCTGTGTATTGCAGAGACCCTGGATCCAAATCTGATCCCATGACTGGGTAATCCTGACAGTTCAGTGGCTTTTCTCCTCCCTCCAGGGTAGTATCTAAAGTCAAGGCATGATCACTTCATTCTACGTCATTGCAGTTTATTGTTCACTAATCTTCATATCATTTAATCCTGTAGAGTCTGAGGTACTGGAAGCATTGTTAAATTAGCCAGACATACAAGTGTTTAAAATATGACTGAACTGATTACTGCAGGCTTGGCACTCACATATTGCTTCCATTCCACAGATCTGGTTTCCTGGACATTGGTGTGGAGAGGATTGTGGACCAGGTTGTTAACCCAAAGATTTTGACTGTCTTCATGCCACAAGTTGAAGATGTGGTTTACAGATTTCTTGGCATAGAAAAGCCAAAGAAGGGGAAAGAAAACCAGAATGGTATGAGCAGTTCCTGATGTTTTGTGTTCTTACATAATTGGGCAAGATTGACAGTAATTTGCCATTGTAATGAACTATTGTATTTCATTGCAAAGTTGTTGCATGTTTTTCTTCAGAAACATTATGATTACAAGCTCCAATTTATGTTGATACACATGAACCAATTTAATTAGAACACAGTCAAGTGTGCTGCACTGCTGATTTGTATTCAGGAGGTCCCAGGGGCAAATTTTGACCTGGAGACCAGCCATACATACAGAGGTTTTTCATGGTTTCTCAGTCCCCTTAGACAAATGCCAGTATGGGATGCCAAGTCAGACCATGACAGTTTCCTGCAACAGTCTTTCTAAATCATTGCTCACCAATCATCCTAGCATTTGAGACTCCAACGTCCTTTTCAGAGTCAAACCAAGTCTTTGGAACCCTTCAAACAAATTCATCTGTATGCAGTATTAATACAAGGAGAAAGCACCATCTTCATAGACCACATGCCAACCTTTCTTGTTTTCAGAAAAATGCATTCTATGCTGGCATCATAATTTTCAACAGTTGACCACATAGTCTCATGAGTCTTAGGAATGAAAAGGAATAATTTTATAGTAGCGTTAAGAAGATGCTTAAATACACACCCCATTTACTTTGTGCAGGAATTCTTCAAGTTTAAGAATGACTCCTAACGCTGTATATGTCACCCCTATAGTATTCTCTATTGTTATAATTCTGTATATTCTGCATATTTTGTACAATTATATGTTTATGACTTATTCCACATCTCACTCTTATTTTGGCAAGCTTTTGGATCCATGGAATGTGTGTATGTATGTATGCGTATATATGTAGGACTTACTGGGTGGAAGGTATGAAATGAAAACACCCTCGTGGACAGTAATAAGTACATATGTATACTATAAGTGACTACAGCAAAAGAACTGCATACACAGTTCAGGCCAATAAATGTTATTCATATCATTATATATTTCTTGAAGCAAATTCTTCACCAGGAAGCTCTGGTGGGCCCATCTCTTATCATTAACCTTCAAATGACTGTCTTGGTATTGGGGTTTTAGTGCAATGTTTATGAAAAACATGAATATTATTTGAACATAAAAAGATAAAAATTATGAAATAAACGCCATTTTGTGAAAAAAAAACATAGATTATGCAGCTTGTCTTACAAATGCAGTAAATTCCTTTGTTTCCCAAATATATAAAGTGACATTGTAGTAGTGTTTTTAACGTACATTTGCACATGCAAATATATGTCATTTAAAGATTAATTAATTATCCGTATCATCACTGACCTTACCAGAGTTATAACTTCTACAAGTACATTAAAAAAAAATCTTTGTCCTATTCTGTAAGCAGTTTCATTTACTGGTTACATCGTCTGTGGTTACTTGCAAGTTTATTGTTTCAAAGAATAGTCTCCACACCATTGACACACCAGGTGACTAATAAAGTATATCACTCATTTGTGACAAGAGTGTCACAACTCAAAATTTGGCATATTTGAGTTATTGGTATAGAAAGAAAAGTTATGCAGCTACGCTTTTAACAGGTATAGTGTCATAACGCAGTTTGCAAAACTCGCTACTGGAGAGCAGTTGTGTCATCATTGCTCTCACAGAAAATTATATTATTTCAGAACCTTTAAATGTTTCTCCTGAAAAATCACAAATTTTGAGTTGTGACACTGTTGTCACAAATGAGCGCTGTAAGTTTATTGTCTAACACAACTTTATTATATTATAATAATAAAAATAATAATAATAATAGAGTCCATCGTTCCTTTCTAGGAACATAGGTTGTCTATGAGTCCTTTCCATTTCCGTCTATTGGCTGCTAAGAACCTTAGTTCATTCCAGCTCCTACCCGCTTCCTTGTTTACCGATCTTCTCCAGCTATATCTCGGTCTTCCTCTCTTCCTGTTTCCTTGAGGGTTCCAAAGTAGTGCACTCTTTGGTATCTCTCCATCTTCTTTTCTTAATGTGTGACCAATCCATCTAAATTTTCTTTTTTGTTTATTATATAAAATATATTTAATTAAAAGAACATAACAGCTACAATGTTTCGGCTCTTGTAAAGCCATCTTCAGGCTGTAACTTAAAAGGGCTTTAATATACAATTGGCAGCGCCTTAAAATTACATGATCTTGTTTACGTTTCTTGATTAATATAACATATCAGAATATAAAATGTAAAATGTAAATATAAAGTGTAAAATAGCATGGGACAAGAGAGACATATGTAGCAATATTGATTATGATGGATATCTTATATGTTGGCAGGCTTGTAGAAGTTGTAATTGTTGCAGTATTATTTAAGATTCACTTCACTCAGAAGATGGGAATTCTTTGTTGTGGGGTTTCTTTTGTGGTGAATGTGGAGCACTTTTTTTATATAGAATAGAAGTGTAGTATGATTTTCGTAGGAAATCTCTTAGATGAAATTGCGATATAATCTGTAATTATATAGAGAATTTTTATTTTCTATGGCATATGTGGTGTTGATCTTTATATGTATTATTGTATTTAGTTATATTACTTACATTTTTGGCGCATATGTGACACATATATTATTGAAAACACAATGGGGATGCCTCACCTAAAAAAAGAACACTGGATGACATTGCACCGAATGTTCACAATCCAGAATGCTATGTATGCCCCTTGTGGCACCGGATGTTTACCATACAGCATTAATACTACATCCATTGCACTAGTGTATTCCATTTAACTATTACTTCTGCATACAACTTTACCATCACACCTTTGTGGCTGCCTGCCTTAATCAGTTATCAACACCAGATCTACCAACTGGCTCTTAGTACCAGATTTGAAGAAGATTTTACTGTAGTTTCGACCATACGACTGATCACTGCAGTGTCATTAACCAAACTACCATATTGTGCACCCTATCACAGCATCTATCAACTCCATCACCACAAACATTTCCTTCTTTGTTCTCACCAAGTGCAACACATCTAATCTCCTTCAGCTGGTTGTTTCACTAACTCTGTGCCCAGACACCTTGGAGCATACATAACATAATATTCACTGACACAGGCACAGTACAAATCTTATCTACCAATGCCATCATTAAGTAAATCTTAAATACATGAATAAGTAATTAGAAGGAGACTTTGTTGAAAATTGCATGAGATTGAGTATTGATTAAAAAGAACTAATAAAATTTGTATTCACTCTGTGCCTTTATCATTCTTATAAAAGGGCTTGTAATTTTTCTCATAAGTGACCAGATTTTAACTTGGGAGTAACACTTTGTAACTTTAAAGAGATTTCAAATTTCCAAATACTACAGTGTATGCAGCCAGATTTTAACAAAGAAATAACCCTTTGTCGTGCAGGAATAGGGGATTTTAAATCTGGTATGTAGGACTGGCAACCATATTTTTTGCTTGCAGGTAATCATGTAGTGCTGAAAATTCAGTGTGTTGTCTGCTGAACTGCACGCTTCTGCCATTGCAAATAATGTACAAGTAACTTTCGCCTTATAAACCCTAGTTCTTTGATTTGAAGTGTTACGAATTGAAGAATTTTAGTTCGTATGTTGTGAACTTTCATTTTAATGTGGGATGAAAGGTTATTAGTGGGAAATAGATGTCAGGATTGTGCATTTCATTGTGCCATCTTTCATGTCATGTATGTGTCTGTTGCAGTTTATGCCACACCCTCAGCTGCAGAGAATGTGACACGGAAAGAAGAGAGGAAGTTGCCAACTCTTACTGATTTGTTACCGAAGGAATTAGAACCAATCTCTCCAGAGAGTGATACATTGAAAGATGAAGAATACAATTCAGATGAAGATGGAGAAGTTGGGTTTTCTAATGGAAAGGAGGAAGAAGATTCATCACCCCCATTTGAACCCATTGAGGAAGTTAACTCACGTTTAGGAGAGAGTTCAATGGACAGTCACTTGTCAGGAATATCAGAGCTCACAAGTCATGACAGTCAGCATTCTCATGCCTCATTCTTGGTGTCAGATCCTGCAAATAATAACAGTTCACCACCAAAACTGCCAGCCTTGGATATTTCAAACAATGACAGCCAGCTGTCTAGAGTGTCATCAGGTAGTAGGTTGTCTATTGTTTCAGGGTGTGATCAAGACTGCAGGCCATCGCATGAAACTGAAGGAAGTAATGATAGCCAGCAGTCAAAAACTTCACTTCTTGTATCCGGTCATGGTACACAGATGTCTGTGAGTGTGGAGTATGCACATGAAGAAAATGAAGTGCACGATGGTGAGAGTCATGTTGCCATGCATATTTCCATTGAAGAAGCAAGTATTTGTGCCAACAGATGGCAGACATCTGTTCAGAGTAATGTACAAAATGTATCAGATGATATTACATCTAACAAAAGCCCCAAAATAGAAGAAAGTGACCAAGAGGAGCAGAAACTGCTTGAAAGATTAGAGACAGAAGTAGGTAATGAATTGGAAAATAGGTGTGAAAGTGCTCTTGAAACAAAAGTGACTGGAGAACATGAAAATAAAAGTGAAATATTTGGCCATAAATGTGTTGAAAATGAAGGTAAAATATTGGTAGATGAATTGGAAAATCAATTTGATGATAAAAATGGAAAGAAAACAGTTGAGACAGTGGAAGAAAAATATGAGAGAAAGATTGATGAGAAAACTGAGAAGAATGATCAGTCTATCGAAAAGGCAGAGGCTCAGTGTGAATTAAAATTGGAAGATGTAGTCATAAAAGAAGATAGTAAAAAATGTGAAAGGATGGCAGATGAGAAATATGGAAAGAATTCAGATGAGAATCTTGAGAAGAAATTGGATGACAAGCGTGAAAGTAAATTTATTGAAAATTTTGAAATAAAGTTTGCAGAAAGGTCTGAACGAAAATCTAATGATAAGTGTGAAAGGAAGTTGGATGATAAACTTGATAGAAAATTAGATGAAAAGTCTGCAAAGAAGCTGGATGAGAAATATGACAAATCAGATGAGAGCCTTGAGAAGAAACTGGTTGAGAAGCCTGAGAAAGAATTTGTTGAGAAATCTGAAAGGAACTTTGATGAAAAGTCTGAGCAGAAATTAGATGAGAAAACTGAAAGAAAATCAGATCATAGGTCTGAAAAGAAATCAGATGAGAAGCCTGGGAGAAAACTGGTTGAGAAGCCTGAAAAAAAACATGATGAGAAATCTGAAAGGAGGTTGGTTGAGAAAAGTGAAAGAAATTCGGAGGAAAAGTCTGAAAAGAAATTAGATGAGAAGCTCGAGAGGAAATTGGTTGAAAAACTTGAAAAAAAAATCGATGAGAAATCTGAAAGGAAATATGATGAAAAGCCTGAGCAGAAATTAGATGAGAGAGCTGAGAAGAAATCAGATGACAGGACTGAAAAGAAAGCAGATGAGGTATTTGAAAGGAAATCAGATGATAAATCTGAAAAAAGGTTAGCTGAAAAATCAGAAAAGAAGTTAGATATGAAGGTGGAAAAAAAAACGGATAGTAGATCTGAGAAAAAAGTAGAGGACAGACATGATAAGAAACAGGATAAACATAGAGAGGACCGAGAGAAGTTTAGAGAAAAGAAAGTTGAGAAGAAACAGCTTGTGAGTGAAAGTAGAGATTTGAAGAAGAATGATGTTGGTGGACACTCATCAGTGGGAGAGAAAAAGAGAAGTGACAAAGACAAACATAAAAAAGAAAGAAGCAACAGTCGGAATAGAGCAGAGAAGTCCATTAAAGATGGGAAAGAGAAAACTGAGAAAGCTGGAGGTAAAGAAAAACTTCAGCATGAAGAGAAAAGTGAGAAAGGTGTTACGAAAGATAAATGTGAACAAGAAGTAAAAGAGACTAAAGATGAAAAAGAGAAGGACTTTGGCAAAGATAAATCAAAGAAAGATGATGTTAACAGTGTGAGACATGACAAGGGTAGTAAGAAGTCAAAGAGTGATGAAAAGAGACAGCGAGATGGCAAGGATAAGCCAAAGTCAGAAGAAAAGGTGCGAATGAAACATGATGACAAACACAAGGACAGGACAAAATTTGAAAGCAAAGATAAGTCAGATAAAGATAAGTCTGTGCATCATAGTTACAAAAACAGTAAAGATGGTAACAGATCAGACAGCAAGGAATCCAAAGACAGAATGAAACAAGAAACCAAAGATAAAGGCAAGGGCACAGCTAGTAAAAGCGAGGAAAAAAAGAATAAAGATAAGTCAAAGCATGAGGAGAAAACCAGTAAAATTGCAGACAAGGGAAGCGTGAAGAAGGGTGACAGAAAGAATACAGTGATGAATTCCAGTAAATTGTCTCACACCAGCCATAAGAACAAGGACAGTGGTAAGAAAGACAAAGAAAAAGGGAAAACCGTAACTGATGACCATAGAATTCACAGGGATAAGCACTCAGATGACAGGCGGTCTACAGATCGAGATAGCAATGGAACTGCGCGTGACAGGCCTGTTGGCAGTACATCATCTCGAAGCAATGTTAATGATTCCCAACGAACACAGTCCCATCGTGATAAAAGTGGCAGTAACAGTAACAGTACCAAGTCTGACAGTGGTGGCAACAGCGATTCTTCTGGAGCCAACACGTTAACAATAGAATCTTCTAAGTATATTGAAAATATTTGTTCATCATCAAAATCGGCTTCTCCACCATCATCATTGCCTTTCAAAAAACGACCAGTAGCAGTGCAGTCTGAAGATGAGTACGAGTCAACCCACAGTGGAAGTGGGAAAATAGCTCGCAACAAAATTAAGAAACCAAAGATTGCTGCCAATATATTTGAAGTTAAAAAGATAATGATGCTTAGGAAATCATTAGCAAAGAAAGAGCGTAAACAACAAAGAGAACTGAAGAAAAAGAATATCAGAGTAGTGAAAGAGATGAAAAGTGGAAAGAAAATGAGTAAACCAATTGTTGCAAAACGCAGAAAATTAGGTGATGTAGAAAAGTCATTACGCAATGAAGTAGACACATCTTTATCCAACAAACAAATGCCAGATGTTCAGAAAGAAGAAGAAGAAGACGATGATGATTCTGAAGACCTGAAGTACTTTGACCCAGAGTTGTTTCCCAGTGCTTTAAGCTCTGCTGACTCTGATTTCTTGGCATATGTTAAAGAACTTTTAAAGAGTGAAAACTTATCAGAAATTTCTGCTTCAGACAGTGGATCAGAGGCAAGTGATGTGGGTGACACAAGTCACTTACCAAGTTTTTCCTTAGACAGCATAGTGACTACAGAAGTGTGTGCAAATTTTATGAAAACTAACAAAGGCACAGAGGTTTTGTTAGATTTCCCAGAAGAAAATGAACTGTCTAAAAAGAATTTGCCTAGCCTCAACTCCAGCATGAAGGATTGTCTTCCTATGGCAAACAAAGGTGTCACAGCAGTGGGCTCTTGTAAAATAACTGCTTCACCTGGAGAACCCTTGGTCCTTACTGACCAACGTGAACACAGGATGAGCCACAGTACAGAAGAAAGAACAAATGTCATATCAGTTTCAGCACTGAGCACTCCATCAAACATTTCTGGTGACATATTAAATGACAGAAAGGCAAAGAGAATTTTGAGACAGCGTTCGTCTTCAGTGACGAGTACGAACAGCAATAAGAGCACATCTGACAGAACTGAAGTAGCTTCAAATGGGTTGGGTGTAGGGAAAGTTCAACATTCTAGCTCGAAGCTAAATAGGAAAAGAGAGTTTTTGAAGGAGAGAGTGAAGACTCTTTCTGTGTGTGAAACAAAAACTCCAGAAGTCATGGTGGAGCAGCGGGGTTTTCGAAGATCCCACAGACCAAGTGCACATTATTCAAATAAAATATTTTCCTCATATATGGAAGATGAGGACCTCAGTCATGATGCCTTCTCAGAAGAACGAGAAAACATTATACTTGATGATGAATTTTCACTAATTACCCGTAATGATATTTCTAAGAGTGTGCCAGACCGAGCTAGCAGGCTGTCTCCCATTTTGTCAGGACAAAATAATATTTTCTTTACAAGGATGAAAATCCCAGCCACGAACACCCAAGCAGATGATGACAGTTCTGACAGGGAAATTGTGTCAGAAGCCTCAGCTGGAGACCCATATGACATCATAAAAGACAATAACAATATTGATAAGGGGAGCTCAGAGGATGAGCGGGGCTGTGGAGATGGTTCAATGCTGAATCAAGATCTCATTCTTCCCACCTTAAGAGACCTCATGGTTGAGAGTGGGTTTAGGAGACAGGATGATAACTCTAATGTTTTGTCTTCTTTGATTGGTGTAGAAAATTCTGTTGGGAATTCCGTACAAGTGACAGGGAGTAATGTTGGAAATGTGAGGGGTGTCCATGAGACCAAGAAGGGAGCAGAGTCAAGGCGACCAAAACTAGGGCGGAGCCGACGTGTTGGTTTAGCAAGACCGCCTGCAAAGAAATTATCAGAACAAGCAAGTGGTTTTGATACTGGAAATAGGACACCTCCTTCCTCCAACGTGGCTGACTTTGTCATGCCATTAAGTCCTGAGAGTGACATTTCAGCTTCATCTGTAGAGGCCAAAAAACCTGTAGTACTTGATCCTAAAGGTACATGTATATTTTTTTCTTTTTAAATTAGTGGCCACTTTGTGAAAGTGACACTGATTTATGTCATTGTTTATAAGACTGAATGAAAGTTTTTGGTCAGATTGAACTACCTACAAGTATTCAAAATAAGATTTAAATGTGATTTCTGATTCCTTTGTTTCATACTAAGACAGTACCATCACACATATTCCACTGAGCCAGGATACCTCATTCAGCAAAGGAACTGGCTGTGGGCTGAGCAGCCATAGCTTGATTCATGGCAGAAGCAGTAATTTTTTTTGTCGCATGTTAACACAGGTTCTAGAACCCACTCTCCTTTCATTCCGATGGGTACTGGAGTATCTTTTCACAGAGAAAAATCACAAAAGCATGAAACTGACCACCACTCACATCCATCTGCTGATAAGTAGTAGTATTCAAGATTTATGTTCATGTCCTCTACATCTGTATGGCTCAGGCAGTGAGAAATATACATTTAGTGCAGATACTGATTCAGTCTGTTGTACCAGCAGCTGTAGTTGTCAACCTACAGTATAACTCATTTTTGTTCAAATTGCAGTTGGTGATAATTACACAGGTCCCTCTCCTTCGAATTCTGATAAGGATGGTCAGATGTCAAACAGCAGCCTTTGCAACACAGAAATAAGGAGAAGTCTCAGGTTTGTAACTGCTGCCTTTTTTGGAAGCCTCGTTAGTTCCATAGTCATTTGCTGTGATCCAGTTGACTGTTCTAGATGTTACATTGTTCTGCATTAACCCTTTAAATGCTGAGTTAAATCCCATCTGTCAATTGCTGGCATTATTAGGAGCTCACCATATTCTCCACATTAGCAGGATGAGGGTTAATGTGGCTGATGGGTTTGAAATGATAACAGCAGAAGAGAATGACCCTTTCTGTGTTACATATTCTGCACTTCAGGTTTTCACATTTGTGTTGTTTGCAACATACTCTGTAGCTTCTTCTCCCTATGTTGTGTACAGTATATGCTAAAGTATAATGTTGCCCTTATTTTAGTTGCTCTAAGTGATGTCAACTGGCCCATGATGCCTTTACAACACTGGACTTCAGAAAATAGAACAGAGTATGAAATTGTGGTTGAGAAAATGAGTCTCACTTGTAAATCTGGGTAAATTGTGTGGTATATGATGGGAGAATCATGTGAAGTGGGAGACTTCTTTTTTGCAGTCCACATTCACCATTAAGTGGTGTTGAACATCACACAAAGTGGTAAAAACACTACTATTTTGGAGGATTGTGCTACCTGTTTCATCTGGAGAGTGGCAGCAAGATTGTGTTTCACTAATTTTGTATAAATGCAGTGGTCACAAATTGCAGCCAGTCACAAACAAAATGTTCTCTCATTTATAGTCCTCTCTGTTTCTAGGAAGTGTGTAAACAAAGAAAAATTGCTAGTGGTATCTTCCTTCTTATTTTCTAATCCATGAAAATTGCAGCATACACTA
>Ga0209755_10003208_pt1 | contig 20812 bp, 22 predicted proteins | sample TergutCo191P1_FD_187301 | JGI IMG/M metagenome (GOLD analysis project Ga0209755, IMG submission 187301) | Cornitermes sp. P1 segment gut microbial communities from Petit-Saut dam, French Guiana - Co191P1 (SPAdes) (version 2) | ecosystem: Host-associated > Arthropoda: Insects > Digestive system...
GGGAAGTGCCGATTTGCAGATTGAGCTGCCCGTACATCTTTATCGCGGTATTCAGCAGTTTATCAACGCCGGTTCCGTCTTTCGCGCTTATGGGAATGATTGGCGCGTACTCCATTTGACCAAACTGAAAATGAATCTTGTCTTCCGCTGTCTTAAAAGTGTTTTTTTGCTCAGGCATTGTATCCCATTTGTTAAGCGCCATAATGATACCCCTGCCCTTATCATGCGCGAGAGCCGCTATTTTTTTATCCTGATCGGAGAGCCCTTCCGTTGCGTCTATCATTAAGACAACAATGTCAGCGTCGTCTATTGTTTTTATCGCGCGGTTTACGGAATAATATTCGATATTTTCAGTAACTTTCGCTTTGCGGCGGATTCCGGCAGTGTCAAGAATAATAAAATCGCGTGATTTCCATTTGAAGCTGCCTTCGACAGTGTCCCTTGTTGTTCCGGGGATTTCACTCACGATGGAGGCGTTAGTTGAAGTAAGGCGGTTTGAAAGCGTAGACTTACCCGTGTTAGGTTTTCCCAGCAAAGCAACGCGGATAAGCGCACTCTGCTCATCATGCTCCTCTTCAATTTTTGAAAAATCAAGACGGCTGATTATTTCCTGTTTAAGCTCGCCGATATTGTCGCCGTGTTCCGCGGAGATCATTAAAATTCTTTCAAAACCAAAGGAGAGGACATTCCACGCGTCAGCCTGAAGTCTGCCCCCTTCTGTTTTATTTATAACGGCAAGAAGTTTTTTTCGGTAGGGACGCAGCAAACCGATCAATTCTTCGTCCTCGCTTGTTATTTCTCCGGCTTCAAGGAGAAGGATGATAAGGTCGGATTTTTTTATTGAGTTTAACGTTCTCTCAACTACCAGTTTATCAATACTGTCACAGTCAACAAGCTTAAAGCCGCCTGTGTCTATCAGGCGTATCGGTTTATCATCAATAAAGCAATCAGCTTCAACAGGATCCCGCGTTACTCCCGGCGTTGGATCTGTGATCGCCCGCCGTTTACGCAGTAAACGGTTAAAGAGCGTAGATTTTCCCACATTGGGGCGGCCGGCGATTACTACTGTCGGAAGGTTACGCACCCGGCAGGTGCGGCTGAATGTTTGCTTTTTTTCCATGATCAATTAACCAGCAAATTGTAAACTTCCTGCTCTGTTTTAGCCTGTAAAAGCGCGTTCCTCAATTCTTTATTTTTCAGCCTGGCGCTGAACCAGGAAAGCGTTTGTAAATAATAGGCATGTTGATTGTAGGCTGCGGCAATCATGAAAATAAGACGGACAGGCTCATCATCCATAGGATGAAAATCTACAATGTCTGTAAGACTGATGCCGACGGAAACCACAAGGTCGGTAATTGATGAAAGGCGGACATGCGGAATGGCTATCCCGAAGCCGATGGCGGTACTCATCAATTCTTCACGTTTAATAATTTCCGAAGATAATTCCTGCCTGTTCTTTATCTGCGGCGCTACAGCGAGGTTCCCGGCTAAAGCCAGCAGGGCGTCCTTTTTAGCGGAATGATTTAAAAATAATATACGTTGTAAAGATAAAATAGTATCAGCATGAATCTGGTTTATCTGAGGTTTTAGATTGCCGGCTGTCAGTTTTTCATTAACCCATCTGTCAATTTCCGATTTTTTAAAACGCCATGCGGTTCTGATTTTCCCTGCCGGAATTTCACCTTTTTGAGCGCAGTCATAAACAGTTCGTTCTGATACCCGAAGATATTTCGCAACCTCTTCAAGGGTCAGTATATCATCATCTACCATAATTAGTATTATTACATGATATGTCAATATATGTCAATATATTCCAGCAGATTCAAGGTTAAGATATCGTTAATGCTTCAATTCATGCAGTGAATCAAACGGATAAAGCTCTCCAACGGTAGTATTTACCTTATTCGACCCTTTGCCGGCAAATCGAACAGGGGCATCAGGCGGCATAAATTCGCTGATTACCTGACGGCAGGCACCGCATGGACCTGTGGGTTCTTCCGAGTCCGGGGTAGAGACCGCAAGTGCGAGAAAACGGCGCTGCCCGGCTGCGACTGCCGCAGCTGCCGCGTTCCTTTCGGCGCAGACAGTCAGCCCCAATGAGCGGTTTTCAACATTGACGCCTGTGACTATTTTTCCGTTTTCACAGAGTAATGCGGCGCCAACCCGGAACATCGAATACGGAGCATATGCCATTTCCGCGATTTTTTTTGCCTCTAAAAATAAATTTTCCATTTGTTCTTTATCTATCATACTTGCCTACCCTTTTAATATAATATATAATACTAACTGACGATATAGTAGGGGGGACTATGGCGCAAAAGAGAAAACGAATCAGGATAATTATAATTATCCTGCTGTTTTTTACTTATTTTTTCCTGGCCGCAAGACCTGTTCCCAGAGAAATAATTCTTGCTCCGGGCTGGATAAGCTCATTAACAAGCAGCTCACATGTGGGCAGCTCACTTGTGAATAACTCACTGGCATACAACACAATTGAGAGCGGCTCACTTGACGGCGATCAGGCGGAAGAATACGAAGAACCTGACAATGTAACAGAGACACAGTCTGTGAATTTCTCAGACAATAATCGCGTAACAAACAACCGGAATTTGCAATATCTTCCTTTTAATTTAGGTTCGCATTTTGGTTATGTGGATATTTCAGGGCAATTTATAATAAAAAAAGTTATAACTGATAATATTTACTTAAGCCGGAATATGTGGACAGAATACGCTTCGGAACCTTCAAATATATTGATTAAAAATACGCGTGAAGAAACAATAATTAATATTGATCCGGTCGGCGCGGCTCAGGGTTATCCTATTTTACTGGATGACAGAATTTTTATAATCAGCAGCGATCAGAACTCGTTATCTGAAATTGATAAGTATGGAAATATTGTCTGGTCTTATGAATTCGGCGCGCCGCTTACCTGTATTGACGCAAGAGCAGGTCTTCTGTTAGCAGGCTCGCTTGACGGAATTATCGAAATTTTTAATTACACCGGCGAACGCATTTTTTATTTTGAACCCGGCGGTTCCCGTTACGCGGTGATTCTGGGATGCGCTATTTCGCATGACGGCTCGCGCATCGGGATAATCAGCGGAATCGATCAACAGCGTTTTTTACTGCTTGAACGATTTGGAAATACCGGCGGCGATTTTAAAGTTGTTTACCATGAATATTTGGATACCGGGTTCAGACGGCCTGTTCGTATTTTATTTATCGACGAAGATCAGCGAATTGTTTTTGAACGTACCGGAGGAATCGGCTGTTACAATATCAGATACAGGCGCGGGATATTTATTCCGCTGGACGGAGAGATTTACGCCGTTGAAGATTCCGGTGACAGGGGATATTTCTTTCTGGTAACTTCTCACGGGCTATCCGAGAAAAAGCTTGTCGGTATCAGATTTTCAGCTGACAGATGGCTGCCGTTTTCTGTCTTTCCCGATACCGACACTATTTTCATGAAAGCTCCCTTTAAAAGCAATGATGTTTTTTTAAGCAGAATTCGTCTAAATGACAACGGTTCAATGATCGTTGTCGGCGGCGGTCAAACTTTAATTTCATTTACTTTGGAGGAAAAATAATATGAAAAATCATTTATTGCGTATTATTATTACCAAACCATTTTTATCAGCAATTATTATTTTTGCGGTTTTAACAGGTTTTATTTCCTATTCTGTAAATGCGATGAGCTGGCCTTCCGGCGACGCTAACCTTATCTATAATTTCGGCGCAAACAACAACAGTAAACCTGTTTTGGGAATGGTTTTTGGCGGCGGAACCGATGTACTCGCCGCGGAGGGAGGAGAAGTCATTTTTTCCTGCGTAAAAGACGCGCAAAAGGGGTTTGCGGCTTCCAGGCTTCCTTCTACACTCGGCGCATGGCTTGCCATTGATCACGGAGACGGGTTAATCAGCATTTACAGCCGTTACTCCGATGATCCAGAACAAACACAGCTAATTAATACTCATGTTGATAAAGAACAAACAATCGCGTCTTCCGGAATTTCAGGCTGGTCGTCACAGAACGGGTTTTATTTTATGGTTTTTGACAGACGGGAACGCCGCTGGGTAAATCCGGCAATGATTATTACTCCAAGACAGGAAACAAGACCTCCTCAGATTCTTTCCGTAGAATTGCGAAACGCTCAGGGTATTATTGTGCAGTCGCGAAATCTTACACAGGGTCGTTATGCCGTGCTTGTGAACGCAGCAGGCGGAAGTGTGCGGACAGCGCAAGGGACGCGGTATGCGCCTCACAGAATTGTATGTTCTGTTAACGGCGCGGAAGTGGGCTCTTTGAACTTTGAAGCGGTTTCCGCAAGAGACGGAGTTTTAATGGTTTCGCGTAACGGACTTGTTCCCGTAAAACAGGTCTATGCCAATAATGCGGCATTTGAAGCCGCTGAAGTTTTTCTGACACGCGGGCAGATAACGCTGGAAGTTATTGTTCAGGACTTAAACGGCGCCTCGCACAGCGTAAGTAACCGTTTGATTGTAAATTAAGTGAAAACATGGTCAATGCCGGCAACTGACGGCAAATCCATATCTATTCCCTGCGCTTGCTGTTCCGGCACAACATTTAAACTTGCTCTTGTCTGCGAAGGATTTTCTTTTGTCCGTTGTACATCCTGCGGTCTTGTTCAGAGAAACCCGCAGCCGTTTAAGGAAGAGATAACCTCGCGTTATAGTAAAATATTCGGCGGTGACTATCTTTCATATGAGCTAAAAAACGAAGATGCTTTTTTAAAACTACAACAGCTCGCTCTTATTGATGCCGGTTTTGACAAATTAGAAAAAGAACTTTTTTCCCTTTGCGAACAAAGCGGAGATAAGGCGCCTTCCGTGCTTGACATCGGCTGTGCTACAGGCGCGCTTCTTTCCGATCTTCGCAATCGCGGCTGGCGTGTAACAGGCGTGGAAATTTCTCCTTGCGCGGAGTATGCAAAAGATACGCGAAAACTTGATGTGCGAAACATTCCGCTTGAAGAAAACAAATTCTCGAATAAAAGCTTTGACGTTGTTCTCGCTTCTCATCTTATTGAACACTTAAACGATCCTAAAACTTTCTTGTCAGAAATTCGTCGTATTCTGAAAGATAACGGTTTTTGTTTTATTACAACTCCCAATATTAACGGTTTTCAGGCTCATCTTTTCAGAAGCCGCTGGCGTTCCGCAATTTTTGATCACCTTTATTTATTTTCCGGCGTTACCTTGTCAAGGATGTTAAAAAGCGAAGGTTTTAAAATTGAAAGTATACGCACATGGGGAGGTCTTGCCGCCGGCACTGCTCCGCGTTGGTTAAAAAAAACAGCGGACTCTTTGGCAAAGAAACTTGGCTTCGGCGATGTGATGATATTAAGAGGTAAAACATTTAGCTGTTAATTATATTTATTTTCTTTTTCTAATAAAAATCAATCCAAAACAAATTGCCGCAGAAAAAATTATAATAAAAATAATTATAATAGTAAACAAATAATTGCCTTTTTCTTTTTCAGGCTCCTGTAAAATATCGTTCTTATTAATCGTTGTTTCAGATTGAAGCGCCAATTCAGTCTCATCCTGCGGTAAAATAATTTCTTCCGCTTCTTCAGTATTCGGATGCGAAATTTCCGGAATAACAGGATTAGCGCTGACAGGAGACTCCATTATTCGAATATTTAACGCAGCTATATCATAACGCACATTTGTATGATGAATGGACCTTGCCGGTAAATTGAAGTTTCCTTCAATAAGCGGAATTAATGTAAGTTTAAGCGCAATTCCGTTCTCTTTTTCCTGCGATGACACCGGCGAGTGGGAAAGTATCACTCCTCTCGGAACTTGCGGCATAAAAAACACGGAGGACAGCTGAGAATCAATGTTTTCGGGGCGTATATTCTGAAAGCGCAGATAAAACGTTGTGCGCTCTCCAACTGTTATTTGCCTGGGCGCTCCTTCCCAGCTGAGCCGCTGGGAATTAATTCTTTGCACTTCAGCTCTGGGATGTATAACCAGCACAATAGGACTTGTTATTCTGGTTCCGTGAGGTGATACTACCTTAAACGGATCCAGTGTAATACGGCCGACATTACTGGCAATAAATCTGAATTCCAAGGATGTTTGTGTGTAAACTTTCTCGGTATTGCGGTCTCTTCTGCTTGCTTGCTGCAGCAGATTCATGTCTGTAACAACCGGAGATTTTACAAAAAGGTCCAGTGTCAGATACGAAGAAAAATCAGACGTTGAGACATCAACATCTTCAGGTTCAGGATAGTCAACAAGGAGGGTAATAGTAAAAGGAACACCGACCGTCAATGTGTCCTGAGATATTGTTACGATCACTCTTCCGGTTCCTTCCAGCTGCTGCTCAGGTTGCTGCGGCTGATGCTGCGGCTGTTCAGGTTGCTGTTCCGGCACTTGCCCGGATTGCTGTTCCGATTCCAGTTCCTCAGAAAAGACATATTGAAGATTTAAAATAAAAATAATTAATGTTATGCAAAATAGTTTCATTGATTTATCTCCTGCCGATTAATAATCCGGCCCTGCAAAATCTTCTTCCGGTGTCCACTCTCTGCTTTTCCATTTTTCCTGTTCTTCATACCTCAAATAATCAAAAAGAATCTCTCTCTGTTCATGTCTTTCCTCAGAACGATTCTGCCTGTTTGATTCTATTGATAATGAAATAAGACTTAATTCCAGATTTCGTTTCGCCTCAATTCTTTTTGGATCTGTTCTTAACGCTTCTCTGAAAGCAATTGCCGCGGATTCAAAATCTCCTTCTTCAAAAAATATAATCCCCGAATTATAATGATTTCTGAATCGAAGTTCGCGATGCTCGTTATTCGAAGAGCTGCCAAGCAATTTTTGGGAATTAGCATAACGTTTTAACGCGCTCTCTCCTTCATCAAGAGAATATAAAGTCAGCCCAAGACCGTACTCCGCGTATGGAGAGGCTTCGTCGTGATTTAACGCTTCCAAATACAGAGCAATCGCTTCGTTGTGTCTGCTGCGCGAAATTAAGTAATTTGCTTCCAAAAGAAGCAGTTTACCGTCGGTACATGATGTGAAAATAGATATAAAAAGCATAGAAATAAACGGCAGGCGTAAATTAAAAATGTTAATCGATCTTGTAATAAACTTTGATGCAGCATAGAAAAAAAGAGCAAAAATGATAAACAATGTGCGTCTTTGCTTTTCTTCACTTTTCCCGTCTGTAACAGCGGCTTGCTCAATATCAATTTCTTTCGAATATGATAAAAGATGCGCGGAAAGAACAGATGAAGCGTCTTCACGGCTGCCGTCAATACAGATACCGCCGGTTCTTTCGGCTGTAGTGTGCATAACTGATATATCTCTGCGGCTTATAACAAGCTGGTTATCAGCGCCTGCCGGATGCGCCGGATTAACAGGACGCTCCTGTATTTGCCGTCCTTCATCGCTGCCGACGGCTATCGTGTTTACGATGATTCCTTCTCTGGCGCATTTAGTGATCGCGTTACGAAGCGCGCCAAAATGAGATTCTCCGTCAGAGATAAGGATTATAACCTTTCGCGCCGCCGATGTTTTTTGAAAAGCGGTTGATGCCGCATCAATAAGCGATTCAAGGTTCGTGCTTCTGCCTGTCGCGGACGAACCGTCAATTGATTCCAGAAAGACAATCACCGCTTCGTTGTCAAATGTCAGCGGTACTGTCAAATAACCGTTGCCTCGGCCGATAGCGGCGGCAAAGCGCGCTCCTGTTACGGATAAGACAGTATCAAGCGCAATTGAAACTCCGCGTTCAAGACGTGACATAGTGCCGTCATGCAGCGCGTCATGAATATCCATACTGCGCGATATATCAACAGCAAAGACAACATCAAGGCCTCGGCGGTATTCGGATGGCGCATAACCAATACCCCACCTTGGACCTGCCATTGCTATAATCGCAAAAGCTAAAAACAAACGGAAAAAAACAGAACTTAATAAGATTTTATTTTCCAGCTCTTTGGTTAGTTTATGTTTTTTCTTTCGTCTGATAATATCAAAAATAAAAATTGGTATAAAAATAAAAAATGAAAATAATATAATCGGGTAATCAAATGTCATATAATTGCCCCCAGCATATTACGTCTGATAAAATTAACCGAAACAATTAAAAAAACAGCCGGTATAAAAAAATGAAAGAATACCGAGAAACGCCTGATAATATTACGGGATCTTTGTATTGTTATTTCACTTAAATCCAATTGTGAAAAAGCCGATGAAAAACTGTCGGCGTTGGATGCGTATAAAAATGTTCCTCCTCCAGCAGCGCTTAACCTGCGTAAAGATTCGGAATCATAACGCGAATCAAATAATCCTGTTCTTCGTATTTTGGTATAAGGATCCGTATAATCTATCGGCACTTCTCCCGCTGACCCGATGGCAATTACCCAAAAAGACGCGCCGATGTCGAGTAAAAAACCGGCGGCGGTTTCCGGATGAATTGCTCCAGCGTTGTTTTCTCCGTCAGTAATTATAACCGCGACTTTATGCTTTGCGTTTGATTTTTCAAGATGATAAGAAGCGACGGCAAGCCCCATACCAAGCGCAGTGCCGTCTCCAAGTTCGCCAATTTGTAAATGTTCAAGTCTAAGTTTAAGAGCTTCTCTGTCCGTAGACGGCGGTAAAAGAAGCACTGCATCTTCGCCGATTGCTACGAGACCGATGCTGTCGGAAGGACGTTTTGAAGCAAAATCAATCAGCAATTCTTTACCGGCTGTAAAGCGGTTTTTTCCGTCCATATCAATTGCCGCCATACTCGGACTAGTATCAATAATAAAAATGATATCAGCGCCCCGATTCAGCCAAACAGTATCCGATATTCTGATTGAGGGACCCGCAGCGCTGAAAAAAAGTAAAAAGATTCCTGTTACTTCCATAAATTTTAACAGCTTAACAAAACCGTTAATTTGAGAAGTTTTAAACGGAACACCGCCCGGCGCGCCGAGCGGCAGAGCGAGAACAAACGGATTTTTCAAACGGGAGAACGCGAATATAGCAAAAGGGATGATAATAAAAGCGGCAATTGCCCAGAAGGGATTATCAAAGCTCAAATTGTTTTCTCCTTTTGATCGTTTCCTTTTACTGGAGACATCGTTAGAAGTTCGACGCTTTCCATAAAGGCAAGGAAGTGCTTCATATCGTCTAACAGGCTGAATAAATCATTTGAATTGATACTCTCGCCGGAAAAACGAAGCTCGTCACATGTTCTGAAAAATGTCACTAAGGATGATTCTTCATCTTCCTGCCAGGCAAAGGCAGCCTGTATGTTTACAAATTCTCCGGCTGTCATGGCGCGGCAATTATTCCCCGTCAGATCGGAAAGGAAAATTCTAAATTCATCAGAAAGTTTATCAAGAATAACACGTTTGTCCGAACCTTTAAAAACCTCTTTATGAAGGCGTTTTGCGATTTTTCGAATTGCGCCGAAAAGAGCGCGCCGTTTCCATTTTTCAATAAATCTTTTCAAAAATGTGCGCCCTTTAACAAGAAATAAAAAGATAAGAAGCAGAAAAACAACAACCGCCGTAAGCGATCCGTACAGCATAAGAGCTGTTCCCGGTATAGCAAGCGCGGAAGCCGCTCCGGAAAGAACGGATGATTCCTTATCGCTTATCAGAGAATTTACATTGATAACAAGTTCAGAAAAATATTCATCTCCGATTTCTATAACAGGCAATTCCAATATGCCGGGAACAAAAGGAGTAAATTCAATCAATAATCTGCTTCCTACAACCCGTCTTTCAAGTATTATCCTGTTAAAATCAATATTTGGATCCGAAGGCAGATACTCCGACGGAGAAGTTATAACAATATCTGCGCTGTTCTGTTCCGCAGGGGGCAAAGGTAAAACCAATGTAGCCGGATCTCCCACAAAAATTTGCCGCGGTATCAGATACGCTCCGTTATTTTGCGCGTAAGAGAAAGTTGAGATAATAATAAGATAGAATAAAAAAAATATTTTTCTATTTATCATCGTTTTTTCCGGGTTTTGTTCATGTTAAGATTGCGGGAGCCAAAGAATTTAATCAATGCTGAAGGCGCGTCGGCTTCGGTGGATATGTCGAGAAAAGACGCGCCGCTTTTTTTGCATTGTGATTCCCATAAAGTTGTGCGTTCGTTATGCCATTCGATCCAGCTTTCCTTAAAGGAATCGAGACCTGAAGGCGCTTCTATGCGAATGCCTGTTTCGGGATCTTCAAGAGTTATCAGCCCCGGAAACGGCACTTCCTGCGAGCCGCAAATCCGCAGCGCAAGGCAGTCATGTTTGCGGCATAGCGTTCCCATTTCCTGCTCCCAATTGATGCTGAAAAAATCGGAAATTACAATTACAAGCGAACGTTTTTTTAAAAGACGCTGAGCGCCGGTTAACGCGGACGCGATATTGCTGCCTTGCTGCGCTTTTCGTGAGGTGACATTATTCTGAAATTGAAGAGCCGCCATGATTAACGACATTATGTGCTTTCGTCCTTTGCGCGGAGGAAAAACTTTTTCAATGTCCTTATCAAAGAAAAACGCGCCCACCTGTTGTCCCGTATGCTCCGCAGAAAATGCAATTAAAGCCGCAGATATAAGCGCCTGTTCATATGGGCTTAAAAGAGGTTTATTTGTATTAATTTCCTGGCTGGAAATATTACCTCTGTGCATGGACGGTGAAATATCAACTAAAAGTAAAATTGTTAATTCGCGTTCTTCACGGTACATCTTTACAAACGGATGCCCGAAGCGCGCGCTTGCGTTCCAGTCAATAGATCTGACATCATCGCCTGCCTGATAATGACGGGCTTCGTCAAACTCCATCCCCTGGCCTTTAAAAACAGATCTAAAATTACCGGAAAGCATTTCTTCGGCAAGACCGCTTGAAATAATGGGAAGGTTAATAATGCTGCGTAATAAATCGACTGCTTCCATACCGTATCCTGTTTGTTACATCTCACGGCACCGGAACATTTTTTAGTATTCTTGAGATAACAGTATCCGCGTCCATGCCTTCGGCTTCCGCTTCGTAGGAAAGAACAATTCTGTGCCTTAAAACCGGAAGAGCCGCAGTTTTAACATCTTCCGGCGTAACATAGTTTCGATCTTCAAACATCGCCAATATTCTGCTGCATCTGTATAACGCGATGGATGCCCTTACCGAAGCGCCGAATGTCACATAACGGTATACGCTGTCAGCCGCACCTTTCATGCTCTCCGCCCTCGAGACGGAATTCGCTGCCTGAGGCTGCCTTGTGGACGCGGGACGCGTTGCCGTAACAATCGATACAATGTATTTGCCTATCTGCTCATCAATATGAATCTGATCCGCAACTCTTCGTAAAAAGTTGAGTTTTTCCCTGTCCAGAACTGGAGAAAGCGGCGTTCCTCCGCCGTGTGAACCGCCGGATAATGGCGGGCTGTTTTTTACAATATCAAGTTCTTCGATAGGCTGGGGATAAACAACAAGCAGCTTCATAAGAAAGCGATCCAGCTCCGCTTCGGGGAGCGAATAGGTTCCCTCGTGTTCTATCGGATTTTCGGTGGCAAGAACAAAGAACGGGTTGGGCAAAGCATAACTCGAATCCCCGATTGTTACCTGTTTTTCTTCCATTGCTTCAAGGAGGGCAGACTGAACCTTTGCCGGAGCGCGGTTAATTTCATCCGCAAGAATCACATTGGCGAAAATCGGCCCTCTGCGGACGGAAAAACTGCTGTTTGACTGTTCCCAAATCATGGTTCCGGTCAAATCAGCAGGTAAAAGATCAGGGGTAAACTGAATTCTCTTAAAATCCAGCCCGGTTATTTCGGCAAGGCTCTTTACAGCAAGGGTTTTCGCAAGCCCCGGCACGCCTTCCAGCAAAATATGCCCGCCGGCGACAAGGGCCGTAAGAAGCCCGTCAATCATTTCCTTCTGTCCGACAATACGAACAGCCATTTCTTTTCTGCATTCTGAGATTATTGCAGCGCACCTTGAAATATCTTCTTTTTGTACCATGAGTCTATTATAATGCCGCAGTTAAAAAAAGTCGAGAGTTGGGAGATGGTGTTATTAATTAAAACTATCAATCCGCTTAGCCGATCCGTCAAAATCACTATATACATACAGCATATCTCTGATCTGTTCAAGCATATTTGATGTTTCTTTGCGCCATGTTTTCTCTTTCAAGCGGTCAAGAGCGGCATATGCCTTATCGTCATCGTAATTTTCGCAGGCAGTCTTGATGATTTGAAGCTGCTCGTTCAGGTATAAAGCGTCTTCTATCACATCATCCTGAGGCGCATCTTTGTTGTCTGTTATTTCAGTGAATTTTAGTATTAAATCTTCAAGTATCCTTATAAAATTTTCCGTATTTGCGCCAATAAAATCCGTATCGCCATTTTTCCCTGCAGTTTCAAGCGCGAACGCAGACTGTGACGCTTCGCTTTCTCCGACATTCGCCAGCGCCGATTTCATCGCGTGCGCAGTAATTGTAAACAATTTTATTTCATTGCCAACTGCAGTTTCCTTCAATGTAACAATTGCTTTTTTCGCGTCTTCACAAAATATTTGTTTTACTTTAGGAGCAAGAGCGGCTAAAGCAGGGTCATCTTTTGTTTCTCCATGTGTAATAACTTCCGGTTTGTATTTTCCCGCTTCTTCAGGATGCCTGTCCCTCACAAATTTATTTAACGCCTTGTTCATCTTTCATTCCCTGGCCTGTGTCTTTAACAGAAAACATAAGCTGTATATCACTGCCGGAAGCGCTGTAGTCTGCATAAAGTTTTACCTCTCCTTTTTCGGTATATTTTATCGCGTTGGAGAGCAGGTTATTCAATATTTGTTTAATACGCAGTTCATCACCGCAAAGTCTTGACGGCAGGTTTTCCTTTATATCCAGCTTAAAGTCAATTTGTTTTGATCCAATTCTCACTATATTAAGCTGGACTGTGTCATTGATAAGGCTCGGCACATCATATTCCAAAGGATTGAGTTCCAGCTTTCCGGTTTCTATTTTTGACATATCCAGAATGTCATTGATGATCCCAAGCAGGTTGTTCCCGGAATTGCTGATCTTCTCATACGCTAACATATGCTTTTCCGGCAAACTGTCGTCCATCATCTCAATTTGAGTAATTCCGATAATAGCGTTAAGCGGAGTGCGTATCTCGTGTGACATTGTAGCAAGAAAATTACTCTTGCTTTTGTTTGCCTTTTCCGCTTCTTCCCTGAGTTCCTGCAGTTTATTGTTCTGTGTTTCTATAAAACGATCTTTGGCTTTCCGTGTAGTTTCTACTACAATCATTACTGCGAAAACAAGAATATATCCGGCTATCATACGGATCGAAATATCCAAATGATAATTAAAATTCGATAATCCCGGAATAAACATCTGCGCGGATATGATGATCATGAGTATTGCCGTGATAATTATACCGCCGCGCATTCCAAGCATCATAATCGTAAGCAGCGGATATACATAAATAAACAAAAAATTGGCTCCATGAGCTGCTCCAATCCAGACAAGTATAATGCAGAGTAATCCGTAAAAAATCATCATTATATATGACGGAACAATCTTCGATATCTTTGTACGGGAGATAGAGAAGCACACAAGACCTATAAAACCCATAACAACGCAGACCGCCGCGTCGGCGCACATTTTATTTTTAAAATCAACAGCAGCAAATAACATAAGAAAGATGAAGCCGAAAACCATTATAAAATTCATCAGCACATACCGGATAAGATAATCGGACATGCTGAATGATTTCTCTCCGGTATATTTTCCTGATGTTCCGATATTAATTAAAAAACGCAGAAATGTTTTTTTGATTTTGTCTAATTTCATTGTATTCCGCCGTGAACAACAAAAAGTTTGGTTATATCAACCTTTTCATGCTCTAAAAAATCATTTTCAACATTTAAAAAAGCTTCTACTATCTGCGGATCAAAAGACTTACCGCTGTCATTCTTGATAATCTCAACCGCTTGTTCATGGGTAAACGATTTTTTATACGGACGTTCGGAAACCAGTGCGTCATACACATCCGCGATTACCATAATCCGTCCTTCCAGCGGAATATTTTCTCCGGCAAGCCCTTTTGGATAACCGCTGACGTCCCATTTTTCATGATGACAGCCCGCGAAAATCTTAGCGTGTAATAGAAAATTATCTTCTTCCGCTTTTTCAATGATACCGTCGATGATCTGCTCGCCTTCTTCACAATGCTTTTTGATTATTGCATAATCATCATCGCTAAGCTTTTCAGGTTTATTCAAGACTAAATCGCTGATTTTAATTTTACCAACATCGTGCAGCTGCGCCGAAGGCAAAAGCACTTCCAGATTCCACTTTGATATCTCATCGGTATAAATACCTGTAAGAAGCAGCTCATTCAGCAGAATCGCGAGATATTTCTGCGTGCGATCAATATGCCCTCCAGTTACTTTATCGCGGTTTTCCACCATGTTGGCAATGATGTTTATTGTCGCGTTATGAACTATACGAACGCTTCGCAGGCTCTGTTTTATTATTGCATCGATTCCAATATGCGTTTCAACGCGTTTAATCAATACCGGCGGTGAGAACGGTTTAATGATAAAATCAACTGCGCCTATATCAAAACCCCGGATTTCCGATTCTGCGTCATTCATTGCCGTCAGAAAAACAACCGGGATGGTTTTTAGTTTTTCATCAGATTTTAATTTTGATAATGCCTCAAAGCCGTCCATTTCAGGCATCTCAACATCCAGAAGGATTAAATCGGGAGTAATTTTTTCAAGAAGCTGAAACATCTTTTCCGCTGACGGCAAGGCGTAAGTTTTATATACGCCGGTAAGCGCGTTTTTGGCAGTTATCAGGTTTGTGGCGTTATCATCTACTATAAAAAATTGTCTTCATTTGTTATTCCCTCTTGCCGCATGTTTTAATTAATACCGTCTTACTGTTATATTCTAAACTTACAACAAAAAGTTGTAAACAGTTTAATTAGAAAAGCATAGAGAAAAGAGGAGTTAAATTATCCCCAGATCCTTCATCGCCTTTTTTAAGACCGCTTCACTTGCCGCCGAAAGTTTTCCCATCGGTAAACGGGCAGGACCGCCGGGGAGACCGGCCCATGTGAGAGCCTGTTTTATCGGGACAGGGTTAGTTTCAATAAAAGCCGCTTTTATAAAGGGGATTAGTTCGTAGTGTATCGCGCGCGCTTCGTCAAACTTACCTTCAAGAGCCGCCTTTGTCAGGGCTTTTACTTTTGCGGGGAGCAAATTTGAGACAACAGAAATAACTCCGTCGCCGCCCATGCTTATCAATGGAAGAGTAAAGGGATCATCGCCTGATAGAACCCAAAACTTTTTTCCTGAGCTGTTTCGCGGTATAGCGATTTCTCTTATAACATCACCCATCTGATTTAAATCACCTGATGATTCTTTTACGCCCGCGATATTATCGAATTTCGCGATTTCCTTCATGATTGATGTGGGAATATTCCTGCCAGTGCGGGAAGCGATATTATAAACGATGATGGGAATGCCGACATTCGCCGCCGCCTCAAAATGGCGGATAAGGCCGTCATCGTTTGGTTTGTTGTAGTAGGGAGTCACCACAAGCGCAGCGTCCGCGCCCATCGCTTTCGCGCGTTCTGTATACTGAAGCATGTGTTTAGTATCATTCGATCCGGTTCCTATAATGACGGGAATCTTCCTGCCTGCACCTGCTTCTTCTACAGCAATTTCGATTAATTTATCTTCTTCGCTTTCATCAAGGGTGGGGTTTTCCCCCGTTGTTCCAAGCGGAACAATTCCGTCAATTCCTTCCGTTATCTGAAATTGTATAAGCCTGCGGAAACTCTCGTAGTCAACTTCTCCCGTCTCTGTCATTGGCGTAACAAGCGCGGTAAACGCGCCTTTAAACTCTGTCATATATTATCTTACCTCTTCTTGAATAGTTCATCCATCATATCGTCAATCGTGAAAACTCCGCGCCTGTCTTTGGCGCGCAGCCATTCTGCGGCTCTAACCGCGCCCGAAGCAAATCCTTCGCGGCTTCTCGCCGTATGCATAACTTCTATTGTATCCGCGCTTGAATCAAAAAACAAGCTATGCGTACCGGGAACGCTTCCCATGCGCAAACTTGGAAAATGCAGTTCATCCGCTTCCGGTTTGCCATTTATTGTTTCCCAAACGATTTTTTTCTTCCTGTCAATGCGCGAAAGCGCGCCCTCCGCCAAAACTCTGGCAGTCCCGGATGGACTGTCCATCTTTTTATTATGATGAGCCTCAAAGCCGCCAATGTCGTATTCGGAAAAATTATTCGCCAATTCAGCTGCGTACCATGCAATACGGTAAAACATATTCACCCCGACAGAAAAATTTGACGCCCAAAGCATGGAGCTGTCCGCTTTTTCAACCGCCGCTGTAACTTCTTCCATTCGATTATGCCAACCGGTAGTCCCAACCACCGCGGGAATTTTTCTTTCCGCTAACGCGATAATATTCGCTGCAGCCGTATCAGGCCGGGTAAATTCAATCGCGGCATCAACAGAATTAAAATTCGCCTGCGCTATTGTCTTTACTATCTGAACCCCATTCGCGCCGTTAGCTGCAACAGGATCAACAATGACAGAAACTGAATGACCCTGAGCAGCAGCAATTTGCTCAATCATCCTCCCCATCTTCCCATAACCAATCAAAGCAATATTCATAAAATCCTCTATCTTCTAATCCGTGTAAATCCGTGTTCCTTCCTAATCACGCATTTCATTATAACTCCTTCTTCTCTGAATCAAAAAAATCCAGATGAAGCGACTTAACAACCTCTGCCGCTTCGTTATCATTCACTATAAAGCTGATGTTTACCTTGCTAGCCCCCTGGGAAACCATTTGCACAGTAACGCCGATAAGCTGGCAAATCCTGAAAGCTCTTGCAAGAATTTCAGAAGAACGTTTAACGTTACCGATGATTGAAATAATCGCCTTCCCCGTTTTTACTTCCACATTCGCGATTTTGTTAAGTTCTTTTTTTACTTCGCCGAGATCGTAGGCGGTATCAAGGGTGAGAGAAACCGACACTTCGCTTGTCGCGACCATGTCAACTGAAATATTATGTTTTTCAAAGACTTTAAAAACTTCAGCCAGAAAACCATACTGTCCCAGCATTCTTGTGGAAACAATATCAACTAATGTTACATTGTGTTTCGAAGTAATAGCGCGCACGGGGGTGTTTTTCTTTGACGCGGACAATGCCTGTTCAACACGGGTGCCGGGCGCTTCGGTGTTATACGAATTCTTTACAAGCACAGGCGTTCCTGTTTTCATGCACGGAAGCATAGCCCTCGGATGCAGTACCTGAGCGCCGAAGTAGGCAAGCTCCGCCGCTTCATCATAGGTGACATTTTGAACAGGTTTTGCGTTTTTTACAATCCTGGGATCAGAAGTTAAAATCCCGTCAACATCTTTCCAAACCTGTACTTCCTCGGCTCTGCAGGCTGCCGCAATCATTGTAGCCGAAAGATCCGACCCGCCGCGTCCAAGCGTAGTGATGCTGCCCTTTTCGTCTTTAGCGAGAAAGCCAGTAACAACCGGAAGGACATTACCCTTAATGAGCGGCAGAATCTTTGCCGGAATCAAATCCCAGCTTTCCTTTAAAAGTTCGGCATGGGTATAATTTGAATTGGAGAGAAACCCCATCTCCCATGCGTCAAAAGCGCGCGCGTTCATGTTGATGGATTTTAAATAGGCTGCCGCAATCCGCACGCTGAACCGTTCCCCGAATGAAACAAGATAATCTTTCGTTCTGGGAGAAAGTTCCCTGATTAATGAAATTCCTGAAAGAAGCCGTGAGAGTTCATCCTGAAGAACGGCTATTTCTTTTTGAATCGGCAATTTAAGGTTTTTTATTGCAGCAAGATGAAGTTTCTCAACATGTTTAATTTCTACCTTACCTTCTTTTAACGCCAAATCTCCGGCTTCAAGAAGATGATCTGTGGTGTCTCCCATGGCGGACAGCACAAGCACTGGTTTTCTGGTTAATTGAGATTTTACGATATCAGCAACATGTCGCAGCCGCGACGCGTCCGCGACAGAACTTCCGCCGAACTTCATTACGATCATTGTTTTCTCCTTGCTGACATTATACTGATTTTTATATTGAGGAGCAATTGAGAATGTTGACGGTAGTAAAGAGTTAATTATCCCGTATTTGATTCATAACACTTAACACCGCTTTTAAATTCTCATCCGCGTATTTCTGTAAAATGCTTTTATCTGAGTCCGACAAGAGAATATCCGCTTTAAAGAGTTCATAAGGTTCGATGTCCAGAACAGCGGCTAATTTTACAAGAGTATTGGGGGATATCCATGTCTTACAGCGTTCTATATCGCTTAGAAAATTGGTTGAAATGTCTACTTTTTCAGCAAGAGCCTGTTGAGATAGGTTTTTTTTGATACGGCAGCGCTTGATATTTCTGCTTAAAATGCCCCTTAATTCCTGTTCTTCCATGAAACTTAACCTTATACCGAAAATTTAGGCTATTAGCTTGACAAAGTAGCAAATAATTAATAGAATGAATATATCGGTATTACCGAATATATAGGAGGATTATTATGAAAAAGGTATTTTATTTTGTAATTATTTGTCTGGCATTATTGTTTATCAATTCTTGTACAAGTATAACTACAACTCCGCATTTTTACACAAGCAATGCAAACGCGGATTATGTAGTTCTCGGAGAGATTATTTATGAAAGCACAGACCGTGTTGGATTTATAGAATTACTCAGAGCGGCAAGGAAATTATATCCTGATTGCGACTATGTAATCGATATAATGATTGACCGGAGAGATACTACGACAGCATCTTTCGGGCGAAGAACAGTTAAAGACACAACATGGATGATGCGCGGTACGGCAATTAAGTATAAAAGATAGCAAAGACACTAACGGAGGATTATAATGCGAAAAATAGTATTTTTATGTATAGTATGCTGCGCTTTTTTCAACATGCCGCGTCTGTTGGACGCGCAGTCACTTGACGAAGCGATTATAGCCGCCGCGGTGAAAATAAGCAGGGATTTACCCGCCGATTCAAAAGCCGCAATTATCAATTTTAACTCATCTTCAGAAAATTTAAATAAGTACGTAATTGAAGAATTTAACGGAAACTTATTAAGAAACCGCAGGATTGTACCTGTTGTTCCCGATCAGAATCAGCTTAACAACATTCAAAGAGAATTGCGTTTCAACGAAGCCGGTGATGTGGAAGCGGAATCCGCCCAAAGTATTGGCAGGATGCTGGGGGTAGGATATATTATAACAGGTTCATTAGTACAACGTATTGGTAACGAATACGATCTGCTTCTTAACGCGTATGACACAACGCAGGCAAAGCTTCAAAGTCAATATACCGCTTTATTAAGTTTACAAAATGATCAGCATTTTTCTGTTTTGTTAGGTATTGCCGCGCCGCGTGTTTCTCAAACTACTTTTTTAAAAGAAGATTCTTGGAAAAATAAGAGAGTATATCTGGGCGGCGGTTTGGGACTTGGGCACTATACATACTACGAAGAGAAAAACTTTGATTATGACTATGGAGACGTAGACATTGATAAACGGTATAGGGAAATTAACTATCCTACTCTTTCTGTTTTTTTTATGACTGACTTTGTTTTATTAGATTTTCTCTCCATTGGAGTATCAATTGATTATGGTATTCCTTTTTATCTGAGTATTCCTTTAATGGCAAAATTTGGTGGTAAATTTGGCAAGGTGGAACTTTCCGGTAACTTAGGTTATACTATTCCCGCCCTCTGGCATAATGCTTGGGGTTTTACTTTTGGCGGAACATTTGGTATTAAAGCAGGTAATGGAATTATCTTTCTTGATATTTCCGCTATACCACAGAGCTGGGGTGAAAGTTATACGTCATCGTCATCCTTCCACGCATTAGTTGGTTATAAAATAGGTGTGGGGGGAGATAGGAAGTAGAATTCTGACTCCGGAAAATTAATAAACTCACAATGAATGTAGAGCTGGTTATAGAGTTTCTTTTATTCTCGCTCTACCTTTTTCGTATAGTATTTCCGGATCCAGATCAACACCATTTGGCCACTCAATCGTGTCAAACGATATTTTTACCATTTTAAAGAAATTTTCATCTTTTAAGGTTTTAAATAATCCTGTGTCTAAATAAGGTTTTACATCAAATATTTTTATTTCTCTATTTTCAAAAGTAATTTCCAATCTATAATTTGACAAAGGTTTTACTTTTTTTACAGATAAATACATTATAAACTCCTATTTTAATGGATCTATGTTATATGGAAGTTCACCATTTTGAGCTAATTCCCAATTTGCTAAAAGTTCGTCCTTATGGAGAATTATCCACGCAGAGACAAGTTTTTCTTTATCCTGTGGTAATTTTCCCTCCATTTTATCACCGGTTTTTATATCAAAAATAGCCTTTTTATTCTGATATAAAGCGTGGATATGCGGGGGATTATGATCTTTTCTTCCCAGATACATCCTTATCAATATTCCATAAAACATTGAAATTGTTGGCATACCACTATAATATTCAATTATCAATTTTTTTTCAACATTACTTTGTATTTTTTGTGCTTTTTCTCCGGTAAGTCAGCACCTGCCAACCATTGATCAAATCCCCTAACCTTGCTACTATTCCCTATGATTGGATTCCTTATAAGAAAATCTTTCTATGACCTGTGGGACAATATGTTTAAAATTGTCGTGCTTAATCTGGGGTTTATTGCCTGTACAGCGATCCCGATTTTCCTTCCTATGTTAGCGGATAGATTTTTTGATTCCACGGCGCTGGAGATA
>Ga0209755_10003209_pt1 | contig 20797 bp, 21 predicted proteins | sample TergutCo191P1_FD_187301 | JGI IMG/M metagenome (GOLD analysis project Ga0209755, IMG submission 187301) | Cornitermes sp. P1 segment gut microbial communities from Petit-Saut dam, French Guiana - Co191P1 (SPAdes) (version 2) | ecosystem: Host-associated > Arthropoda: Insects > Digestive system...
TGGAGGAAGGGCTGATAACTGTTTTCGTAGGTAAATCGCTTGTTTGAGCAAGCAGGGCGCCAGCGGTGCCCGGCCTTGCGAGTTGCGATTTACCGTAGAAAACAATTATCAGCCCTTCCTCCAAGCAAGTGAGCGTAGCGAACGATCCGGATGCTCTGAGGGCTATCCCTTAACGAGACAGCCCCTCATTTCATCGTGTTAAACCACTTAAAGTCAATACCCCACAAGCTCAGTCATAGCAAAGGTCGGGAGTATTATAGAAAGCATAACCAAACCCAGCACCAGCCCCAACACTAAAGTTACGGCGGGCTCTACCAGCTTATTTAAACGCAAAGACATCTGCTTAAACTGATAGCGGCTGTATTCACTGGCGTGAGTGAATACTTGCGGCATGTTCCCGGTTTCTTCGCCTATGCGTGCCATGTTAATTAAATTTGGATCCATGTAAGCTACTTCGCCCAGTAGCATCCAAAAAGACGCGCCCTCTTGTAGCCCTGCGGCCACTTGTTGAAGATCCTGCGCTACTTGCTTGTTGGGAATTATACTCGAAACTGCCAGTACCGCTTCTGATAACGGCTGGCCAGACTCTAGCATAAGCGCCATGGCCTGCACTACATGCAGGTTTACATACTGGCGGTATAGCGTAATTTTTAGCAGACAACGCTCGTAAACTTCGCGCCCCCTTGGGCTACGCACAAAAACAAAAGGTGACGCTACTACTATTATAGCAATCGGTAAAACCAACCACCACTGATTTATTAAAATTTCGCTCATTCTCAGCAAACCGACAGTCAGCGCCGGCAAAGGTACATCCGATACCGCAAACACCAGCGCATAATGCGGCAGTACATACAAAACGGCAATCAAAATCATAATCAGCATCATGGCAGAAACTATCGCCGGGTAGGTAAGCGCCGCTCTAATTTCATCGCGGCTTCGGGAAGTTTCTTCGTAGTAATCCGCCAGTAAGGTCATCACCTTTGGCAGATCGTCAGATATTTCGCCAATGCGGCACATATTACACATAAATGCCGGGAAGTATCCTGTTGACTCTAGGGCTTGGGATAGGCTTTCTCCGCGCATTATGCCCTCGTGGGCTTTGCGCAAGTTGGCTTTTAAATACCCGTCTGTACCGCTTTCCGATAAAACTGTCATTACAGAATCCAACGTTACGCCAGCGCCGAGCATAAATGACATCTGACGGCAAAATCCTTGCAAAATAGCCGACGACGCCTGCTTGTCCCGTCCAAAAATATCGCGCTCCCAAAACCGTTTTTCGTCACGCTCGCTCATTCCCGGAACACCACCCGTATCACCTCAGCCACAGACGTATGGCCTAATATGATATTTTGGACGCCGTTTTCTAATATACTGCGGCTGTTATTGCGCATTATCTCCTCAATTTTACCGGGATTATAATTGCAAGCCGCCATATTTCGGCGCATTGCCTCATCTATTATTATGTATTCGTATAGCGCAAAGCGGCCTTTGTAGCCGGTATGCCCGCATTGATTACAACCTCTTGCCGCGTATACTTTCGACCCCGGCGGTAATTCCGGCCATTCGCTTTCTTCCTGTTCCGCACAAAAAGAACACAGGCGCCGTACCAGACGTTGCGCAATCACTCCGTTAAGCGAAGCCGCCACCATAAAGGGCTCTATCCCCATATCTACAAGCCTCGGGAACACCCCAGCCGCATCGTTGGTATGCAGAGTGCTTAGCACTAAATGCCCAGTTATGGCGGCCTGTGTTGTAATTGCGGCGGTTTCCGCGTCCCTAATTTCCCCTACCATAATAATATCCGGGTCTTGCCGCAGAATATGCCTAAGCGCCCGCGGAAAATCCAGCCCGGCCTTGGGGTCTATGGCCATGTGATTGACCCCTTCCAGCGGATTCTCTACGGGATCTTCCACTGTTACTATATTAACGGCGGCTGTGTTAAGCTCAGACATAAAGCTGGTTAAAGTAGTAGTCTTGCCGCTACCGGTCGGCCCCGTGATAATCACCGCGCCGTACGGATTACGAAACAGCCGTTTAATATCAGGCATATCCTCCGCCAAGAAGCCCAAATTATTGACCTCAAAGCGCTCGTTTTGGCTGTACAGCAGACGAATAACGGCCTTTTCCCCGTACATTGTCGGCAAGGTACTAAGACGGAAGTCTATAGGATCGCCATGAATATCCAGACTAAAGCTACCGTCTTGCGGCAGACGCTTTTCCGCTATGTTCATGCCGCCCATAATTTTTAGCCGCGAAATTATATTAGGCAACAGAGTAACATCGACCGTTTGCGGATTGGCAAGCTGGCCGTCTATGCGGAAGCGCGTCCGCAGAAAAGTCTCGTAAGGCTCAATATGAATATCGCTGGCTCTGTATAAGACCGCCGATTCTATCAAGGAATCCACCAACTGGACGGTAGGCGCACTTTGAAGCTGCGCGCGAAGTCCCGCGTCTAATTGATACTGATTTTTGCGGATATTCTCTTCCACCAAAAACTGCGAGGCTATGCTACGAATATGCTGAGAACCATACAACTGGTTAATAAAATAGCGTATGTCCGCTTCCTGCACCTGTACAGGCTCTATAAAAAGCCCGGTAGAATCACGCAAATTGGCAATAAGCTCAAAATTAAGCGGGTCTTGCATAGCGACCCACAGCCTATCGTTTTTGCGTTCCAGGGGCAGTACCAGCCACTGCGAGGCCAAAGCATAGTCAAGTAGCTCTGCGGCCTTGGGGCTGGGTGGATTATCTATTAGATTACGGCTTTCACTGCTAGGAGTATTCATTTTTTTAATTTCTTGGCAAAGCCTTCTTTGTTAGTTTGGCGCTGACGGGCTATGGCAAGGGCATCTTGCGGAACTTCTTCTACTATAGTAGAGCCGCCCGCCACAAACGCACCCTGACGAACCGTCACCGGCGCTACCAGATTAACATTACATCCAATAAATGCGTCGTCCTCTACTACTGTTAGGTGCTTATTACGGCCATCGTAGTTTACAGTAATTGCGCCGCAACTAAAATTAACGTTGTTGCCAATTTCAGCATCGCCAATATAGGCCAAATGCGCGGCTTTTGTACCGTTCCCAATCGTGGACTTTTTAATCTCTACAAAATTACCAATACGGCAGTTATCGCCTACCACCGCGCCGTTGCGCAGATGTGCAAAAGGCCCTACCGTACAGCCCTCCCCTACCCGGCTATCGCTAATCACAGAATACGCGCCTATAACCGCTCCGGCGGCTATATAACTGCTTCCGTTCAAAATTACACCAGGATGCAAGGTTACACCGGCCTCTATCTCTACATTATCTTCAATATAAACTGTTGCCGGGTCTAAAATAAGCACGCCGTTTTCAAAATGCCGGTCAATTATCCGGCTACGCATAACAGCCGCGGCCTCTGCCAGTTGTTTCTGTGAGTTTATCCCCAAAAACTGTAAATAATCGGTATCGTGATAAACAGCCACTTTAAAACCATCTTCCAGCATTATTCTGGGAACGTCCGTAAGGTAGTACTCCTTTTGGTTGTTATCGTTGCCAACAAGCTCTAAGCCATGAAGCAACTCCCGGCCGGTAAACAGGTACACGGCAGGATTTATATGGTTTATATGCAGTTGGCTTACATGTAAGTCCCTATGCTCGATAATAGCTTCAAACTCTCCGGAAGGTTTAGTAATTACACGGCCATAGCCCGTTGGGTCTGGCACCGGGGTAGAGGTGACAACACCATTTGCCCCCGTCCGCTTTTGAAATTTTATTAGCCTTTCCAAGAAATCAGGAGTAATAAGAGGGGTATCGCCGCAAAGAACTAGCACCTGGTCATCAGGCAAAATAAACTCCTTTGCGCATAAAACCGCGTGACCGGTACCTAGTTGCTCGTGTTGCCATGCATAGCGTACATTATGCGGCGTTGCTTTTTGTATTTCTTCCCCGCCTTGGCCTATTACCACGGTAATATCGTCAACACCAGCCCCAAGACAGCTTTCTATTACACGATGCAATATAGGCACGCCCATGATAGGGTGAAGCGCCTTTGGCAGTTTAGATTTCATTCTTTTGCCGTGGCCTGCCGATAAAATTATTGCTTTCATAAATTCTCCTATTCTATTAAAAAAGTCTATTAAAAAAAAGCGGGACAGCCAAGGCTTATCCCACATTTTGCTACATGTTGTATTTCTTTTTGAAGCGTTCTACGCGTCCGCCGGCTTCTAACAGTAATTTTTGACTACCTGTATAGAAGGGATGGCATTTAGAGCAAACTTCGATGCGGATTTCCTCTTTAGTTGAGCCCGTGGCGAACTCATTACCGCAGTTACAGCGCACTTTTGCCTGATAATATTTTGGATGAATCTCAGCTCTCATTATCGGTCACTCCTTTTCGGGAACCATTATAACATGACAGCGTGAATTTTTGCAATATTCATGATACAATAAAAAAAACTTATGAGGAGGCAAGTAAATGGCAAAGACGATGAAAACCGCCGTAATGACAGGCATAGGCAAAATAGAATTTGAAAACCGGGAAGTACCAAGCCCGGCGCCGCACGAGGTTTTAGTAAAGCTAGAATACGTAGGAATATGCGGAAGCGACATGCATTACTACGAAACAGGCCGAATAGGTGATTTTATAGTAGAGCCCCCCTTCGTGCTAGGCCACGAATGCGCCGGGACAGTAGTCGAATTAGGCGCAGAGGTAAAACATCTAAAAGTAGGCGACCGCGTAGCCCTAGAGCCGGGAACAACCTGCAAAACCTGCGCATATTGCCGCCAGGGTAACTATAATCTATGTCCGGACGTAGTTTTCTTTGCAACCCCGCCGGTGGACGGTGTTTTCCAGGAATACGTAGCCCACGAAGCGGCTATGTGTTTTAAATTGCCGGATCATGTATCCACAATGGAGGGTGCATTAATAGAGCCGCTTGCGATAGGCTTCCACGCCGCCAGCCAGGGTGGCGCAAAGGTAGGGCAAAGCGCGGTAGTTTTCGGCGCTGGCTGTATTGGCCTGGTATCTATGTTGGCTTTAAGGGCTTACGGTGTTACGCAAATATTTGTGGTAGATTCTATGGAAAACCGCCTACAAAAAGCAAAAGAATTAGGCGCGGACGTAGTAATAAACTTCACCAAAGAGGATACAACTAAAAAAATAAAGGAACTATGCGAAAAGGGAATAGACCTAGTTATTGACGCTTCCGGAGCCCCGGCGGCTTTGCGTTGCGCAATTGATGTATGCCGCAAGGCGGCTACTATAGTGCTGGTAGGCTACAGCCCTAACGACGAAACCAACTTCCCGATGAACGCCGCTATAAATAAAGAGTTACGCTTCGAGTCGGTTTTCCGCTATCGTCATATTTACCCGATAGCTATACAGGCAGTTTCCGCCGGTACGGTTAATATAAAGAATTTAGTAAGCCATACATTTGATTTTGACGAAATTCCAGAGGCTATGCGCAAGTGTATTGATAGTAAGGATATGATTTCTAAGGCGGTAGTTAAGATATAAAAGAAAGGTTACCCCATAACTTTCTTACATCTGTTTTAATGATGAAAGTTTCGTGGTAGCCTATTATGCCGCCTTTTGCAAAAAAAACTTGACAGGAAATAATACAAGGTGATACTATCATGCGGAAAAGCACATACCAAGATAGACAGCATTCTTGTCGTCTTGGTTTATACCTAAGTATCTGCGGGTAGTTTTTAGGGAATTGTGATTATATATTTCCATTATAACAGCCGGAGAAACTTGAGCCTTCCAAGCGTGGTAACCGAAAGTTTTACGTAGCGAATGACAAGAAACCCGACCGGGTATCTTTAAAGATTCCGCTGCGGAGCGTATAATGCGGTAGGCTTGAATACGGCTGATTGCGTTGCCGCTACGCTTGTTTAGGATAAGAGCTGTGCCCGGCTCGGCATTTGGGAAATATTCTGTCAGAGCTTTAATTACATTGTTATGTAGGGCTATGGTTGCGCTTTTGCCTGTTTTCTTTTCGATGATGGTAATGGATTTGCGTACTTCTTGCTTTTTGAAGTCGAATACATCGTCGCAGTTTATGCGGAGTATATCGCTTATGCGGAGTGCTGTGTGTAAACTTAGGGTAACAAGTACGTAGTTACGGGTTTCGCCTCGCTTGGCATAATAGTTAATAAGTTTGTGAACATTTGTTTTATTTCGTACGGGCTCTGTAAAATTCATGATAGTTCCTCCTAAAATGTTTTCGTCCATGTAACATACTTCCTATTGTGTTACATGGTCTTTTTTATTGCTAAATTAAGCTTTTGCGACGCTGGTATATTTTTACTGGCGTTTTTTTGTTGCCCTTAAAACCAGATTCCTCTTGACCATGTAACACAATAGGAAATGTGTTACACAGAAATAATTTATCACAGAGGAGTACTATGGGGAAGCAGTTCAAATTCAGAATATACCCAAGTAAAGAACAAGAAGCCCGCATCCAAAAAAATTTCGGTTGCGCTCGCTTTGTGTATAACTATTTTCTCGGCAAACGTATTGAAGCATACAAAAGCGGCCAAAAAATGATGAGTCTTAACGAATGTGCCCGTAACCTTACCTTATTAAAGAAGCAAGAAGGCTACGAGTGGTTGGCGGAAGCAGACGATAATTCTTTGCGTTATGCTTTACGTGACTTGGAATTTGCCTACAAATCCTTTTTCCGAAGCGTTAATCATGCCGGCTTTCCCAAATTTAAAGGTAAACGTGAAACCCGCCGGTCATATAGAAGCAAAAATAATATCGCAAGGCAAAGTATTGCCGTTTACGACAATGAAATTAAACTGCCGAAACTTGGGCTTGTAACCTGCAAGGTATCCCGGCAGATAGATGGGCGTATTTTATTTGCGACAATTTCCCAGGTACCAAGCGGCAAGTATTTTGTATCTGTATGTTGTACCGAGTTTGAGCCTGTCCCCTTAATAAAGACGGAAGCAGAAGCCGGTATCCATATGGGCATTAAGACTTTAGTAAGCTTATCCGACGGGCGGCGCTTTAAGAATGTACGAGCCTTTGAAAAATCACGGGCTAAAATAGGGCGTTTGCAACGCCGACTGTCCCGAAAATCAAAGGACAGTAAAAACCACGAAAAAGCAAGGCTAAAACTTGCCCGCGCATACGAAAAGGTAACTAATCAAAGGAACGACTTCCTTCACAAACTAACATCACAGCTTGTAAATGAATACGACCTAATATGCGTAAGGGAAGAACCCTTCTCAGAAAGAGCAAAAAACACCCACTATTCGAAGTACGCTGCCGACGCTGGTTTCGGTACCTTTGTAAGGCAACTGGAATATAAATGTAATTGGTACGGCAAGGACTTAATTAAAATAAGCAATTGGCACCCAAGCGTCCAATTATGCAGCTATTGCGGCCATAAGAATCTGGCTCTTAAGCTTAGGAATTCTTCCGCTAAGTGGACATGCCCAAACTGTGGCGAACAGCACAACCGAGCTGTTAATGCGGCAGTTAATATTCTAAACGAAGCAAAACGTGTACGGAGGGACAAGCCGGAAGTTAAGCCTGATGAGAGTGCATAAGCTATTAAATTAAGCCTATGCATGGTGAAGCAGGAATCTCGTTTCTTCTTAGTAAATGAGAATGTCAAAAGTATATATTTCTTTTTAAGAGTTATTAGATAAGGATATAACATGACAAAAAAGCACTATGCTGGAACAGCAATTGTTTTATCGCTGATATTTTTTATACTGTCGTACCTGTACCTACCTTTAGGGGCAGAGGCGGCTTATATAGGGCACCATGGTTTACAGATTTTATATTCGCTTATTATGGCTGTTACGGTAGCTATTTTAACGGTTATGTGCCTGGTAGTAGCAACAAAACGTGATTACGTTTTAATACAGTGGCATACGCTAATGCGCTATAGACATCTGTTGCGCTTGATGGTCAAAAGAGATTTTATAACACGCTACAGAAGAAGTTCTCTTGGTATTTTATGGTCGGTGCTTAACCCGCTCTTGACTATGTTGATTTTAACAATGGTGTTTTCTGTGTTGTTCAGCCGCAATATTCCGTTTTTTGCAGTGTACCTGCTTAGCGGCCAGATATTTTTTAACTTCTTCAGCGAGTCCACAAACCAGGCCATGGGATCAATTATCGGGAACGCACATTTAATAAAAAAAGTGTATGTACCTAAGTATGTCTTTCCTATATCAAAAATTGCGTCATCGCTGGTTAATTTTAGTTTTGCGTTTATTGCTTTTTTGTTCGTAACCTTTGTGACAGGTGCGCCGTTCCACTGGACTATATTGCTTATGCCCATCCCCCTATTTTATACCTTTATCTTTGCACTGGGAATGGGAATGTTTCTCTCCAGCATGGCAGTGTTTTTTCGGGATTTATCGCATATTTACGGGATAATCATTACCTTGTGGATGTTCCTAACCCCGATAATATACCCGGTGGAAATTTTACCGGATAGGGTGTTCCAGCTTATCCATTTAAACCCTATGTTCCACTATGTGACTTACTTCCGCTCTTTAGCCTTACATGGTGAGATACCCGGCTTATGGACTAATATAATTTGTTTGGGTTTTGCGCTGTTGTCCTTAAGTTGCGGCCTATATACCACTATGGCTAAACAGGATAAGTATATTCTTTACTTGTGAGAGGGTTTTACATGGATGAATCTGTTGTAATAGTTGATGATGTATCTGTTATGTTCAACTTAAATAAAGAAAAGGTTGTGGGTTTAAAGGAATACATTGTAAAAGCTCTTAAAGGCCAGTTAAATTACGAAGAATTTTGGGCTTTAACAGACGTAAGTTTTGAAGTGAAGCGCGGCGAGGTACTTGGGATAGTTGGGCTTAACGGTGCAGGTAAATCTACACTGCTTAAGATAATTGCCGGGGTGTTTAAGCCAACAAAAGGAAGTATAACAGTTAAAGGCGAGGTAGCCCCACTGCTGGAGCTTGGTACAGGATTTGACCCGGAGTTTTCTGCACGGGATAACATTTATATGAACGGCGCCATGTTTGGTCGTTCGCCCGCATATATGGATGATATTTACAATGAAGTAATGGACTTTGCCGAGCTTTGGGAATTTGAAAATGTTCCAATGAAGAATTTTTCTTCCGGAATGTTGGCCAGATTAGGTTTTGCGGTAGCCACCAGTGTAGAGCCGGATATTTTGATATTAGATGAAATATTAGGTGTTGGCGATTACCTTTTCACAAAAAAATGTGAAAAACGAATTAGCGACATGTTGTCTAAGAACGCAACAGTATTGCTGGTATCACATTCGTCCATCAGTGTAAAAAATTTATGTGACAGAGCCTTGATGCTGGAAAAAGGCAGAAAAATATGTATCGGCAATGTAGATGAAGTATGCGAAATATACGAAAGCGGTGGAACAAAGTGAAAATTTTGGCTCATAGAGGTGTCTGGCGTTCCCCGGACGAAAAAAACAGTTTAAACGCTTTAGTTGGCGCCTTTGAAAATAAATGGGGGATAGAAACAGATATAAGGGATTATAGGGGCAAGCTTATAGTTTCCCACGATCCGGCGGATAAGGATTCTTTTAGTTTTGAAATTTTGCTGGAGAAATATAGCAAACTTTCCTATAAACCTCTACTGGCCCTTAATATAAAAGCTGACGGCTTGTATATGATGTTGGCTGATATTTTTGAAAAGTACGGCATTGATAGCGAAAATTATTTTGTGTTTGATATGTCCGTCCCCCAGCAGTATGTATATCTTGATAAAAATTTCACGGTATATACACGATCCAGCGAGTTTGAGCTTGACCCGGCCTTTATGACGCAGTGTAAAGGAGTTTGGTTGGATCAATTTACCGAAGGTAATCATATCCTGGAAAATTTAGCGGCACTACTTGAAACCGGAAAAAACATTTGTGTAGTTTCCCCAGAGCTACATGGCCGTGACCATAAAGACGTATGGGGCTGGCTCCATCAGTTTAAAAACCAAGATAATCTCTATATATGCACAGATAAGCCACATGAAGCGGAGGCATTTTTTAATGATTAAAGCAGTTATATTTGACATGGACGGCGTTTTGATAGATGCCAAAGAGTGGCATTATGAAGCACTAAACCAAGCCTTAGAGCTTTTTGGCCTAAACATCAGCAGGTACGATCACCTTGTAACTTATGACGGCTTGCCGACGTCGGACAAGCTTAAGATGATGAGTATGGAGCGTTCGCTACCCCAAAGCCTTCATAAATATATCAACGAGTTAAAGCAAGATTACACAATGGAGCGTATTCATTTTGATTGTAAGCCGACTTTTATACATGAATATGCCCTAGCCAGATTAAAAAGCGAAGGATACCATTTAGCGGTTGCTTCTAATTCTGTACGTAAGTCTATAGATCTAATGATGGAAAAGGCCGACCTTGCCAAGTATTTAGATTTTACGCTAAGTAACCAAGATGTAAGCAAAGCAAAACCCGACCCGGAAATATACAATTTAACAATAAGCCGGCTAGGTTTAAAGCCAACAGAATGTTTAATAGTAGAGGACAATAAAAACGGCATAGCCGCAGCAAAAGCCAGCGGCGGCCACGTTATGGAAGTTGTGGATGTGGATGACGTTTACTACGACAACATAAGAAAGCACATCACCATAGCAGAGGAGTCAGTTTAATGAATATATTAATCCCGATAGTAGAAAACGAGATACAAGGAATAGAAACCCCATACGGCCGTAGTTTGTACGAGATAGAGCGCAAGACTATTTTACAGCATGTGTTTGAGCAGTTATCTGATGTTAAAAATGCTAAGTTTATATTTGTATTAAACAAATCAGACATACAGCAAAATCACTTAAATAACGTAATACGTTTACTAGCGCCAACGGCAGAAATTGTAGTGGCAGACGGCCGTACAGCCGGTGGTGCGTGTAGCTGTTTGTTAGCCATTGATAAGATTACCCTAAACGAGCCGTTAATAATAGCCGGCGGTGACCAAATGGTAACAGAAAAACTTTCGCCTATAGTAGAAAAGTTTGTAGAAAACGATTGGGACGGCGGGATAATTTATTTTAACGACATCCACCCTAGATGGTCTTATATAAAGATCAACGACGAGGGTTTTGTAACCCAAGCGGCGGAAAAGCTACCCATATCCCACAACGCAACTACAGGATTTTATTATTACAAAAAAGCTGAGGATTTTGTAAATGCGGCTTTTTCCATGATACGTAAAAAATCTTCTATTGACGGTAAATATTACGTTTGTCCGACGTTTAATGAAATGGTACTGCACCAAAAAAAGATAGGGACACATTTAATTGACAAGTTTAGCTATTTCAACTTTTCCCATTCCAAAGGTGCAGAACTTTATAGCGAGCATCTGAGAAAGAGGCTAGTAAATGAGAACGTCTAATTTAGATAAAATGACAAAAGGATGGTTTGTGGGTGATTTTGAGCCCACCCTGTATAAGACCAGTGACGTTGAAGTTGCGATTAAATCTTATAAAGCCGGAGATTACGAAGAAGCGCATTATCACAAAATAGCGACTGAAATTTCAGTTGTTGTTAGCGGAACGGTTGAGATGAATGGCGTGCGCTATGAAGCCGGGGATGTGATTATCATGGAACCGGGGGAGGCTACTGATTTTAAGGCAGTAACGGATGTTGTTAATGCTGTGGTTAAGATACCGGGTGCAAAAAATGATAAATATACAAAGGAAAGATAAAAAATGCTTAATATTGTGATACCAATGGCCGGCCGGGGTAGTCGTTTTGCAGATGCTGGTTATGAACTTCCAAAACCTCTTATTCCTATAAAAGGAATTCCAATGATTGAACTGGTAACAAACAACTTACGCCCAACGATACCACATCGTTTTGTTTACCTGTGTTTGGAAGAACATATAGGGCGATATGATTTGCACGGTAAATTAAACAAGATTGCGCCGGGTTGTGAAATTGTAGCGGTTTCCACCATAACAGAAGGTGCGGCGTGTACAGTGCTATTGGCAGAAAAATATATAAACAATAATGAACCCTTGATGATTGCAAATTCTGACCAGTATGTAGATATAGATATAAATGATTATCTTGGGGCTTGTGTTGATAATGACGGAATTATAATGACAATGACTGCTAGTGATACAAGATGGAGTTTTGTGCGCTTAGATGAAGAAGCTTATATTACAGAGGTAAGGGAAAAAGAAGTTATTTCTAACGAGGCGACTGTAGGTATTTACAATTTCACACGTGGTAGGGATTTTGTGACAGGGGCAAGGGAAATGATAAGCAGAAATTTGCGAGAGAATAACGAGTTTTATGTTGCTCCTGTTTATAATATGCTTATTGAACGTGGCATGAGATTTAGGTATTACAATGTTGGTAGATTGGGAGATGGGATGTATGGGCTTGGGGTTCCTAGTGACTTGGAATTGTTTGTGGAGTTAGATATTTGTGGTTAAAATATTATAGTATGGGAGAAAAAAACAATGTCTTTTCGCCAAATTGTGAAAAAAATGCTACTAACAATTAGCCCAACATATAGACAAGTGTGGACTACCAGGTTAATGCTTGAAAATATTTCAAGTAACTTAGAGCAGGTTATAGAACGTGATGGAGATAAAAAATTAAGTATTTTTATTTGGGGAGATCAAAGCCGATTTGTCTTTAATTTTTTGCGACAATATAACGCGCCACAACATAATGTTGTTGGGTTTATAGACAAGAGCACTAAAAAAGAAAGGAAAACGATAGATAATGTATCAATCTTTCCACCCGAATATATAATAACATACCCCAAAGAAAATTTGTCGCTTATTGCAACAGAAGTTTTTTGGCAGACAGCCAAAGAATACGGATATCTCTTTTTTGGAGATAAAAAGCTGAATTTTATTGATGCGGATAAATATATCATGTTTCTTAAATTTGCACAGCAATTTCCTTTATGTATGGAGCATATATGGGAATCGGATGGGTCGTATTCATGTAAGTTTGAGGACGGGCATGAAGATTTAATAATGGAAGCGATTTTTAATTCACTGGGGATTAAACATCCCAAATACATGGATATTGGCGCATATGAACCCATTATTGCAAGTAACACTTATTTGTTTTATTTAAAAGGATCGCAAGGGATTGTAGTTGAACCGACCGATAGAAAAAACAAATTTGACGAAGCAAGGCCACGTGACACTTATTTTCGTTATGCCTTGTCTGACACTGTAGTTGATAGTGTGCCTATGTATAGTAATGGTTTGACTTATTCATTTGACGAACGAGTTGCACAGGATATAGCGAAAAGGCTTGGTAATGAGGTTAAAACTGATTATATTAAACAAGAAATTTTCAATAATATAGCTGATAAAGATGTCCAGCTTATCGACATAGACACTGATGCTGTTGATATGGAAATTTTACAATCCATTGACTTTAAGCTCTTTCCAGACTTGAAAGTAATTTGTATTGAACAAATAGGAAAAAACTGTATTGATTACATGATGAAATGTGGATATGTTCTGTTTTGTCAAAATGTTTTAAATAGTATTTTCATTCACAAATCAATTGAAAAAAAGGTGCTGTCAGATGATTTGTGCCGGGAAATTAAAGAGTGGCATTTGGAATATATGAAGTTAAAGTCGCGCTTTAGTAGGTTCAATATTGTACCGGATAAAAAAATATAAATGGATTGGATCAAGCCAAATGGGAAAGTTTCGTGACAATGTTAAAAATATATTAATGAATATCAGTCCATCTTATAAAGTGAGTTCGGATGTTCGCAACTCGCTTTTACATCTATCAAGCGAAATTTTTGAATTGAAAGAACAAATAAATACCACAAATCGTACAGCGAGTGTTTTCAAAAATAAAATTGCATTTGTTTGTCCTACGTTTCCCCCTCACTACGAATACGCATGTAATATGTTAGAGTCGTTTTATAAATATAGGTTTAACGAACAAGCCGACATGTGGTTTGTTTTTTCAAACGAGGAAGATCGAAAACTTTTTCCGGAAGCAGTTAATGGAATTGTTACCCCCCCCACTTGGATAATCTTACTAGAGATCAAGGGATAATTAACGCAAAGAAGTTTTGGGGACTTATGCAACTTTACAGTAACTATAATTATTTATTTACAATGGATTCTGAATCTTTGTTTCTGAAAGAAGCAGATTTAATGATGGTATGCAAAGAGTTTTACTATCGAAAGATACTTTGGTCAATGCCTTTAATACCTAGATTTAAAAAAATAGTTCGAGCTTGTGTTGTGCATTTTGATGACGATGAGGTTGGAAAATCCTTATTAAATGAATACGAAAGCGTAGGCTTATTTTTGCTTCAACCCTTTATCTATTCATCTGAACATCTGAACGATTTTTTTATAAAGACCAGAATGAGAGATAGGTTAGATAAATTAACGTTTTGGGACTTTGACCATGTTATTTATATGTTGTATTTACTAGCTTACCAAGATTTTCAATGTCAAGATTTTCACAAGAATTCAGATATTTTGCAATTAAAAACAAAATACTTTACGTATTTAATCGAGTCGAAGCTAAGTGACACAGTTGCAACACAATATCCTGCGGCCTTTATGTCTATGAATATTGATCGGGATGCTTTGCAGAGAAAGAAATGGGAAGAAGATTGGAAAAATGACCCTCATAATTATGACGATGAATGATCATAAGACAAGTATAGAGATACGAGGTTGTTACAATGAGGAATATTCGTGCATTAATTAGAAAATTATTAAACATTATAAACCCAGCATATAGAGCAGCTTCTGCCACAAGACATCAACTTACACTGGTACAGAATGATATGGAGCGTGTTAAGGCATCACTCAATGCCATTATGTATGTTGTAAAAACAACTTCATCTGATTCGAGTACAATTTGGAAATCTACAAATTTGCATTACTCCTCGCTTTTAAATAAAAAACTTTTACTTATAGGGAACGAAAAATATATCTGCGACTTAATAGACTTTTTTGATGGCCTTAATTTTGAAAAAAGAAGCGAAATAATACCCTCAGAAGTCTACGGTAAAGAAAATACACTTTACGTTATTTGTGATTTTAATAAATTAAACTACTCATATATAAACGAGCTTGTACTGACACATGGAACAGACTATTTATGGATTGATGATATCATCGGTATCTTAGACGAGTCCGAAACTTTTTATACTCAAGTTTATTTCCCAAACCGCCACATTATTTTACTTGGTGATAATTCTAAAATGACACAAGATATTTTAAAATCTAACCCTAATATGCTTACCCACTCATTATTAGAAATAAATGACTGGGATGTTGATTTGAATAGCTTTATAAAAGACAATATTGTTTATATACCCAAAGAACCATTATTTTTAATTCATACACAAAGACCAGAAATTGCACAAAAATCAATGGAAAAAGCCGGCTATGTTACAGGTAAAGACTTCTATTTGTATGATAGCAATAATGTTAAGTGGTCGAAAATGTTAAGGGAAACTATTAAATGTGAATTATTAGAAAACATGACTTGTACAATAAATATCAGAGCGTACCTTCATTCTAGTGGCGTTCTTGAAAGTTGTTGTGGTCGTATTGCTGAACCTCTCGGCAGTGTTTTTAATAATAGTTTAGAAAATATAGTAATTGGCCCTATGGCTAGAATTTTATATTTAAGCACGGTCAACAGAACGTATTGTTTTTGCAGTGATTATTGTAAATCTTTGGAACGTGCCAGACTTAATTTTTCTGATAATGTGAATAGAATAAAATTTCAACTACCCGATTTATCCAAATATGTTATTAGTGCCGCATATATTAGGGCATGTAATTTGTATTGCCGAACGTGCAGAAACGAAATATTAGATGATGACATGGGGGAGAAAAATTTATACATTCATCAAACATATTTAAACGCTATGCCACAAATGGGGGGGGTAGAAGTAACAACGGGTGAACTATTAGTATCAAAGCTGGCCCTGGAAATAATTGAATTAGACCGCTCTCGTTCTATAGGTATTATTACTAACGGCACAATGATGAATAAAAAGAACCTTGAATATTTGCTCGAGAAGTATGATGAGCTAAAAATCTATTTTTCTTTTGATGCCGGTACAAAGGAAACTTTTGAATATATACGTAGGGGTGCAAATTTTGATACTGTGGTAGAAAATTTAGAGTTAGTGGGTAAGTATCGACGTACCGGCAGAATAAGCGCCTTAGGTGTTTATTGTGTAGTGTCACGTAGTAATTTTAGAGAATTAGACAAAATCATCGTGATTGGACGAAAGGCCGGTGTAGATTTTATTGAGTTCAAAAGAATAATAGAAAGATCGCATATGGAAGGTGATTTTTCAGAATCGGATGTGTTTGATCCAAGAAACCCCGATTATTTAGAGTTTGTAAACCTAGTCAAAAATAATTCTGTTTTTACCTGTAATGATATACATTTCCAAGATTTGAATGAGCTACTAGAAGTATAAATTTTTGATTAAAATATGGAGGTTACAATGAGGATGTTACGCAAAATAATAAGAAATTTTTTAAGAATTATTAGCCCTGCTTATAGAGTTGGCTATGATACTAGGGCTATACTTGATGATGTATTAAAGCTCATGGATCGTATTAATACAGAAATTGAAATTATAAAAACAGATATCTATGTATCAAAGAAGAATATTGAATCGTTTTACATGGAAATAGAACGTGTAAAAGCATTAGCAAACTCAATAGAACATGTGACGAATACAACACGTAATGATATAAAACAAGAATTTGTTAAACTAAACAGTAACAATAACAGCGAGTTTGCCAAACTAATCAATAACCACAACAACGAGTTTGCTAAACTAATCAGCAACAATAATAATGAATTTTCCAAACTAACAAATATACATCACCCTAATTTATTAAACCAAATTAAATATAACCAAATCGTATTAGCCGCACAAATCCAGCAAAACTCTGATCTTTTTAGCAAGATTAATATTGACATGGATGATCAAAAGATTATCTTGAAACTTAATGAAATATTCAGTAAAAAACTTAGCCCTATATTCTATAGAACCGCCAAAAGTGTTCATGATTACGATTGGAAAATAAAAACAAAGAAATTTCCATACTCTTGTACCGAAGAAGAAGCGCTACTAATTTACAAAATCATATCCCATTATAACCTTACAAGTGGTTTTGAAATCGCTACGGCTTTTGGATATAGCGCAACTTGGATAGCTCTTGCCCTGAAACAAAACGGCGGAAAATTAGTGTCTATGGATTGTTACATTGAAGAAAGCAAAGAAGATTCTCGTTATGACTATGATGAAATTATAAAAGAAACTGTTCGTATTAGGAATGATGTTAAAAATGGCATTATTCCAATCGGACTTGAGTGTGCAAAATACTTTATTAACGAAATGAAGCTTAATGATGTTGTAGATTTTCAAATTGGGATAAGCCCGGAAGATGTACCGTCAGTAGTAAATAAACCCTTTGATTTTGTTTTCATTGATGGTGGACATTTCGGGGATCAACCGACAAAAGATTTTATTGCAATAAAAAAACACCTTGCAGAAAAGGCAATTATCATATTTCACGATAATCATATAAAGGATAGCCCTATCGAAAAAGCTATTAGTTATGCAGAGAATGAGTTGGGGATACAGGCAATTTCATTAAATACTCGATTTAATATAACTGTACTTGCTGTAAATCTTGATACGGATTACATTCAGCAGTTGATAGTTCAAAAAGATGCCTACGACATATTCATCAGAAATGTATAAGGTAGATAGGGGAGCTTTATGATAAACCGCAATATTAATTCATCTGAAATATCTGTAGTTGTTCAAGGGCCGATTGACAAACAAAATACACCATTATGCCTCAAGAGTATTAGAAAACACTTACCGGATGCAGAAATTATTCTTTCAACCTGGGTCGGCTCTTGTGTAACGAAATTAGATTATGATGTGCTAATATTATCAAAGGACCCTGGCGGTCATACAGTTTTGGACTATAGAAACAACAAAATATATCCTAGTAATCTGGCTAGGCAACTTTATTCCACGCAAAAAGGGATTGAGGCGGCAAACAATGATTATATCATGAAGATTAGATCAGATATTGTCTTAAACAGTAATAATTTTTTGTCGTATTTTTATCTTTATCCAGAGTATGACGAATGTTACAAAATATTTAACAATAGAATATTGATTTCAAATTATTTTACCAGACACTCATATAATTCAGATTGGCTTTTTCACCCCTCCGATTGGATTACATTTGGCACAAAAAAAGATATAATATTTTATTATGATGTACCGTTACCGAATAACGAAACACTCTGTCAATTTTTTAAAAACAGCAATAATCTTATTGCTAATCCGGGAAAAACAAAACAAAGCAGACGCTACTATTCTGAACAATACATTTTTATAAAATGTCTTAGAAAAAAAGGCTATATGAAATTTAGTGATTGTATGGATATTACAGAAAATCTAAGACTTGAAAGCGAGAAGTATTTAATTAACAATTTCATTGTTTTAGATTATGGGGTTCAGTTAGATATTTCATACCTCAAGTACAACTTTAAAATACACTTTAAACACCTTGAAACTTCGCAAGAAATGGCAGAAGATATATATAACTTTTCAGAATGGGAAAAATTGTACAAAAAACACTGCATAGATATAACATCAAATGATCTTGCATCACTTGAAGTAAGAAGCAGAACTTCGGATAATATATCAGTCGTAGTTCAAGGACCGATTGACGCTAACTATACCCACCTTTGTCTTACTAATATCAGACGACATCTACCTGGTGCAGAAATTATTCTTTCAACATGGGAAGGTTCAAATATAAATGGTCTTGATTTCGATATTGCAAGCTATTCCAAAGACCCCGGGGGAAACTATGTTCAAGCTTTGGGTCTTGATATCCAATTCCCGGATAATCTATTGAGACAACTACACTCTACACAAAATGGCATTGCTTTGGCAACAAGACCATATATATTGAAAATTAGATCAGATATAATAATTAATGACAATCAGTTTTTAACGTATTATGAAAAGTACTTAGATTACAACGAAGGTTTCCGCATTTTCAGTAATAGACTGCTTATAGCAAATTACTATACAAGACATTGTTATAGGTCAAATTGGCTATTTCACCCATCCGATTGGATAGTTTACGGTTCACAGAGAGATATTGAACTTCTATACTATGTTCCTTATCCTACAGAAGAAGATCACAATTTATTTTATACAAATTCCGATACTTCCCCCCTTGGCCCAGCCGGGTGGAAACAAAGTTGGAGATTTGCCCCGGAACAATATATATTCATCAATTGCCTAAGAAAAAAATCGTATTTTAAATTCCATGACTGCACCGACGTAACCGACGAATTAAGATACGAAAGCGAAAAATACCTTATCAATAACTTTGTAGTCTTAGATTACGGAAACCAACTAAATATATCCTTCGTTAAATTCCAACCGGACACAACTAGACATATTAGATACAGTAATATTGACGGAAAAGTATACAAAAACATCTATGATTTTAACGAATGGTATGAACTATATAAAAAATATTGTATTGAGGGGCTGTAGTTATGAGTGTACTCTGGATTTTTCCAATGGCCGGCCGTGGAACAAGAACACAAAACGCAGGCGAATTTAAACCATTCATAGAAATAAATAACCTAAAAATGATTCAATGGTTTCTTCGTTCTGTAAAAAATAACTTCAATCCAGATGACAACCTGTGCTTCGTCACCCGCAGGGTGTATTTTAAAAAATATGATTTTGAAGCCACTTTAAATAAAATCATCAAAGCAGAGGGAATAAACAATTCATTTAGCTTAGAATACGCCGAAGATGAAAAATGCGATTTAGGACAAGCTATGACAGTTTACCAAATGAAAAACAAAATGCATACAGCCGAAAGGGTAATAGTCGCTAACTGCGACCAATATCTTAGCTTTGCCATCCCTTCTGACGAGTCCAAAAGCCACGGTTTCATGACCATAAATATAGACCTTGGTAACTCTAAAAGCTTCGTAAGAATATCCGATGGCTACATAACGGAGATTAAAGAAAAGGAAAATATCTCAAATATAGCAAGCACAGGCGTTTACGGAATTTCAGATGCTGAGCTATTTGTTTGGGCTCTGGAAAAAATGTTTGATGATGGCTTAACCGTAAATGGTGAATTTTATGTGGCGCCATCATTAAACTACTTGATAAAAGAAAAAAACTATCTCTTCCAGCCAATAATATCTAATCTTAGATTCGATTTAGGGACAATTAACGGAATTGATGTATTTAAAACCACTATTACAAATTTAAAAATACTGTGAGGTTAGCTATGGGTAAAAATCTTCTGATAACCATGTCCGGCGGTACAACCTGCGTAATTAACGCTACACTGGTCGGAATAATACAAGAATCACGTAAATCCGGCGAAATTAACAAGATATACGCAGGACGCAACGGACTTCCCGGCGTATTCGCTAATGACTTAGTTGACCTGTCAAACATAAGCGAGGAAGAACTAAATAGAATATACTACACCCCAACCAGCGGATATATCGGCACCAGCAGAATTAAATTCCTGGACGAAACCGAAATGCAACAACTTGCCCAAAAATTCTCAGAAAACGATATTTCATATTTCTTCAATATAGGCGGAAACGGCACAATAAAACAGAGCATGGCAATATCCCAAGCAGTAAAAGACGTAAAAGTAGTTTCCATCGCCAAAACAGTAGATAACGATTTAGGTGACCAAGAATTTGAAAAAGTCTACTTCACCCCCGGTTACAAGCTGTGCCAACTACTG
>Ga0209755_10003211_pt1 | contig 20787 bp, 12 predicted proteins | sample TergutCo191P1_FD_187301 | JGI IMG/M metagenome (GOLD analysis project Ga0209755, IMG submission 187301) | Cornitermes sp. P1 segment gut microbial communities from Petit-Saut dam, French Guiana - Co191P1 (SPAdes) (version 2) | ecosystem: Host-associated > Arthropoda: Insects > Digestive system...
CCACAGCGCGTGAATAAACTCAAGCCTTTTAAATGACCGCGGTAGCGGTCTATTTATGAACCGCTATGGCTTTCCCGCCAGTAAGCTTGTGCATGGACACGGCGGTTCTTAAAAAGAGCCGTTATCCTACCTAAAAAAACATTTCCTCAAGCCAAACAGCCAGCCCTTCCTCCGCAATCGGACCGTAAACGATGTCGGCAGCATCGCGGATTTTTTCTCTCGCGCTTGCGGGAGCGGCGGAGAAGCCGACGACGGGGAACATCGGCAGATCGTTTTCTTCGTCTCCGAAGGCGATTACCTCTTCGGGTTTTAGCCCGCGGTGCTGCATCGCAATTTTTAAGCCTTCGCCTTTGGATACGCCTGTGTTGATAACTTCAAGGAATGTCGGGAAACTTCGCATAACGCTGATCTGATCGCCGAAGCGTGTTTTCATTCTTGCGCGGATTTCGTCGTGTAACGAAGGGTCGGCGATGAACATCCCTTTGATGCAGCCTTTAACATCAGGCATTGCGGCGATGGTTTTTAAATCTTTTATAACAGGGATTAGTCCTGTATGTTTCTGATACATTTCAACATCCGGTCCGTGCTTTTCCGTTAATAGCGCTTCATATCTTTGGTTCGGGTCTGCTCTTCCCGTGTCAGGTGAAATTCCCGCCGGCAGATAAATTTGATAGTGGATATTCAGCTCGCGGGCAATATCAGCGCCGAAATCAACAACATCAAGACTAATCATATTAGTGTGAAGAATTTTTCCCGAAGGAACATCGGCGACTTCGGCGCCGTTAAAAAAAACCATCGGACCTTCCGCTCCCATTGCGCTGCGAAATCTTTCAGCAGATTCAATCGCTCTGCCTGTGGAAATAATTATCTGCATTCCGCCGGAAATTAATTTTCTGATGCAGTTTCGGGTTCGCTCTCCAAGCGTTGTGTTCGGCAGCAGAGTTGTGCCGTCAAGATCAATTGCAAGAGCCCTGATTGTTTTTGGGTTTATATTTTTGCTCATGCGAAAATTATATCGGCTTGACGGGTAAATAATCAACATATACAAACCGGCAAATTTACATTACAATGATTTATTGATATTCCTTTTTACGGAGAATTTATGAGAGTGATTACTTTCGGCGAAATCATGCTGAGACTGGCGCCTGAAAGCTGCTATCGGTTTGTTCAGGCAAAAACATACGGAGCGACTTACGGAGGCGGAGAGGCGAATGCCGCTGTCTCTCTCGCCGGATTCGGAATTGACGCGGCTTTTGTTACAAAACTTCCAAAGCACGAAATCGGTCAGAGCGCTGTGAACAGTCTGCGTGAATTCGGAGTAGATACGTCCCTTATAATCCGAGGCGGTAAAAGAGTCGGGATTTACTTTTTGGAAAAAGGAGCCTCTCAGCGTCCTTCCAAGGTAATTTACGACAGAGCGAATTCGGCAATCGCCGAAGCTGAAGAAACCGATTTTGACTGGGACAAAATTTTTTCAGGGGTTAACTGGTTTCATTTTACAGGAATTACCCCGGCGCTTTCCGATAACGCAGCGGCAATCTGCATGACGGCGTGCAAAGCAGCTAAATCAAAAGGGATCACCGTTTCATGCGATCTTAACTACCGCGCAAACCTCTGGACGCGCGAAAAAGCCGGTGAGGTTATGGGCAAACTTATGGAATATGTTGATCTTTGTATCGCCAACGAAGAAGATGCCGCCGATGTTTTCGGCATAAAAGCGGGCGGAAGCGACGTAACATCGGGGAAAATCAGCCATGACGGTTACAAGGAAGTCGCGTCCGCTCTGATTAAAAGGTTTGGTTTTAAACAGGCCGCGATTACGCTGCGCGAATCAATATCGGCTAACGACAACAATTGGGCTGCAATGCTTTGCAACGGAACAGATTTTTTCTTTTCAAAAAAATACGCTGTCCATATCGTAGACAGAGTCGGCGGCGGCGACAGTTTCGGCGCGGGGCTCATTTACGCAAATCTTCAGGGAATGTCTGCTCAGGACGGGCTGGAGTTCGCTGTCGCGGCAAGCTGCCTGAAGCATACGATAGAAGGGGACTTTAATTTTGTTTCCGTTGATGAAGTAAAAAAACTTGCGGCCGGTAACGCGTCCGGCAGAGTTCAAAGATAAGGCAAAAAGGAAGGTATATATGAAACGTATAATTTTAATTGTTAGTTTATTTCTTTTTATTACAGCAAACCTATTTAGCGCAGCCATCAGAGAAGAAAGAAAACAAAAAGAGTATTCCGCGAAAAATTTCACCGGAAGTTCTGTTCCGGCAAGACCGGGCTCTTCGGTATGGAAAGTTACTAAAGGCGGAAACACTCTTTATTTAGGCGGAAGCGTCCACATATTACGGGAAATAGATTTCCCGCTGCCCGCAGAATATGATTACGCTTTTTTCGAATCGGAAGTGCAGGTTCTGGAAGCGGATACAGAGCAAATGGAAAATCCGGAAATCATGCAGTACATGTTCTCTCAAATGATGCTGCCGGAAGGCGTATTACTTCATTCTCTTCTTGAGCCTGAAGTATACGATCATCTTACTGAAGTATGTTCAAAATACGAAATCCCGATTTATAGTGTCGAAAAAATAAAACCTTCAATACTATTAACTATGCTGACAATTCAGCAAATCGAAAAACTCGGATTTAAAGAAAAGGGAATTGATGATTATTTTCTGATAAAAGCAAAAACTGATTATAAGCCGGTATTATTTTTAGAATCACTGCAAACCCAAATTGATATGCTTGCGTCAATGGGCGAAGGCTACGAAAACGAATATGTCAGCTATTCTCTCATGGATTTGGAGCACACCGAAAACGCTCTTGAAACGATGTTACTCGAATGGAGATACGGACTGTCAAGTTTAAATGAAGAAACCCTGATCGAAATGAAAGCTGATTGGCCTGAACTGTACAAAAAAATAATCACAGACAGACATGACGCGTGGATGCCTCAGATAGAAAATTTTATCGCCTCCGGAAAAATTCATTTTGTTGTCACAGGATTATTACACATGCATGGCCCGGACGGCTTGCGTCAGCGGCTGAAAAACTCAGGCTATACTGTTGAGCAGGTGATAGTAAAGTAAATTCGAATTAAGAATTGCTGCTCAAATATCAATCCCTCTGGATTTTTTTTTGATTATATATTATTCTGTTACTGTAAAGAAATATTTTGGGGAGGAAGAATGTCAATACACATTGCAGGCAAAGAAGGGGATATAGCGGAAACAATTTTACTGCCGGGCGATCCATTACGCGCAAAATTTGTCGCGGAAAATTATTTTGAAAATCCTGTTCAATACACGGGTATAAGAAATATTCTGGGGTATACGGGAACATACAAAGGAAAAAGACTTTCTGTTCAGGGGACAGGAATGGGTATCCCCTCTATATCAATTTATGTGAATGAGTTGTTCAATGAATACGGCGTAAAACGCGCTATCAGAATCGGGACTGCGGGTTCCATCAATAAGGATATTAGAGTACGCGATCTGGTATTAGCAATGTCCGCGTGTACTGATTCCGGCGTAAACAAGCTCAGATTCGGCGACAGAACTTACGCTCCTACAGCTTCGTTTTCTCTTTTGAAAACAGCGTGGGAAACCGCGGTCTCTAAAGGCAGGAAGCCGAAAGCAGGTCCGATAGTATCATCAGACACATTCTATTCCGAAAATCCCGATATATGGAAATTGTGGGCGCAGTACGGCTGCCTCGCCATCGAAATGGAATGTGCCGAATTATACACTCTTGCCGCCAAGTACGGACGCGAAGCTCTCTGCATCCTGACAATATCCGACAGCCTTGTCACCGGCGAATGTACCACAGCGGAAGAACGTCAAAATACTTTTACAAGCATGATGGAGACGGCGCTGGAAACAGCGATAAGTTAAAGAGTTTCCGTTTTAACTTTAATATGCTTCGCGATCTTTTCCTTTAATTCGTCATCTTTAAAAGGTTTTACAATAAAATCACAGGCGCCTAATGCTACAGCTTCTTTAATATTTGATATCGTCCCTTCTGATGTCAGCATTATTATCGGAGTGTTTTTATGCTCTGATAATTCCCGTATCATAGGTATGAGTTCAAATCCGTTATATACCGGCATCAAATAGTCCAACAGGATCAATTCAGGCTTTCTTAATTGTAAAAAGTCCAATACTGAATCAGGCTTCGATATTGTATGAACAATATAAGTTGCGCGTAAAGCCGCTTTAATTGATTTTAAAATACTGACAACATCGTCAACAGCGAGAATATGAGGTTTTGAATCGTCTTCTTTTTTCGGTAAGTTCTTTTTTGCTCTTGCGACAGCAACGTGTTTTTCAATACATTCAACCAAACTATATGTTTCAAACGGTTTCAGTACATAATCAACGGCTCCCAGGGAAAGCCCCAGAAGCACGCTTTCTTTATCATTATTACTTGTAAAAAAAATAACCGGTATATCGGCATACCGTTCATCGTCTTTTAAAAGATTTATTACCTCATAACCGTCAGCGTCCGGCATATCAATATCCAACAGTATTATGTCGGGTGTGATTTTTTGAAGAGCTTCAAACATTACTTCAGATGAAATTGCCGGGTATACTTCATGAAACGGCGCAAGTCTTTTTTTTAACGATAAAAGGCTTGTAGAAATATCGTCAACATAAATAATTTTAAAACGTTCTTTTCCGTTTTCCGTGCCTCGGGATGCTTCGCCGACAGCGTCTGATTGTGCGTCTTTGTCCATAAAAACCTTCCTTTTTAATTATTATTTTTATTATTATTTTAATTATTTTTATTTTATCAGGTTTTTATTTAAATTTGTAGTAGTTCATTCATTGCTTTATCAACGGCAGAAATAACTTTATCAAACTCACCTCGGATTAAGCACAAAGAAATTTCATCAATAATGTCACTCACGCCGCGCGGCCATGTTTTTTGTTTCAAAGCGGACAACGCCGTTTTAGCGTCCCTCGGAATAAATTTCCCGCAGGCTGCTTTAATTTCATCAAGTTTATTCCGCAGAAAAACCATATCTTCGCGGGAAATATCATGGGAGTCTTCCTGATTTTTATCTCCGTTTTTCCCCGCTTGAGGACGCTTTATTTTTTCCATTACTGACCGAAGAGCATTTAAAAACCCCTGAGTTTCGGCTGTAAGCACGGCTATTTCTCCGTTGGCTGCCGCTTTTTCCAGTTTTAACGCGGTATTTGACAGCGAATTTTCGCCGATATTGGCAAGGGCGTTCTTCATGCCGTGAACGGTGGTGGTATACAACATGATATCATCACCGCTGCTTGCCGCGCCATTGGCGGTTATCCCCGGCAGTAATTCTCCAAGGACTTCGAGAGCGTTCGCGATGTCGTGCGCTGCTGCCGCCGACAATTCATCGCTTACAAGGACGGTTGTATTCTCATATTCTTTTTCCTGCTGTTCCTGCCGCGCCGCTTCTATGACTTCATGCGATTTTCTGTTTCGGATAAATTCATTTAAAATATGATTCATTTCCCGCGAGTCAATCGGCTTGGAAATAAAACCGTCAAAGCCGTTCTTTAAAAACATTTCCGCGCGCCCAACCAGCGCGTTCGCGGTAAGCGCGATAATTGTGTACGTATATCCCATTTCACGGATAATTTTTACAGCTTCGATTCCGTCCATTTTTGGCATCATGTGATCCATAAAAATAATATCGTATATGTTTCCGTTTTTAATTTTTTCGACCGCTTCAACTCCGCTTTTAACAGAATCTATACTAAGACCGTATGGCAGTAACATTCCTCTGGTAACGAAAATATTTGATTCCACATCGTCTACTACAAGAACGCTGCCATAAGGCATATATTCACGAATAAACCGCATCTTTTTCGATAATGAGTTACTCTGAAAACGGAAATTGCACAGCCTTTCCGTTAACTCGGGACCGCAAACCGCAGAGCTCATGCGCTTCTGCGGAAGATATACAGTAAAAACAGAACCTTTCCCCAATGCGCTTTCCACCTCAATAGTGCCGTTCATTAATTCAATCAGATGTTTGGTGATGCTCATACCGAGACCGATGCCGACTATCGTGCGGTTAGTCTCCAGATTAAAACGAATATATTCATCAAAAAGTTTCTCAATTTGATTTTTCGTCATCCCCTGCCCTGAATCCCGGATTTTGAAAACAATGGTTACATCATCTTTTTCAGGCATCGTTTCGGCAGAAATAAAAAAATCAATCTTTCCTTTTTCTGTATATTTAAACGCGTTGGAAAGGATGTTATTCAAAATCTGTTTGATTCGAAGCTCATCGCCGAATAAATCTATCGGCGTATTCTCATCTACATGAACGGTAAATTCAATAGGGTTGCTGTCATAACGCAGACGATTTAATTGCGCCGTATCATTGATTAGACTTGGAATATCATAATTAATAGGAACAATTTCCATTCTGCCGGATTCAATTTTTGAGAGGTCAAGTATGTCGTTGATAATGTTAAGCAACAGATCGCCGGACTCATATATCTGATCGAACGCGTCCCGCGTATCAGGAAGACAGTACTTATCACGCAGTTGTATCTCGGCAATGCCCAGGATCGCGTTCATCGGAGTGCGTATCTCATGGCTCATGTGAGAGAGAAATACGCTCTTCGCGCGGTTACTCTGCTCCGCCAGTTCTTTAGCGAAGATCAATTCTCTTGTCATTTTCATGTTTCTGTAAAAAATGATCAGAATCAGTACAAGCACAAGCGCTGACATGATAACAGCGCCTATCAGCCAGGGAACCCGCGCTTTAATTATTTTCGCCTGATAATCGTAGGTTCTTGTGAGCCACTGCTCTACTATTATTTTGGTATCGATAACCGAAAGAGCTTTGTCGATAATGGAACGAAGAACGCCGTGCTCTTTGTTAAAAGCAAACGCGGATTCATAGAAATAGTTGAACATGAAATTGGCTTTATAACCTGAAAATTCAAAATAATTTGAATAGTAAAGCAGCTTGCTTTTAGCCGCCATAACCATATCAACATCTCCGCGCTCCAGCGCGAAAAAAGCTTCGTCCGCGGCATCGTATTCCACCGTGTTAATGGCACTTGGAAACCATCTTTTGAACATTTCGGCGTGAGCGGTATTTTTTATCAGAGCGATTCGCATATGCGGTATTTCATTTACACTCACATTCGGGAAATTTATTTTTGACAAGAGCGCGTATTGATCGGACATTAGTTTATGATTCACCCATAAAAAATACGGCGAGCGTTCCGCTGAGAAAATAAGATCGGAAAACATATGGGCCCTTCCGTCGATGAGCATTTGAATCAAATCATACATCTCAGTTTGTGTTCCGTTAATAACCTCGAAATTAAGACCGGTAATCCATGCCGCTTCGCGAAGCAAATCGAATACGATGCCGTCCCATTTATTTTCATAAGCATTGTAAAAAACCAATGGGTAATTAAAATATTGAGCGGCAAGCGGAACAGAGTCCGTATTATTCAGATATTCCTTTTCATCTTCGTTCAGGCTCATTAAAAATTTATACTGCCTGTATTCATTGTAACCTGAATAATAGAGATCATTCAGATGCTGTACCGCCGAACCTCCCGCGGAGACCGGTATTCGCAGCGCCTTGTTTAAAACATCAATAATTACTTTAAGCGAAGAATTTTGCGTTATCATTGAAACAGAGCTGTAAGTTAACGGAAAAAATTCTTCATGTATCAAATTATCGTAAGCGATGAAATTCGCTTCGGCGGCTCTTGTTGTGATTAAAGCATCAGCCTCTCCTCTTTCAAGGATACCGTATGCTTCATTATAATGGCCGACCCATACAGTTTCATACGTATCCCTACCCAGAATAGAAGCGATAAAGGCTTCCGTAGGAGAAGCGGCAGTAAAACCATACCTTGGTTTTCGCTCACGCATAATTTGGCTGATACCGGGTCTTCCTGCGAGGTGCGTTATAATAAACTGCCGTTCGGCGATAGGCTCGGATACATAGTAATTTTCCGGAGTTTCATTACCTAATACAAAGTGTGCTAAAAAATCAACTTCGCCCAGATTCAATCTTTCCTTTAATTCAACCCACTCTAAAATTTTAAGATCAAATTCGATTCCGAAAAGCGATGTCAGCCATTCACATAACAGCGCTGAGTACCCTTTAGTATCTCCGTTCTCATCTATAAACGCTTCGGTTGAAGGCGGTATTCCGTAAACAAAAGAATCGTATTCTTTTTGCAGAGCTTCAATGCCGGAGATTTCTTCCGCGGTAATGCCGGGAATGTCACGGAACGATTTAACCGCGGAAAAATCAAAAACTGTTTCCTCAGATTTTCCGGAACAACCGCTGAGAATGAGCGCAGCGGCGCTTATTACGATACAGCTATTAATTAAAAAGCCATTCTTTTTTAATTTTTTTTTCATTTTCTCCCTGTTATATATTTGCGGTTGAATTCACAACAGATACAACTTTTAAATACTCACCGCGGATTAAATATAAAGAAATTTCGTCAATAATATCGTTTATCTGACGCGGCCATTTTTTCTTCTTCAATTCAATCAAAGCTTTCTTGGCGTCTTTAAGAACAAGATTTTCACAAGCTGTTCTGATAGCATTCAGGTTATCCTTCAGAAAAACCTCATCGTCTGAAGAAATTTCCTGTGGAACATCGCTGCTTTCATCTGTATCCCGCTTATTGAGTTTGTCCAGCAAAGAATAAAGAGATTTCATAAAATCAGGAGTTTCGTCTAACAATGTGTCTGTTTCATTGTTTTTTGCCGCATGTTCCAATTTTAGAGCAATGGCTGAAAGCTGTACTTCACCAATATTTGCAAGAGCGCTTTTCATACCATGTACAGTTGTCGCGTATAATCCAAGGTCTGCTTTTCCTGTGCTAATCCTGGGTAATTTATCTCCAAGAACCGCAAGGACATTTTCAATATCATGGATTGCCGCCTTTTTCAATTCACTATCTATGTGAGTTTTCGGCGGCTGCTGCTGCGCACTTTCCTGATTTTTTTTAAGCTGCGCCATTTCCTGTCTTGCCGCTTCAACAATCTCGGGCGGTTTTTTATTTCGTATAAGTTCATTAAGCATGAGATTCAATTCGCGTGAGTCAATCGGTTTGGAAATAAAACCGTCGAAGCCGTTTTTCAAAAACATTTCAGCGCGTCCTATAATCGCGTTAGCGGTCAGAGCGACTATTTTGTGATTATATCCCATACCGCGCATTCTCTTTGTCGTCTCAATACCGTCCATTTTCGGCATCATATGATCCATAAACACAATATCGTATACATTTCCTTCTTCTATTTTTTCAATAGCTTCAAAACCGCTGGAAGCCGAGTCGACCTTTATCCCGTAAGGCATCAGCATACCTTTGGTAACATAAATATTGGATTCAACATCATCCACAACAAGAACACTTCCATAGGGCATATGCTCGCGCAAAAACTGCGTCTTGTTTGTGAGCGTCGTGCTGCGGAAATTGAAATTCCGCAGCTTTTCGGTTATTTCCGCTCCGCATACATCCAAACCGACGTGCTGCTGGGGAATACGCACAATGAATTCCGTTCCCTTACCAGGTTCGCTTTTAACGAATATTGTACCGTTCATCAACTCAAGAAGATGTTTTGTAATACTCATACCCAAACCGGTCCCGATTGTCTCACGGTTTGCAACAGCGTTAAACCTGGTATACTCATCAAATAATTCTTTGATTTGATCTGTTGTCATTCCCTGCCCTGTATCGCTTATATGAAATACAATAATTACATTATCACCGTCACTGTTCTCAAATTCAGGATAAACAGAAAGCGAAACCGAACCTTCATCTGTATATTTAAAAGCATTAGAAAGAATGTTGTTTAACACCTGTTTAATGCGAAGCTCATCGCCAAACAGGTAATGCGGAGTATTCTCATCTACACTGATGGATAATTCGATAGGTTTTGCGTCATAACGCAGGCGGTTCAACTGCATAGTATCATTTATAAGACTGGGAATATCATATTTAATCGGAATCAGCTCCAGTTTTCCTGCTTCAATTTTGGAAAGATCGAGTATGTCGTTAATAATGTTAAGCAAAACATCGCCTGACTCATATATTTTTCTGATCGCTTCCTCGGTGCCCTGTGAAAGAGTTTCATCCCGAAGCTGTATCTCGGCAATACCTAAAATAGCGTTCATGGGAGTGCGAATCTCATGGCTCATTTTAGCGAGGAAATTGCTCTTTGCCTCGTTGGCGCTGTTAGCTTCTTTTGCCGCGGCTAGGAGAAGCTCTTTCTGTTTATTGATCTCCTGTGTCATGGTGCTGAAATTCCTTGATAACATTCCGATCTCATCATTAGCCGTCCTCATCGGTATGTGGATATACATATCGCCGCTCGCGATTTTTTCGGTTGCCGCCTGCAATGCCTGTATTGGTTTTGCAACAAAGCGCCTGATGTATAATATAGGTATCCAGACGATAGCGGCAAAAAGAACAAGGGAAACCATCAGCATTGAAAACGCGAAACTTCTGCTATGTGACAAAACTTCCTCTACCGATCTGATTACGCCGACTAATCCGATGGGCTGCTCATTTTCATCCAAAATAGGAGCGAAAGCGGAAACGCCCAATCTTTTGTTTATATTGAGCCTGTAAACATCCGATGTATATGCTTTTCCGTCATTAAACGCGTCAAATGCCGCCTGAGGAAAAAATCTTAAAGGCACAGCGTCATTTAACTTAAAGGGATGTTCCTCGCTTGGTGAATTAGCATCCAAATACATTATCATTCCGTTATTCTCATCAAATGTACCGGCAAAAAAGTACAAAAGATGTTCTTCATTTTTTATTCTATTAAACTGCTTTAGCAGATATTCGTAATGCGCACTTTTGAAATTTTCATCAATAGCATACCGGAATTCATCAGGACTAATTGACGCGGCGGCAGTTTTCGCAATAGCCATAGCTTTTTCAGCGCTGCTTTTTATGGTGTCATCGCGTTGAATAATAAAGCTCATAACCCCAATTGATATTGTGTTAAATAAAATGATACTTAATACAATAATTGATACCTTTGTCGATAGTGATAATCCATTAACCTTCATTTTTTATCCTTTTTGTGTTTAACAATTTAATTGCATTGGCTCCCGTTCTTTCAACATTTATTAATTTTCCGTTATAAATTTTTAACATTTACTTACTTTTTTAAACAAACTGTTTACTTCATAGAAAACATCGGTAATTTGAGGATCAAATTGCTTTCCTTTACTTTCAAGAATTATTTCAACGGCTTTTTCATGAGTAAAAGCTTTCTTATAAGAACGCTCTGAAACAAGAGCATCGTATACATCAGCAACAGCCATGATGCGTCCCTGCAAAGGAATATCCGTTCCTTTCAATCCGCGCGGATACCCGGTGCCGTCCCACCTTTCATGGTGATAACTGGCGAATAACTTTGCGTTATGCAAAAACGCTTCATCGCCGGATTCTTTAATTATTTCATCAATTATTTTTTCACCTTCGGCTGCATGGACTTTTATGATTTGAAATTCTTCGTCTGTAAGTTTACCGGGTTTATTTAAAATTAAATCTGTTACCACGATTTTACCCAAATCATGCATACGCGCCGATGATATAACAATATCAAAATCCCAGTCATTCAATTCAGCGGCGTAAATTCCGCGCTCAACCATCGCGTTTAATAAAATTCTTATGTATTCTGTCGTGCGTATTATGTGTTCTCCCGTCAGCTTATCGCGGTTTTCCACCATGTCTGCGAGAACGGTTATCATACTGTTTTGCAGCCTTAGAAGCTTCTCTGTCCTCTGTTTTAACATCTCTGTTTGTTTACAGATTAATGCTGTACGTTCGCTGATAATTTCTTCGATTTGTAAATGCGTTTTAATGCGGTTAAGGAGTACCGGTCCTGAGAACGGCTTAGATATAAAATCAATAACACCCATCTCAAAACCAAGAGCTTCGGTAGCGTTATCATTTTTGCTTGTTAAAAATATAACAGGAATCTTCGCATAATTCACATCGGCTCTCAGCCTTTTTAAAGCATCAAAACCATCAATGTCCGGCATCATTATATCAAGCAGAATTAACTCAGGTATTATATTATTCAAACAATCAAACATAGTCGAAGCGGAAGCAAAAGTAAATACATAATAATGATCCGATAATGTTTTATCCGCGGTCATAAGATTCACAGTATTATCATCAACAATAAAAATTGTTTTCATTCTAAAGCCTCCTTAATTAGAAAACAAATTATGCTACTTTAATCCGAACACTTCCTTTTTTAAGACATTAATTCCGTCACGAGTCTTACCCGTTAAACCGTTATTTTTAAAGGTGTTTATTGAAGGAAATTGATGCATATGGGTCATTTTCATCCCTTTTAAAGAAAATAAGGAATTTTCAAATATTTTTCCGCTAACATGGAATATATTATTATTCTACGCCAATATTGTCAATATACCGCAAGACATATTCTACTTTCTTCTTCTCACGCAAACCAGTAGTATAAAAACAATTAACGACACAATACTGACCACACACCCCGCAATAAAGCTCTTGTTCAGATACCTGAACTCCACTTCATGCGTACCCTTGCCTAAACGAACAGCCGCCATTGCGTTGTCAATCAATAATAACTCGCTCTTTACGCCGTCAACATAGACTTGCCAGTTTCTTCCCGGGATTGATGTGTACAGTATTCCGTCCTGAAGGGCGGTCACCGTGCCGCGTACTTTTGTTTCGGAGAAATGAGTCAGGTTCAGGGGTTCGTCTGCAAGGAGGGCGTAGCCTTGCTCGAAGAGGGCATGATCCATAATACCAAGATATATCTTTATATCGCGGGATTTATGCGAGAAAGTAATAACATCGTCTTTTGAAAAATAATTTACAGGGAAAATATATGAGTCAATGCCGGATATAATAAGTTTGCCATTAACGGAAATATCCATATTTGGATTGCTATCTGTCATACAATAAACATAAAGCAGCGCATCAGACGGCATTGTGAAATTCCAAACAATGCCGCCTTTATTATCACTCTCTGCAAGCGCACTTATATTCATTACTGTGAACAAGCTGCTTGTTAGTCCTGTAGCGCGGGAAAACAAATCATTTTGCAGCAGAAAAGGATTATTATTATTTTTATATTCAGCCATTTCCTCATTTACCATAAATCCCAAAGGCAGATAGTATTTGTTTTCAAGCAATAGCAGTCTTCCTTCTCTGCCAATAATATTCCAATTACCTTTGTCTACAAGATTACCTTGACTGCCAATCATATAACGTATATTCAAAAAAAAGTTGGTCAAAGGAGAAGTCTCATTGTAAATAAATCCATTCTCCCCGGCGCTTAACCCGAGTCCGTTGAAAAAAAGAATAATATCACTAGCAGTAGATGAAAAAAAAGAAATCCCATTGTAGTTATATAAAAATGGATCGTTAATGCAATATAACCGATCCCTTACTGTGCGGTAGAAATTATTGCCTGCTGGCTGGCACATTGCCAATAAAGTCTGCATTTCTTCATAATACTCAGGATAATTGTTTCTACTTGTCAATTTTACCTGCCTGATAACATTCCATGAATTGATAGACAACTCGGTTAAAACAATTAAAAGTATAATAGTTTTTATAACAATTCTTTTTTTATCCTTTTTGAGAGCAGCAAAAAAACAAAACATTACCAAATAAAAAGCGCAAAAAATAATACTGCCTATAACAGCGTTTTTTTCCATACATCCGATTGAGGCGGACAGTAAAAACAGAACAGCGCTTGCGCACATAGCCAGCAGTTCTCTTCTTGTTATAGATTCTGTTAATAAAAATGCCCGGTATGCCATGATCACCAGAGTAAAAGAAATCAGAAAGGAAAACCGGAATGGTATTGCGTTTGTATTGCGAAAGCCATGCATTATATGATAGAGTACGCTAAAATTACAGCAAACAAGCAGAAGAACCACTATTCCACCAAGTGTGAGCTTTTCCCGAAGGGGGATTTTCACAGAAACAAAATAAAAACCTGTAAGCATTAATGTAAGCAAGCCGCAGTAAAGGTTAGGTAGACCATATGTAATTGTGGGCTGTGTAAAAGCAATAAAATTTCCAAGTATCTCAAAAAAACTAAAAAACAAAGCCGGTTCCGGAAATATACTTGATATATTGTATTTATTCCCAAGAGCAGACAATGTAGGAATTAAGAGCGTTGCTGCCATTCCGATTGCTAATCCTGAATAAGCGACTATAAGCGTCAGCTTTGATAAAAATTCGCACACCTTTAATCTTTTAATAATACACAGGCTAAAAAACGCTATTACTATGAAAATGCAGACAAAAAAGCCCATATAAAAATTTATAAATAATGTTAATGCAAGTGAGACTATATATAATCGATACTTACCATCTTTAAATAACTTAAGAAGCCCCATCATTACAAGGGGCAGCAACGCGAAACCGTCAAACCATATAATTGTCCAGTAAAAACTCATTGTATAAGCGCATAAAGCATAGAGGCTTGAAAAAACGACCTGTGATATACCTGTATACCTGAAGATGTAACGTAAAAATATTGCGGTAAACATCCCTGCAAGTCCTATTTTTACAAGCAGAACAAGCGTCAAGGTCTCGCGAAGCCACGCATGAGGGAATATCAAGGCAAGCAGGTTCAAAGGGCTTGCCATATAGTAGGCAATTAGTGCAACGTAATCATGTCCCAGTCCCGCTGTCCATGACCATGTTGATACAGTGCCATCCCTGAGTTTATACCACAGGTTGCTGAGAAAAGGATAATACTGAGTAAAAAAGTCATTTATCAGTACCTGTCTGTCTCCAAAAGGAAAAACCTTATGAAGCGCAAACACCGTACCTGAAATTACGAATGGAAATATAAATGACAGAATAAGATATTTTGATGATATACTGGCTTGTTGTTCTGGCATTTTATTTGATTGCTTATACTTTTTAGTTTTTCCAGCACTCATTAATTCAGATTATCATTATCATGATTAAAAAACAACTAATATATCTTTACGCTTTTTACGCAATATCAATATAATAAAAATTACCACTGACACAATACTGACCACAACCCCCGCTACAAAGCTCTTGTTCAAATACCTAAACTCCACTTCATGCGTCCCCTTGCTTAAACGCACAGCAGCCATTGCGTTATCAATCAATAATAACTCGCTTTTTACGCCGTCAACGTATACTTGCCAATTCCTTCCCGGGATAGAAGTGTACAATATCCCGTCCTGAAGAGCGGTTACTGTGCCGCGCACCTTGGTTTCGGAGAAATGCGTCAGGTTCAGGGGTTCGTCAGCAAGGATAGTGTAGCCTTGTTCGAAAAGCGGTTTGTTCAGGAAGCCTAAGTAAATTGTTGCATTACCGGATTTAAGCGAAAGAGAAACGATGTCTCCCTGTGAAAAACAGCCGGCTGTAAAAATATAAGGGGCGACATCTGACATGGGAAGGCGGCGAACAAGACTGCCGTTAACTGAAATGTCCATCAATTCACTGCCGCCCGGTAAACTGCAAAATGCGTAGAGCGGTCCATCGACTGGGGTTTCAATATCCCATGTTGTTCTGCCGCGCTCTTTATCCCTTTCTGCCAGAGAGCTTATATCCCAGATTGCAAACAAATTGGAATCAATGCCGGTTGTCTTGCAAAACAAATCATTTTGAGACAAGAAAGGATTGCTATCGTGATGCGCATAACCGGCAATTTCCTCATTAACCATAAAACTAAGCGGCAAATAATACCTGTTCTCCAACAGCTCTGAATCACCTGCATTGCTTATAGTTTCCCAGTAAACGCTGCCGTCTGCCGGATCGCCTCGGCGACTGATGAAATAGCGCATATTAAGAAAAGCATTGGTTAAAGGCGATGTTTCGTTGTACCAATAACGGCTGTTCCGAATAAAATTGGGCAATCCCAGCCCCGCTATAAATCTGGTGACAGAGGCATCGGCGGTGGACGCGTAAAAAGAAATGCCATTGTTGTTAAACAGAGAACTTTCGTTAAACGAGCGCAGCCCGTCAATTTCTGTGCGGTAAAAATCCTTGGCAGACTGCCGGCGCTGATCCAAAAGCGAGTGTATTTGCACATAACGATCAGGATATTCGTTTCTGCTGCTTGTACCGGCTGTCTTGACACCGATAAAAGCAGTAACAGACAGCTCAATTAATATCAACACGAAAAAAGCTGTCTTTACGGATGTTTGCGCTTTTGCTGTTTTTATACCGGAGAAAATCAACAACAGGATTAAATAAAAAACGCATAAAACAGCGCTAGCGATAACAGCACTTTTTTCCTGAGTGCCAAAAACAGCCGATACAAGAAAAAAAACAGCGCAAATAACAATTACAGGAAAATTCCGTTTGTCTACGGTCTCTATCACTAAAAAAGCGCGATACGCCATGACTACCAGTAAAATTGAAATTAGAAAAGAAAACCGGGCAGGCAGATCATTCGGGTAATGGAAGCCGTGCATTATATAGTCAAGCGCATTAATGTTACAGCTCAAAACAAGAAAGACAACAATTCCTCCAAGCGTTATTTTCTCCCGCCTGGAAATTTTTGGGGAAACAAAAAACAGACCAGCAAGCAGAACACTGATCATGCCGCAATACAGGTTGGGCAGACCGTTAATTACTGTGGGCGGGGTGAAAGCGATAAAATTTCCCAGAACAGAAAAAAAATTCCTATATAGAGTGATTTGTGCAGGGATGGCAGTTTCGCTGCTGTATGTGTTTTGCAAAGCAGACCATGCAGGAATTGTGAGCATCGCTGTCATTCCAAGAGCCAGAGCCGAACAAGCGGCAATTAAACACAACTTATGTAAAAAATCACGCAGATTAAATTTGTGTATGATGCCATAAAACAAAAAAGCAATCGCAGTAAAAACACAGATAAAAAAGCCGATATAAAAATTCGTCAATACAGCTAACGCAAGCGCTCCAATATACAGCCGCCATCTGCCTTCGCGCATCAATGCTATAAATCCTGTCATTACCAAAGGCAGCAGCGCGAAACTATCCAGCCAGATTATATTCATATAATAGCCAAGCACCCATGCGCACAGAGCGTAAAGGGATGAAAAAACAGGCAATGCAAAACCAGACTTGCTGTCAGGCAGGTTTTGTTGTTTGAATGTGTTGCGCAAGAACATTGCGGTAAACAATCCGGCACAGCCTATCTTTAACAGAAGAATAAACGTCAACGTTTCGCGTAACCAAGCATGGGGCAGCAAAAGAGCTAAAAAATTCAGAGGGCTTGCCATGTAGTAAGAAAAAAGCGCCGCATAGTCATGTCCGGCTCCTGCTGTCCATGACCATGTTGATAAAGTACCGTCTCTGATCTTGTGCCACAAGCTGCTGAGGAAAGGATAATACTGATGATAAAAATCATAAATAATGATTTGCCTGTTTCCAAAAGGAAAAACCTTATGAAGCGCAAACGCTGTTCCCAGAATGGCAAAGGGAAGAAAAAAGGATAGCGCAAGGTATTTAGCGCCGATATCGGCAGGCGCGTATTCCGGCGTAATTGCTTTATTATTGAGCTTTCCTGGTGTATTCGATTGAATTTGTTTTTTACGCTTCCGCGCTTTCATTCTTTTCCGATTTCCTATGTTTTAACATATCCAAAATTATTAGTATTATAAACACAACCAATGACACGAGACTTATTATTGTACCTGCTGTCAGGCTTTTATTAACATACCGGAACTCTACCTCATGCGTCCCCTCGCTTAACCGTACAGCAGCCATTACTTTATCAATCAATAATAACTCTCTCTTTACGCCGTCTACATAAACCTGCCAGTTTATTCCCGGTATGGAAGTGTACAGTATTCCGTTCTGAAGAGCGGTTACTGTGCCGCGTACTTTGGTTTCTGTAAATTCGGAAATTTCAAACGGTTCATCAAGAAGCTGGACATAGCCGTAATCAAAGAGCCGCTGATTCAGAGAGCCTACGATAAGTGACACATCGTCGGTTTTGAGCGAAAAAGAAACTACATCTCCCTGTGAAAAACAGCCGGCTGTAAAAATATACGGCGTTGCAAAAGCCAGAGGGCGGGAGCGAATGAGATCGCCGTTAACATAAATCTCTATCATGTCCATGTCTTCTTCTAACTTGCAAAAAACATAAAGCGGACCGTCACTAAGCACTCCTATATGCCACATCGTTTTTTCACCGCTTGGTTCCGCCTTTTCCGTAATGTCCATTGTAGCGAACAGCCTGGCATCAATCCCCGTAGTGCGCTTAAACAAATCATTTTGTGATAAAAACGGATTACTGTCGTGATGTTTATAGCCGACAATATCCTCATTCACCATAAAACCAAGGGGCAGACGATACTTGTTTTCCAGCAGCTCTGAATCGCCGGCTTCGCCTACAGTTTCCCAGTAGACACTGTTATCCGCAGGATCACCGTAGCGGCTGATGTAATAGCGCATATTCAGGAAAGTGCTTGTTAACGGTGAAGTCGCGGTGAACCAATAACGATAATCAGCGCTCATGACAGTAAGCCCAAGCCCGGACATAAAGCGGGTAAGATCTGAATTAGCAGTTGATGAGAAAAACGAAATTCCGTTACAATTAAATAAGGCTGCTTCATTGAAATTTCGCAAACCATCAATATCCGTTCGGTAAAAATCATTGCCGGACGGCTGACGGAGATCCAATAGTTCTTGTATCTGTTCATGACCGTTAAAGAAATCATCTCTGGATACAATTTTCTTGTCAGTCAGTGAAGTGATAAAAATCTCAGTAAATATAACAAGAAAAAGCGCTGCTTGTATGACTAATCGTCTTTTAGCTGTTTTGTCTGCCATGCTCGCAAAAAATATCAATAAATAGACAACACATAAAATAGCGCTGCCGATAATTGCGTTTTTTTCCTGGATGCCGAACACAGCAGCCAGCAGGAAAACAGCGGCGCTTATACCCATAGCCAATAAACTACGGTCTGATTGTCCTCGAAGAGCTGAATGTTGCCGGGGCATACTTTCTGTCAATAAAAATGCCCGGTATGCAATAATCACCAGAATGAATGAAATCAGGAAAGAAAAACGGGAAGGTATGGATGTTGGGTGACGGAAGCCGTGCATTATATAATTGAGCACATTCAAGTTACAACTGATTATCAAAAAGACAAGAATCACGGCAAGCGTCATCTTCTCTCTAAGGACGACTGCGGAAGAAGCCATATACACACCAGCAAGCAGAATACAAATCATACCGCAGTATACATTTGGAAGACCGATAAGCACTGTGGGCCAGTTAAAAGCGATAAAGTTTCCGAGAACACTAAAAAAGCTGTCATATAAAAGAATTTCAGACGGAAAAACATTTGCTGTACTGTCAATAAATTGCAAGCAAGACCATGTGGGGAGCAAGAGAACTGCTGTCATCCCAATCGCAAGCGCTGAGCAGCCTGCAACCAAGCCAAGTTTTGACAGTAATTCTCTCATCTTGATTTTTTTTATTATGCAAATACTGAAAAAAGCGATTGCGACAAACATACAAATAATAAGACCGATGTAAAAATTCGTAAATACCGCAAAGCTAAGGGATGTAACATACAAACGCCATTTTCCCTCGCGCATCAGCGCCAGAAGTCCCAATGCAACAAGGGGTAGCAGAGCGAAACTATCGAACCACATTATATTCCAGAAATAGCCCAGTGTAAAAGCGCATAACGCATAGAGGCTTGAAAAAACAGCCTGCGCCATGCCTGTCTGCCGGACATTCAGGATGGTTTGTTTGAATGTATAGCGAAAAAACAGAGTGGTAAACAGCCCCGTAAGTCCTATCTTTATGAGCAGAACAATCGTCAATGTCTCGCAAAGCCATTCATGAGGGAAAATCATGGCAAGCAGATTCAGAGGGCTTGCCATGTAATACGCTATCAACGCCGTATAATCATGACCTGCGCCTGCTGACCACGACCATGCCGACACAGCGCCTTCCCTGAGTTTATACCATAGGTTGCTGAGAAAAGGGTAATACTGATGCCAAAAATCATAGATAGTGATTTGTTTGTCACCAAACGGATAAACCTCGCTGAGCGCGAATACTGTTCCCAGAATAATAACGGGAAACGCAAATGACAGCGCAAGGTATTTTGATGATTTAACAGGCGGCTGTTCCTGTATTACGGTTGATTTTTTGCGCTTTTTAGGATTCCCTGCACTCATTTTATATAGGTTATCATTATTTCAGGAATAAAACAACATAAGGAATATCAAGGAAAATTAACGTAAGATAAATGGTGATAAGCGAGGAAAAAGATCAAAATGCTACAGTTTTGTGTTACAGTAAAAGTTAAAAATAGTTCTTGACTATATGAATAATAGTTCATATAATTATTATCAATGGCTTGGGAAGTAATTACAACAGATGAATATGATTCTTGGTTTTTTGAGCAAACTGATGATGGCCAAGCCTCAATTCAGATGAAAGTTGAATTTCTAAAGGAATATGGTCCGCATTTACCACGCCCTCATGCAGATACTTTGAAGGAAAGCAAATTGAGCAACCTCAAAGAATTGAGAGCAAATACTGAGCGTAATGTGTTTCGAGTTGCTTTTATTTTTGATGAAGAACGGAAAGCTGTTCTGCTCATTGGCGGAGATAAAAAAGGAAAAGATGAAAAAAGGTTCTATAAAAGCCTGATAAAACATGCAGAAGAAATATATCGCCAGTATCTTGATGAAAGGAGATAAGAATATGGGAGAAAAAAAACCTTTAAAGAAATTACATCCAATTAGTGAACTCGAAGCAAGAATGAAACCTGAAGTTCTCGCAAGA
>Ga0209755_10003212_pt1 | contig 20784 bp, 19 predicted proteins | sample TergutCo191P1_FD_187301 | JGI IMG/M metagenome (GOLD analysis project Ga0209755, IMG submission 187301) | Cornitermes sp. P1 segment gut microbial communities from Petit-Saut dam, French Guiana - Co191P1 (SPAdes) (version 2) | ecosystem: Host-associated > Arthropoda: Insects > Digestive system...
CCGTTTATTTTCCGCAGGGCGAACATGTTTTGATGGTTCGCCAGCCGTTAATGGTTACAGCAAGCGAAAACAAATTTGACGTGCTTATCAATGTCTACGGCGGCGGTTGTAACGGACAGGCCGGAGCATGCCGTCACGGGCTAGCAAGGGCGCTCTGTCAAGTTGAGGAATCTAATTACGCCAGTCTGCGCGCAAACGGCTATCTTACCCGCGACCCGCGCATGGTTGAACGTAAAAAATACGGACGCCCCGGCGCAAGAAGACGCTTCCAGTTCTCAAAACGTTAAAAAGGTTTGGAAACCCCGGAATATATTCACGCCGAAAAAGCCGCGTTGCGCTTAATAGCAAGAGCCGAACAGTGCAGCGCGGGGCTTGCGCGTAAACTGGAAAAGCGCGGCTGCGATGAAGATGCAATCCGAAAAGTGGTCTCGCATTTACTGGAAATTAAGCTCCTGGATGACAGCCGTTTCGCACGTTTCTGGCTTCAATCCCGGCTTCATTTTACACGCAGCCCAAGGCAGCTGTTTTCTTCTCTGTGCGCGAAAGGCATTGACCGCGATGAAGCGCAGACTGCGTTGAATTTAATTTTAAACGAAGAAACAGAAACTGCCTTGCTAAAAAAATATGTGAAAAAACATTCAAAAAAAATGAACAGCAAAAAGGGAAATGTTACACAATCAATAAAACATTTGTTAAAAAAAGAAGGGTTTTCACATCAAGCTATACAGTCATATTTAAATACAGAATAATTCAGCTTTTATATAAAATCCGCTGCAATCAGAATAACTCGTGATAATCCATGTTTCTTGTTAAAAAGCTCCGATAAACACTTCCATCAATTTATCAATTAAAAACCCAATCGGAATAATTGTAATATTCAAAGCATTTTGAATAATCAATATCAGAAATAAAACAGGCATTCCGATTTTCCTGATTTTTTCTTCGGTTTCAAATTTCAAATTAAGACCGGAAAAAGCTATATGACTGCCGTCCAATGGCGGAATCGGAAGCAGATTAAAAATAAACAGGCCAAAATTGACGGAAGCTGCCATGTATAAAACAATAAACAAATGCTGATAAAAATCCCCCGGGTAATTATACTGGCTGTAAAGATAAGCAAATAACGCCCTTATGCCAAAGCAAAACAGTATCCCAAGAATAAGGTTCGACAGGGGACCGGAGGCGGCAATCAGCGCTTTGTCACGCCGGAAATTCCGCAGATTTTCAGGATTAAACTGAACCGGCTTAGCCCAGCCAAAACCGGCAAAAATAATAAACAATAATCCAATAATATCGATATGTTTGACGGGGTTAAGGGTAAGCCTGCCTTGATCGCGGGCGGTACTGTCGCCGAGCTTAAAGGCGCAAAACGCGTGGCATGCCTCATGCACCGTCAGTCCGATAATTATGCCCGGAAGGTAATATAAAATTCTTTGCCAATCCATATTTACATTATATCAAATATGGTGACTGTCACCAAGATTTAGTGACAGCCGCCTTTTGCCGATTTTATAAATATGGTAATCGGACTTACAGGAACATACTGCGCCGGGAAAAATTTTATCGGCTCAATGCTTGAAAACAGAGGGCTGCCTGTTCTTGATGTTGATAAGCTGGGTTATCAGGCTATAGAACTGGAAAAAAAGGCGATCGTTGATATGTTTGGTTCGGACATTTTAAAAAGCGACGGCAGTGTTGACAGGCGGCTTCTTGGGCAGCTCGTTTTTGGAAACGCGGAAAAATTAGCCGCACTTGAAGCGATTGTTCATCCTGCCGCTAACCGCATGACAGAGGAATGGATTTCGCAAAATGAAGGCACGGCATGCGTAATAAACGCGGCGCTGCTTCACAGGTCTTCGGTTTTTAAAAGACTGGGGTTTATCATTATAGTTACAGCGCCGTTTTTTACGCGTTTACTCAGGGCAAAGAAACGCGACAAGCTTTCATGGGGTGAAATTTTCAAGCGGTTTTCCAGTCAAAAAGGCTTCGATGTAAACTATTTACTAAAAAACGCCGAAATTTATAGAATAGGAAACTCCGGGAATTCCAGCGGAATTTCCAGCCGCCATTACAAGAAGCTGGAAAAAAGAATTGACTGTATTTTAAAGAGGATTCGTTAATATGGAAAAAGAAATGAAAAAATTACTATTGGTCGCTGTCTCTGTCGGCGTTTTTCTATTAGTGACTGTCACTGTCTCGATAATTTTGCTGACGCAGAGAAACCAACCTTTGGATAACGCAGTATCTTCTTATTCACAGGGGAGAGTTCAGCCGGCCGCAGATTTTAATTACACTGCGCCTGCCGTTTCTGAACAGCCTTCCGTTACGCCAAACAATAATACTGCCGCAGTTCAAGCAGCTGATTCAAATAACGGGGACAATATAACTATTCAGATTCCGCTTCCTTCCGCCGCCTCAAATACGCCTGTCCCGACATCAACAGCGCCGATCAGGGTTACATCAGCGCCTGCTCCGGCGGCTTCATCAACATCGGCAACTACAGCATCGTCTTCATCATTATCGTCCTCATCGTCATCACAGTCATCATCGTCTAACACGGCTTCTTCGACAGCTTCATCCAGATCAACAGCGGCAACTACCAATACAACAACCGCGGCAGTTTCAAGAACAACTTCGGCGAATACGACAAGAACAATAACTGATTACTGGATACAAATCGGCGCGTACAGCGCAATGGTCAGAGCCGAAGATGTCAGGGAATCTCTGGCTTCTAAGGGATTAATTTCGATTATTGAAAACCGGGAAATAAGCGGCGATAATCTTTACCGCGTGCGGCTTGGGCCGTACACTTCTGAAAGAGAAGCGAATCACTGGCTGGCAATTGTTCAGGCAATCGACGGTTTCTCTGACAGTCAAGTCCGCCAGACAACGCGGCAGCAGTAGATAATAACATTTTATATCTCTATAATTAAAATTATTAGGAGATATATATGAAGAAAAAATCATTAATCACAGCAGCGATATTAATAATTGCGGGAGTTATCGGCTTACTTGGATGCTCGTCCGGAAAAAGCGGGTCTGCGGCTTTTCAAGTAGCGTTTGTCTCTTTATCGATAAATGAAAAAGCTGTTTCTGACTACGGAACTTATTTAACAGGCCAGATACCGGATTTAACAATTAACGGAAAAGCTCCGTTATTTACTCCGATGATAACAGGGGAAGCAAGAAATGATTTCGATTCAGGAATAACTGTTGACCCGATGATGGCAATGGGCAGCATGATGAGAATGGCAGCGGTTGGAGCGGCAGGCGATCTTGACGTTATCATAGCTGACATGGAGAATGCCGCCCGTCAGGCGCGCGGAGGAATGTTTCTGCCGCTTACAAGTATTTTAACAAGCAGCGAATTATCAGCATTGGAAAACAGGTCTTTATCATTTGATATTCTGGATACAAGCGGTTATGAACCAAGACCTACAGGCGAAAAGACACCTGCCTGCGGAGTATTAATTACCGGTAATGAAAGAATAAGAAACATTTTTGGCAATCAGGAAATCGGCGTTTTTATATCAGCGAATACCAAGAATCTTGAACTTGCGAAAATGGTTGTCAGATCGCTGCTTTAGCCGGAAACCTTGACCCGGTCGATTAATATCCGTTATCATTCATATAGACAAAAGATACCGTCTTGTGTATCATCATGTGGTAAACGACCCTTTGTGGGCTGTTTTTTAGGAGCGGTGTCCGAGCGGTTTAAGGAGGCGGTCTTGAAAACCGTTGTGCCTCACGGTACCGGGGGTTCGAATCCCCCCTGCTCCGTTGGTAAAAATCCTTCGGTTTTTTACCTTTGAGTTTTGCTTTGCAAAACTTCATAGTTTCTATACGGGGATTCGAACTGTAAAACGAATCTCAGCTTGTTTAATTCCTTGGAGCGGTGCGAGAGCGGCCGAATCGGGCTCCCTGCTAAGGAGTTGTACCCCGAAAGGGTACCGGGGGTTCGAATCCCCCCTGCTCCGTAATAAAAAACGCTTTGCGTTTTTTATTTAGAAGTTTTGCTTTGCAAAACTCCACATAATTTTTATGTGGGAATTTGAACCCATGCATGAAGCTGTAGCTCAGCTGGATAGAGCATTAGATTGCGGATCTAAAGGTCGCACGTTCAAATCGTGTCAGCTTCAAATAATAGAATTGTTCGACTGGAGAGATGCGAGAGCGGTTGAATCGGGCGGTCTCGAAAACCGTTGAGCCCTCACGGGCTCCGAGGGTTCGAATCCCTCTCTCTCCGTAATAAAAAACGCTACGCATTTTTTATTTAGAAGTTTTACTTTGTAAAACTTCATAGTTTAATATGGGGATTCGAACCAGAGTGTTGCTGCATAAATAACTAGGCGATAGCCTTGCTTAGGAAAAATGCGACGCAGGATGCGTCGGGCAACACGCAGGCGGCCTGTAATGAGGCAGCAGGATGCTGCCGAATGGAAGGCGAATCCCTCTCTCTCCGTAATAAAAAACGCTACGCATTTTTTATTATGAAGTTTTACTTTGTAAAACTTCACTTTTGCATATATTGGATTTGAGCAGGAGTGTTTAAGAAAAGATAATGCCGAAAATTTTTGAAAACCTGGCGCAGCGCAGCATTAATTATTTTCTTGTTACAATGCCGGAATTCAAAGCGGTAAAATCCGGAACAGCGAACGAAAAAGAACAAAAAAGCGCTTATGAATTTATAAAAAATATTTATGAAAGCCTAAATAAAAACCCGGAACTCCTTGTGTTAAAAAACCAGGCTGATGACTGTTATCCGGATTGGTGGACGCAAAAAAAACAAAAGCCAGGGCTTCCGGAAAAAATTCGAGGAAACATAAAAAGCATCAGTGCTTTTATTGAAGCGGTTTATGATATTGTTTCTGAAGGCGAGGCAGACGGTGATAGCATAAAAATCGCGGCAGAATCATGTAAATTGAAACCTGTTGTGATAAAAAAGTTTTCTGGCTTTGGAATAGACAACAGGAAGAATGATGAAAAATACATATTTACTTTTCCTAAAGGCGCATTAAAGGGATTAAAACTTCTTGCGGAAATCTCGGCGGATTATTCGCAGAAAAGCGGTTTAAAGATTCATAACAAACAAGTTAATCAATATTTTCTCTTTTCTCATGGCATTTATGATCATAGAACACCGTATACAACGGAAATTTTTAGGGGCGTTATTGAAAATAAAGAAGCATACGATAAAATGATAAATTATTTTGAGAATAATAATTTTATCCGCCTTGATAATAAAGAATATTCGACAGGCATGAAATGCGATAAAGTATCTTTCGATTTTATAAAATTCTACGGCAAGCCGGAAGGGAAAATCGGAAACTGCTGGAAAACAAGAAACTTCAGCGGAATAGAAATTGCTTATGATGAGCTGACCCAAAGCCAGACACGAATCGGGATTCATCTGCCGTTTTTTTCTGAGATTCTTGAAAACGCCGGCACAATGAGCGAATCATTAAAAAAATATGTGTCAGAGCAGAATAAATGCGGCGGCTGCCGTTACTGTGTGCAGCTGGATAAAACTAAAACAAAGCCTCTGCGGTCTTTAAAAATAGGAAAAAATAACATTTGTACGGTTTTTACTTTTGGTTATCAATATAATCATTTTTATGAAGGAATGTGGCTGCCGGATGCGGTTATAGAATTAATGGATTTTATTGATAATTTATTCGCAGAAAAACGGTATAAGTTAAAATAAATATTTGCGAAAAAAATGACGCTGATGTAAGACGTCTACAGCCGCTCATGTGTTTTGCATACAGATGAGCGGTCCTTATATTGAAAAAATCAATCAATTATGATAATGTTTAGCCTTGCGCAAGGAGAGATGACCGAGCGGCCGAAGGTGTACGATTGGAAGTCGTATGTACCCGGAAGGGTACCGAGGGTTCAAATCCCTCTCTCTCCGTAATAAAAAACACTGCGTGTTTTTTATTTTGAAGTTTTACTAAGTAAAACTTCACCGAAAAAATTATGGGATTTGAACCGTAAGGAGAATAATATGGAGAAACAGGTTAAAGCGGCTTTGGAGAATATACGACCCATGTTACAGGCTGACGGCGGCGATGTGGAATTTGTGTCTGTTAACGCAGAAGGTTTGGTTTCTGTTAAATTAACAGGCGCCTGCGGACATTGTCCGCACTCGCAGTTGACCCTTAAAATGGGCATCGAAAATTATCTGAAAAAAGAAATCCCTCAGGTCAAGGAAGTTGTCGGCGTCTAATAACAAATGGCTGCCAATCTGCCGCCGCGACATGGAAGAGCGCGGCTGGGATGAGTGTGATTTCATTTTTGTTTCAGGCGACGCTTATGTTGATCATCATTCGTTCGCGGCAGCGATAATCTGCCGTACTCTGGAAGATTACGGCTACCGGACAGGAATAATTCCCCAGCCTGACTGGAAAAATATTGAATCATATACTGCTCTTGGAAAACCGCGTCTTGGGTTTTTAGCCGGCGCGGGAAATATGGATTCAATGGTTGCGCATTACACTGCTGCAAGGAAGAAACGCAGCGAAGACGCGTATTCGCCCGGCGGTAAAAGCGGACTGCGCCCTGATCGCGCGACATTAATTTATGTCGAAGGGATCAGACGCGCATATAAAAACACTGCCGTAATTATAGGCGGAATCGAAGCGAGCCTTCGCCGTTTTGCGCATTACGATTACTGGTCGGATACAGTGCGAAGGTCAATCCTTCTTGATTCCAAAGCGGACATACTTGTTTACGGTATGGGCGAAAAACCATTATTGGAAATAGCGCGCAGGTTAGCGTCAGGCGAAAGCATTGAAAGTATCCGCGATGTGCGCGGAACATGCGTGCGCGTTTCTGGCGCGGACATGGCCGCGCGCGATCACTGGAAAGACGCGGTTTTTCTTCCTTGCTACGAAAAAATAAAAGGAAATGACGATGTGTCCTTGCGCGCTTACGCGCAGCACTTCATGATACAAAAAGAAAATACCGATCCGTTAAGCGCAAAACCGTTAGCTGAAGAATATGACAATGAAAAGCCTCTGTTCATGCGGCGGTGTGTTATTCAAAACCCGCCTGCCTTTCCGCTTTCATCCGAAGAAATGGATCATATTTACGAACTTCCGTTTACAAGAAAGGCGCATCCTGTCTATGACAGCGCAGGCGGTATTCCTGCGTTAAAGGAAGTATCTTTTTCATTAACATCAAGCCGCGGCTGTTTCGGCGGCTGCTCCTTCTGCGCGATTACGAATCATCAGGGACGCGCAATAACGGGGCGGAGCAAAGAAAGCCTGGTGCGTGAAGCGCGCAGCCTGACACATCATGAAGATTTTAAAAGTTACATTCATGATGCAGGCGGACCTACCGCGAATTTTTTCCGTCCGGTCTGCGAAAAGCAAAAACGCGGCGGTTCATGCCCGCAGCGGGAATGTCTGTACCCTGCTCCATGTCTGCATTTAAAAGCGGATCACCGCTCTTACATGCAGGCTCTGGAAGCTTTGCGGAAAGTTCCAGGCGTTAAAAAAGTTTTTATCCGTTCAGGCATCCGCTTTGATTTTATTCAGCTAGATAAAAAATACGGCGGCGAATTCCTTGAGACTTTATGCAGACATCATGTAAGCGGCCAGCTGAAGGTTGCGCCGGAACATATCAGTGCGGCTGTACTTAACGCGATGGGAAAAAACACATTTTTAAAAAGCAGCAATGCAGACAGCGGCAGTTCATTAAGTTATGAACAATTCAGGAAAGATTTTAACACAGTAAACAAGAAACTGGGATTAAAACAATATTTATTACCGTATTTTATCAGCGCGCATCCTGGTGCAGGAATGAAGGAAGCGCAGGAGCTTGCGCAGTATCTGAAAAAAACCGGTTTTAGACCTGAGCAGACGCAGGAGTTCTATCCGACTCCGGGAACATTATCAACTGTTATGTACCATTCAGGTTTAGACCCCCGGACAATGAAGCCGTTATATGTCGCAAAAGGCGAAAAAGAACGCAGAGCGCAGAAGAATTTAATCAGCGGAAAGCATGATAAAAAAAGAAAGAATTAAATTATAGAAACATCACTCCTCATTCTCCATAAAATACCCGCTCCACACCTTCTCGATCCCCGTAAGCGTATTTTCAAGATTTATCTGGTTTTTGACAAATGTTCCCCACTTCAGGTTATCGCAGAAAAAAGAGAAGAACCTCTTTGCACGCGAAGCATGAAACTCCGGCGGCTGATACCGCGCAAGCAAATCCAGAAATTGTAAACCAATATTTTCAACATTGATCGGAGAAGAACTCTCGCAGAGCCGCAAAGCCGCAGAGGAACAATTAAAGGCTTCATTTTTATTTAATCCGTGTAAATCCGTATAATCCGTGTTAATCTGCGGTTTTTGTTTTAGTTCCTCTTTTCTGGCATGCGCGAAAATCCACGGCTGCTTCACCGCGGCGCGGCCGGCCATCACGGCGTCGCAAGTGCCGTCAGAGCGGCGAAGAAGACCGGCGGCGTCAAAAACATCGCCGTTTCCCGCGACAGGTATTTTCAGCTCCTTTTTTAAAGCGGCGACATATTCCCACTTGGCAAGGCGTTTAAATTTCTCGGTAACAAGGCGCGGGTGAAGAGTGATATGGTCGGCGCCTTCTTCTTCCAGGCGGCGGCAGAACCGCACAAGGTAGTCAAAATCATCATTAAAACCAGTCCGTAGTTTAACGCTCAGGCGGCGTTTTACCTGCGGTCTGACAGAGGCAATCAATTCGCCGGCCCGATCAATAGAAGCCATCCAGGCAGCTCCTGCGCCTGTTTTTCTGATTAAAGGGGCGCTGCAGCCCATGTTTATATCGATACCGGCACATTCAAGCTTATCTAAACAAGCGGCGGCCCTGGTTATTGCGTCCAAACATGAGCCAACCAGTTGAAAAACGCATTTTTCCGGTTTTGGAGCAGTATCAATATACCATTTTTCATAAGGACCGCCCGTTAAAAGAGCGGCCGCGCTGATCATTTCGGTAAAATAGCCGTCACAGCCGCCAAAACTTTCAATTAACTCCCTTAACGCCCTATGGCTTAGTTCCGCCATCGGCGCAAGGTAAAAAGGAACACTCACAAGGCTCTCCTTTCAAATATTAACGGAATTTACACTAATTGCGCCAAAGAATTACTATTTTTCCGAAAAAATCAGGCAAAATAACCGAAAATATAATATAATACAATTTTGTAAAATATTTGCAATTTTTGAAATATTTCAATTTTGATGCAAGTCTATACTTGACTATTTTGAAATTATAGCATACTATTGAAACAGAGGAGCGTACAGGATGATAGCAAAGACTGATATGCCTAATATCAATGAAAAAACCGCTGAAGGAATTAAACCGGAGGGCGTGCCATACCGTGTTCTGGTCGTTGACGACTCGATGTTTATAGCCAAACAGCTTGGACAGATCTTCACATCCGAGGGTTTTGATGTCGCGGATACAGCCGCCGACGGAGCGCAAGGGGTAGAAAAATACAAAGCATTACATCCAAACATCGATTTGGTTACCTTGGATATTACTATGCCTGTCATGGATGGTGTTTCCGCATTGGAAAAAATTCTTGAGTTTGACAAGAGTGCAAATATCATAATGGTAAGCGCCCTGGGTAAAGAGGATGTAGTAAAAAAATGCCTTCTTATGGGAGCAAAGAGCTACATTGTAAAACCGCTTGATAGAAAGAAAGTTCTGGAAAGGGTTGTTTCCGTCTTAAAGCGGTAGAGTAAAAATTTTAAATAGGAACATCTCAAAATATTAATCGATGAGTTCTGTTTGCCTATACAATGGGACTGTCTTGACCGGATTTGCCGCAATGGAACACTGCGCGGTTTTAATCGAAGATAACTTAATTTCTGATGTCTTCTCCCAAAAACGTTTTGAACAAAAAAAATTTGACAGCTCTGTAAAATTAATCAATACAGAAGGCGCGTATATCTCGCCGGGATTTATTGATACTCATATCCACGGTTTCGGCGGCTACGGAACGGAAGACTCAAGCGCCGCTTCTATCCTTGAAATGTCACGCCTGCTCGCGCAAAGAGGGGTAACAGCTTTTAACCCGACGCTCTACCCGTCTGAACCTGAAAACATGCTGCGCACAGTAAGGGAAACAGCGTCGGCAATCGGAAAGGAAGAAGGCGCGCGGATAATGGGACTTCATCTTGAAGGTCCGTTTATTTCATCGCAGCGGCTTGGCGTGCAAAAACCGGATACTGTCCAGCCTGTCGACATCAAGTTCATGGAAAAATTATGGGAAGCTTCCGACGGGCGCATTGTGAACATGACTGTCGCCCCTGAACTGAAACACATGAGGGAGCTTGCGCTTTACTGCATTAAAAAGGGAATCGTGCTTCAGGCGGGACATACCAATGCCGAGTATGACAACATGACAGAAGGCATGCAGGTCGGCATCCTTCATTCAACGCATATGTTCAACGCGATGCGTAGGCTGGATCACCGCAATCCGAATACTGTAGGCGCGATACTCACCCACCCGGAAATGTCATGCGAAATTATAGCCGACGGTTTTCATGTGCATCCTGATCTTTTTAAGCTTTTATTACGCAATAAATCTATCGATAAAATAGTATTGATCACAGACGGCTTAAGACCGACAGAGCAAAGAGAAGGAACTTTTTTTGCGAATAACGAAGAAGTTTATTTTAAAGGCGGCGTATTCTACAGAAAATCCGACGATGTACTGGCAGGCTCCGCGCTGACAATGATCCGCGGAATAAAAAATCTTGTCGCCTCAGGATTCAGTATCGAAGACGCGGTAAAAACCGCGGCGACAAATCCTGCGGCAATAATGCGTTATGCTGATCAAGGCGCGATTATCCCGGGGCGGTTTGCGGACATTACAGTGTTTGACAGCGATTATCATATACGCCATGTGATAATCGGCGGAAAAATTAAATACGGAGGATAACAATGAGACTTATAATTCATCAAGATCATGAAAAAGCAAGCAGGTGGGCTGCAGGTTATATCGCGGAAAGAATCAATTCTTATCAAAAAAATAAACCGTTTGTATTGGGGCTTCCAACAGGTTCAAGCCCGCTTCTGATATACAAAGAATTTATAAAAATGAATAAAGAAGGGAAACTTTCATTTAAGAACGTCCGTACATTTAATATGGATGAATACTGCGAGCTTTCCAAGGATCATCCCCAGAGTTATCAATATTTTATGATGCAGAATCTTTTTAATCATATTGATATTGACCGGGAACATATTCATATCCTTGACGGGATGGCTAAAGACCCGCAAAAAGAATGCAGCCTCTACGAAGAAAAAATCGCGGCAGAAGGCGGGATTGAATTTTTCCTGGGCGGAATGGGCAGCGACGGCCATATCGCTTTTAACGAACCCGGCTCTTCGCTTGCGTCCCGCACAAGAATAAAAACACTGACGCAGGAAACTAAAGCGGCTAACGCGCGTTTCTTTGACGGCGATATGTCAAAAGTGCCTGTCACTGCTCTAACTGTCGGCGTAGGAACAGTGATGGACGCGCGCGAAGTTATGATCATTGTTACAGGCCGCGGCAAAGCGCGCGCGCTTCGCGCTGTCGTTGAAGAAGGCGTAAACCACATGTGGACGCTTTCATGTCTTCAAATGCACCCGCGTGCGATCATTGTATGCGACGACGACGCGACTGAAGAATTAAAAGTAGGCACAGTCCGCTACTTTAAAGACATCGAAAAAAATAATTTATAACATGAACCACGGATTAAAGCGGATTAAACGGATTAATACGAAATATATTTATATAAAAATATTTTTTTTATTTCTCATTTGTAATTCCTCATTGGTAATTTCGCAGGAAAATTATTTGATTTCATTTTCCGATCCATCGCTGCTTTGGGGAAACGGAATTGAGCGCGTAATCGAGGATGCGTACAGGCAGTTTTTTATAACCAGAATCATTAATGGAAAGGTGATGAATATCCGCATTCCTTTCGCGATGAACAATGAACGGGATATGATGATAGAAGGCAGTATAACTTACATCGGCGCGGGTAAAGGAAACCCTCAGATGCTTAAGACTGCAATGGAAAGAATACTTGATTCCAGCGATTTTCAAAGATATATAAGCGCCCTTTCATCAGGACGCGAGAAGGTTGTCATATTCGATCTTGCAGAACGCACATGGGCAATGTCATCGGATTTATTTTTAATAGCGCAGCTGAAGTCTGGCTCTTACGCCGGTCTTCCCCACAGACCCTACGCGCTTACATCAGGAAGGGGCGCGACAGAAAGCGATGTTTACAATTATCTTTACTGTATCGGCAATGTGGGAATTGACTGCTCCGGTTTTGTCTGGCAGATTCTTTCTTATATCGGAAACGCGGGCGGAATTAACCTTGGCGCTGTGCTGACTCCGGCCCTTGGAGTTCCAAGCGGAGGCAATCCGGCGCTGTATGTCGGCACATCATTTTACAATTCGTCAAGCACGCAGATAATTCCTGTTAACGATGAAATCCGCAATCTTCGCCCGGCGGACATTCTGCTTTTCAGGGATTTTGAAGGAACGATTGTTCATTCAGCTGTTATCCAGTCAATCGACTGGACAAGAGGGGTTATCCGTTATCTGCAATGCAATAATATCGCGCCTTCGGAAGAACGGGGAGTTCACGAAGCGTTCATATATTTTGATCCTTCCAATACATCGATGTCTTTAAAAGACCCTTCGCTTCACTGGACAAAAAAAAGATTCGGCGCGTTTGCCGGCGAATATATTCCGTTTGCCGACGACGGCGAAAGATACCGCTACAGATTAAACGGAGGCGGAAGGGTTGTGCGCCTAAGAGCGCTTGTGCCTGTGGTTGAAAGATTTGGAAGCTGGTAATTATTCCTGATCAATATTCTCTGTTAAACAAGCCGCCGCTTCTTTCCATACAACCTGATCCTTTTCGCTTAGCTGCGCGAATTCTTTCTGCCTGCCGTACGCGGAAAGCTCGATGAAAACATCAAGTCTTTTTTTAAGTTCCTTGAATTTATCTTCCTGAAAATTTTTTATCCATTTTGGCGGATTTCGTTTTATTCCTTTAGGCGGAAATAAAAAATCAGAATAATGAGGAGCGCAGAGGCCGTCTGATTTTGTGAAAAAAACACGCAGTTCTTTTTCTTCTTCGGTATCCCCTGTAGAGTTATTTAAGAAATCAAGGTATTCGTTTTCGATATTGTCGCGCTCAACGCAGACAGGGCAGCGTCCCTTTGGCCGCCACGGCAGTTTTTTATCAAAGCTGTTTATGCGGTCTTCCAGAATATCCCGTCCCAGAATCGCGACAGCAAGACCGTCGCGGAAAGAAACAAGATGTCTTGAATGAAACGAACAGAACCCGCCCGCGGCGCGGTAAAGCGCGCGAAAACCGCGGTTTGTTATGTGCTCAAATAATGTGTTATCAATGTATTTATTAGCGCGGTCGCTTACGATTCTGCAGAGCGGACAGCCCGGCTTTTCGCAGGCCTTTTGCATTTCAAAAAAATTAATATGTTTTTCAATAGCCATTTAAAACCTGCCCTTCAACCAGGAGGCCAGCCAAGTGCGCGGCCTCCAAGAAAGTGAATGTGCAAATGATCGATTGTCTGTCCACCGTCTTTCTTCGCGTTAATAATAAAGCGCCCGCCTTTAATATCGCATCCCTGTTCTTTGGCGATCTCCTTCGCTCTGAAAAAAAGACGTCCAACTAACGCCGCGTCAGAAACTTCAAGTTCCAGAAGATTTTCTATATGCTTTTTTGGAATTACAAGAAAATGCACAGGAGCCATCGGATTAATATCCGGGAAAGCGAGCATTTCATCGTCTTCATAAATTTTCTTTGCTGGAATCTCTCCGGCAATTATTTTACAAAAAAGACAGTTTGTCATAATGGTATTATAACATTACCTGCTGTTACATTCAATGAAAGCAGAATTTATTTCCTGACCGCTTTAACAACCGATAGCCCCAGAAAAACAATTCCTGCGGTGATAACTGTCATCGCGCCGACCGGAAGATCAAATATCCAGCCTGATACAAGTCCCAAGACTGAAAATAAAGCGGCGAAAAGACCACTTGAAAACATCATGCTTCCAAGGCTGCGCGAGAAAAAACCGGCGCACCCTGAAGGCAGGCTTAGCATCGCGATGACCATTACAATTCCGACAAATGTCTGCAGCAGCACAACGGCGGCGGCTGTTATGCCAAGAAGCATAAGAAAAATTAAATTGACAGGGACTCCTTTTGCCTGTGCGAATTCCGCGTCAAAGGAAGAGGCTTCTATCTGAGCGTAAAAAATCCGCGATAATACCAACACGATTATATCAAGGATTGCAAGCAGAATTAAATCTGTGTTAGAAATGAACAGTATATTTCCAAAGAGCCATGTTGAAGGGTCGGCGTATCCGGGTGTCTTTGCCATAAAAAGAAGGCCGATACTCATTCCAATTACCCATATCGCGCTTATCACTGTATCTTCTCTTTGCTTTGCTTTTAAAGAGACAAGTCCGATAACAGCCGCAGAAAGCAGCGCGAAAATTAATGCCCCTATAACCGGTGGAAAGCCGGGAATGATATTCGCGGAGGAAAAAAACAACGCCATTCCTATTCCGCCGAGTACAGCGTGAGATATCGCGCCTGCAAGACTTCCGATACGGCGCACTGTTACAACAGAACCAAGAATTCCAAAAAGTATTGATGATAACATTCCCGCGATAAGCGCGTTGCGCAGAAAAGGGAAATTGATATTTGTTAACGCTTCAAAGAAACTAATCATTTTTTATTCCTCTGCAGCATTGATCATCATTAATATTATTCTCATGCAACACTCTTGCCTGCAGAAAGGCATCGCCGTGTCCTTGTGAAACAGCTTTTTCAATATTGTGCTGGACGATTTTTCGCCCGTCTCCAAGGCATAACACGCGGTCTGTTAATGAAGAGACAAATCCTGTATTGTGGGTGACAATAAGAATCGTTGTTGTTCCTTTATACGCGCCTAAGGTTTCATAAAGGCGCGCCTCGCTTTCGCTGTCCATATTCGCGTCAGGTTCGTCCAGCACAAGAAGACGTGGCTTTGCAGCTAACGCGCGCGAAACCAGCGCCCTTCGTTTCTGGCCGCCTGAAAGCGAATGGTAAAGGCGGCTTGCAATATCCGCGATTCCCGTTTTTTCAAGAGCTTCTTCTACAGCGTCAACTTTTTTCGCGTATCCTCCAAGCGGGCGCAGCAATCCCATTCTGACAATGTCGCGCACTGTAATCGGAAACAAATTATCAGCGGGCATCTGCTGGGAAACATACGCAATATTTTCGCTTTGTTTTTGAACTGGCTTGCCGAAAATTTCTATAATGCCTTCCGCTGGTTTTTCAAGACCGAAAAGAAGTTTTAACACAGTGGTTTTTCCAGAACCGTTAGGTCCGACCATCGCGGTAAATTCGCCGCAGTGAATATGAAACGACGCGTTATCAAACACCTGTAGCTTGCTTGCAAGCACATCAGTGTATGAAAAAGAGACTGATTCAAATTTAACAGCGATATCTTGCATAAAATTATTTTATATTATTATATAACATTTGTCCCAAATAAATTATGTTCCCAAGCCAATCCTGCGCAAGCGGATCGAGTTCTATCACCTGCGCGCCTGAGGAAGCCGCTAGGGTTTTTGCCGCGTTTACCGGAAACTGAGTCTGTACAAAAATCGCGGCGGGTTTTTCATCGTTTATCATTTCCATCAGCCTGTAAAGCTGCCTTGGCGTCGGCTCTTTTCCGCCGGTTTCCACAGCTTCCTGAATAATTCCAAACTCATCAAGAAAATATCCAAAGCTTGGATGATAAACAAAAACTGTTTTGCCGTAAAGCGGCGAAAGCGTTGTTCTTAAATCATTAAAAGCATTATATATAACATTAACAGCATTGCCATAACGCAGACGGTAATACATTTCGTTATCATTATCAAGCCGAGTCAAAGCATTTGCGATGTTAGCTGCAAGAATATATGCAGGTTCGCGCCCTAGCCATGTGTGTCTGTCAAGACTGAGAAGTGAAGATTGTGAAGCGTGAAGCGCGGAATGATCATCGTGATGATCTTCCAGCAGCCTAAAATGAACGCCTTCTGTGCCGTCAATTATTAACAGATTGGGAAAAAGAGATTCAATTTTCGGACGAAGACTGATTTCAAATTCAGAGCCTGAAAGTATCCACGCGTCAGCGGCGAAAAGTTTTTGTATTTGCCCCGGGGCAGGCTCATAATTATGCGGATTCTGTCCGGGCGGAAGAAGTATCAGAGTTTCTACAGAAAGCCTGTCTGGATGCTCTTTGGCATCACCGGCTATCTGAGAGACAAACCACGCCTGCGGCGGAATACTGACAGCAATCAAAAGGCCGTCGTGTTCATTTTTTTGACTGTCACATGAAATAAATAGAAATAAAAAAATTACCACGTTGATTAGAAAAAAATGAGGAATGTGGAATGTGGAATGAGGAATGAATAATAACGAATGATTTTTTAATCTTAACCATTCCACATTTGTCATTTCACATTCTTCACTATTTACGTTTTTTGCCGAATACCGCTCTTGCGCAAGAACCTACAAGTTTAATAAACCACGGCTCCATTTTTTTTCGGACAGTTACAAGATTTTGCATTATGGGAATACTTTGAGGACAATGAGTTTCGCACTTACCGCATTTAACACAAAGCGAAGGACTTCCGCTTTTTACCTGCGTTAATCCGGTGCTTGTCACATATTGTTTCATTCCTTCGACATAGCCCATGGAATAAACCGCGTTGTACGCGCTAAATGATCCGGGAATGTTAACGCCAGCCGGGCATGGCATGCAGTAATTACAACCTGTGCAGCGTATCTTACAGGAGCGTTTTAAATATTCAAGCACGGATTTATAAACATTTTTTTTTGAATCATCCATCATGTTAGCTGACGCTTTTTCGGCAAGATTGACATTCTCATCAAGCTGTTCGATTGTACTCATTCCGCTGAGAACGGAGGCGACTTCTTCCTGATTCCAGAGCCAGTTAAGTGCCCAGCCTACCGGTGATAAATCAGCGTCGGCTTCTTTAAAAATTTTTACGGCGTCTTTGGGAAGCCCTGTGGCGAGTTTTCCGCCAAGAAGCGGCTCCATGATTATAACAGGCATTTTCGAAGCGGCGGCTTTAAGACCTGAAACTCCCGCCTGATAATTTTCATCAAAATAATTGTATTGAATCTGTGTAAGTTCCCAGTTGTAATCATCAATTACTTTTAGAAATTCGCTTGACGAGCCGTGAAAAGAAAAACCAATATGTTTAATTTGCCCGCCTCTTTTTTTATCAGCGATCCAGTCTTCAATTCCCCATTCTTTCAGCCTCTTCCATTGATCCGCGTCGGTTATCATGTGCAAAAGGTAGTAATCAATGTAATCGGTTTTAAGTCTTTCAAGCGAATGTTTAAAGTATTTGTCAAAGTCAACAGTGTCCGCGGTGTTCTTAAACATTATTATAGGGAGCTTTGTGGCGATGTAGACTTTATGCCGCACATTGTTTTTATGCAGAATAGTTCCGAGAGCTTCTTCGCTGCCGGGGTACACCCACGCTGTATCAAAGTAATTTATGCCGCATTCGATAGATTTCATGATCAGGTTTTCAGTTTTAGGCATATCAATTGCGCCTAACGTTCTGGGAAAACGCATGCAGCCCAAACTTAGAGATGACAGTTTGTTTCCGTTGTTCTTATCTATGCGGTACTGCACTATAACCTCAACTCAGTTAAATTAATCGTCGTTATCTTCTACAGTATATTCTTCCTGTGCGTTTTCCGCACTGGCAATCGCTTCAGATTCCTGTTTGCGCCTGTCAAGAATTTCCTGCATGTACTCGTCCAAATCCTGGCTTTCCTCGTCAAACAGCTTGATGTTGCGGTAGCGTTTCATTCCTGTTCCCGCCGGAATCGGATGGCCGATTATAATATTTTCTTTTAAGCCGCGCAGGTTATCTGTCGACCCGGCGATTGCCGCGTTTGTAAGAACCTTTGTTGTTTCCTGAAAACTCGCGGCGGAAAGGAACGAATCGATGTTAAGCGACGCTTTTGTCATTCCCTGGAACATCGGCTGCGCGATAGCAGGCTGTCCGCCTTCGGCGATTACGCGCGCGTTCTCTTCGTGGAAACGGTATTTATCAACAGATGAGCCGTGAATGAATTTTGTGTCGCCTACAAAACGGATTTCCACCTTGCGCATCATCTGGCGGATAATCACACCGATGTGCTTATCGTTAATCGACACGCCCTGCAGACGGTAAACGTTTTGAATTTCATCCATCAGCCAGCGCTGCAGTCTTCCCTCGCCCAAAATATAAAGAACATCATGCGGATTAATCGCGCCCTGACAGAGCATTTCGCCGGCTTCGACTGTATCGCCGTCGCGCACCAAAAGTCTTTTGCTTGTCGGAATTAAATGCGAGAACTCCCTGCCGAAAGCGTCGACAACCACAACTTTACGTTTGGTTTTTACAACGCCGCGGTAAGAAACAACGCCGGAAATCTGCGCCAGAACCGCGGGGCTCTTCGGCTTTCTTGCTTCAAAAAGCTCGCTGACGCGCGGAAGTCCTGAACCGGAAGTGATGTCCATCGCCTTCGCAGAACCTTTAAGTTCTTTGGCGATTGTGTGTCCGGCTTTAATGTGCTGACCTTCATCAACCTGGATATAAGCGCCGGACGGAAGGAAGTATGAAGCGACTTCTTTATCATTGCTGTCCACAATGATGATGCGCGGCTCTTTGCTTTCGTGCTGGAATTCTGTTATGCGCTTTTCAATGTTGCCGGTGCTGTCGTCAATTTCTTCCTTTAAAGTAGAACCTAAGATTATATCTTCGTATTTAACAACTCCGCTTGCTTCGGCGATAATCGGATCTGAGAACGGATCGAAAGTTGCGATTGTTTTGTCCGCGTCGACAACAGAGCCTTTCTGCACGATAAAATTTGAGCCGTTTCTGATTTCGATTTTTTGATCCTGGCCGATAAGGTAGAGCGTTTCCCTTTCCTTGGATTTTATTACAAGCGCGTACGCGATTTCAGGCGATGTAATTTCCGCTCCGGCGCGTTTTATTATCGCGTCGCCTCTGTTGATTCTCTTTCCGTTAACCGCAAGAAGCGCGTCGCCTTTTTCAAGCTTATACTCTTTCATTACTTTGTTTACAACGGCGTAGCCTCTTCTTGTAAAGAGCAGCTGATCGTTATCAAGCTGGATGTGAGTTCCTATTATTTCTTTTATAAACACAGGATACTTCAGCGTTATGCGGCTTTCTTCGCTGACCCTTGTAGCGACGCCTCCGATATGGAAGGTGCGCATTGTAAGCTGCGTTCCCGGCTGCCCGATTGACTGCGCTGCGATTGTCCCGACAGCCTCGCCGATATCAACGGCTCTGTTAGTTGCAAGATTGCGCCCGTAACATTTTCTGCAGACTCCGTATTTCGCTTCACAGGTCAAAACAGTTCTGATGCGGACAGTTTCAACGCCGGCGGCGTCAATCGCCTTGGCGATATCTTCGGTGATTTCTTTGTTAACATCGACAATCAATTCGTTAGTTATCGGGTGCTTTACGCGCTCAAGGGTGAAGCGGCCGATTACGCGGTCTTGTAATTTTTCCACGACTTCTTCGCCCTGCTTAATCGCCGAATAAGCGATACCGTTAATCGTTCCGCAGTCGTCTTCGTTTACAACCATATCCTGCGCGATATCGACTAAGCGGCGCGTTAAGTAACCTGCTTCCGCGGTTTTTAACGCTGTGTCCGCAAGACCTTTGCGCGCGCCGTTAGTTGAAATAAAGAATTCGATAACGGAAAGTCCTTCTTTAAAGTTCGATCGAATAGGGAGTTCGATAATGTCGCCTGACGGTTTTGTCATAAGACCGCGCATACCTGCAAGCTGGCGTATCTGGTTGCGGCTTCCGCGCGCGCCGGAGTTCGCCATCATATAAATTGAGTTAAACCCGCCTCTGTCAGACTCGAGCGTTTCCATTGTTATCTTTGTCAGGTCTTCGTTTGTTTTAGTCCAGACCTGAACAACCTGATTGTAACGCTCTTCGTTTGTGATGTGACCCTGCCGCCACTGTTTTTGAATCGAATCGACATCCTTGTTCGCCTTGTCGATCATATCCGCTTTTTCTTTCGGAATTACAATGTCATCAACGCCGATTGTCGCGCCGAAAACTGTCGAGTAACGGTAACCTGTCGATTTAATCGCGTCCAGCATTTGAACTGTCGTCCACGATCCTTTATCTTTAAACACAAACTCAACAAGAGTTTTAAGCTCCTTGTCTTTTAATTCGTAATTGATGTACGGAAGGTCTTCGGGAAGTTCTTCGTTAAACACAAGCCTTCCGGCGGATGTAATGATTGTACCGTCAGCAAGCGTATCGACAATGTTTCCCGCCCTGTCCCAAATGGGACGCTTGGGAGGCTTTAAGCGAATAGCCGCTCCCCATTCAAGGGATTTTCTTTCAACCGCCATGAGCACTTCTTCAGGCGATGAATAATAGGGAATTTTGTCTTTTGTTTCCGGTTTAACTGAGCCGGGCCGTTTTGCGCCGGCTTTAATTCTTGTAAGGAAGTTGATGCCTAAGACCATGTCCTGAGACGGGAACACAATTGTTTTTCCGTTCGCGGGGTTAAGAAGGTTGCGCGCCGAAAGCATCAATGTCCAGCATTCCATCTGCGCAGCCTGCGTCAGAGGTACGTGGACCGCCATCTGATCGCCGTCAAAGTCGGCGTTAAAAGCGTGGCAGACAAGAGGATGAAGCTTTATCGCCTTTCCT
>Ga0209755_10003213_pt1 | contig 20779 bp, 17 predicted proteins | sample TergutCo191P1_FD_187301 | JGI IMG/M metagenome (GOLD analysis project Ga0209755, IMG submission 187301) | Cornitermes sp. P1 segment gut microbial communities from Petit-Saut dam, French Guiana - Co191P1 (SPAdes) (version 2) | ecosystem: Host-associated > Arthropoda: Insects > Digestive system...
GGTCGCTTGCCGGCTGCCAGGTATCGACACTGTAGTCCTGCCACCAATTTCCGATGGTTATGTCCGCGCCCCTAAGCTGATCCCTGCCGCCGCCGGCCCATGCCGGAAGCGCCATCATGAGCATCAAGGGTACAAGGACAAAGCCCGCCAATTTTTTTCTGTTCGACATTTCATTCCTCCTTCGCTAATTTGGACGGGAGCCGGTGGGTACCGAACCCAACCAGGCTCCCTACTTGCCATCAGTATGCCTGGTACTCCCCGTAGATATAGGGGGCCACCATCTCATACTCATACCCATACCCCGCCTCCAGGGCCGCGGCCGGCACGGGATCCGCAACCGCGACCACGGCGGCCGGCACGTACAGCCTGATATCCCAAAGGGTCAGCTCGAACTCGCCAGGCCTGACGGAGTCGCCGTGCGGCGCCCACTGTATGCCGGTCACAAGGCTTTGGTTCAAGCGCCCTATCGGGACAGCCCAACCAGGCTGCATGAAGTTCCGCATGGGGATGGAAACCCTTGTAGCCTCCGCCGGCGCGTCGAAAATGACCCAGAAGTGGCCATAGTCCCTAACGGCCGAGGTCTGGAACTCAAGGGCATAGCGCTGGCCGTCGCCCCTTACCATAAAGGAGATAGCCTCGGTGTTCCTTAGGTTTTCGAAAGTCGCCTCGTCCGGGTCAAGCCCAAAGCCGGCATAGCCCCACTGGGCAACTTCGGTCAGCTCCCCGACAAGGTGGAAGGCAAGCATGCCGTCGATCTCGACTTCCGTCATCACAATGTGGGACGTGCCCCCTTCCTCCTGGTCGTCATAGGTAAACCAGTCCCCGGTCAGCCCGACATTTACAATGTCGCCATCGGCCCTCGCGGGGGCCCCGGTACCACAGGCAGCAAATGCCCCAACCAACAGCACGGCGGCAAACCCGCACAACATCATCTTCGTCGTCTTCATAACAGTTCCTCCTAAAAAGTTGTTTTGCCGGTATTTTTACCCGGCCTTTTAAAACCCCGTGGCAAATCCTTGTTTTTGGCCTTAGGGTGCTGCAGCGTTAACAGCGCCGATCATTGCCCGAACAAGATCGGCGCTTTCGTCGGAATTCGGCTGGCCAGTAGCACGGTCGAACAGGCCGAACCTTTCGCCGCCGCCATCGAAACTCCCGTTGTCCCAGTAGATGGGGACAAGCCCGTTCGCCCTTGCCGTAGCGAACACATACTCGGCATAGGCCAACCTGTTTGCCCTGGCCGTTTCAATATACCCGGCGTTATCGTCATGGGAACCGGGCCCATGCCTGACGGGCCCCATCTCGCCGATAATCACCGGAATGCCCCTATCGACAAACCTTTCCCTAAAGCCCCCAAAGATGTTGGCAATACCCGCCTCGCTCCCGTGGCCCGCCGCGGGGGGCCAGTTGGGGTTGTCGCGAAACAAGGCAAAGTCGTTGGGCTGGTAAAAGTGGAAGTTCACGATCCGCCTGTTCGGTGTAGGATCGTCGGGCAGTATGAACATCCCGTTGTCGTAGGCCGCCACGGTCTGGAAGCTGGTGTTGTAGCCGGAATATACCAGAAAGCGGTACCTGTTCGCCCCCCCGGTCCCGCGCACGGCATCGGTAAAGACCTGGTTCCATTCGTTTATTATCCCGAATTCCACCGGGCGGTTTAGGCCGGTCCCCCAATCGCCAATGTGCAGCTCGTTGAAGCCCTGGAATATAAGCCACTCGCCGTAGTCCCTGAAACGCCCGGCGATCTGCCCCCACATCCTTTCGAACTGCCCGGTTATCTGCGCGCGGGCAGCCCCGTCGGCAGCCGCCCTAAGAAGCGAAAGCCAGGTCCCGGGCTGATCCCCCCCGGTGTAGGTACGGCCGTCGTGGTGCATGTTGATGATCACCTTAAGGCCAGCCCTATTGGCGAGACCCGCGACCTCGGCGACACGCTCCAGCCTTTCCGGGTTGATCGTGTAGCTTGGGGCTAGGCCGACATGACCCGCCCAGGTTACCGGTATACGTACAAGGTTAAAACCCTGCTCCCTGATCCCGTCGAATATCGCCTGGTTTGCCAGCGGGTTACCCCATGCGGTTTCCTCCGCAACCGGGGATCCTGGCCCCCAGGTTCTGATGGCATCAAGGGTGTTGCCGAGGTTCCAGCCGACACTTAGTCCCTCCTCCCTGAAAAATTCAAGGGCGGTCCTCCCCGAGATTCCAGGTGGGAAGTAAGCGGGTGGGTAGGCACCAGGGTCCGCCTCGGTATCGGTGGCGCAGGCCACTAGCAGGAACGCGCCCAAGGCGGCAAGTGCGGCAAACAAAGGTTTGGCGATGTTTTTCATTTATGAAAACCTCCTTGCACCTAAGCTGGAAAGGTACGGGCTGCCCAGTTTTCGGCCAGGCAGCAGCCCGGAAGCTACGTTACGAACCAGTGTACACCTTCAACCGTGATGCGTCAATACAAAACAGGGGAATTCCAGCCATTGGGGTTTAGCCGCCAAAGGAAATCAAAGGCAGGCTGGAATTCCCGCATACTTCAGGCGATTAGAAATTAACCACGAGTCCTAGCGGAACCGACCAACGCATGACAGTATCATCACCAAAGTCATTGGCAGACTCAAGCCTAAAACCAGCAAAGAACCTCGGTGCCCAATCGCCGCCTACTACAATGTGCGGTGCCACATGAAAGTTGAATGCAGTGTCATCTTCGCCGAGATCAACGGCAACCCCTAGGCCACAGAAAACCCTAATGTTATCCGTAATGGAAAAGAAGGGAACCACATCGAACAGGATCCCACTAGGCGCATTTTCCATGGTGTCAAGAGTGAACTGGGCACGAGCTCTAAGGCCAAAATCGGCACTGATATCGAATGCGGCTGCCACACCAATACCGATGAGGGGATCGTCATACAGGTGGAAACCCAAGCCGAAATCCAAGTCCAGGTTGTCTACCATCCTAAGGTTTAAATAGGCAAAAATAGATCCGTTGGAGGCATCGCTGTGATCCCCGACATAGGTAAGGGCAACATTTCCCCACGCTTGGGCGAAAACAGCCTGAAAATGGAGCGAGGCGAACATGTCTCCAACTTCGATGGGCGTCGCCGACACACGAGGACCATCCCAACCTAGTCTTGGATCATCCCAATTTATCCATCCTTCCCCAGGACGATACTCACCCCACGCCGTATCGGAATCCATTATTGGAAGCGCAATATTTATGAACAGTTCAGGCATGGGCCTAATGGTCATAGATAAACCCAGGGCATCAAAACCGCCGTAGAACGAGTTCTCAAAGCCGAAACCTACGTAGCTTAAACCGCCCCACGCATTACCCGGGTTTACAACGCCAATGTCACCGTGCTCCCGATAGAACATCCACTGGGAATTTCCGTCCGCACTAAAGAGACCGTCGCTGTCAATACCCAATGCCAACCAGAACATTGGGGCGGGCTGCCACCATCCTATGGCCGTATGAGTAGTAATACTAGCACCTGCGCCCGTGAAGCCCGCTGCCTGGAAACGAGCAAGCGCACCGAAAGTACCTTCCGCAGTCGATCCCTCCATAGCCAAACGAGTCCGATGCATAAAACCTCTAGCCATGATGTCATCATCACCGTCTGCAGTTGACCCAGACATCAAGACCGCCCCACCCATTACATCACCGTTAAAGCTGATGGCAAAAGCACCACCAGCAACAAACGCGAGAACCACTGCAACCGCAAGAAACTTTTTCATTCAAAATCCTCCTAAAATCTTTCTGTACCTAAGCAAGAGAGCAATTTCACGGAATGCTGTCCGCGGCAGGCTACCAATATTTATTACCGTCGCACAACGTGCGATTGTACCCAGGAAAGAGACCCCCGCAAGCGCTTGCATTGGAAACGGGTTTCTACATGGCATTTTGTTTCGTTTGAACCAGGGGCATAAGCCACGCCATGAAACCCCAAACCGGCGTTCCAATTAAGCGTGAGTTTCGGCATACAATTAGGAAAAACTGTCACTTCCCGCGTTCACTCCCCTTATCCTGGAGTTATAAAGGCCAGGCATTTACGACTAATCACAACCATCTGCGACAATGATACACGCCGCTCAAAATCTTGTCAAGTGAAAATTTCAAAATTCCTAAAATAATGCGGCTACACATGAGTGAACATGGGCTTAGTTGCCAAGCCTGGCTGACTGCCTAGCTGCCGAAAAATGCCGAAAAGCCACGTAATGGCATTGACGTGTAGGGGGATTTTTGCTATACTTGGGGCATGGAAACGATGGCAATACCCACCCCGCTAATTATTTCCCTTGCCACTTTTTTCGTGACAGTAGGCGGGGTATGGTTCGTCACCCAGAAGCGGGTGCGCGACCTTGAATCCAAGGTTACCAGGCAGGATCAAAAACTAGAGCAGATAATCACCGAAGTGAACGGCGTAAAAATCGAACTTGCCAGGGTCCAGGGAAGTATAATGGCCCTAAACGAAAAGTTCGACCTGTTTATCCAGGGAAGGCTTAGCTTCCCGCCTAATGCAGGCACAGCCTAAAAAACCACCAATCACGAGCCACTTTTAGCCTGCATTTTTTTGAGCTGAGGAAGCTGCCCAAGGAAATAGGTTCCAGGAACATGCTGCTAAAGCATAGTACCGCAATAGTCAGGGAAATTATGAGCTGGAATAGCAGGCCAGCCTCCAGCAGGCCAGCTACTCCTGGCTTTTACGCATCTTTCGAATCATGAAGTACGCGGTGAGAGCAAGTGCGGTAACGATAATCCAACTGATCAACTGGAACAGCATATCAACCTCCTGCGAACCACCGTACCACGGTATCCACTATGTTCAAAAACCCAAGTGCGGCCACTATAAGCACTACCGTCTCAAGCGTGTTGGAAAATCGGAAGCAGACCCATGCAAAAAAAATGCCGAACACACTGTTCGGCGGAGCAAGCATCAATAGTGCTTGCGAGTATACATCTACATGCTACTACTGCTTGCCGAAAAAGTCAATAGCCCGTGATCCATGACCCCCGTGAAAATGTTACCGAAAGCCATTGACGTGTAGGGGATTTTTGCTATACTCGGGGCATGGAAACGATGGCAATACCCAAGCACTCCTCCAGCCATCGCAATTCCCTCCTCGCGCCCGGCTATCTGGTATAGGGCTTTTTATATCGGCTTCACATGTGAACGAAGGCGCTCGTTTTCCGCACGAAGCTGCTCGAGTTCCGCATCCTTTTCGGCGACCACGCCCTGCCAGGCTTGGCGTTCCGCCTTCTGCCCCTCTTTTTTTCCCTCCGTCCACCCCTCTTTCTTCCCCTCCGTCCGCGCATGGCGCAGGGCCGATGCCTCGTTGGACAGGGCTTCCTCCCGTACCCGCGCCGCCTCCACAAAGGCGGGCGTGACCGTGATGTCTTTGTACGCCTTGATTGCCTGTTTCATTACTGGTACCTCCAACGCCTCGATTTTCTCCAAGTCCTCTTCCGTTTCCGCGCTGAACAGCCATAGCCACAACAGCAGCATGTCACCGGAACCTATTTCCTTGGGCAGCTTTTTCAGCTCAAAAAAATGCAGGCTCATCCTGTCCGTGAGTTGCTCGTGCCGCGTCACCTCAAGCGGGCGGAACTCGGAGTGAAACTCCGCGCACTCGAACAGGTCGAAGTTGACGATATTGATGACCACCGTGCGCGGCAGGCTCAGGTAATCGCCGCCAGAGGGGAGCGCGGACGAATAGAGCCGCGACCAGTGGAACAGCGCGCGCTCCGGAAAGTCGCCGTCGTCGCGGACCTGAATCTCCAGGTTCACCCGCTGCCCGTTAAGCACCATGTTGATGTCCAGGCGGCAGAACTTGCCCTTGAAGATGTCGGGCGGCAGTTCGGAGTTTGTGATCCCGAACTGCTCGATGCTTTCAAAATGAATCCCTAGCAACGCCGCCACCAGCCGCTTGAGCAGTTCAGGGTAACGCACGAACAGCATCTTGAACAGGGTGTCCGTCTTGAAGGTGTATTTTAGCTTCGCCATTGTTGTAATCCTTCCCAGTGGCAAACATAACACGTTTTTGCCCAAATTTTCCATGTGGCGGATGATAAAATATGCGGAATAGCATGTCAGCCTCCAGCAGGCCAGCGCAGGGAAGCTACTCCTGGCTTTTACGCATCTTTCGAATCATGAAGTACGCGGTGAGAGCAAGTGCGGTAACGATAATCCAACTGATCAACTGGAACAGCATATCAACCTCCTGCGAACCACCGTACCACGGTATCCACTATGTTCAAAAACCCAAGTGCGGCCACTATAAGCACTACCGTCTCAAGCGTGTTGGAAAATTTGTCCTTCGGCTTGCGCATCTGCTCGCATATTTCTTCAAGGGCTTTCCCTATGCGATCCAGCTTATCTGCGACCTCGTCCACGCCCTAGATTGTAAAGGGGAAGGCGGCGCGAGTCAAGGGCACGGGGGCCAATAGCCCGTGATCCATGACCCCCGTGAAAATGTTATGCGAGCCATTGACGTGTAGGGGGATTTTTGCTATACCCGGGGCATGGAAACGATGGCAATACCCACCCCGCTAATTATTTCCCTTGCCACTTTTTTCGTGACAGTAGGCGGGGTATGGTTCGTCACCCAGAAGCGGGTGCGCGACCTTGAATCCAAAGTTTCCAGGCAGGATCAAAAACTAGAGCAGATAATCACCGAGGTAGACGGCGTAAAAATCGAACTTGCCAGGGCACAGGGAAGTATAATGGCCCTAAACGAAAAGTTCGACCTGTTTATCCAGGGAAGGCTTAGCCTCCCGCCTAATGCCGGCACAGCCTAAAAAACCACCGAATCACGAGCCATTTTCTTCTTCCACCCCAACCCGCGCCTCAAGCTCCCTTTTGATATCCTCCGTAGTGTAGCCCTTGGCGATCAGGTTGAGAACTTCCACGCTTTTCTTGTTCTCGCCTTCCTGCCTGCCTTCCCGTTTACCTTCCCGCCTGCCTTCTTTTCTGCCTTCCTGTATGCCCTCCCGCCTTGCGTCAACCAGTTTGGTTTGTAGGTCAAGTTGGCCTTTGTATTCGCTCTCAAGACGCATGCGCTCAACCTCGTTGCGGCTTATGTTCAACAGCACTCCTCCAGCCATCGCAATTCCCTCCTCGCGCCCGGCTATCTGGTTTATTTTTCCCCTCATACTCGGATCGGTCAAGTACTGAAAAAACACCGCCCAGCGTTCGGCGTTACCCATCTGGTCAACAGGCTTCTTCGCTACCTCCTCCAGCTTCGAAAGTTCCAGCGTGAATATCCGCGTTCTGCCGCCAAGCGATATGTTGCGGGTCGGATCGTAGTACTCGAAGCGGTGGAAAAAGTCCCCGTCGGAGAAAAACGCCTCGTTGCCCAGTATCGCAATCTGGTACGTCCGTTTCAGGTCCTCAAAGCTTTTGTCCTTGCCCCTTATGTCCTGCAGGCAGAACAGCCTGGCCGCGTGGAACTCCAGGCGCACCGGCTCGAATTTGTTCGGGTGTAAGCACATCTCCACGTTGACCATTTCGCCGTCCTCGGTCTTGCAGTTAATGTCGAAGCGAAGCTGCCGATCGCGTTCGTCCTCCGGCGGCGGCTCGTTCGCCATTATGTCCAGCACCTCCATCTCCCCGCCGACTATGGCGGAGACCAGCTTCGAAAGCGCCCTCCTGGAATCGCCAGTGTCCTTGGTAAAGACTGCCTTGAAAATGTTGTCCTTGCGTATGTCGAGCAGATCCTCGGACTCGTCGAAAAGTGTTTTTGCCGCCATGTTGCTCCCCTTGTTGTACAGGTAGTATAGTCGCGTGGGCGGCATAGCGCAAGGGCAGGGCGTAAGGCAAACTGGGGCTTGCCGGTTTTCGTGGCCGACACTTGGGTTAACCCATGCCTCCCTGGCCGTTTTCCCCAGGCTATTGAATTTTTGCTAAGGCTGCGATAGCCTGTTGCCGTGTTTACGGAAATAATCGACAATTTCGTCGTTTTTGAGGGCGGCGACGGGAGCGGAACCAGCACCCAGCTTGAACTTTTGGGGCAAAAATTCGCAGACGACCGCCCGCAGGGCCCCGTTTTCTTCCCCACCGCCGAGCCCACCGACGGGGCCGTCGGCCGCCTGATCCGCCTTGCCCTAAAGAAAAGCCCCGCCCTGCACCCCGCCACGCTTGCCGGGCTTTTCGCCGCGGACAGGAACGAGCACCTCTTTGCCGAAGGCGGCATCCGGGAACGCTGCCGGCGTGGCGAGCTTGTGGCCTGCGACCGCTACGTCCTTTCCTCGCTTGCCTACCAGGGCATAGAGTGCGGCGAGGATCTTCCCCGCAGGCTGAACTCCGGCTTCCCCGCCCCAGGCCTGCTCCTCTTCTTCGACCTGGATCCGCTGGCGGCGCAGGAACGCATGAAGGGCCGCCCTTCCCTGGACATATTCGAAAACACCGAATTCCAGCAAAAGGTACGGGGGCGCTACCACTCCCTGCTGGGCGAGTACCGCAAGGCGGGGCTTAGCGTGGAGGTCATCGACGCCGCACAGGAACCTGAGAAAGTCGCGCTTGAGGTCTGGAGGGCGGTGTCGCAAATGCCGATAATGAAAAGAGGATCTAACAGGGATGCGTAAAAGACATTTCGCCGGCCTAAAAGCCGGCGCCAGGACAGCCGTTTTCTGCCTTCTCCTTTTTTCGGCGGCCGTCCCGGCAAATGCCTATTTCGTCACCTTCAAGGAACAGTTTTACCGCCTGTTCCACATGCAACTGCAACGTGACCCCGACAACTTCATCGAGAACATCTTCTGGCTGGAAAGGGCGCTTGCGGCCGACTTCGCCAACCCCCTTTTCGCCCTGGCCCTAATCGAAACAGAAATACAGTGGGAAAAATACCGCTACCTCTTCATGATGCACCTAAACGTAAAGATGGTGGAACAGTACCTCTTTCTGGGGAACATGTGGAACAAGAGGCGGGCGTTCTTCTTCAACGCCCCCTGGAGGGAGCAGAACCTGGAAAGCCTCGAAATCGCCGAGAACACCTTCCGCGTCGCAATGCACTACTGGGACGAGGCGAGGCGCTGGGCCGAGCTTGCGCGGCAAAGGCGGTTCCGCTTCGTCGAACTGCCCAGGGTGCAGTTCTGGGTGGATTCGGCCTACAGGATTGAAATCGGCGAGCTCGACTACGGAAGGACAATCCGCCGCGAGCTTGCGAACATCCAGAGGGTACGGGAGCAGTTCCAGGCAATGCCCGATCCGGTACCCTGGCCCGAAGTGCCCCCGTCGCCGGTGCTCCCCTGGTAGCTGCTAGGCAGAAACTAATTTTTTGGCCGGTTCCCCTGTTTGGCTTTTTCTATTTTGTCCATTTTGCGGTAGTACTCCGCATGTTTGACCACCCCCTGAACCGAAACCAGGGAAATCCTCCCCTGGTTTACCACGATATTTTTGTCCTTCCGCAGCTCCCCAAGCAGCATGTAGCCCTCTTTCTCGGGAAGCCCCACCATGTTGACAAGATCGTCCCAGTTAAAACCAAAGGCATAGGGCCCGGTGCCCTCCAGATCGACCTGGTTTTTTTGCAGCTGGATAAGCAGGGTGCCGTATATCCTGCCCATGGGGTTGATGATGAAGGTGTTTTCCAGCTGCTTGAAGATAAGCCATATCCTGCCCGCAAGCAGGGTGGTAATTTTTGAAACAATCTGGGGCTGGTTTGTAATAAGAATACCGAAGTTGGCCTTGGTCACCGCCATTACGGTGCAGTCCTCGGCGGCCAGGACGGTGGCGGTCCTGGGTTTGTTTTCCAGGATGGCCATTTCGCCGAATATGTCCCCAGCCTTTAGAACCCCCAGGAGCACCTCCTTGCCGTTGACGATTTTGGTGATCTTAACGGAGCCACTCTGGATAATGAAAAGCTCGTATCCGGGCTCGCCCTCGGCAAAAAGCATGTGATCCTTAGGGTAGGTTCGGTTCAGCTCGCCTTTCCCGGGTTTTTCCCCCAGCCCCCCCACATGCCTCGCCAGCCCTTCCAGCCGTTTTGTGGCGGCCTCCCGGTTTTCCCCCTCGGGGCAGTGCTTTAGGTAACTGGTATAGGCGTAAAAAGCCTGGCTGTGCTGCTTCTGCTGGAAGTAGTATTCCGCTATGTCGAAAAGGCGCGAGGGGCCTTCCCCCTCGGCTTTCGAGTTCTTTAGGGTGTACTTTGTAAGGGCCTCGTCCAAACGCCTTAACCTGGCGGAAAGCTGCATGAGTATCTTTACGGCAACCTGGGTATTCTTCTGGATGAGTGCCACGTACTGCTGCGGGCGAACGGCGATAAGGACAACATCGGTCAGAGCCTGGGCACTTTCGATATGGCTGTTGAAAGACATGGCGGAAACTACCCCAAAGAAGTCCCCGGCCACGAAAACCTCCTCGTCCTCGCCCTTGATCCCAATGTTCCTGGTAACCTTTACCTGGCCCTGCTGGATAATAAAGAAACACTCGGCCTTCTGCGTACTCTCGACCGTTATATAGGAATCCTTCCTATAATTCACAATATTTAATTGAGGTTGCTCTGACACGGCTCAACTCCTTCGGCTAATTATACCAGCAGGAATGGAAAACTTCAATATCCATCCAGCCCTTGGCGCAAACCCAAGGGAGTTACTTGCAAACGAAGTGCGGCTATTTGCTTTTCATCACTTCGACACCGTCCCAGCCGGCCGGCGGCGGGTTGGAGGCGTACTCCGCGCAACGGCGGTACATGCTTTCCGCGTTGGGATCCTTTGCGAGCATACGGTACACTTCCTTGAATTTTTCGGCGGCATCCCGGAAGGATCGGGTGTAGTACAGTTCCATCGCCTGGTTGTGCACCGGCCAGGCCGCCGCCTCCGCGGGGCTAAGGCTGCGCTTGACCGTGTATATCTTTACGCCCCTGGTCTTGCCCTTTACCGCGACCGTGTCAAGCAGCCTGTAGTGAAGCTGCTTTTCCCCCTCGGGAAGCTTTTTCCCACGTACCTCGGCGTACACGAACTCCGAAATAAGGAGCGTGGACTGGTAGGCCTTTGTCAGGCCCTCCATACGGGAGGCGAGGTTTACGGCATCCCCTATCACCGTGTAGTCCATCTTATGCTCGGTGCCGATGTTGCCGACGGTTACCTCGCCGTAGTTAAGGCCTATGCCGATAAGGAACTGCGGCTTGCCAAGGCTTGTCTGTTTCTCGTTGAAGACGGCGACGGCGTCGATCATGTCCAGGCCAGCCAGCACGGACTGGAGGGCATCGTCCTCGTACTTTACGGGCGCGCCCCAGAAGGCCATGATTGCGTCGCCTATGTACTTGTCCACAACCCCGTTGCGGTTGTAGATGATGTCAACCTGCCCGGAAAAATAGCGGTTAAGCGAGTTTACAAGATCGTCCGGGGCCATGGCCTCGGAAATGGTGGTAAAACTGCGTATGTCGGAAAAAAGGATCGCAAGCTTACGGTTGTCCCCCACGAGCATCTTTTCGGGGGAGGCAAAAAACCTTTCGATGACGGCCTTGGGGACGTATTTCTGGAAAATCTGCCGTATGCGCTCCTCTTTTTTGCCGGCAAGCACCGCCTCGAAAGCGTAGCGCTTGATCTGCCCGTAGGCGCTGTCCAGTTCGGCAATCATCCGGTTGAAGGTGGAGGCAAGGGTTCCGGTCTCGTCCTGGTACTCGACCTCCACCCTGGCCGACAGGTCCGCCGATTTGATGATCCCGTCCATGGCCTTGACCATGCGGCTTAGGGGGCTGGTGAGCCTCCCCGACATTATGACCAGGAAAATGGACATGAGGACAACGGCGGCACCCAGGGTGAACACGGCCTGCTGGGTTATGCGGTTCGCATCCTGGTAAAACACATTGTGGTGCTCGCTTATCAGCACGAACCACTCAAAAGGGACAAAGTAGAACGACTGGAAGACCCTTCTTTCGCCGCCAATTACGGTATCCTGAAGCCCCGGGTTCTCCTGCTGGAGCCTCCGCAGCAGGGGTTCCCTTTCATGGTCGTGGAAATCAATGTGGCCGGTTGACATCGCGATGTTCCCGTCCCTGTCTATGGCAAAGATCCGCTCGGTGGGGCTAAGGACGATGCTTTGGGCGTAAAGCTCGACCGCCATCTTCGCCGCCTCCACCATGTCGGGCCTGCCGGCAAAGTTGTTTTCCACGAGCAGGGACCACTGGTTGTCGGCGTATTTCTCCAGTTCCCCAAGTTTAAAGCCAAGAAATTCCCTGGCGAGGCGGGTTACGCCGTTCACCGCGTTAAAATAGGAAGCCGCCTGCGCCAGCGTTAGAATCGCGACAACCAGGGGAAGTACGACAAGAAACATCTTTAGACGGATTTTCATACGGCCTGTGCTCCTTTTAAGCTAACTGGGATATGCAACTCAGCTTAGCGGAAAAATACGGTTTTTCATTGCACTACTATTATATTGGACTGGTGCCGCTTGTGCAAGGTATCGCGTTTCTGTTTTACCGGCTTTGCCCGGGCCTAAGCGCCATAAAACCAGCCGCGCCTATGCTGAACCCCACCTGCTCCTCCCAGGAGGCAAACACGGTGTCCCCAACCATGCCGATTCCGGTGTACAAAAAACCTTCGGGCAGGGGGGGCAGGGAAAAACTGCGCAGGGAAAGGCTCCCCGCCTCCACGTACAGGCCATTGCCTTCCGGGCAGGTGGCAAGGAGGAAAGCGCCGGGGGAGAAGAACGCATGTGCCTGAGTGCCTTCCCCAGGCCCGGCAAAATGGCGGATGCTCTGAAACTCCGGGGAGACCACGTTTGCCGAAGCCGAACCGCTTTCGGCAAACGCGGCGGCAAGCATTTCCCGAAGCAGGGGCGGCGCGGAGGAAAGTGGCTCCGGGCGGGCGGCGTTCTGGAACTCGCCAAAGGAGACCCTCTCGCCCTCCTGCTCAAGGCTTTCGCTGCGAAGTATAAGCAATTCCTGGCCGGCCTCGCCCCTCCTGGCCACCCTGAAATACCAGCGGCCGCTTCCCCCCATAAGAAGGCTATCCAGGTTCCAGCCGTCCTCCGGGGCAAAGGCATCCAGCGAGGGCAGCGAGACGGCATGGGGTACCGCCGAATGCAGGCCAAAAGACCACAGCCGGGGCGAGGGCGGCGGGATGTCCAAATATAGGAACCATTCGTTGAGGTACAGAAGCGCCACGGGGTTTTCGTTAGGCTTAGGCAGGACAAAAGCGCCCAGCGTGTACTGCCGCCATGGCTCGCCGCCCGGGACGCGGTACAGGCCTATGCCCCCAGCCCCGCCAGGCAGCCCCCAAGGGGACAGGCGGATAAAGCCGTCGTTGTTCACCGCCATCAAAAGATCCCCACCCTGCGCCAGGATAAACCGGGCATGCAGCGCATGGGGCCAGGGGATAAGGGCGGCGGAATACCTGGCAGCCTCGATTGTTTCTATTAGGGTCGGCCCCTCCTCGGTGAATTGAAACCAAAGGGGGAATTCCCCCGCCTGCAGGACCGCCATGGGCGGAACCGCCGGCGGCGGCGGCTGGGGTGGCGGCGGTGGCTGAAACTCAGCTAGGGCATCGGCAAGGACAAGGGCATCCCCGCCGGCATAATCCCTTTCGGCAGGCCTGTAACAGGAGGGCAGTAAGAGGGATGCCAAAACTAGGGCACAAAAACAAAAGCGGCTCATGGGTATAGTGTATAGGTATTTCGCCCGGTGTTGAAGACTAGGGGGCAGGGGGGAATTCCCTCCACAGCCATGCTTCGGTATTTACGCGCAGAAGCCCCTCGGCGGAAACCCATGTGTCGGCCGCCGCCCCGCCAAGGGCCCTGGGCGAGGCCCTTACCTGAAATACCGGCTTTTCGTCGAAAGCCATGGGCGCGGCAAAGGGGGAGGTGCCAATCCAGGGTCCCCTGCCCAGGGGTATTTCCAGGCCGCTTCGGGCTTCGGGGACAAGGCGGCGCCTGTCAAAGCCGGACTGCAGGGTCCTTGCCGCAATGTCGGGCCAATCCGCAAGCCAAGGGTCGGCACGGACCTCATCGTTCAGGGCGGGATCCTCAAAGAGCCGGCGGAAACGGGGCCAGTTGAAATTCCAGGGCAGCCGCAGGGCGGCGTTTCCGCTTGGTGCCAAACCGCCATTGGCGGAACGGGCAAGTTCCATGAACAGATTGGCATCCACGCCGCCCTGCCAGCTTAGGACAAGCCTTTTCCCGGAAACGTCAAAGGGGAATACCGCCCCCGCCGGCATAAAAACACCGGGGCCTATCCCCTTCCCCGGCCAGAAAGGCAGGGCAAGGACGGGGTTTGCCATGGTCCCGGGCAGGGCAATCTCCAGGCCGCCTTCCCCGGACAGCAGCGCCGACCTTTTCCTGCCCTCAGCGTCGAACCACTCCAGCCGCCAGTACGGCTCCCCCAGGATGGCTTCCCATGCCTGTGGAAGGCTTGGCAGCTCCAGGATGTACCGTGAATCGCCGGCAAGGGATGCCCCCCCGCAAGAGACCGAAAAAAGCCAGGCAAACAAAACAACAGCGGAAAAATATGTCTTCATACCCTTATATATGGCGCAAAGCCGCGTTTTGCATTAGCCCGGCGGGAAAACTTTTGCGAAAGTGGGGGGATGCTTAATGTCGGCCACCGATTTCGGCAGTGAAACGGTGACCGACAGCCCGGTATTTTACCGGTATCGTCATTTACCAATAACGTGCATCAATGTGGGCCCTTGGGTTACTTAGGAAGGCATCAACCTCCGCGGCAGGGCGTGGGTGGCCATCCGGCATAAGGAATGCGTCGGGGGCGGCCACGGCCCAGAAAGCCTCCTTCGGCCTAAGGTTTTCGCCCCAAAGGAGCGGGTTGCCCCTGGCCCTCCAACTGGCCGGATCGTCAATCCCCCAAATCGACACCCTGCGGATAACGTCCGCATTGTCCCGGAAAATCTGGAAGAGTTGCGCATATATCATTGCCTGTTGCCGTTCCTGCTGGGCTGTAATGGGGCTGATTTCCGTGTTCCCCACCGTCAGATCCAGCTCGGTTATGCTTACGTAAACGCCCAGCGAGGCGAAGCGTTCGATAGAGGCGCGCACATTGCTGGGAAGAATGGCACCGTGAGCCCATGCGGCAAGTGGCCCGCCAACGTGGTAGTGCGCCTGCATACCGATCACGTCGATGAGCCGCCTGCCGTTGTTTTCCCTGGCGAACCTTTCGTTCATCTCCCGTACCATGAAGTAGATGGCGTTCCTTTTGCCGGGGGTATCCTCGTTGTAATCGTTGTAGTACAGCAGCATGGTGCCTATGGGCCTTCCGGCCTCGTAGTCAATCTCGTCAGCCACACGCCTTGCCGTGGTGAACGCATACCATATAAAGCAGTTGCCGGTGACGGGATCAAATGGAATGGCCCTGTTCCAGGGCGTATTCCTAAGGGCGGGTCTCCAGTTATCTGCCGTGGTAACCATGCCAACGCCGCTGGGGAAAATCTCGTTCAGCACTTCCCAGGACTCGACCCTTGTTCCCAAACGCCGCATTACATATTCGATGTGCTCCTTAAGGTTTGCGATTGCCTGTTCCCTGGGGTGGGGCGCGGGTGTTGCGCTGGTGTAGGTCCATCCCGGGGGGGTTGCGCCCGCAACATTCAACCAGGTTGGGGACTGCGAATGCCAGGCCAGGACATGCCCGTGAACCCTAAAGCCGTGGGCCTCGGCAAAGCCCAATATCCTTTCCACTCGATCCCATCGCCAATCAGGCGCCCTAGCATTAATCGCGTCGGGCTTCATTTCGTCTTCCGCAGTCAGAATGTCGAAGTGCCTTATAAGAATCGCCTCGCGCTCCGGGTTTCCTATGTCCGCAACCCGAGCCGGTCGCCAGCTATAATCGAAGGACGCAATTATATTGCCCATCGGAAAATAGTCAGCCCAGATCATCCTGAGTGAAGGCAGGGTGTCAAGCCCGGGATCGCGTGCCGCCCCGGTACCGCATGACGCAAAAGCCAGCAGAGCAATGCCGGCAATTAGCGCAAATCTTTTCATCATTTTCATAGTATCCTCCTGTGTGTATCTATCTCGCAAAAGTCGTTAATTCCATGCGCTTGCGGGGATAAAGCCACTGCCCATGGCCCCGGGATCCGCAAGGAAAGCGTCGATTTCCGCCGCAGGGCGTGGCTGGCCGTTCGGCAGAAGGAAAGCGTCGGGATCCGCCACCGCCCAGAAAGCCTCCTTGGGCCTAAGCCCGCCGTCCCAAAGGTGTGGGCTGCCCCGGTGCCGCCAACTGCCGGGATCGTCGATCCCCCAGAACGACACCCTGCGAAGGTGTTGCGCATTGTCCCGAAAAATCCTGAAAAGCTGCGCATACATAATCGCCTGTTGCCTTGCCTGGTTGGGGGTAAGAGGGTCACCTGGGGGACGAATATTCACGTTGTTCCCTGGGGGATTCCCGGTGTTACCAACCGTTACATCCAGTTCGGTTATGCTGACATATACGTCCAACCTGGCAAAACGCTCCAGCGAGCGGCGCACGTCGTCGATGTTGGTACGCCATCGATAGCTTTCCGTAACAACGCCACCTACCTCCCCACGGTGGTAATGCCCCTGCATCCCGATTGCGTCGATGAGCCGCCTGCCATTGTTTTCCCTGGCAAACCTCTCGTTCATCTCCCGTACCATGAAGTAAATGGCATCCCTCTTGGACGGAGCCTCTTCGTTGTAATCGTTGTAGTAGAGTATCATAGTGCCGACGGGTCTTCCAGCCCGGGTGTCAATCTCGTCCGCAACTCGCCTTGCCGTCGTGAACGCAATCCAGATAAAGCAATAGCCGTCGGGCTCGGAACCTATCGCCGAAAACCAGCCCGAGGCACCTTCGCCGTTTCCACGCAGAAAGTTCCTCCAATTATTTGCAGTAACGGCACCGCCAAACCAGCTTTGGAAAACCTCGTTAAGCACGTCCCAGGATTCGACACTATCCCCGAAATGCCGCATGACGGCTTCGATGTGGGCCACCAGGTTTGCAATTGCCTCATCCCTGCGGCTTCTGTCGCCGTAGGCAAAGATCCATTGGGGAGTCTGGCTGTGCCAAGCCAGCGCATGGCCGTGTACCCTCATGCCATACGCCTCGGCAAAATCCACGATATTATCCACACGGGTCCAATTGAAATTCCCAGGGGTGCCGGCAGGAATGTTGCGCACATTAATGAACTGGGGCTTCATCTCGTCTTCGGCGGTAATGATTCTAAAGTGCCTTCTAAGCAGGTGCCCACGATTACGCGCCTGCTCTGCGGTTGTTTCGGTAACCCCTGGGCCTCCCGGCACCGCCGCTATGTCGCCATGCCTGCGGTGGTGCCGATAGGCGACGATATTGCCCAGCGGAAAATGGTCTGCCCAGATGTACCCCAGGGAAGGCGCTTCGCCAATGTGAGCCGGCGGATCGGCGGGCCGGGGCGGCAGGTTGCCTTGGCCGGGGGGGCGACTGCCGGTGCAATTGATGGGGTCGTCAGTGGGGCATGCCGTTACAGCAAAGGCAAACAGGGCAATGCCGGCGATTAGGGCTAATTTTTTCAAAGTGTCCTCCTTTATGTTAGCGAAAGCAGGCGGATTCCCAAGTGGGGCAATCAAAACAGTCTCCGTCAAACTCGCCTAGAAACTGCGGCGCATGTTGCGCAAGGAATACATCGGGATCATGCACCGCCCAAAAAGCTTCCTTTGGCCTAAAGCCGCTACCAAAGAGGAGGGGGGAGTACTGGTTCCTCCAACTGGAAGGGTCATCAACCCCCCAGATCGATACCCTGCGCAAAACGCTCCGTTCCTCCAGGCCCCGTGCCACATCCGCAGGAAACCTTCTTGCCTGAGAGAAGCCCCTGAAGAGGTTAAAGAGCCGTGCATACATGACCGCCTGATCCCTTTCCCGCCCACCGGCAAATATGTCCATCTCGGTTATGCTTACATATACGCCAAGCGAGGCAAAACGCACCATCGAATCGCGCACGTCAAAAACGCAGACGGCAACGGGGGGCTCACGGTTTTGGCCGCCAACCGATCCGGGAAGCCAGTAATGAGCCTGCATTCCGATGGCCTCGATAAGGTTCCTGCCGCCAAGAGCCGCCCGGTGCCTTTCGTTTATGTCCTTGACCATGCGGTAAACGCCAAGCCTCTTTCTGGGGATGTTAAGATTGTAATCGTTGTAGTACATCACCAGGTCGAAGTTGTATGTGTCCGCCACTCGCCTTGCTTCCAGAAACGCAATTTCCACGAAACAGGAAGCATTGTTGGTGGGGACGTTTATGGCGGCGGGCCAGTTGGTTTCGTTGGCGACATTGACCGGCGTACGCAGCGATCTCCTCCAGTCCCAGTTTGGATCATCGAAAGGCAGACCCGCATCCGGAGTGGTATGGGGGAAACCAACACCCGCACCAAGTTGGTTGCCAAAAATATCATCATTAGTGGCACCGGGGCCGCCGCTCATGATAACCTCGTTCAGCACGTCCCAGGACTCGACCCTGTTGCCAAAATGCCTCATTACGGTGTCGATGTGGTTTCGCAGCCTTGTTTCCGCCACATCGGGGCTTACCCCCTGAGCCAGCCATCGGTGGGACTGGCTGTGCCAGGCCAGGGTATGCCCGTGAAACCTCATGTTGTTGTTTTCGGCAAAATTGAGCAATGCTTCGGCTTGGGCCCAGTTCCACCCCCCCGGGTACGACGAACCAGTTCGCAGCACATTCGGCTTCATTTCGTTTTCCGCGGTAAGAATGTCGAAGTGATGCCTAAGCGTTTGCAAACGCCTAGTGTTACCAAAATCGTTGCGGTAACGGTTTGCGATAATATTGCCCAGCGGAAAGTAAGGTGCCCATGCCTCCCTCAAAGAAGGCAAATCGGCGGGATCGATCCTGGTTCCATTGTCATTCGGACAGGCCGCAAAAGCCAGAGCCAGCAAGGCAATGCCGGAAATTAAAGTCAGTCTCTTCATCTTTTTCATCTTGGCCCCCATGCGTTTTCGGGAATGAAACCACTTGCTCTAGGATCAGCAAGAAAAGCATTGATCTCCGCAGCAGAACGTGTCTGGCCGTTTTCAGGATTGACAAAAGCATCGGGAGCCGCTACCGCCCAGAAAGCCTCCTTGGGTCGAAGCCTGCCGTCCCAAAGATGCGGGCTCCCCCTGAACCTCCAGCTACCAGGATCATCAATACCCCAAAATGTCACTCTGCGCAAACGATCTGGGTGCGCATCAGCAAACTCGCGGAAAATCTGGAACAGTCGTGCATACATAATGGCCTGCTCCCTTTCATGTACAGGGGTAAAATTGCCAACCTGAGTATTCCCGACCGTTATATCCAGTTCGGTTATGCTAATGGATACATCCAGTTCCGCAAAACGCCAGAGGGATGCACGTACATTTGCAATATTGGTAGCCCACGGGTATTGAACGGGCCATTGATTATTATGATCGGATGGGCGCTGATTGCTTTCGCCAAGTTCCAGTATAGCCGCACGATGGTAATGCGCCTGCATTCCGATGGCATCGATAAGTCGCCTTCCGTTGTTTTGCGCGGCAAACCTCTGATTCATCTCCTGTACCATGTAGAAAATGGCAGCCCTTTTGTTCGGCAATTCCTCGTTGTAATCGTTATAGTACAGTATCGTGGTACCCAGCGGCCTTCCAGCCTGGGTGTCAATCTCATCCGCCACCCGCCTCGCGGTCGTGAACGCAATCCATATGTAACAATAACGGTTGGGGTCATGTGTATCGTGAGGGAAGGTACCTATCGCCCTTGCCCAAGGGGTTCCAGGGCCCTGTGGCCCAAAGGTTCCGGGGGGCGATCCTGGCGGAGGGCCAGGGAACGTCCGCAGATTGTTCCTCCAGTTCCCTCCAACAACAGCAGGGCCTCCCCCGCTTGCGAAAATTTCGTTAAGCACGTCCCAGGACTCTACCCTGGGGCCGAAATGTCGCATAACCCTTTCGATATGGGTTACCAGGTTGTCTATTGCCTGATCCCTTGCTATGGGACCACCACCGCTGGAGGTTTGATTCATCCACCAGGGGGACTGCGAGTGCCAGGCAAGGGTATGCCCGTGCATCCTCATGCCATACCTCAATGTTTCGTTTACGATCCTGTCCCCACGGGCCCAGGTAAAGCTTCCTCGGCTGGCCTGAATGTGGTCGGGTTTCATTTCATCCTCCGCAGTCAGGATATCGAAATGCCTTCTAAGCAGGGCCCAGCGCGCGGAATTCCCTATGTCACCCGGGCGGCGATGGTGCTGGAAAGCAACGATGTTCCCCATGGGGAAATAATCCCCCCAAACCACACTTAGGGAAGGCGTTTCGTCGATATGGCCAAGATCCACATCCGTGGGGCAAGCCGCAAGGCCCAAAACCAATGCGGCAACACCGACAGTCAAAACAACTCTTTTCACAAGCATCCTCCAAATATACACAGGCTTCGTGGCGGCAATCAGAATGGGTTTTCATGTTTACCTACGGTTTATTTTACCACGCTATGGGGGATTGTCAATTGAATCCCCCGAAATAGCCACGACAAACGCATAAATACCTGGTGATGCATTTTGATGCCAACATAACTTCACCTCAACAGCGAAATCATGCTGAATTGCTTACTGCAGACACGTAAATCACATTTGCCCACTACAGTGGGCACGCAAAATGGCTGGAATTTTGTGGGTAAAGTGTCAATCCGTAGAACTTTTCCCGTTCATGCGTTTGTCGTGAGCGGCAATCGCAAGGGTGACAGACACCAAGCGCGGAAAGCCTAAAAACCCGGTGTCTGGCACCGCCGCCTAATTCAAGCGATAACCGCTTCCATTGCCACGGGTTCCTCGACTTCATCCGTTTCGTCTTCTTGGGCAAGGCACATCTCGTCGTACTCCCGCATTCTTGCCTGTGAAATCGCGCCGATTTCAAAATTGGCGATCGC
>Ga0209755_10003214_pt1 | contig 20777 bp, 18 predicted proteins | sample TergutCo191P1_FD_187301 | JGI IMG/M metagenome (GOLD analysis project Ga0209755, IMG submission 187301) | Cornitermes sp. P1 segment gut microbial communities from Petit-Saut dam, French Guiana - Co191P1 (SPAdes) (version 2) | ecosystem: Host-associated > Arthropoda: Insects > Digestive system...
AAATGTTCATGGGCCCTCTGGAAGTGAGCAAGCCCTGGATCACAGCAGGCCTTGTAGGCGTGACCCGTTTCTTGGAACGCTTATGGGCGATAGGGATGAAAGCCGAAGGGGAAATTGCAAGCGAAGAAAAAGAAAAGCTTACAAAGCTTATGCACCGAACTATTAAAAAAGTAAGCGACGATACGGCAAGCCTCAACTTTAATACGGCAATAAGCGCCATGATGGTGTATTCTAATGAACTCGCTAAATTAGAGCTTATCCCACGCGATTTATGGCAGCCGCTGGTTATTATGGCAGGAGCTTACGCGCCTCATCTGGGCGAAGAACTCTGGGAAAAAACTGGTAATAAAAATTCTGTATCAACCGCTTCATGGCCTTTTTATAAAGAAGAGCTTACACTTTTTGACGAGGTTACTGTTGTTGTTCAGGTAAACGGAAAAATCAGAGAAAAATTCTCCATTGCGGCAGGGGCAAGCAATGAAGAACTTGAAAAAAACGCTTTCACCATGCCGGGAGTGCAGAAATGGCTGGAAGGGCAGACGATAAAGAAAATAATTATTGTGCCTGACAAACTCGTCAATATAGTTGTATAATTATCTGCAGTAGATGGTATTTAAAAGTATTGATAAGTCAGAAATGGCGGACGATCCGTATTTTCGTGATGATCCCGGTGAGGGTTTCCAGCGGAAAGAGATTTATAGATTTGATTTAGAAAAAAAATTTTCTATTTGGAAATCATGGCGCACTAACGACGGCCGTGTTCTTCCCAATCCTGCAAGCAGTTTTCAATTAATAGAGAACCCTTTTGAATCCGGCAGCCTTATCTTACTTACCACTTGTTTCGATCCCGCTGTTGCGGGAAAATCCTTCGGCGGTTTTGGGATAAGGTCTCCTATCAATCCTGCTTTGTCTTTGAATAATCAAACCTATGTTGAGTTTGATTTATTCTATCCTTTGAACGCTGTTAATAAATACATGAGATTTGAAATCTGGTCCACTTCTTCAGGCGGCGAAGGCAATCAAAGTTTTGCAGGTTATCCGGGGACTAACAAGACTCAAGTTTATATAAGGGCTTCAGATATGGACAGGATTGTTGGCGGCGATCCTGACTGGATCGGTTTTTACAACGGCGACACCTGGTATAAAAAAATTATTTGCTGTGTGACCCCGGTATCAACCGGTACTTGGGAATACCTCAATATTGATTTACATACAGAAACAGGTTCGAAAGTAAATAACGAGCTTCTTATGATCGGAAATATCAGGGTTATGCAAACCGTAGATAACGGCGCGCCGATCCCGGAAATTGTAAACGAAAAATGTTTTTCTCAAGTGCCTCCCATACGAAGTAAATACAATAAAGAAGCTGGAAATTTTTTGGTTGGCGTTTCCGGTTCGGGGCAGGTTTTGCCTGATACGATAAAAGGTCATCATTATGAAATTTTTACAAGCGAAAACAACCTTAAGCCGGAGATTCATCAGCGTGCCCCACAATGGCTTAAAGATGAATATCCCAGTTTTGTTTTTAAACCTTTAGAAGAAGTTGATGAGTGGCTGCTGCCGACCGATGATTATTTAAAGTTAAGAGATTCGGGCAAACCCGGTGAATATAAAATACACGGTCATTGCCTTGCATGGGTTAATCAATCCCCCGTATGGATGAGGCAGATCATCCCTGAAAATATTTCTTCCATGCAGTGGAATGCAAACGGCCGTTTTTACATCGGCGGCAATAACGCTACAGGCCCTTATAAAAAGGTTGATAAAATGACAACGCGCCGGATTTATTTTGATCATATCATGTTTATTATGCGGCATTTTATGTCTGTCGATGCAAGATACAAATCAAGCGCGGAGCGGGGGCTTATCCCTTTCCATTCCTTTGACGTTCTTAATGTTGAAATCCATGAAAGCCGTCACAGTATTACAATTCAAGATAACCCAAGCGGATGGGATACAGCGTTAAGGCATGTTTCCTGGCTTATGGCTATGACAGATGATGATTTAGACGATATAAGGCAGCACTATGTTTACCTTCTTTTTAAATATGCCCACATTGCAGTGCCTAACGCGCAAATGGCGGCAAAGTATAAGGCAGGTTACAACGATCCTGATATAGTTCCTGCATATATGAAAACGGACAATCATGATAAAGACAGCAGTATCGATTCGTATATAATGGATAAACCTCCCATATTGGTTTTTAACGATTATGGAATTACCGTATCGAGTAAAGCGAAGGTCGCTTATAATATGATTAAAGAACTAAACACTGCATGGAGGACAGACCCCCTCTATGACGGCAGGAATTTAATTGAATGTTTAGGCTTGCAAGGGCATGATTTAATCAGCCAAACTGCGGCAAGCCAGCATCAACGCTCAATCTCTCTTTTTACCGCTTTGATTGACGAAGGCTTGTTGGACAGTATATGTATATCAGAACTTGATTTACGGCTGCCCGATGACGCTCCGGGCGGGGAGGCTTTAGCCCCTGCCGTTTTAAATCAAAAACAAGCCGATTGCGTCGGCTATCAATATGCCCTTCTTTTTAAAATGTATTATAAATACAGGAAATATATCGATCATGTGATTATCTGGGGTCAATACGGTGAAGGCTGGATGAACAGTTATCTGCCCTTTGATCATGAACAAAAAGCGGGCCAGGCATACTACGGTATAATGGACCCCGACAGGTTTATTAAGGGTCATTCTTATATGGACGGCTTTTTTGCCGGTGAAAAAGAAAAATTAAAAGACGACTATAAACCCGAAATAATTTAAATATCTTTCGTAAGTTGAATAGGCAGTTAAAAATACTTAAATTTTTAAGATAAAACAGCAATTTTTCGTAAAATACATTAAAACAATCTTAACTAAACAAAAAATCTTTCTTGCGTATTGGACAAAACAGGTGTAAAATTTCATAAATGGCTCGTTGAGCCATAATGATAAAAATCCATAGAGGCTTTTTATCTAGGGTGGCTGTAAAATATATCATATTTTAAGGTCATAAAAACCACACAATTTTAAGAGGTAGAGTTATGTTAAAAGAAGGAATAGGAATTTTCTTATGGAAACTTGCAGTAGCAATTTATTTAGTTGCAAACGGTGTTTTGGGATTAATTAAACATTCAAACGCTGATTTTATTACTATTTTTAACTCAATGTTCGGTCGAGGCGGTCTTGCATCAACATTGGCGTTAATTGTATCTGTATTGGCATTTGTAGGAGGTATATTGGTTTTAATTGAGATGTTCACCAGCATTTCAAGCCGTGCTTTGGATTATATCGCATTGGTTCTTGCTATTATCTGGGCAATTTATATCATCATCGGTATTGTTTCATGGCTTACGAATATGAAAAGCTCTACAATTTGGGAAATGCTTCAGAGACTTGGCGTTCATACCATGGTTCTCGGTTCTCTTCTTATTATTGCAAAAAAAGGCAAATAACAGCAAATTCTTTACTTTTTACTGTTCATAAAAAACCGCGTAAGCTTTAGGTTTACGCGTTTTTTTTTTATTTTTTCCAGACAGTAATAAATGATTAAAAATTACTTGCTTTATATATCATAACTTTTCTTTTTTATTATTACATGACAAATTATTTGTGATGTTTCATGAAAATATTAATTATAAGACATGCCTTTTTACACATTTAAGTATCTTTTTCCCCTTCCCCTTTTCATGCTAAACTTTCTTTATGAGTAAAGAATTATCCGCAGTTAAACTCGATGAGTTTTTTAAAAGTTTTCTTGAAATAGACAGCTTCGCTTCAAACGATGCCGCCCTCAACGGAATCCAGATTGATAATGACGGATCACCTGTTAAAAAAATTGTCTTTGGCGTGGATGCCGCGATGGAAACTTTTGAACATGCCGTAGCTATTAGCGCCGGTATGATCTTTGTTCACCACGGGTTATTCTGGGGAAAACCTGTAAGGGTGGCGGGGAATCTGCGACAGAGGATAAAGTTTCTTTTGGATCATAATATCTGTTTGTATGCGGTGCATCTTCCTCTGGATCAACATCCTCTGTTCGGAAACAACGCTGTTATGGCGCAGCTTTTGGGATTGGAAAATATCGAACCTTTCGGTGTATATGCAGGGCGGAAAATCGGATACAAAGGAATTTTTCCCAAACCTGTTTCTATAGATGAAGCTGTAAAAAAAATCAGTTTTATGGGCAGGCCTCCTGCAGGAATTTTTCCTTTTGGAAAAAAAGAATGTAAAAGCGCCGGAATTGTATCGGGCGGTGCGTCGTCAAATGTGCGGGATGCAATTGATGAGGGTATAGATTTATTTATTACAGGCGAAAGTTTTCACGGCGTTTATCATGATTGCCTTGAATCCAAAATTAACATGATTGCAGGCGGTCATTACAGTACGGAGGTTTGGGGAGTGCAAGCTGTTATGCGCCATTGTATTACAGAACTTGGTATTGAAGCGGAATTTGTCGATATACCTACAGGTTTGTAAGAAACTTATAAATTTTTAATCTTGTTTAGAAGCCGTTTTTTTCAAATTCTTTCTGACAAAAATCGGGTCGAAATATTTTTCTACTTCTACTTTTGATATTAATAATTTTAACACCAGTCGGTATACAAAAAACGATACTGCAAGAGATGCCAGTAAAATTAAATTAAATCCCCATGCGCGCCCGTTTTCAGGTATCCGCATCATTATAAAATTGCTGTAAAAAATCGTAAATATGAAAAAACTTACTACTGCGACTATGACATTAAAAAGCGTCGCTGTGATAACAAAAAGAAGCGTATTAACTTTTTTATTCATTCTGTATTTCCTCTACAGGTTTTCCTTCTTGTAATTTCTCTTTCGATTTTTTTGTTACTATAAAAAGAGTAAATAATAAAATTATACAGCACACAACAACAGAAGCATCCGCTAAATTAAAAGTGGGCCATCTCTGCATTCCGAAAAGGCCGTATATTTTTATACTGATAAAATCTACAACTCCGTCCGTGCGGAAAATCCTGTCTAAAAGATTTCCGATGCCGCCGCCGATGATGCCTGCCGCCGCCCATCTTTGAAGGGTGGTAAAATCATTTGATTTAAAAAAATACCACATAAGAAAACCTAAAACTAAAAGAGGGACAATGATAAAAACTACCGGTTTAATAAATTCCGGGAGGTTTTCACCCATGCTGAAAGCTATCGCTTTATTTCTTACGTGAAAAATCCAAATAAATTCATTGTTAAAAATATCTTTTATAAGCCCCGGATGAATGGGCTGTAATTTTACAATAATCGCTTTAACGATTTGATCCGCTAAAATAATAAATGCCGTTAACGACATTGGAAGCAATCTTTCTTTTAAAACTTGTTTCATTTATAAACTCCGTTTTTATAGTTTATGGATTTAATTGAATTTGGTCAAGAACAAAAGCTTAGCGATCTGCAGATACTAATAATACCATGATAAACAATGTTACCAGATCGATTTTCCCGCCGATATAATATTTATGTATTCCGTTTATGTTACGGTATCCGGCTTCACCGGACAAAATATTATAATTTATTTTCCCGATATTTAATCTGAAACCTATATGCACTCCTGCCGTGAAAATATATCTATCCCAGTTAAAATTTTCATCTACAAATATATAATTGATTGATGCAAAGGGGCCTATGTAAAAATTACTTCCGCCGTTAAAATAATGGTTTAGTATATTCCAATATACTTTTAAATTAAAAATACTTGAATCGGTAATATTAAACATGGATTCGCCGCCTTGAGCTTCATTGCCCGACCATCCAAATGAATGAAAAGGGCTGAATTCCGCACCAAGATTTGTTACAGTATTATCTATTCCGACACTTATAATTGACAGAAAAAATTCTTCGTTGTAATTATCCCGATACGGCAAATTAGCTCCAAAACCGAAATTCCCCAAATTAAAATTAAAAACATTATCCTCTGTTTGCGCGAAAACGGGAATTGTAATAATGAGCAGGATAATCAACAGGGTATACTTCATATTATAAATATACATGAAAACACTGTTAAAAACAATTTTTTATGCTTTAAAAAAGTTAAAATGAAATAAAAAACCTTGTAAAGATGTCTTTTAAAAAAATAATAAAAACGTTAAATTATATTCGGTATGGATTTAAAATACACTGAATCAGGTTATCTTTATATTTCCCCTGAAGACAATTGTAAAAAAATAGTCGATGCAATGCTTGCGACAAATTATAACGAAGAATTTTGCCTTGCTGATGTTTTTGATTCGGAATTTATCGCAAGACTAATGGAAGCGGGTTTCTTGGTAATGTCTGCATCTGTAAAAAATGAAAACGGCGAATCGTTTTATTTGCTGCTGCCAAAATTACATCTTGTGCGTTCAGCTTTATTTTTTGACAGCCTTCATGTTAAAAAATCCATCCGCAAATTTTTAGACCGTTACGAGTTACGCGCAGATGCGGACTTTGAATATATCCTTGACCGCTGTGTTGAAAAACACGGTAACGGCTGGCTTACGCCTCCTTTGGTGGAAAGTATAAAAAAGATTCGCAGGTCTTTCCATAAAAATGATGATGCAAATTCTTCGTCTGAAAAATTGCTGCCGGTATCTTCTGAACGCTGCATCAACTGCGCTTACCCCGCCTCTTTCGCTCTTTACCGTGACGGCAATTTTGCCGCGGGGGAATTCGGAGTTGTTTGCGGCGATGTCTACACAAGTTATTCCGGCTTTTTCGATGAAGAAAATGCAGGGACAGTACAGCTCATTCTTACAACACGTTATCTGGAAAAACACGGGTTTTCATTTTTCGATTTAGGTATGCCGATGAATTATAAGAACGATCTGGGAGCTGTGGATATAAGCCCTGAAAGATTTGTACATTTGTTTAGAAGAGGTAATATTATAAAAAAGGCAGATAAGTTTAAATAAAACTGTCTTGAAAATGAAAAAAAATTATGTTAATTTCAAATATGATTATAAAAAAATATACTGACGCTTTTTCGCTTCCTATACTTTTTATTTTTTTATTTATTTTTACTTTCTCTGTTTATGCAGAAGATCAATATGAAAATATAGATTTAGCAAAAGCGCAAGGATTCGCTTTGGATAACAGCCGGTACTATACATTTATTGTTCCTAAAATTCTAGAGGATGGATTACAGAACGATTTTTCTTTCGGTCTGTTTTATACAGATGAATTTAGAATGTACGGTGCAATTAGGCTGCGTACTGTTAAAGAAGCGCAAAACGATAAAATATGGGATATCGGCGATTCCCTTCTGAGCCGTGAAAGACAGGTGAATGAAGTTTTTTTCTTGCCGATTAATTATCTCTTTATTAAAACTTCTAATTTTTCTTTGCAGGCGGGCGCGGGATTGTATTATGAGTTTAATAAACTTCATGAGAACGGTTATTTTAATGACGCTGATTTATATCTTCCGCCCGGGGAGGATCGTTATAACTCTTTTACAAATGATTATCTGGGTCATTCCTTAGGCCCTCTTTTGGATATAAGCGTAACTTATAAAAATTCAATTTTCCGGGGCGCTTTTTCTTTCGGCATAGTTCCGGTTTTTTATTTTAACCGGAATCAAACATGGAAATTATATCCTTATATGAATCCTTTTCCGGCTTATTCAGTTGCAAGCGAAAATGTTTGCGGCCCTTATTTTTTTATGAATCTTGATCTTGCTCTTAATTTAAAATATTTTACAATATTGCTTTCTTTGCTCAATGAAAACAGTTTTTTAAAATATACGGCTGCAGGATTTACCCCTTCGCTCGAATGGGCGGATGTTTCCGAAGAAATTAAATATATAAAATTTGCTTTAGAAATTTCTATTCTTATTAAAATGGGAAATAGCGGTATATATCCGCAGATAGGATACGGCAGGATATTTGATGAAGTGACAGGCGGTGAAAATTATTTATTGTTAGGTGTAAAAAAAGAATGGTATTAAAAGCGGGGAAATAAAATGAAAAAATTATTTTTAATTTGCTGCGCGGCAGTTTTATTAATTTTAAGCGGATGTGAATTTAATGTAAATTTTCCTGAAATACCGCCTGAAGAAGAGCCGGGGTACGGGAAAATAAAATATGCGGCAGAATTCCGCGGTGAATGGATTTGCATGAAAAACGGCGACCGTTGGTATATAAACGGAAATTCGATAAGGGTGAACGGTTCTGTTTTAAACCTTGATGTAACTCTTGTAAAAACTTCTGAGAATGTCGCTAAAGCGACAGATGCAAAAAATGAAATTTATTACTTGTTCGCGGCGCGTTTAGCTAATTCAAGCTTTAAAGCGCAGGTTGTGCTGCTTGATGAGCAAACAGAATTTGTAAATGCAAGAAGCAGTCAGGGCACAACAGGGCAGAAGCCGCCTGTAAAAATAATAAATCCTTCACAGCCGGATCAGGAGATAACAGTAAAGCCCGATCCTGATACAGGGGAAATAAATGTAACCGGAATGATACCGGGAGACGAAGTTGAAATAATCCCGGTTGATTCAGAATGGGATGATATAACAGTAGGGCTTACCCCCGGCTACGGTAAAAATCAAAACTTGGGGGTTATACCGCTTACTCAAGGAGATAACATAAAAGTTTCTATCAGGATGCAGGATGAGTCAGAAGATATTACCGAACAATACGCCGATATGGTTTCACGTAACTATATAGTTGAATTTGAAAATATCGGAAAAACAAACTGCGGAGACATAGGCTGGGAATTGTCATGGGATGAAGATGATTTTGAAAATCTTTCAGGTCCAAAAAAAGATAATTTTGCCAACATTCCTCCCGGCGGAAAAAAACAGTTTTTCTTGCCTCTTGCTTCAAGGCAAATTAATACTGATGTAAAAAACAGGGAAATTAAAATAGCTTTATGGAATCTTGATTCTCTTTCGAAACAAACCAGAAAATGGGAAGATACGGTATCAATTAATTATTATAGCATGCGGGTGCCTTTCAGCTTTAAATCGGAAAAACAGATTCAAGGTATTATTAAAGCAAAGAACGGTAAGAGCTATTATTTTAAAACAACCAGAGAAGGATCGGCAGGCGATTATACCGCGACAATTGATGTCCCCTGGTTTGAAGATGAATATACAATCGCGTTTCTAGGCCCGACTATAGAAAACGAAGACGCAACCAAATATTCATTTGCGATAAACGGCGAGCCGCCTTCAGATTGGGAATCTATAGATCCTTTAGCTTTTTTTGAAGAAAATAAACCTGCTAATGAAAATGAAAGTACAGCTAAGAAAATTAAACTTAAAGAAGGCGTTAGCTCATTTATGGGTTATCTTGGCGGTGACTGTGTAGATTATTATAAAATAGAAATCGGCGCTTTATCTGAAATGCGGCAACGTACAATTACATTTAGCATTAATGGAGCTGTCGGAGGAATTCCAGAATCAATTACTCAGGAATACGGCGGTTATATTACACTTCCGGCTCAGGATAATTTTGAAAGAAGCGGATATATTTTTAAAGGTTGGAATACAAATGCTAACGGTACAGGAGAATTTTTTAACCCAAATGATTCATACAGGACCGAATATAATTTAACCTTGTATGCCGTATGGATACCCGTTTACATGGTTGCTTACGATGCAAACGGCGGCAAAGGTGTTATGCAAAACTCCGATTTTATTTACGGGGAATGGGGAAATCTAAGTCATAATGAATTTACTCATCCTGATGATATTAAATTTATCGGTTGGGCTAAAACCCCTGACGGTTTAGCGGATTATACAGGCGGTGAAAGTGTAAAAGATTTAACAGATATAGCCGGAAAAACAATTACCCTTTATGCGGTATGGAGTTATTTAGTTACTCTTTCAAACGGAAATCTTGAATCAAAATTAAATGATATTCAATCCGATAACCGCAGTAATATCACCTATACAGTTGAAGTATACGAAAACGAAAATATTAATCCTTTCAATTTATTTTATAACTCAAGAATTAATATAATTATTACCCTTATAGGTAAAGACGCGGTACGTACAATTAATCTTTCAGATAACGGAACGATGTTTACAATCGGCGACGGGGTTACTCTAATCCTCGATGAAAATATTATTTTGCAAGGCAGAAATGAAAATAACGCTTCGTTGCTTAAAATAAATTCCGGCGGAACTTTAATAATGAAAAAAGGATCAAAGATAACAGGTAATACTTTTGCCCTTTCCTCCTTTGATACAAATGTAAACGGCGGCGGTGTATATGTTGATGGAATTTTTATCATGAATGACGGGGAAATTTTTGATAATACAGCTTCTGCTGTCGGAGAAATTAATTTATCAGGTTCTTTGCTTTATACTTCCTATGCCTTCACAAGAGGCGGCGGTGTATATGTAAGCGTTAAAGGAAATTTTACAATGAATGACGGAAGAATCTACGGCAATACCGCCAAGTCCTTAACCTTCGCGCCCGGCGGCAGTTCTGCCTGCGGCGGCGGTGTTTATTCCGAAGGAGTCTTCACCATGAACGGCGGTACTATCTCCGGTAATAATAGTTCTTCTTTCTCCGATCTCACTTACAGCGATTCGCAGGACATTTCCGGTAAGGGCGGCGGCGTTTATTCTGCAGGAACTTTCTGGATTCTCGGAGGGACAATCTACGGTTCCAACGATTCCGCATTCAGCAACACCGCAACAAACGAAGGAGCGTCATTTTATAAACTAAACGGCAGCACAGCCCAATACGGCAAATTTACCGGCATTGTTTGGAACGGTATTAATCTGAATACAACTGATAATAAAATTAATGTGGTTGATGGGGTGTTGAATTAAGCCACTTGTACATTTTTCCCCGATACTATACACTTATATTCAAATTAGTGTCTGTCTATGAATTATAGACAGACTGCTTTAAAAAATTAAGTCTTTAAGACCTTTTAAATAGGAGAAGATATAATGAAACGTACTTATCAACCCAGTAAGGTAAAAAGGAACCGTAAATTCGGGTTCCGCGCTCGTATGAAGACCAGGGGCGGGCGGCTTGTTTTGAAACGCCGCAGGGCGAAGGGAAGGATAAAACTTTCGGTTTCTAACGAGAAAAAGCCGTATTAAAATTAAAGATACCTCTGAGAAAAAGCCCGTAGGTTTTTCTCATGAAATTGGGAGAAAGAGTTTTAAACGCAGGGAACATTTAAAGAGAAGGAAAGAGATTCGGGAGGTTTTCGGCAAGGGGAAAAGGTTTGGCTGCCAAGGCGCGAAGCTTTTTGTTTTAAAAAACGATTTGCCTTATAACCGTATTTGTTTTACATTTTCCCGGGGTTTTGGGAATGCGGTTTCCAGGAACCGTGCAAAACGGCTCGGAAGGGAAGCGTTTAGATTGATGAAAGACCGTCTTTGCGGCGGGCATGATTTAATTTTGCAGGTTTTTCCTGAAACTGATAAAACTTCTCTTTCCGACAGAACGCTCCAGCTTGAAGCTCTTTTTACAAAAGCCGGTTTATTGAAATGAAAAATATAGCGCTTGTTTTAATTAAGTTTTATCAAAATGCAATCTCGCCGCATTTTCCGCCTTGCTGCAGGTTTTATCCGAGCTGCTCGGCTTATACTTATGAAGCTGTCAATAAATACGGTTTTTTACGCGGATGTTTTCTGGGTATAAAAAGGCTTTTGCGCTGTCATCCGTTTCATGCAGGAGGTTATGATCCTGTCCCTGAATATTCTTGCAAGAATTGTTCAGGCGTAATTTATCAAGAAAATAAAAAGGATATATAATGGATAAAAAAACAATCTTGGCTATCGTGCTCTCCAGTATTGTATTGATCGTTTCCTTTGTGATTCAAGGGATATTTTTTACTCCTCCCCAGGGGCAGGTTGAAACACAGGGGCAGCAAACTTCTGTTACAGCTATTGAAACTTCAGAAGAGACTCAAACAGCTCCAGTAATAAGCGAACCTTCGCAGCCCGCTCAGCAAACGGTTTCTTCTTCTGTGAGCGTAGAGCAAGAAGCGCTGATCCCGAGGCAAATGGTGACAATCAACACGGAATTATTTACAGTAATCTTAACTAACGAAGGCGGCGATATGGTCGCTTTTAAATGGAAGGATCCGAGGAAACATCCAAGTGAAAGCGATGCTTTTGTTGATCTAATTCTTTCTAATTATAATAATGCCGCGCAAGCGACACGGGCTTTTTCCGTCGCCTTCGGTGATTATGAAGCGGTGCCGGTTTCATCAAATTTTAACGTGAACCGGCTTTCAAATTATGCCGTTGAATTTTACCGCGATTTTATTATTGCGCAAACAGGTAATGAAAGCTCTTCTTATAAATTCCGTTTAAGCAAGCGTTATGAATTTAAACCTAACGATTATATGTTTGATTTAAAAATCACACTGGACAGCAGTTCAATGTCCGGTTTTAATTTTAACGGGAATGCTTACACTTTATCTTTCGGTCCGCAAATCGGCCCGAAATTTCAAAAGCTTGATAACTTATACGATTACCGTCATTTAAATATTTATACTAACGGTAAACGCAGAGATGCAAAGTTTAATGAATCTATCGACCGTCCTACCTGGGCTGCGGTTTCCGGCAAGTATTTTGCTTTTATTGCATATCCGTATCTTCAGCAATACACTCTTAGATTTTCAAACAAAGATGAGCCGGGTCTTTCTGCAACAGCAAGGCTTAGTATAATAAGGCCTTCTGTTAATTTATCAAAGATAGAAGATGTTTATCGTTTTTATCTTGGACCTAAAACCCATGATATACTATCAACCTATAACACAGGTAAAAACGAATTTAATATAAGGGATGCTCATTTTGCAGAGATTGCAAGTTCGCGCGGGATTTGGGGGATTTTAGCGCCGCTTGAACGTGTTTTAAAATGGCTTTTACTTTTATTTTATGAAGGTGTAAAAAATTACGGTGTCGCGATCATCCTGCTTACTCTTCTAATTAAAATTCTTTTCTTCCCTTTAACAAAAAAAGGATCGGAAGCCACTCAAAGAATGCAAGCGCTTGCGCCTAAGATTAAAGAGTTGCAGGAAAAATATAAAAATAATCAGCAAAAGTTGCAAGCCGAGATGGCGAATTTTTATAAGCAGGAAGGATACAACCCTCTTTCCGGTTGTCTGCCGATGTTACTCCAATTGCCGATCTTCATCGCTATGTATAATCTTTTTAACAATCATTTTGACTTGCGCGGCGCAGGGTTTATTCCGGGATGGATCCCCGATCTTTCACTGCCTGAAGCGATCTGGAATTTCCCTGACGGTGCAAGGCTTCCGATTTTAGGCTGGACGGCTCTTCGCGCATTGCCGTTTATTTATGTCGCTTCACAATTATTGTACAGTAAGGTTACGCAGATGCCGGGTCAGCAGTCAAACGCGCAAATGAAGATAATGTTATACGCCATGCCGATTATGTTTTTCTTCATACTTTACAATGTACCGTCCGGATTGTTGATCTACTGGATTTTCTCTAACCTTCTTACACTTGTCCAGCAATTGATCATCAACAGATTTATTATTCAAAAACGCGCTGCACAAGCGCCGCCTCCTCCGCCTCCTATTGCGATAACACCACCCGGCGGCGGTAAAAAGAAAAAATCTAAAAGATAAGGAGATATTTATGGAATTCGAATTTGAAGGCCGCACAGAAAAAGAAGCTATTGATAAAGCTGCGGCAGAGCTAGGTCTTGAAAAAGACGATTTTGATGTTGAGATTCTTGAAACTCAAAAAACAGGTTTGTTTAAGAAAGGTTATGTTAGGATTAGGGTTCATACCGGCAATACAACTTTTAGACAGAATGATGCGCAGTCAAAGAAACAGTTTGATAACAACCAAAGCGCCGCTCCAAAAAGAGAAGCTGTTTTCGGCGAACCTGTTCCGCAAAATGAATTTGAACAGAAGATGTCAGATTTTATTTCCGGTTTAATTGAAAAGATGGGTTATCCCGGCAAGGTGACTATTTTATTCCGTGAAAATAATAAACTCGGTATTAAAATAGATTCAAGTTATTCGTCTATACTAATCGGGAAAAAAGGCAAGAACCTTGACGCGCTTCAATTGCTTTTAAATATTTATGCGGGCAGATTGGGCAGGGAAGATGTAAGGGTTATTTTAGATACGGAAAATTACCGCATCCGCCGCGAAGAATCCCTTGTGCGCCTTGCCTATAATGTTGCGGAAAAAGTACGTGAAAGCCGCGGCTCGATTTTACTTGAACCGATGAACCCTTTTGACAGATGGCTGATTCACACCACATTAAATGATATCAACGATGTTGAAACCAAAAGCGAAGGAGATGGTTTATATAAACAGGTGCGGGTTTATTACCGCGGGTTTAAATAGTGAATCAAAGTATCGGTATTGTTAAAAGAAAAATCCATAGGGTTTTTCTAAAGACAGTTGCAATAAGCTCTTTTTTCTTTGCGCAAATAAGCTTTGCCGCTTTACAGGTTTATTCAGTCCCGCTTGAAAATTTAATTTCCCCTTCAAATGTTCAGCGTTTAGTTTCAAGCGGAGAAATGATAATAGAGACGCAAATGAGAAATAATCCCGTGCCTGTGCTGTTACCTGACAATAACGGATTGCGTCAGATTGTTGCAAAGGAAAGAGCTTCTTTTAATCCGAATATATTAGTTGAATCTCTTTACTTATATAAAAAAGCGGTCAGATTTCACACATCTGTTGATGTATGGAATGAACCGCAAAGAACCGGAGTTTTTAATCAAACGCTTGCGCTTAGCACATTAACAGGCGTTCAATATTTTTCTTCAAGCCGCAGCGAACTGCGCACTTTTTATGAATACTCCTCTGTTATAGACGGGCCGCAAACTAAAAAACCGGTTCCAGACCCTGTTTATTTATACCCGCCTTCAGCATTGACCTTATACGCAAGGCAAAAAGACCTTACTTTCGGTGATAATATTTACCGTTACGATTATGCGGCAGAAAGAGACGCTGTTTTTTTTACTCAGGAAAATATTACATCATTAAATATTGGGATTATCCCTGTAATAGGCAGGGGGAATCTTAAATCTGTAATGGCGGTAATAGACTGCGGCGATTCTATTTTAATTTACGCCGTTTCAATGGTAAACGCTTTTTCGCTTCCCGGTTTACGTGACCGTATCAGTAACTCTTTCAGCAGCAGGGCGGAAGCTGTTTTAAAATGGTTTACATCCAGAATCGATAACCAGTTATTCAATCAATAATTTTAGTAATAATAATTATTGTTTGATTTGCTCGATTACTTCATTGATTATTTTTTCCGCATCATCGTAATCTACCTGGCAGGTGCCGACCTGTTTATGCCCGCCGCCGCCGTGAGATAACATAATCGAGCCGACATCGGCATTGCTTGTGCGGTTTAGGATGCTATGCCCTACGGTAATTGCGACATTTGATTTATTGCGCCCGTCTACAACCCAAATTGAAATATTTTGCTGCGGGTAGAGTGTGTAAATTATAAATCTGTTTCCTGCATGAATTGTTTCTACATTTCTGAGATCGGCATAAATTACATTATCAATAATTTTTGTATGTTTAATTACCATTTGTTTGTAAAGCTCGCTCTGCTGGAAGTATAAATCAAGTCGTTCTTTTACATCAGGCATTTCTAAAATTTCATAGATTGTTTTTTCCGCGCACGCCATAGCGAGGCTTGTCATTAAATCATAATTACTGATGGTAAAATTTCTGAAACGTCCAAGCCCTGTGCGGGGATCCATAATGAAACCTAAAAGCACCCAGCCTTTAGGATCTAAAATTTCATCCGCTGTAAGGTTGCCGGAATCTACTTTATCGACAAAATGTATCATCTCTGCAAATTTGTGTAATTTTGAATCCCCTCCGTAATAGTCGTAAATAATACGCGCACAGCTTGGGGCGGGTTTTGATACACCCTCAAAATAAGCGTTAGTTCCCATGCGCTCGGATTCGCTGGAATGATGATCAAACCAGAGTTTACAACCCTTTATATATGGAATATTTGCGAGTATATCGTTATCTGTCGCTTCTACCTTTCCGTCCTGTATATCTTTTGGATGAACGAATTTCCATTCATCAATTAAGCCCAGATATTGCAGAAGCGCTCCGCAAGCCAAGCCGTCAAAGTCTGATCTGGTAAATAACCTCATTTTATACCACCCCTAAAGTAGATTATAGTTATATTATAATACAATATTTAATTTTATGCCATTATTTATACTTAAAATTTATTGCTTATTATTTGGGATACTTATATAATGTTAATGTATGTCGGGAAAAGAAACATTAACACCTATTTCCAGGGTGTTATCGCTTCCAAATGGCGGTGGTGTTAACAAAACTTATGTTGATATAATTATAAAAGAAGAAATACCTGTTTTATGTATTAATAAATCTGTTCAAAGAAAAAGATTAATGCCTTTTAAGGTTTTATATGACAATAAAGAAAATTTTTGGCTTTTCTCCGGTCCTTGGGAATATTATCTGACAGGCGAAAGTATCGATATTATTGATAAAAAATCTATTAAAAAAAACAACGAATGGGACAAAGAAAGGGTTAATAACCCTGATGATGAAGAACTTGAAGAGATGGAAGCCCATGAAGAAGATTCCGAAGATAATACAGAAGACGCAGACGGTTTCGGAAGCGATTATTTAGCTTTTACTAAAATGACAACCGAAGAAAGGGTTGAATGTCTTCACAGGGATAAGCAGCGTTTAAACGATCTTCTTTTAAAAAGGCCGAAAGACGGAAACGCGATAACGACAGCCCTTGTCGATACAACTAAAGACGCAGCTTTAATTAACCATGCAACAATAGAAGAGGCAATGCGTCTTGGAGATGATGAAGCGAAAAAACTTACTCAAGATTTGGTAGACAGCACTCACGAAATGGTTAAAAGTTCGGCGCATCTTATATCAGAAGATGTTTTTAATGATGAATTGATGAACACGCTGGTGGAAAAATCCAACGGCACTATAGTCCAGCACATGACGCGAGTTTATCTTAACGGGATTGCTTTTCTTACTTATTATAATTCTTTGGTGTCTACATCCAGCGCTATTCAAAAACTGCGTATCTCTTTTGTATCTAAGTACCGTAAATTTTATCATTCATTGCTTTCTCATTTAAGTATAGAAGATATTAATTTGGAGCGTGTTTTTTTAGGAGGTATGAGGGCTATCACTCCCGAATTATATTTAAAGTGGGCTGTCGGTTTTTTAATTCACGATGTAGGGAAAGCGTCCGCTGTTGAGTATCATGAAGGCGTTGGCTCTTATGACCGTCAGATAGTTATCGATCATGTAAAGCAAGGTTATAAATCTATCATGACTAAAACAAATTACCCCATGGAAGCGAGTCTTATAACAGGGTATCATCATGAATATTACGGAGACTCTGCAGGTTACGGTTATTTCCGCGCATATCTTCAGCAGTATAAAAAAGTAAATCCTTTTGCAAAACAAGATTATATTATAACTTACGATTTAGAACCTATTCTTGATTATCAAGCTCTTGCATATTTTCCTGCAAAAGTTTTAGAAATTATTGATGTATACGACAGCTTAACTGATCCTCATCGTATTTACCGTAAAACAATGTCCCCCGAAGAAGCTTTAAATATGATGAAAGCGGAATTTATTGACAGCCATTTAAAGATCGATCCTATTCTATTTGATATTTTTGCATTATTTATAAGAGAAAAAGAGAAAAATGTTAAAGTCGGATAAAATATCTTTTAACAAAAATATTTTTTAAGAAATTCCAAATCCAATTCAGGATAAACAGGATACTTCTCCATTAATTTTTTTACCCGTGCATGAACTTCGTTTTTAGCTGTTTCGTCTATAATATATTTTGCTTTGCTCTTTTTTGCTGCATCCTTTGTATCCTGCGCCTGAGATGTTCCTTTAATCACAGCCGCTAACAGCGAGCCTAACTCCTTCATTTCAGTTTCTCCCATACCTAAAGAAGTAACAGCCGCTGTTCCAACCCTAATCCCCGATGTATACCAGGGGCCGTTAGGGTCATCTGGCAGGCTGTTGCGGTTTAGCGTTATGTGACATTCGTGAAGGGCGCTTTCCGCCTGCCTGCCTGTAAGACCGTTCTTGTGAACATTGATAAGGAGCAGGTGGTTGTCAGTGCCGCCTGTCAGTACGTTAAGCCCGTTTTCCATGCAGGAAGAAGCGAGAATTTTGCAATTGTCAACGATACGCTGCGCATACTGTTTAAACTCAGGAGAAGAAGCTTCGCAGAAAGCGACAGCTTTTGCCGCGATCACATGAGGGAGAGGCCCGCCCATCGTAAGCGGGCAGCCTTTATCCAGCGCTTCTGCAAATTCATTTGTTGAAAGCACTAATCCCGCTCTTGGACCGCGCAGTGTTTTATGAGTTGTGCTTGTTACAATATGCGCCCAGGGGACAGGATCGTATTCGCCTGTAAAAACTTTTCCCGCTACAAGACCTGCAAAGTGCGCCATGTCCACCATAAAGACGCTGCCTGCCTTATCTGCAATTTCCCTCATACGTTTAAAATTAATTTTCCGCGGATACGCTGAATAACCAGTTAATAAAATTAAGGGGCGCACTTGCATCGCTTGTTTTTCGATCTCATCATAATCTAACATTCCGTTTTCTTTAGATACCGAATAACTGTAAACATCGAACATCCGCCCTGTAAGATTATTTCTGTAACCGTGAGTAAGATGCCCTCCCGAATAATAATCCAAGCCTAAAAGACGCTGGTTGCCAAGCTCCGCTCTAAGCTTATCCCAATCCGATTTTTCCAGTTTATAAAGATTTGTTGTGCCGAATTTTTCCAGCGCAGGATTTTCGATTCGCGTGGAAAGAATTGCCCAGTATGCAAGAAGATTTGCGTCCGCGCCGCAGTGCGCCTGCACATTTGCATACTGCGCTCCGAAAAGTTTGCACGCTTCCTGCGCCGCCATCGTTTCGATAGCGTCAACATTTTCATTGCCTGCATAAAAACGATGATTGGCGGTTCCTTCTGCATATTTATCTGTTAGCAAATTCCCCATTGCAAGCTGCACCGCCATTGAGCAGTAATTTTCGCTTGCGATAAGTTTTACCCGTTTCCTTTGGTTTTCGATCTCTTTTACGATAGAAGATGCGATTTGCGGAGCGGTTTTGGAAATCTCTGTCAAAGCGCAAAGATAAGCCAACAAGTTTGTGTTAATTTTTTCCGGCAGATTCTTCTCAAGATATGCCGCTACAGGGTTTGTGTTCATAAGCTAAGATAACATTTTTATGCTTTGGTCTCAAGGGTGGGGGAAGGGGTCAGTCCATCTGGGCTTGTAAACGGAAGAATTGGTGTTAAGTATCTTTTTCTATTTGATGTTCACGCCAAGCCGCTACACAGCCAATAATTAAAATAGGAAGTCCGACAATACACATTCCTAGAATTAAATACATACTATTTCTCCTGTTTTTCTTGAGGTTGATTTTCCTCATTATTTTTTTTCTTTGCTGCTAAAAAAAGACCTGTTATACAGAAAATTGCAGCTCCTGTAAATCCGACAATAATTAATAAATTTTGCGGTATTTCCCCTCGAATAACGCCTCCAAGAAACATACTGCCAAAAATTAATTTACCTATATCTTGTAATAATTTTCCAGTATCTTCTTTAATTGTTGTTTGTTTCTTTGGTTTTTTCATATTGTCTCCTGCTTCAATTATATCACTAATATTTATAGATTATCAATTAGGATATGTGTTTTGTTTGTTAAATTGACATTATAAAATCTAAATTTGAAAAAAAAGGTGTCAGTCACTCATTCCATATATAGCGTCAGATGTTGCATAACAACGCTATATACGGCAGCGGTGCCTGTCACCTTACTCCTGTATTTATCATACCATAAACATCCCCGGTGTTAATGCGAGTGAATTTTAAAATTGCATTGCGTTACATAGGTAACACATAGGTCTAATTTAAAAGGTTTATGTTAACAAGATCAAATTCCAAATCATCAGGATTCGATGTATCTATGATAAAAGGTTCATCATACATATCGTCTGTAACAGTTATCGTGTAACGTTTGCCTGCCTTTAAATAAAAATCCGGATCACCGTTCTGATCTATTATCGATATGTTGCCTATTAATGACTTAATATTTAAATCTCCGACTAACAATGAATCTGAAAAAGAGTTTTCTGTTATCGGCATATCAAATATAAATTCGCGGACTTCTCCGAAGTTAATAGTCTGTTTCCCGCTTGGAGTTTTCATTAATAAACCCTCTTTATAAAAATTAACACCTGTAGTTCCGTCATTTTTAATAACAACAGAAACAAATACCGGACTTTGCTGAGTCGCGGATAAAATCGCGTCTTGAAGGTTTAAAGTTAAAGTCTGTGGAAAGGAACCTGGAGCGAAATTAACCTCATATCTATAAGGATTGCCGCTGGAATATGTCAGAATAACAGTTTCTATAATATCTCTAATCGGGTTATAACGCTGAAATACCGGGTAAATTTTATATTCACCTTCACCGATATAAATGTTCCCTATCAATTTACCACCTTGGGGCACGTAAATCAAGGTATGACCCGCTATACCGCCTACGCGGAATTCAACATCATAGTTTAAGGAATTCATAATTTGCAAACTGTTATTTCCGCCCAATTTTTCACTGAGATTATATACCCTGGAATTATCACCGTCATTACCATTCCAATACACAACTATCTGCGTAAATATCATATTTTGTAAACCTGAAAGATTGCCGGCATTGGCTTCATATCGCTCTCTAGTAATAAAATAAACTATAATTTGAGCCGGGGTCGGCGGGAATAAATCTTTTTTAATTCCATGAT
>Ga0209755_10003215_pt1 | contig 20774 bp, 6 predicted proteins | sample TergutCo191P1_FD_187301 | JGI IMG/M metagenome (GOLD analysis project Ga0209755, IMG submission 187301) | Cornitermes sp. P1 segment gut microbial communities from Petit-Saut dam, French Guiana - Co191P1 (SPAdes) (version 2) | ecosystem: Host-associated > Arthropoda: Insects > Digestive system >...
GATTGGCTCCGGCATAACTGGAGTGCCAATTGCCGCTTCCTCCGTTGGGTCTGCTGTCTGCCGCCTTGATATTGTAATAAGCCGCGTATTTGCCAAGATTACCCGATCGCCATTCAGCGAGCGCGCTCTGGAACCATTTATGACCGGGGCCTGTATGATTTATAGCCAGGTCCAATATGATGTTTATTCCCCTGCTGTGACATTCTGCAACAAGAGCGTCGAAATCAGCCATTGTGCCTATTTCAGGTTCAATAGTCATATAATCCGTAGTATCGTATCTGTGATAACTCGGCGCCGGCATAATCGGAGTAAGCCATATGCCTCTGACGTGCATACTTTTATTGCAGTCTTCTCTTGCGTTAATCTTGGCAAGATGATCCGGGTCGTTGAGCTTACAGCCTAAATGATTAAGGTTCTTGGTAATGCCTTTAAGGTCGCCCATACCGTCTCTTGATCCGGTACCGTTCTTTCCTACTTCATCATAATAAGACCAGACAAAAATCTGATACCACGTCCCTTCGTTTCCCGTAATGGGACTGACTCCGTCATCCGAAGTTTCGCCGCTTCCGCTTCCGCCGCCGGTTTCTCCGGCCAGGATCGGAGGTTTCAGTTCTGTCTGCGGCGGTTTATCACTCAATTTCTGAGGTAAAAAATCATCACAGGAGATGAAGGTAAATATTACGGCGCACACCACCAGGCAAAGCGCCATTATAAGAATTCTGGATATATTCCGTTTCATCAGACCTCCTCAGTACGAATACATACTATTAATGATAGTATATATCCGTACTATTACAACAAAAATAACTACGTTTTTAATAACTATATGCGATCTTCGACTGCGTCCCCGTCGCGTAAGCATTGCCGCCTAAAACAAATCTTCCGCCGCCGTAAGAAAGAGCATAAATTCCTTCACCTTCACCAAATCTTGTTGTTCCTGCTCCGCCGCCGCTTCTTGGCACAGTAGTCCATGCCTCGCCGGTCGGAGAAGTGCCAATTCTGCCGTTATGCATTACCGCAAAGAACAAATCTGCGTCCTCGGCATAAACAATGCTGCATATGCCGACACGAGTAGTGTTAGTACTATTGACATTGAATTCACTGGAAAGGGTTGACCTAAGCCATCCGCTATGAGTAGTTAAGGTTGTGCTTCCGCGTGCAACATTTCCGCCGTCTCCAACTATTACAAATCTGCCATTGCCGAAAGCAACAGCATTTGCCGGAACATTACCGTTATTGGGAGTACCATCCGGATTATCATTGTTGTTATTTGTGTTTAGTATACTATTTGATACCCGACTCCATGTTGTATGAGCGTCATTTTCACCTGACATAGTTAATCTGCCTGAAGGACCGACAGCCACAAACCGGCCGTTTCCATAAGCAACGCTGCTTAGATCGAAATTTGTAGATCCGTTAGCAGTAACATTCCATGTAGTGCCATTTGTGGAATGGATAACTCTGTTTACACGATTAGAGCCTTCAACATCACGGCTATTTGTTCCTACCGCCATAAATCTTCCGCTGCTTCCGCCGCTGAATGCAACGCCGCGTAAATCAGGAGGATTTACATAGTTAGTAAATGTATTAGGCACATTTGTCCATGTTTCACCGGTTGTTGATCTCATTATTGTCCCGCGATTGCCTACTGCTATAAACATTCCGTTTCCGTAAGTTACAGCTCTCAAAGTTGCGGGCAGGTCATCTTCTCCGTCAGCTACCAATGTCCATGTAACGCCGTAATCCGTTGAGCGCATAATCTTGCGGTTGTTACCGACCGCGACAAAAAGACCGTTTCCGCCGTAAGCGATTGAATAGATTTGGCTTGAACCAAATACTCCGCCGCTCTCGCTGACATCCAGTATCAAATGGTACTTTTCATGTGGTGTGGCTGTGAATGAAGGAGAATCCAAAGCCAGTCCTGATCCTATTGATCTTAGACTGAAAGAATATGTGCCTGTTCCGCCGTAATCACGGTTCGCAAGATGCTCAGCGGCAGCAAACCTTGTACCTGTTACTCTTACAGGAGTTTCCCAGATAGGAGGCCATAAATCGTTGTTTTTCTTTGTTATCATGACTTCGTAAGCTACAGCACCCGTGACCGCGCTCCATGTTATATCAGTTCCACCCCATGTTCTGGTTGTTTGAGGAGGATCATGGGGAGGAGGATTACCCAAAACAGTATATGTTCTTGACGATGAGGCTTGCGACTCCTCTGAGTCTCCAAAAAGTTTTCCGTCGCCGATTGCAGCAACTGTTACGCGATATACATCGGCTCCGTTCTCCAGAATAACAGACCTGAAATTATAAGTATATTGGGTTGCATCATCTTCTTTGCGTATTTGAACAGGGTCTCCTACCCGGACAAGATCTGTACTTGAGCCTTTATACAAGCGCAGTATATATCCAACAGCTTTTTCAACATATGACCATGTAACTTCACCGTTAGTATCAAAGGTAGGCTGAGACGGCGCGTCTAACGGATACGGCTCAGCTCCCTCTTCAACACGCATTGTCATTGTTTCAGGGCATAAAGTGATAATGTATTGTCCGCCTTGGGTAATATTCCATAATTTATTGCCGGCATTTCCAAAAGCCTCTGCAATCGAATTCTCATCATCGTCAAAAGTAACTTCAGACGGGTTGCTTCCCGCAGGCACAAACCAGTATCCGGTTGAGTTCGGCGCAGTCGCGCTCGTATTGTTAAAGCTAAATGAGAATGCGGTATTATCGAGTATATTTAAATACCATGTAAACTTGCCGTCAAACGGTTCTGCCTGTCTTGCCGGTGCAATTTTCTGACCATAAATCCAAAGGCTTCTTAATACAGGTTTTTCCATTTTAGCTTTTGCAGGTATATTAGCGTCAAAGACAAGGTATCCGTCACCGGGCGCTTCTACAGTAAAGCTAAAGTAGCCGTTCTCGGTGATATCATTTTGAAGATTTACGGACAGCCCTGAATCAACTGTAATTCGCTTTTTCGCTGTTGTGTCGTTATCTTTATAAAGGTTCACAATAAAGTTATCTAATTCATAATGATCTTCCACAGTCCAGCTTGCGGTATAACCATCCCATTGCAAATTTTCCGCCTGCCTTCTCTGCCTTACAGTACGCGTTTCAGACTCGAAAGACGCGTCCGAGTCAAAAAAGTTAATTCCGTCGGCAATTGCTGTTACAGTAACGGTATATAAACCCCATGAACCCGATCTCATCGCGCTAAGCAAGTTAACAGAGGAGACGTCTTTATTCTCCCTTACCGGAGCGCTAAAAGTCATATCGTTCTTATGCAGTTGTATTGAAAAACCCGTAAGACTTGGATGATCAGGATATGACCATCCCGCGACACCCTGTTCGTTTAAGGTAGGTCTTGACGGAGGATCGAGTTTCCTCGGCATAGCGACAGTAACCATCGTTGACCCGCTCTTTGAAGTATCTGACGTTGAAACCGCTGTTATTGTCAGTATCGCTCCGGCAGTTTGTCCCGACGTGACAGTCAATTCGCCAATGTTATCATTTCCCTTATCAATTTTGGTACCGCCGCTGCCTCCCGTTACGCTCCATGTTACATCCTCGTTTGCGGAGCCTGAGTAGCTTACCTGAGCCCTGAACGTATAGGTTTGTCCTCTAAGAACGGTATCGTTCTCTATTGACGGATAGGCTATTACTTCAACATTATGCACAACCGGAGCTCCTGTCGGATCGGTTACTGTAAGTTCCGCTTCCTGAGTTATCGACGAATCATAAACTGACGTTGCGGTAACTGCTAAAACGCCTAAAGCTTCACTCTGCGAGATTGACAGTAATCCTTGAGAATTAATAGAAGTGGCTGATGCCTTGGTTCCTGTTTTTCTTGCCACAGACCATGTCACATCTTTATTAAGATTGCCGGTAGCGCCTTCCGCAAACAGAACATTTGCTGTAAATTGTACCGAAGGATTTCCCTGATTCGCGGTTGACGGGCCGTTTATTACTATCCTGTCAATTAAAGAAATATTTACTACTACAGCGTCATAAATTTTTTCATCAAAATCAGACACCGCTGTAACTGTCAGCGGCGTAGTTTGATTGTCGCCTATGACCAGTGTTGCCTCAAAGCCGTCCTGAGAAACAGTCAGTTTTGAGCCTCCCGATGTGGGATTTTGAAGGAAGGGGGAATTATTCAGTTCCCATGTAACAGTGTTCTTTGCTCCTTTCTTGACGTTTTTTACCTCAGCGGTAAAAACAACTGTATCGCCTTTTTTTCGCATCATCGTCCCGCCGGGTTGAATTGTTACGGTAACACTTTTTGGTTTATCAACAGGTTTCGGAGTCTCTTCTTCGCAAGAGACCGCAAGAATCGACAGCGTTACAAATAAAACGCTCATACACTTGAAAATTGACTTTGTTCTTTTCATACACAACTCCTCATTGTTAATTTATCTAAACGTTCAGTTATATAAAATTCTAAACGGTTGAGTAAACGCCACGCCGCCCTTTCCGGGAATATACGCTCTTACATAAGAATTAATCTTATCGCCATAATCGCGAATTCTTAAAGTATCACTGTTTCTGCCGGTTCGTATTTCTACGCCGTCCGCTACCCAGACTATTTTATCCGCGTTCTGGGTATTAATTGTTATAGACATGTCACCTTGATCCACAGAAATATTAGTGATGGCAGGATGAATCCCCTGCCCTGAAAAATTAGAGCCAAGTTCGCGTCTAAGAACTCTCGCGATTCCGTAAAAATTGCCGTTTTCAAACGCGTACCTGATGTTTGTAAGGTTCTTCTCAGGCAGTATTAATACATTGAAGCTAAAACCTGTCATTCCCAACGCGTGAGAGTCATCATTGCAGAAACCCCAGACAAAACGCCCGACAGGCATTGTCTGTTTAAGTACATTGTCATAAACGATTCTGTCAAATTTATATCTGTCGCGCTGATTGACAATTTCCATACCGATCAAACTTTCGAATTCAAAGAAATGCCCGACATATTTGCTTATGTAAGTGGATTGGTTTACCCTTTCAAGCGCGACATTGTCAGGCTCAAAAACAGTATCTCTGATTTCATAAATTTCGCGGCCAGGATGGTTAAAGTGGGAAATGCCGCCTACCTGCTGGACAGACTTGATGGTGTTGTATAAAGAGTAGCCGCTGCCGGGATTGTTAAAATCGGCAAAGTAAGAATTAAGATGATCTACACGCGACTGCTCGTTTGACAGGGGTATGCGCGTCATGCCGCCTATAGTCCGGCCGTCTCCTCTCGTTATTTCCTCGTATCTTTGCTGTGTAATCGGCCTGTCCGTTCCATAGGACACGCGATACTCGGTTGTCCAGTCTCTGTTTGTCACATTATGATCCGAGATCGCGTAGATTTGATAACCTTTTGTATAATGATCCTCGATCATCTCGCTGACTGTATTGGCGCCGTCGCTTCTGTTTGTATGTGAATGGATACCGGCTTTATATTGACCATAGTTTTGCCAGTCTATATTCCTGTAGGGTGATACAATTCCCGTCGGATTAGTATAGTTCGGATTTATAATCTGAGGCTGCCTTGGTCTTAACACAAATTTGCCGGGCCCTGCCATTATCAGATCGCCTGAATCCGTTAAACAGAGAGCTGTAATTGTTTCTTCCCTTGTAAAGAGGCTTTGACCGGGTTCAAGACCGACCGGGATGGCCTCCCATGTTCCGCCGGGGCTAGCCGGATTTGAGGCAGTGCCTGTAATGGTTTGCATCGAAGGAGTGAAAATTGAGAGCCTTCCCTGAGTGCTGCCAAGATAGAATCTGCCGCTGCCATAAGCAACAGTTTGAACGCCGGTGCCGGCATTATGAGGAGACCATACAAATTGTGTTCCCCGCGTCGCCGAATAAGGCGCAGAGCCTTCCTGTAAAACCAAAACTATAAAGCCGTCTTCCCTGACAGCTCCTTTTCTTAAGTTTCTTGAAGTGGTGCCCGCGTTTGTTATGTGGCCGGTTACCGCTGCCCAGCCGGTTCTCCCGTCATTAGACCTCGCAAGCCTTGCTCTTGTGTCCATCGCTACCAATCCGGCACCGGAAGGATGAGTTGAAGGAATAGGTAATATCGTCCTTATGGAGCTTCTGTCGGCAGCCGCCGTGACGCCGAACAGGTTATCGCTTGTAACACTGCTGCTCGATCCTGTAATAGTTGACCATGTGCCGCCCAGAGTATTATCCGTATACCGAATTCTTCCCTGCGCGCCGCCGACAAAAAATCTGTCGAACGCGTAAGAGGCGGCTGTAAGGTTTACATCGTTTGCCCAGCTCGCTGTAATCTCTTTCCATACTTTTCCGTCAGTAGAAGAAGCCATCTTACCCGCATTGCCGACAGCAAGGAAACGCCCGTTACCGAACGCAAGCGCGTTAATGCTGCGTACAATCCCCTCCGGCGGCGCGAAAATAGCGGCTGCGGACGGTGAATAATTCCAGATTTTACCGTCTGAAGACCAGCCAATTCTGCCGTTAGCGGCTACAGCGACATATATGGAAGAACCGCTGATAGTGCCTTTAACAATCGTATTGACCTTTTCCGGGTTGCTGTCAGGATCTTCCATATTTACATTTATATTCCCGCCGAGCACGCTGTAAGGGCGCATATTGGATTTAAGAGACTCTTCCACAGGAAGTACCAGAGGATCATTAGAGCCGGGCGGAAGCGCGGGAGTTATTGTAAACCAATAGCGGACGCCTGCTTCCGCGGGGATTCCGGCAGCGGCGAAATTATATTCAGTAAAGTTAAGATCGGTGTTATCGACTGTTACCGTATGTACAGGAGAGGCGCTTCCCTCTTTAAACAGCTTAACCTCATACTTCTGTGCAATCGTGATATTTCTCCATTGAGCGATACCGCTTTCTTTCCAAATCATTTCCGTAATCTGCGGAAGAATAACATTTCGCGCGTTGGAATGCCCCGAAAGCTTTGAATTAAACATCGTTCCCTGCGGCACATCCTGAGGCTTATCATGTAAAGGCGGCGCGTTGCCAATTGCTCTAACCGTTACGGTATACGCTCCCGGTCCCGCGCTTCTCATTATTTGACGGAGATCGTAGGTATTTAAATTGCCGTTAATGATTATCGGCTCGCCTACCGCGTCTCCGTTCTCATTCCCCTGCGCGGGCTTGTCTCTATACAGCTGCATTGAGTAGCCGGTTATACCCTGTTCATTAATCCGATCCCACGAAGCGACACCCTGTTGATTCAGCGCAATGTTTGAAGGCACGGGCAGGCGCGGCGTTTTAACGTTAATCGAAACTTTAAGCTGCGCAAATTTATTAGGATTAAAAGTTGATCTTGCGATAACGGTTAATACAGGCGAATTTTCGGTTCGTGAATATTCGTCATAATCAATAATAAGTGTCGCTTTATTACCGCTGACATTGATAAACCCGGTGCCGGGTTGCGTTTTATTCTCGACATACCATGACACGCCGTTTTTAGCGCCGTTTTCAGTTATTACTTCGGCGGCAAGAGGCATGGGATAGCCCTGATCCAGATTGACGCCTGCCTGCTGTCTGCCGTTAATAGTTATAGTAACGCTTTTTACCGATCCCTTTGGGTCCTCCGACTCGCCGCAGACCGTTATAGACAGAAGAGGTAATAATATAATCGCGGTGATTAAAAACCACTTAATTAATTTTTTCATATTCTCCCTTATTTACTCACTGATGACAATTTTACTAGCGCCGGTAGACCTGTTAAATCCGCCGAGAATAAACTTTGTTTCGCCGTTTTGAACAAATGATTTAACCGCATTAATTCTCTCGGTTTCGGCAAACCTTGTTTGTCCTGACGACGTTCCGCGCGGTATCGCGTACCAGTTATGCCCGTCCGCGGATGTAGAGACTCTGCCTCTGCTGCTAACCGCGATAAACATTCCGCTGGCAAACGCGACGCTTCTGATATCGTCACCCTCGGCGCCTGAATTGTTGAAACGGGTACTTTCCGCGTGTCTTAATGTCCAATCAGAACTAAAAGTGACATTCTGCCCATTCGTGTAAGCGATTCTTCCGTCTCCCCCGACAACGACCCATGTGTTGTTGCCGTAAGCGGCGTCGAACGCGTCTATACGCTCAGTTTTATCGCTGGCAGACATACCCAGAATACTATCGGATATTCGTCCCCAGCTTCCGCTTTTTCCGTGGTCGGATGAATAAGTAGCAGTTCCTCTCGCTCCTACGGCAAGCACATTACCGCCGTTATTCGCAAGGCCAAAGATAGTCTTGCCGTTACCGCCTCCGCCTGTTGTCGGAGTGCGGTCATTAAAGGTTCTTTCCCATTTTATTCCGTCAAGAGACCTAAGAACCTGTGTTCCGTTATTTTTATTATATGTGGAATTAATCCCTGAGGCGATAAAATATTCGCCTGTCCAGATAACCGTATGAAGGTATTTGCTTGCCGCCGCAGCTTCCGTATATTCTTTAGGGATGTCTTCCGTACGAGTCCACTTTTCTCCGTCTGTTGAGGTAATGATTCTTCCAACATTTCCGACAGCGACAAATCTGCCGTTCCCGTAGGCGACAGCGCGCATATCGTTGGGAGTGGAAAAATCAAGAGCCGGATTATTCGTTTTATTATCCAGATTTGTCCACGACGTTCCGTTCGTAGACCGCCCTATCCTGCCGTTATCGCCGACCGCGACAAAAACATTACCGGCAGTGTTTACAGCAACATCATAGACGCTGGAAAGGCTTGAACTGCCAAACGGCGCGTTGCCGGCTCTAAAAGTTATGTACACATAAGGAGCTGTGACCGTCACTGTTTCAGAGTCCAGCAATAATTTGCCTGTTGCAACGGCTTGTACCGTAAAAATATATGAACCGGCTTTGTTGGCGGATAAATCCGAGCTAAAATTATAAGAAACATTCTGTACTGTAGATCCGGTTCCTGCCGCAACCTGCGCGACACGCCGCGCCGCGCCAATCCGTGTATCATTCCCTTCCTTGAAAAGTTCAACTAAATATTCGGAAGCGTCCGCAACCCTTGGCCAGCGCGCTTCGGAAGCATTCCATGAGGGAGCCTGAGGATTCGTAAGAGCTTTTATAGTTCTTTCGGCCGAATAATCCGAGCGCGGCGAATTGGAAAAATTGGTATTGCCGGGCGTAACAAGAGCGGTAACAGTAAATTTATAAACGCCGGGAGCTTTACGCATTTCACTAAGGAAGTCATAAGAGTTTGTTGATGAGGATACCGGTATAGACGCTCCATGAGCAGCGTCATCTTTGTATAACTGAAGCCTAAAGCCGTTTAAATTGGCATTACTATAAGTCCACGAAGCGGCGCCTTCAGCGCTCAGCGAAAGTGTTGCCGGCTTTGGCAATTGCGGTAAAAGGGAAGCTGTAACTTTAACTGCCGCGGTATCTATTCTGCTGGTTGCAAATTCCGATTGCGCGTAAACAGTCAATGTATTGGCCTCATTCTCATTCTCGCCGACATATAATAGTCCGTTTTTACTTATTCGTGTTTCACTATCGCTATTATTCATAACCGACCATAAAACATCTTCGGAAGCTCCGTTGGCGGCTTCTACCTTGGCGGTAAATTGCTGTTCAGAGCCTTTTACAACATCCGCCTGTTTTGGAGATATTATTACAGCGCTGACTGTAGGCGTGTTTGAAATCAGATTGATCTTCTTGCTGAAAGTTTTTAATTTGTTGTTAATTTTGGTTGTTACAGTTACTGTAACCGCAGATGCCTGTTCATAACTGGCAACTTTTAATGTAGCTCTGTATGGATTACTGAAATTCTGGGCAATAACGGTATCTTCCTTATTTGAATGACCGGATAAATTCCATGTAACTTCCTGTATTACATCGGAAGAGGAAGTTTCTGCCTCAAGATCCAGTTCCTGACCCTTTATAACAGACTGACTTTGTGAATTAATCGTAACTTTGACATCATTATCAGAATTTGCCTGTGCGCTTGTTGGATCGCTGCAACCGATAAAAAGAAATGACATTATTACAAAATATGTAATAATTAATATACAGGATGACTTGTTCATATCAACCTCCCTTTGAACTTAAATCTTAAATAGAGATATTAGAGACAAGATGTATATTAATAATATAACCATTATTTCCTAGCTTTTCAATAAAATTCGTAAACATAGAGATATTTTATTATAATATTTTATTATAAAAGATGTATCGAAGCATAATAAAAGAGCGGAAAGCCTAAGCTGTCCGCTCTTTTTAAAATGTTATATCAGCATCAATACTTCAAATCCGGTATGGATGTTTTCAGTACCGCGCCTTCGTAGCGGGTACCTGCCATGAAACCTATTACAACGCTCTTTTCAATAGTATTGGCTGTATTGTTTGCAGGCCAGTTTATTCCTGTAGGTTTAACCCAGTTGGTCACAGAAGTCGGCACGCCGTTAGTAACAACGAATGTTGAGTATAAAGGCGTTATAGGCGGATTAGCAATAGGTACTGTCATTACCTCCCATGTTCCAAGGAATAAATCGCCAGAATCTGTGTTATCAGATACAGCGTATTTCGTTCCTGTTACAGCCGTTATGGGCCACGCAATCCTTACAGCTCCTTTTGTCGTCGCGTAGGATGAATGGATGTACGAGATATAAGGTCTATATCCGCTTGCTCCTCCTGTTACTCCCGCTTCCTGCCTTATGTTAATCATAATATTTGTTCCTGCTCCAAGGAAGGTATCAACCTTTGCTTTTTCAATAGAGGTCTTGTTTGGGAAACCGGTAGCAGAATTATAAGGTATATAAGCATAATGGAGTCCGCCGTTATTTGAATCGTAATAGGCTAGGTGAATATTGTCGCCGCCGTCTACCGCCATGTCTACATAGGAACCTTTGCCGGTGTCGATTGATACAATATTATTCTGCCATTGAGCGGTTGTGGTTGTTACAGTTGCTGTGGTACTTTCTGTAACAGTAGGGTTGTTTGGTAAAGTCAGAGTATTTGTAGTCGGGTTTATCATGTATATACACAGGTTTTGAGCATTAATGTTTACATTGAAGAAATCATTTGCCTCTATAGTAGTTGAATCTATCGCAAATCTTACATTTAAGGCGTTACCAACAGCAGTACCAACTTCCCTAACAACATAAGGTCCATAATACATACTATTATTACTGTTAAAAATTACCACTTCATTACCTGTTGTAAGCCCATGACCTGTTGGCATTCTGTAAGCGTATGCGGTCACACCATTAACATTTTGGGAAGAAGCTGCCGTATTATTGCCAACAATTGGTTTTATTACTGTAGCTGCGTTGAGATTTTGACCGGTAATAACAGTGCTCAGAATATTGAAAGTTATTACATTTCCATTAACATTTCTGACAAAGTATATTGTTCCCAAATCGTCATTACCGCCATCTCTGACAAGGACTCTGTTCGCATTAGCGGTTCCGGCTGTCAGTCCATGATTTTCAATGGAATAAGTATACGTATAGGCAGATGAAATGCCATGCGAAAATACAATGCTGTCCGATTTAGGCGAATACCAAGCTATTACCGGTGTACCGTTTGAAAGCGTCGCTACCGCCGTATACATACTGCCGTCGTGGGTATTTGAGCTTTGTGTAACTATCTGCGGTGTTGGATGATGATTGGCAAAATCTCCGCCTCTTGTTACTACGTTTGTAGTTGTAGCGCTGGTATTTGCCGCTTGAGTTCCGGTCATAGTTCCGTAATGAAAGTTAATCCGGTTTTCAAGTTCATCAAAATAACTTGTTACAACACGAGATGAGGTTGCCGACGTATCGTAGGCATGGATTTTTGGAAGCCTTACACGGTTAGGAAGTAAAGTAGCGGTAGTCGCGCCAAGGTTTAAAATTCGTATTTTATTCGAACCGTCAGCATTAGCGGCGCCGCTTGAACTTTGTCTTGCGTGTATCGCGTAACTGTTGTTATTCTGGGCAGTCTGATTGGATGTTCCTACATACCATAATCCGTTATTGCCAAAAGTTGTTGTTACATTAAGGTATCTGTTTGTGGAACTTTCAAGCTGAGCTTCACTATCATTAGTGTTTCTGTAAAGGAGCCCTGTGCCTCTATTGTATGCTAAAAGCCTTGTACCGGTCGGGCTTACGCTTAAATGCGGATATTCAAGCGAAGCGAGGTTCGATATATTACCTGCGCTCCAGATATAAATCTTACGGTCGTTTGTCAGCATATTGTTGTTTACGCTGTTCGGCTCCCAGTTGTAGGCAACCCTGTTGGCTGTATTTCGCCTGTTTGCGTTATTGTCTGCAACGCCGCTATTAAGCACTTGTGTTCTGTTGTTGATGGAATTGGCGCTTGAATTAACACGAACTGTTAAATCGCCCGACATGGCTGTTGTTCCGACATTAAATTGAATCGCGTTTCTGTTGCCTGAAATTGCTGCTGGAGTTATATTTGTTCCGCCTGTAGGAGCATTGGTTCCAGAAACTGTTCCTCCGATATTCACGGATGATGTTATAGTGCTGCCGTCTGTACCAAGGTTAAAACCTTTTATTGTAACAGTTTCACTTTCACGTACAGGATACCAGCCTGCAGACGAGCGGGCAAAAGCGGAAGGAGCGGCTCCGTACATTCCGCTTAATCCTGTTGTAATTTCAGAAACATACGGAACAATATTAACGGCTAAATCTTTGGTAACCGCTGCTCCTGATGCTCTAAAATCGTTAACCGTAAATACTACATCAGGATTCCCAACCTGATTCTCCACATAGGAGCTGTCCCAGCCGAATTCCCAGTTAATTGTATGACCGTAATCCAGCGATATGCTTTGATCTATTATTTTAAAATACCATCTTTGATTTGCGGCAGTGCCCATTGTCTCTCTGGAGGAAACAAGCGCATTTGTAGTACCGGTAGTCCATGTTGCAACAGTGAACGCTGTACCGGCTGCTTCGGTGCTTCCGCTGTATCCCGGAATTGTAACCGTAATATTATTAATGCGCTGATTATCCGATGCCTTTCCTGTGAATATTACCTGCCCTGAAATCTGCGCTGTTCCGCCTGAATGTCCCGCGTATTGCACATAACCTTGTCTTGCATTACCTGACATTATAATATTTTCATTGTAGTTAGCTACTGCCGTATCTACTCTGCTGGCTTCATTGTCGATATTTCCGCCGGTTGCAGGCAGGGCGAATTTTCGTCCAAATGCCGCAGGGTTAATAACAGGCGCTTTCGCGTCTGAGTTATCAATATCAAGGGCAACTAATACCGCGTGAGCAAGCTGGAACTGCTCCCCTCTGCCCGGAATTGTCGTATCATAAACTTTTATAATGAACAATCTTTCGGGCCAATTTAAGTCCCATCCTGTAGGCCAATTCGCGGGTCTGCTTGTCATAGGACGCAGCACATCACCCTGTGTAGGACCTGTCGCGGTTACTTTCTGTGAATCAAGTATTGAAGTAAAATCGCTGAACACAATATCGTTTGTTCTGCTTTGATATGTAACTGTAGTACCGCCGATTTCTTCAGTGGTGATTTGATCAAGCTGCTGCGCGGGAGATGTTCTTACAATTGTATATGGAACAACTGTTCCTGTTCCCTCACCAGGACCTGACGCGACAAATGTAGTATTATTAGAGTTATTAACAGCGCCGTATTTTTCCCAGTCTGTAGTTCCTGCTGCGGCAATTGTATAAACTTTTCCCCTTTCCATTTCGCTAGCGTGTATTGTAGGTAAAGGCGTAACATATGAAACCGTATAGTATTTATTACTGTTACCTTTACTTGTTTCTATCCTCATCGCAAGCCTGTTACCGCGAATTCTGAACGGATTATCCAATGTATCGGTAAATGTAATAATCCTGTTTCCAGCCGCTGTTCCCTCAACCGAATAACGAACACTCATAAAATCGCCGGGACTTCCAATGCTTGTCCATGCGTTGCTTGCGGTCGTTCCTCTGATATTTGTTCCCAGATTGATATAATTGATAAGCGGTTTATTGTTTTCTATGAAAATATCTTTTGTACTGTGGGTAGCGTTTCCTGCCTGATCCATTACTATATAGTGAACCTTCCATGGTCCGTCTCTAAACTTCGATGTATCCATCCACGCGCGCCATGTTTTTTCGACCATTCCGCTCCATGCTTCACCAAACGTGCCATCGTTATCAAGGTCTTCCGAAAGCTCATGGCTGTCAATTACCATCGCGTGCGGAGATTCCCAAACCCTTCCTACAGCATCGCCTCTATCAATTTGCCTGAGTACCGGGAAGTTTTTAAATTCAACTCCCCATGTTACTGATGTGGATCCGTGCGGTCTTACGTTCGGATATGATTCCATTTTAATCGCCGATGAATTCCAATTTCCTGAAGCTGCGATATTGGCTGGATTTCCGTAAATCGCGTTTGAGTAAAAAGGATCAACTGTTCCTGTATGCGCAGCAAAACCGCCGTCGGCAACAGTACCGTTTTGGAATCCGCGCGGATTGTGGTATATTCCCGTTCTGTCATAAGTTCCCGCCGCGGAAACAGTCAGCTCCTCAAAGTAAACAAGCACTCTTGCCAAATCCTGAAGCGAGCCTGAATCCTGACCTGTATCGGAAGCCAAACCGGATAATTCAAATTGATTGCCGGAAGCGTTTGTCGATGTTTCGATTGATGTAGTCGGATAATAGTTATCAACTCCGATTAAATATCTGGTTCTTGTAATAAATGTCGGGGTGCTGTTGTCGTGCACTTCCACCTCTATTGTTATTACTCCGGTTTTTCCGTAACCAAGATCCGAATATAAATCACTGCCGATTAAAGTATTCACATCAATATTTAAAGTAGAAGCATCTCTGCCCCCAGTCGGTTTATGCGGAGTTGTAATACTCAATCCGGCGGATTGATTGGACGCGTTACTGCTTAAATTTTGGTAATTAGCAAGTAAATCAAAACGCTTGCCGTTTATTGAAACGCGGATATGCATCAATCCTTCGTCATCGCTGACATCCATTTGTATGCCGAATCTGCCTGATGCCGTTATACCTTCAAAATAATCCCTGTCCAGCGTGCCTGTTTTTTTAATAACAGGATTATTGATCGTCGGAACGCCTGAACTGAATTGAACATCCATTATTGTGGAAGCGCCGACAACCGATCTTTCTGATAGCGGTCCTTTTTCCTTGGAATCCACAGCGCGTACTTCGATCCTGACAGGAACCATTTTTAAATCGCCTTCAGGATCAAGACCGCCCCATGTGTTGATATTAAAAAACCACCCGATTACCATATCGTTGTTTCGTTTTTCAGCGTTAAACCACCCAGCCTTTGACTCTAAATTATCCGGATCGCCTTGCGGAACAGGGAAAACTTTAGACGTTCCGATTGTCCCGTCTTGATTGAAATTATAGTACACCCAATGAATCAAATTGTCTTTTTCATTCGTTTTATTATGTTCGTAAGGCCTGTAATATTTAAATGTACCTACACTGCCGGCAGGAGGATTTGGATCTGTAAACGGCGCTCCGTTTGCGTCCCCGATAAGATTTTCATTATTTAATTGATCTGCTTCTCCGTATTTCTTTATCCTGATCTGTACCGAATGAATCCAGTCATTATCCGTCGCAAGCCCGGAAAGGCTTACTTCGCCTCCGATAACTGTATTACCGGTAGAATCAGGAGCCGGAGTGGAAATCGAAACATAGGGAATATCCAAATCAGGATCGATACAAAGCTTGTAATGAGTAATATGGAAATTTCCCGCCGCGTCAACAACCTTTACATAAAAAGGCAGATAGAATCTTCTTTTGCCTTCGGTTGTATAGTTTACACCGCTGACATTAACTAAGTTCTCACCTTCCTGTATTAAACCTTTTAGCTTTCCGCAAAGCTCATAATCGCATGGAGTTTCACATTCTTTATGTTTTCCCCATTCATTAAAATTATTCTGATAATTCCACGCGTATAACGAACCGCTCCAGGAGCCGCCGTACTCATCTGACGCGATACCTGATCTATGCAACTCAGTATCTTTCCAGTCTGCTTCATTGTAAATTTCTTCTCTGGTAACACCACCCACCGGAGAATCATCACCAAGGTATCCGATATGATAATAAATTCGAGACAGAACAAAACCGTCAAGGTTTGTTCCTCCTGCCGTTATTAATCCTGTTACCCATCTTGGCATTGGATTTAACGGATCCTGTAAAGGATAAAAAATTTCATAATTGCCGCCTTTTACCGAACCTTTGGCAAAAGCTGTGGGAACAACAACAGGTCTGTCAAAAACAACAGTCGGCGGTTTTTTATCAAAATTAAAATTACGCGGTGACATCGGAGGGCTTGACTCTCCGTTAACATTTGTAGCTCTTGTGTTTACAAATAAGGTTACTTCCTCTGCTTTTAACGGATTTACAGGCTGCTCATACCATTTATCAGTATCCTCATTGGAAATAGTCAGCTTCCAGCGGTTTTCATTATGCTCTATCGGATCATGTATAAAATTATACTCGGGACTGGAGAAATTCGGACTTGCGTCCGCCGAATCAGTTATCCAGCCTTTTACATTTCCTGCAAGCACATCCATAGTACTTGTAAGAGTTACATAAACGGTATAATCGCCTTCTATGTAGTGATTATTTTCAGAGATATAACCAACGCCGTTAAAATAAGGAGGAACGCTCATAAACGTAACAATCGGAAGTTCCTGATTTATATAATTGATTTCCATGAAATCTACTGTGGTATTTGGATCTTCCCATTGACCGCCGGGTCCTCTTTCATTGTTAGTTCTGTTAGGGTAATAGTTTTCTTTACCGGCTGTATCCATTGTTTTTATTCTGAACCTGTAAATTCCGGGATGAAGCGGACGATGAGTGTCATTCAGGAGCGGTAAACGATAGCTTCCAGCCGAATCTTCATCAAAAACAAGCTCTTTCATGGGCCAGACAAACCTTTTCGTAGTCATACCCTGACGATCCCCGCTTATCTGGGTGGAACGCCAATGAGCCCATTTTCCGGAGTTGGGATTTCCTTTTCCGTCATCTTCAGTCAGAGGCCAAATCATTATCATTGGATATCCCTGCTCTATGCCCATATTATCTGTCGCTATACCCATTATGTCAAAACCAACAAATATAGGATCATTTGTTACAAGATAATCGTTCAAATCAAAATCAATTGAGTCAAAATCCCTGCCTTTTACAGTCGGAATGGCTAATTCAATTTCCGGAGGCATATTCTTCACAGTATAAATCATATCTGTAGTCGTAGTTTTGTTTCCTGAAGAATCTACTGCTGTTACCTGAGCACGAACTCTTCCTTCTCCCATACCATCCGGTTCTGGTTTGGTAGTATCAAGGTTTACATACCACCTTCCTTCAATGTGTTCACTATGTTCGCATTCCCACGGTAATTTAGGCGGAAATCGGTGCGCTTCTATTTGCATGGGCTCTGTCGTTTCCATTCCCGTTTTCGGATCTATATACCATACATTCATATAAACCCTGTCTATGCCGAAAGGCTGGTCAACCTGTAATTCAATACAATTTGAATTACCTTGTATAAACGCTCCAGGCGATAAACTGTCACTGGGCATACTGATAACAGGTTTTTCCGTATTTACCATTTCTCCTAAACCAATTTCACAGGCGGTATATATAGAAAACGTTAAAAAAACCAATACCGTCAATAAAATTGAGAGTTTTTTCCCCGAATTATTTAAACACATTACAATTCCTCCAAATATTATTCTAAATAGCAAACTTTTTTAAAATAAATTATATATACTATCGAGCCTCTTGTAAAACTAACCAAGTTTTGCAAGAAATTCTCCATACTAATATATATATCGAAAAAAGACAAAAAAAACAAGTAAATTTTCGCCAAACGGCATAGAATGCACTTGAAACGGTGTAAAATGAAGTAAAGGTGAAAAAACATTATTTTTTCTTAATAAAATGCTAAAATGGCGGATATAAATATACTGATCTGCGACGATATACGGGAAGAGGCTTGAAAACGCGATAAACGAAGCCGGTTTTGCTGTTAATCTTGTGTTTTACCCCCCTTGAATAACCATAAAATCTCACACATACTTAATCAGGCTGGTAATTATGGAAGAACTGCAATCTACAGAACTACTTGATCGCGAAATATTTGAAGACGCAAGAAAAAAAGCGCTGCGAATCCTTAAACTTTCCGAAGAAACAATCAACTCCCAAAACGCCATGTGGGATCAAAAATTGGCGGAAGAAATAAAAAAACTCGAAGAAAAGTATAATTTACAGAAAAAGACGGAAGCCGAAAGAGTGATGGCGCGTCTTCCAATCGACAAATTAAGGGTAAAAATCGAAAAAATTGAGAGTATGCTTCACTGTGCGGCGGATAACTGGTATAAAAGCTTAAACCGCGAACAGATACTAAAACTGTTATGTGACGAGCTTGTAATCAGAAATGAGCAGGGAGCAGGGAACAAAGAGGCAATAGTGAGGGTTTGGGGGCTTGAGCGGAGCGAGGCTGAGGCTTTGCTGAAAGACGCGAATTTGACCTGTAATATCAGTGAAGTTCATTCAACAAACAGTTTTCCGGCAGTTATTATTGATACAAAAGAGGCGCGGATAACAGCTTCTATCGAAAAAACGGTTGATTTTCTCCTTGAAGAAAAACGCGCTGAACTCGTGGAAGCGCTTACAGGCCGCGATTTCCTGGAGGACGAATGAAAAAAAGAAGTTCTAACCACGGAGGGCACGGAGTTCACAGAGGTTTGTGTACGTTATCTTCACTATTGAGGTTCGTATGATTGAAGGTAAGGTCAGGCGGATTTCAGGGCCGATAGTACGCGCTTCGGGGCTTGGCGGCGCGGGGCTTTTTGACCTTGTTGAGGTGGGGGAAAAACGCATCATCGGGGAAATTGTCCGGCTTGAAGGAGACGAAGCCGTCATTCAGATTTATGAGGATAATACCGGGCTTAAAACAGGTAGCCCCGCTTATTCAACAGGACGGCCGCTTTCCGCCGTCCTTGGGCCGGGTCTGATGGGGACAATTTACGACGGCATTCAAAGACCATTAGCTCTGCTTTATGAACAGGACGGCTCCTTCATGAGACCGGGCGGCAGAGGCAATCCGCTTGATCCGCGGAAAAAATGGCGTTTTATTCCCGATCCAGAGTTAAGCGCGAAGATCGCCGCCGGCGAGAAAATCGCCGCTGTCCCGGGACTTGTTCTTGGTTCTGTAAAGGAAACCGAAAGTATTACCTGCAAAATCATGGTTCCGCCGAACATAAATGGCGGCGATATTACACGTTTAAGCGCGGAAGGCGATTACACAATCTTTGAAACCGCCGCAAAAACAAGTACAGGCGTGGAAATCGCCTTTGCGCACTGGTGGCCGGTAAGGCAAAGCCGTCCCGCAGCCGCCCGTCTGGCGCCGACAGAGCCGTTAATAACAGGCGAGCGCGTTATCGACATCTTTTTCCCGTTGTCGAAAGGCGGAACGGCGGCAATCCCCGGAGGATTCGGAACAGGCAAAACAATGACGCAGCACGCGATCGCTAAGTGGTGCGACGCCGACGTGATCATCTACATCGGCTGCGGAGAGCGCGGCAATGAAATGACGGACGTACTTACCGAATTCCCTGAGCTGCAGGATCCTCGAACAGGCCGCAGTTTAATGGAAAGAACTTTACTCATCGCCAACACTTCAAACATGCCTGTCGCAGCGCGTGAAGTTTCGATATATACGGGCGTAACTCTCGCGGAGTTTTACCGCGATATGGGCTTCCATGTCGCAATCATGGCAGATTCCACAAGCCGCTGGGCGGAAGCGCTGCGCGAACTTTCAGGCCGCATGGAAGAAATGCCCGCCGAAGAAGGTTTTCCCGCCTATCTTCCGACAAGACTTGCGGAATTTTACGAGAGAGCAGGCAGAATGAGAACCCTTTGCGGAAAGGAAGGCTCTGTCTCGATAATCGGAGCCGTATCCCCGCCCGGAGGCGATTTTTCAGAGCCTGTAACACAGCATACAAAACGTTTCATCCGCTGTTTCTGGGCATTGGACAGAGACCTCGCGAACGCGCGGCATTACCCAGCAATAAGCTGGACGGACAGCTATTCCGAATATGCGGAAGAAGTGCAGCATTGGTGGGAACAGGTAAATCCGCAATGGGCTCCGGTTAGAAGAAAGAGCATGGATCTTTTAAAACTGGAACAGAGGTTATCTGAAATCGTAAGGCTTATCGGCCCGGACGCGCTGCCTGACGAGCAAAAATTGATCCTGCTTACGGCACAGATCATCAAAGACGGATTTTTACAGCAGAATTCGTTTGATGAAATTGACATGTACTGCGTTCCCGACAAGCAGGTGCGCCTCCTTCAGCTTATTATCGAATTTCATGAAATGGCGCAAACCTGTATCGAACTTGGCGCGCCGATGACAAAAATAACGGAAACCAATTTAAAAGAAGGAATGTCACGTCTTAAGAGCACAATTAAGAATGACGACCTTGACGCTTTAAACGAATTCGGGAACGTTATGCGCAACAAATTTGAGGAATTGCAGAAAACCTACCGATCAAGAAAAAGCCCGTTCGATAAAAACAAGGGGATTCCTTTATGAGAGGAATTGAATTTAAAGGTCTTAAGCGGATTGACGGCCCCGTAGTAATTACTTCCCACTGCCGCAATGTCGGTTTTAACGACATGGTCGCTGTACTGGATCGCGATAACAATAAAAGAATGGGGCGCGTCCTTGACCTAAGCGAAGACTGGGCGGCGATTCAAATCTTCGGCAACAGCACAGGACTTTCCGCCGACGACTCAAGGGTTGAGTTTTTGGACAAGCCGATGGAACTCCGCGTAGGAACGGGT
>Ga0209755_10003216_pt1 | contig 20773 bp, 14 predicted proteins | sample TergutCo191P1_FD_187301 | JGI IMG/M metagenome (GOLD analysis project Ga0209755, IMG submission 187301) | Cornitermes sp. P1 segment gut microbial communities from Petit-Saut dam, French Guiana - Co191P1 (SPAdes) (version 2) | ecosystem: Host-associated > Arthropoda: Insects > Digestive system...
TACCGCTGTCATCCCGAAGGAGCGTAGCGACTGAGGGATCTGCTTGCTATTGTCTTTATTTTTTCGTACCTTTGTACCGCATTATGAATCCCAAGGTACTATTAATATACACCGGCGGCACCATAGGCATGGTGCAAGACCCCACAAGTGGTGCGTGGTCGCCGTTCGATTTTACATCGTTGCTTGAAACGATGCCGAGCCTACGCAAACTCAACGTAGACGTGGGAACGCACAGCTTTTCAAAGATTATCGATTCCTCGGATATGAGTCCAGAATATTGGATAAAAATTGCGAAAGTGATTGAAGAAAACTACAAAGATTACGACGGTTTTGTGGTTTTACACGGCACAGATACGATGTCGTACACCGCATCAGCACTGAGTTTTATGTTGGAAGGCTTGGAAAAGCCCGTGATTCTAACAGGCTCACAACTGCCGATTGGCGTTCTGCGAAGCGATGGCAAAGACAACTTGATCAATGCTCTGGAAATCGCAGGGCACAGGGAAAACGGCAAAGCGTTGGTGCCCGAAGTTTGCATTTGTTTTGAAAATAATTTGTACCGCGGCAACCGCACAACAAAACTAAATGCCGAAAATTTCAACGCGTTTTATTCCGGAAACCATCCGCCATTGGCAGAGGTTGGCATCCATGTGAAATACAACCGTCACGCGATTTTACAGCAAACGGAATCGCGCGGTTTATTGGTGCATAAAAAATTGGACGACCGTGTTGCTGTCCTGAAAATTTATCCAGGAATTTCGCAAAAAATCGTCGAAAATATCTTGGCGATTGATGATTTGCAAGGCTTGATTTTAGAAACCTACGGCAGTGGAAATGCACCGTCTGTACCTTGGTTGAAAGATGCGCTGAAACGTGCGATTGACAACGGTTTAATCGTGTTAAACATCACGCAATGCAAAGCCGGAAAAGTTGAAATGGGCAAGTACCAATCCAGCGTAGAATTGCTTAAAGCCGGCGTGATTAGCGGCGCAGATATGACCACCGAATCCGCCGTCACAAAACTAATGATTTTGTTAGGCTCGATAACGCCAAAATCCAAAGTCACAGAATTGCTACAAACCTCACTCTGCGGGGAAATGTCATCGTAAAGACGGGGCATGCCCCGTCTCTACTAAATAAAAAAAACTATGAGAAGAAAAATTGTTGCCGGAAACTGGAAAATGAACAAAAACTTCGCAGAAGCAGAAGACCTTTTGAACGAACTTTACGATGCGCTTGAAGCCAAAACGCCATCGAATGTTGATGTGGTGGTTTGTCCACCCGCCATCTATTTGGAAATGGCGATTGATTTCTCGGAAACGGGCGTTATTTCTGTGGGTGCACAAGATGTGAGCAAGCATGAAAACGGTGCTTACACGGGCGAAATTTCGGCACAAATGTTGAGCAGTATGCAAGTGGAGTATTGCATCGTCGGACATTCCGAACGTAGAAAATATCACAACGAAACCGATGCAGATGTCGCACAAAAAACCGATGTGTTGTTGAAACACGACATCACGCCAATCGTGTGCTGTGGCGAGGTTCTGGAAGAGCGTGAAAAAAATATTCACTTCGATATCGTAAAAAATCAAATTGCGGATGCGTTGTTTCACTTAGACCCGCTCGACTTTGCGAGAATCATCATCGCTTACGAACCGGTTTGGGCGATTGGAACAGGACTTACCGCAACACCAGAGCAGGCGCAGGACATGCACGCCTTCATTCGCAAAACGGTGGAAGAAAAGTTTGGCAAAGAAATCGCTAAAAAACTACCAATTCTTTACGGCGGAAGTTGCAACGCAAGCAACGCCAAAGAACTGTTTTCGCAAGCCGATGTAGATGGCGGGTTGATTGGTGGCGCCTCGCTGGTGGCACAAGATTTTGTAACCATCGCAAACGCAATCTAAGAAAATACTGAAAAAACTTGCAATTCTCGAAAAAAAGTCGTAATTTTACACTGCGGAAATACGGCTTTTTATGAACAAAATTGCAAAAATAACGGCGAAAGTTCTCGGCAGAATCGGTTTGGGTCTGCTGGGTGTGCTGATTTTACTGCTACTTGCGGTGAATTCGTCGTTTTTGCAAACGCGTTTGGCCAACCAATGGCTGGCACGACAACTCGCGGAAACCGAAGCCACCGCGCGTGTGCAAAGCGTAAACATTGACTTTATTCTGCGACAAGTGAAGCTGACGGGCATTGTTGTGTACGACCATCATCGGAATCTCTTGTTTGACGTGGGAACCGCGCGAACATCGTTTCGTAGTTTGGTCAATCGCGAACTGACCTTAGGCCCAATTTATGTTTCGGATTTGGCGCTAAAAATCCACCGCTACGAGGAAGATACAATCAATAATTTGACGTATTTTCTCAATTCGCTACCGATTCCGCAAGCCAATTTGGCGTTCCGAACGTCGGCGCTTTTTATGCGAAACGCCTATTTCTCTAATGTTGACGCGATCGAGTCGAAAGGCGATGCGTTTCCGTTTATCGATTTTCGAAACCTGTCGCTGAACAACATCAACATCACTGCAAGAGATGTGAGTGTGCGCGATGGAAACGTTTGGGCAACCATGGAAAACATGTCGTTCAAAGAACACAAAGGTTTTGAAGTCTGGGGATTATCCACGCGCTTGAATTTGTCACAAGCCGGCATCATTGCTCGCGGCACGACACTTATCACGTCCAACAGCGACTTGGATTTGGACCTGAGATTTGCGCCTGCAGAGCCGTGGACGTTTCGCGGATTTGTTACGGGGGTGCGGATTTACGCAAACTTTAGAGATTCGTATTTGAACTTTGACGACTTGATTTATTTTGCGCCAGGCCTTGACGGAAAAAACAATCAGTTTCGCATTCTTTCGGGAAGTATTTTGGGACATGTGAGCGATTTTCGTGCGCATAATTTCAATGTGATGTATGGCCAAAACACCAGATTTCACGGCAATATCCAGATGACAGGCTTGACAGATTTTCATCGCACATTCTTGGATTTTTCCATTCAAGAATTTACATCCTCACCAGAAGATATCGATAATTTTCTGCTGCCAAATTTCAACCGAATTATCGTTCCCGACGAACTGCACAACCTTGGAATGTCCTCTGTTTCCGGACGAATCACAGGATTCTCATCAGATTTGCGCGCAGACATTGATGTGAAAACGGAAGCTGGAAACATAAAAACAAATTTTCGTTTTTTGCACGATACCGTGCAAGATTTTTTTGATTTTTCCGGACAGATTGAACACGCGAACTTAGCGCTGGGCAGGCTGTTGAACGATGACGCACTGGGCAATGATTTGCGAATGAACGGCTCGTTTGATGGGACATTTTCTGCACAAAACGGTATCGATTTATCAACGGATATGGTGATAGAAAACATCGAATACCAAAACCGAAACATCGAAAAAATGTCGGTCGCTGGCGATTGGGTACGCAATCAAATTGCGGCCGCAGTTTCAATCGTGGATGGCTACGGAATCGCAGATTTTTCAGGCAATTTGTCGCTTGATCCGCAAAACATATTTTTGGAAGCAAGCGGCTCTTTTTACGAATTCGATTTGGCCGAATTTGTTTTTGCAGACGATAGAGATTTTGCGCTGTTGAGCTTCGATTTTGATGGAAAAGTATACAATTTGAATTTCGATTCGTTGGTTGGAAATTTGAATTTTTCTAACTTGAGTTTAGAACTGCAAGACACGTTGTTTCGCATGAACACGCTTTCGCTCTCGCAACAAATTTTGCAGGAAGGTGTTTCCACAAAAATTGACTGCGATTACTTTAGAATAGAGGCTTTGGGCACACATCGCTTGTCCAATATCGATGCTATTTGGGACAATATCTTAACCAATTATTTGTCGGCACTGCGCTTGGTTGTTGAGGATGTTGAACTGCTTGCGAATCGCGAAAACCGTCCACGCAATGCACCACGAAATGGCCAGTTAAAGCCACCCGCACAAGCGTTGGAATTGACGCTCGCTGTTCACAAAACGGGCGGTTTTTTGTCGTATTTTTTACCGCAAATCGACTTGCCACACGGCGCGGATTTGCGACTGAAATACAATGGCGATCAACAACCGCTATCCTTAGCCATTCGGGCAAACCGTGCGACCGTTTATGGGTTTAATGTTTCGTTTTTGGACATCAATGGCGAAGTGCACGATAGCGTGTTTGAAGTGAATGTGGATGCACGACATTTGCACATCAACGATGCACTGAATTTTGAAGATTTTTCCGCCGTTGCAAGATTCGAAAACGACTACGTGCTCTGGGATTTGGACTGGGGCGGAAACACGCGCGCCAACAGGCAAGTCAATGGAAATTTGGGCGGAAATATGGCGACATTACAAGACAACAGAATCTCGCTAAACATTCAAAATTCAGACATTCCGCTTGGCGATCAGTTTTGGCAATTTGACTCGAACAGTGTAGTGTTGATTGATCCATCGGGCATTTATTTTGAGAACGTTCGCTTCTTCAATCAAAACGATACACTGGAATATCTGAGTTTGAATGGCGACTTGTCGAGAATGCCGAACAGCGTGCTGGAGCTGAGTTTTGAGCGTTATCAGCTGAGCCCGTGGATGCCTCTTATTGAGCGCATCGGCTTGGATTTCGATGGTGCAGTTTCAGGCAGTGTTAGCATTTTTGATTTTTATACAAGCGTGCGTTTCAACACAGATTTGAAAATCGAAGATTTTTCAATCAACGCATTTAACTATGGAACGGCGTTCTTGCGAAGTATTGCCGATGCAAGGGAAGCGCGAAGTTTTATCAGTTTGAGTGTTCAAAACTATGCAAAAACATATCTATTCGCAAACGGTTATTTTTATGCGCTTGACGACGAGCGAAAATTGGATTTTAACATCTCCGTTTCGGACATGGATTTGTCGCTTTTGAGAAATTATGTGGATGGATTTTCATCCGCATTGACGGGAACATTTAGTGGCAATTTAACGTTGGACGGATTGCTCGGACGCCCTAATTTTTATGGTGATTTGACGGTTGATGAAGCTGTGATGAACATCGATTTCTTGAACACACGTTATGCGATAAATCTCGAAAAAATTGCATTCAGTTTGGATAGCATTATTTTTGTAAATACACAACTGACAGATCTTGCAAACGGCACGCAGGCCACGCTGTCCGGCGGATTGCATCACAACAGATTTAACGATTTTCGTTTGGGAATTATGATCAACGCCGACAATTTCTTAGCACTAAACACGACACGTGCAAACCACGACGATTTCTTCGGAAGGGTACTTTTTACTGGGGATGTAAGGCTTGGCGGCACAACCGATGATGTCATTATTGATGTGCAAGGCCGCACGGAACGCAACACCGAATTGCAAATCAATCACAGCACTCGATTTAATCTTTCCGAAGCCAATCAGTTTATTCATTTCGTCGTTCCGGAGCGCGACGAAAGCGATGAAACTATGTTCTTGACGAATGGCATAACAACCGAAAATTTGGATGTCCCGACGAATATCTTGGTGCGTTTGAATTTGGATGTAACGCCTGATGCGACGGTGCTTTTCGACATGGATGCACCGCCAATTTCTGGACATATTCAAGCGCGAGGCACAGGAAATTTACGTCTGAATTTTGATTCGCGAACACGCGAATTTACACTGTTTGGCGACTACACCTTGCAAGACGGTTTTTACGATTTTGTTGTGGAAGATCAAGCGCTGGGATTAGGCCAATGGGTAACACGCCGCTTCTACATTGAACCAGGCGGAACCCTGCAATGGACGGGCGCTCCAGGCAATATGATTTTGGATGTTTCGGCCATCTATTCGACACGTGCGAGCTTAGCACCTGTCCTTGCGGATATACAACGCGCGACGGGCGGAAATCCGATGCGACGCGTGAATGTGCAAAGCGTGATTAGTCTTGCCGGACGTATGGCGAATCCCGACATTCGCTTCGATTTCCGATTGCCCGCGATTGACGAGGATACACGCACGGAATTTTTTAGTGCGATAAATCGTGACGACGAAAATGAAATGATACGCCAAACATTTTCGCTCTTGCTTTTCGGCGGATTTATGACGCCGGGCGATGTCTCGAATCTCGCATTGGTGCAAAATATCAGCGCAGAAACGATGGTGTTGGATGCCTTGTTTAATCAAGTGAATAACATGTTGAATTTGGGCAGCAACATCAGTTTGAGTGCGAGCTACAGACCAGAAGACATGCACAGTACGGAGCAATGGCAAGTGTCGATGGGCGCGCAGTTTTTGGACAACCGTTTGATTATTGATGGACACATTGGACAAGGCGGTTTGTCGCACACGTCAAGCATTGAAAATTCAACACAAACGTTGATGGAAGTGAACATCGAATACCGCATCACAGACAGGCTCAGCGTTCAAGGATTTAACCGCCCCAACGAACGCGATTTCTCAAGAGGTGCAGGCGCAGTTGGCTATTCGCAAGGTGTCGGCATCGCTTATCGCCGCGAATTTGGTTCGTTCCGATTGTTCAATCGTCGCCGAAACGACGATTAAAGAAACAACTATCTCACTGCTCGAAACATGCGATTCCAGCGGATATTACGTGGAAACGATAAATCTCTATCCAACGAAAGCCATGTAAATATTGGGCGTCCAACAACGTGATCTTCTGGAACAAAGCCCCAATTGCGCGAATCGGCTGAGTTGTGGCGATTGTCGCCCATCATCCAAAAATAATCCATCGCAAACGTAAACGTATTCGTCAATTCGCCATTGATGAAAATTTGTTCGCCACGTATTTCTAAGGTATTGCCTTCGTAGGTTGTGATGATGCGATAAAACAACGGTAAATTGTCGAGTGTAATCTCAATCGTGCTTCCTTTTTGCGGAATAAAAATCGGTCCTAAATTGTCGACATTCCACGTAAAACGTGGGTCGTGCGGAAAGATACGCTGGTCGAACGTGAAATCTACCGCGCGAACTTCTTCAACACTGGGAAACAATTCGACACGCGCACGCATTTCGCTCGTTAGCGGGACAAAACCGAGCACAAATAACATTTCAATATCTTCGTTTGACACACCAATCTCGCGCCATCGCGACCTTGGAACGATGTGCGGACTTGGTAAAATGCGATAGTTGAACTGAACATGTTGCGGACATTGCTGCAATTCGCCATTGATAAAAATCTGACGATCGATAATTTGCAACGTGTCGCCAGCAATGGCAACCGCACGTTTCACAAAGTTTTCACGCTTGTCAACCGGTCGAACAATGATATCGCCAAACCTGCCACGATCGTTCAAAACCCGCTCTCTGCCATACTCTCGAACAAGTGCATAAAAATCTCTCGTGCTTTGATACACCGTCGAAACGGTATCGCCAACAGGGAAATTGAACACGACAATGTCGCCACGTTGCACCGTTCTGCGTTGAAAAAATCTGCGATAATTCAACTGAATCGCAGAACTGAACGAGCGTGCATTTTGTGTAAACGGCAACGTGTGATGAACGAGTGGAAACGATAACGGTGTCATCGGCATTCGCGCGCCATACGCGAGTTTGCTGACAAATAAATAATCGCCAACCAACATGGATTTTTCCATCGATGATGTTGGTATCATATAATTTTCAAAGAAAAACATGCGCACAATGGACGCTGCAACAACCGCAAAAATAATGACATCAAACCACTCGCGAACCACCGTTCGTTTGTAGATTGGCAAGTCTTTCGGCTGAACAAAAACTTCTTTTCTGACAAAAACCAAATACGGAAAATACAAAAACGGCAACACCGCCGCAGCAAAATATTCCCATATCGCATTGCGTCGGAAACCTACGGAAAGCTCGACAAACAGCAACATCAACACGAAAAAATTGATGAACGGAATGCAAAGCAACAGCGCCCACCACCACGATTTGTTCGTGATTTTGATGAGTATCCATAAATTCCAAGGCGAAATAATGGCTTCCCACCAATGACGACCTTGCTGTTTGAAAATGACGACAAGGCTCGCTATTAGCGGCGTTACGATGATGAGTGTGATTAAAAACGTTAGCATATTTTATGGTTTTAATATATCTGACATTGTAAAAATTCCAGTCTTTCCGATGAGCCACGAAGCAGCGAGAACCGCGCCACTGGCAAAGCCTTCACGCGATTTAGCTTCGTGTTTGATCTCAATAATATCTTCGTTGGATTGGTAAATAATTTTGTGAATACCGAAAACCTCGTGCTCGCGAAGCGATGCAATTTCGGACAAATTGATGGGTAAATCGTTGGCTAATGTAATCGCTGTACCGCTTGGTTTGTCAAGCTTTTCGAGATGGTGCACTTCTTCCATGCTGACGCTGTAAGCCGTGTGGTTTTTCATCAATTCGGCAAGTTGTTTGTTCAATTCAAAAAATAAATTCACGCCGATGCTGAAATTCGACGCATAAAAAAGTGTTTTGTTATGTTGTTTGGCATATGCAAAAACCTCGTTTTTTTGCTCGTCCCAACCGGTTGTTCCAACCACAATCGGCACATTCAAATCGAAGCAACGAAAGATGTTTTTCACAGCCGTTTGCGGTGTCGAAAATTCAATGGCAACATCCGCCTGCTTCACTTGATTTTGCAGTTGTTCCCAGTCATTAGCATTGTCGACTTTTGCAACAATTTCATGATTGTTTTGCAAGGCAATTTTTTCAATAATTTTGCCCATTTTTCCGTAGCCTATTAATGCGATTTTCATTTCAGTGTAAACGTTAATCGTAATCCGCCTTGCACCGGAACACGTTGATTATTTAAGGCATGAAACGACGCATCCGGCAAGGTAAACGGTTCGACACGCATCGTTAAATTATCACTCACGTCAAATGTCGCCAAATGCGCGAAAACAATGGCATCCACGATGTTCAAAACATAGAGCAACCCCGAAAAAATATAAACCAATTCCAAATTTCTGCGGTGAAAATTTCGACCCAATAAGAGTTGGTCAACGCTAAACATCATCAACGTTGAATCTCTAAACTGCTCTTGCGGGTTGTTCAATCGCCAGCGATATTCGTTTTGAAATCTATCGCGTTCCGCGCGCTCAAACCGCCCCCACAAAAACAAACCCGTTGCACCGCCATAAATAATTGGCACTTTCCACCATTGACCGTTGTAAATTTGCCCCGCACCAGGAAGTCCAGCCGACAACCAGCCCGCCAATCGCGGATTTCGATGCCCCGGCAAGCGAAACGGCTCAACGGTCGAAACCACAACCTCGTGGTCGCTAACAATTCGCGGACCATACTGCGTTTCTATAACGATTTCCGTTGCCTGCTCAGTTTGCGAAAACCCCATAAAACACAGGGCAAGCAGCAAGCCGACAAGGCTTAATTTTATGGTGGTTGGGTGTGTCAAAACACTTAGTTTAGCATCGAAATAATGCGGTGAAAATCATCTTCGGTAGAAAATTCAATCGTGATTTGTCCTTTGCCGGCTTTCGAAATTTTGTACTTAACCGGCGCATCTAATTTTTGTGACAAACCGTCGTGCGTTTGTACCAATTTATCCGAAATTGTGGCTTTGCTCAACGTCGCTTTCCCTGCAGAATTGGGCTTTTTACAAAACTCTTCCACCTGACGAACGGTCAAACCATTCTTCAAAATTTGATGCAACAGATCAATGCGCTCTTCGTCGCTTTCCAATGTTATCAATGGTTTGGCGTGTCCAATCGAAATTTGTTCGCTTTTTAGTGCCATCTGAACTTCAGCGGGAAGTTTCAGCAAACGCAACTGATGCGCTACAGCGGGGCGGCTCTTGCCGATTCTGTCGCTCAATTTTTCTTGCGTCAATTTCAACCCTTCCATCAACGCTTGGTAGCTAATGGCAACTTCGATTGGGTCTAAGTTTTCGCGCTGAATATTTTCCAAAACCGCCATCTCCAAACTCTCTTTGTCGGTGGCCACACGAATATAGGCAGGAATGGTCTTCAAGCCCGCTATTTTCGCGGCACGGAAACGACGCTCGCCCGAAATAATTTGGTATCTTTCGTCAATTTTGCGAACAGTAATCGGTTGAATAATGCCCACCGATTGCATCGAAATCGCCAATTCGTTGATATCACCTTCATCGAAATTTTTTCGCGGATTTTCCGGATTAGGATCGATGTCATAGATTGATATTTCAGCGATTCCCGCAACGACCGATGCTTCGGGAATTTCAGAATGTCGTCTTTTTGGGCCTGCTTCAAGATCTCCCATCAAGGAGCCCAGACCTCTACCTAATGCTGGTTTTTTAGTCATTTTCGGAAAGAATTTTATCAGCGTTTTTAATATGTGTTAAATCGTTGTTTTGCAAAATCTCACGGGCTAAATTTAGATAATTTATCGCGCCAACAGACTGTGCGTCGTAGTCCAAAATTGTTTTGCCGTGGCTTGGCGATTCGCCCAGCTTTGTATTTCGATAGATGAGCGTGTTAAACACGAGCTCTTTGAAATGCTCTTGAACATCCTCAACCACTTGTTTGGCAAGGCGTAGGCGCGAATCGTACATCGTCAAAAGAATCCCTTCGATGCCTAAATTTTCATTAAAACGTTCTTGAACAAGTTTGATTGTGTGAAGCAATTTTCCTAAACCTTCCAACGCAAAATACTCGCATTGTACGGTGATTATCACCGAATCAGAGGCTGCCATTGCGTTTAGCGTAATCAATCCAAGCGATGGCGAGCAGTCGATAATCACAAAATCATAATCGTCTTGAATCTTATTAACCGCCTGGCGCATAGCCTGTTCGCGACTCGGTTTGTCCACCAACAAAATTTCTGCACCCACCAAATCGATGTGTGAAGGAATCAAACTCAGGTTTGGTGTTGATGTTTTGAGAATGATTTCACGTGGATCAACGTGATCAACCATGCACTCAAAAATGCTCGTAGTCACGTTGTTCGGGTCAAAACCAAGCCCTGATGTTGCGTTGGCTTGCGGATCGGCGTCAATCAGCAAAACCTTTTTTTCAAGCACGGCCAAACCCGCCGCCAAATTGATTGCTGTTGTGGTTTTTCCCACGCCACCTTTTTGATTGATGATAGAAATAACTTTGCCCATACTTTGTTTTACTTAATCGCGTTGTTAGAACTTGCAAAGATACGAAATTAAATTGAGATTTGAAAATGGAAAGTGGAGAATTATTTATAATTTTACGTTTTTTTTCGAAAAAGATAAAAAAATTTGCTAATTCAAAAAAAAAGTATTATCTTTGCAGTCCTTTTTATTCAGTTAGGCACGGAGAGATGGGTGAGTGGCTGAAACCAACAGTTTGCTAAACTGTCGTACTCGTAAGGGTACCGGGGGTTCGAATCCCCCTCTCTCCGCCGGTGCTAACTAGAATCTCAAAAGATACTTCAATAGTTAGCAACGAATACCAATTATATGTCAAAAAATCTAGTCATTGTTGAGTCGCCAGCAAAAGCGAAAACTATTGAAAAGTATCTGGGGAAGGAATATAAAATTTTGTCATCATATGGTCATGTACGTGACCTCCCAAAAGGAAACTTAAGCATTGATATCCAGAAGGATTTCACGCCGAGTTATGAAGTTCCGAACGACAAGAAAAAAGTTATTGCTGACTTGATGAAAGCCGCAAAAGCCGCTGACACCGTGTGGCTGGCATCCGATGAAGACCGTGAAGGTGAATCTATTGCGTGGCATTTGTCGGAGGTTCTAAACCTGGATAAGACCAAAACAAAGCGTATCGCATTCAACGAAATCACGAAAACAGCGATTCTGAACGCGATTGAAAATCCGCGTAAGCTAAACGATGATTTGATTGCTGCACAGCAAGCCAGACGTATTTTGGATCGCTTGGTGGGCTATGAAATTTCGCCTGTTTTGTGGAAAAAAATTCGTCCGAATTTGTCGGCAGGACGCGTGCAATCCGTTGCTGTTCGCTTGATTACAGATCGTGAAAATGAAATCAAACAATTTGAATCTACATCGGCATTTCGTGTGCTTTCGCTGTTTGGATTGCCTTCTGACGATAAAACATTGGACGCTGAATTGAACAAGCGTTTTGTAGATGCGAAAGAAACTCAAACGTTTTTAGAAGCGTGTAAAACGGCAAAATTTACGGTTTCAGACATTGAAACAAAACCGTCCAAACGCACGCCAGCAGCACCATTCACAACATCAACCTTGCAACAAGAAGCGTCTAGAAAATTAGGTTTTTCGGTAGCAAAAACGATGTTGGTTGCTCAGCAACTTTACGAAGCGGGATTCATCACGTATATGCGTACGGACTCGACCAGCCTTTCTGGATTGGCGATAAGTACAGCGAAAACCGCCATCGAGAAAAACTACGGCGAAAAATATCACAAAATGCGTCAGTATGCGACGAAAAGTAAAGGCGCACAAGAAGCGCACGAGGCGATTCGTCCAACCTATATCGACAATCAAAACATTGAGGGCGATCCTGCACAACAACGGTTGTACGATTTGATTTGGAAACGCACGATTGCTTCGCAAATGAGCGATGCTGAATTTGAGCGAACGACTGTAAACATTGACATTTCGAGCCGTGATGAAAAGTTTCAAGCGAAGGGCGAAGTGTTGGTTTTTGACGGCTTTTTGAAAGTGTATATAGAAACCAAAGACGATGGTGAGGAGGATTCAGACGTGAAAGGCTTGTTGCCACCGATGAATGTGAACGATGTGCTTTCGGTGCAAAACATTTCTGCACGCGAAACATTTACACAAGCGCCGCCGCGCTACACTGAAGCGAGTTTGGTGCGAAAAATGGAAGAACTTGGCATTGGTCGTCCGTCAACCTACGCACCCACGATTTCGACGATTCAAAAACGTGAATACGTTGTGAAAGAGGATCGCGAAGGCAACGAAAGAACCTACAAAACCTTTGAATTAGACGGCAAAGGCAACATCAAAGAAGCCGACAAAACCGAAACATTTGGTGCAGAAAAAGCCAAAATGTTCCCAACAGATATTGGAAATTTAGTGACCGGTTTTTTGGTTGAAAATTTTGACACCATTGTAGATTTCAATTTTACGGCAAACGTAGAAAATGAATTTGACGAAATCGCCAATGGCGAGTTGCGCTGGACGGATATGCTGCGAAAGTTTTACAATCCGTTTCATAAAGATGTTGAAAAAACGATAAAAACAACGGAACGTGTGACGGGCGAACGCTTGGTTGGCGTGGATCCGAAAACCAAGAAAAATATCTACGTGCGCATCGGTCGCTTTGGTCCAATGGCGCAGATTGGCGAAAGCAGTGACGAAGAAAAACCGGCGTATGCAAGCTTGAAAAAAGGGCAGTCCATCGAAACAATTACACTTGAGGAAGTGCTTGATTTATATAAACTTCCACGCGTTGCCGGACAGTTTGAAGGCGAAGATTTAGTAGTTGCAATTGGACGTTTTGGTCCGTATGTGCGTTTGGGAAAAACATTTTATTCCTTGCCGAAAGGCGAAGATCCGTTAGAGGTTTCGGAAGAACGTGTGATTGAAGTGATCAAAGAAAAACGCGAAAAAGATGCGAAAGCGATCATTCGTGTGTTTGAGGAAAATCCTGATGTTCGCGTACTTAACGGACGTTTTGGACCGTATGTTGCGGTTGAGAAAAAGAATTTCAAAATTCCGAAAAGTATTAATCCAGAAAGTTTGACGTTGCAAGATTGTTTGGATTTGTCGGAAGGCAAAAAGTTGGTGGCTGATACTGACACAACGCCAGTAAAAAAGGCTGCTGCTAAGAAACCTGCGGCTAAGAAGGCTACTGCCAAGAAGAAGACTGCGAAGAAATAACTGTAAGGGTGGGTTTCAAACCCGCCCCTACAATTCCCAATTTCCTAAATACACACACCCACCAATGTTATCGTGCCTCGCACCGGTAACATCGCTGAGGCAATTGGTTTCGCCGCGAAGGCGCAACACGCCAAGAAATGCGAAGATCAAAGCCTCTTTGAAATCAATAAGTAGCGGGTCAACCTCAACAAATTTGCACGCACAATGGTGCTTGATGCGGGACATCAAAAAATCGTTTTTTGCGCCACCGCCGGTGACTAATATTGTTTTTTCTTGTAGAGACGGGGCATGCCCCGTCTCTACGTTTACAACGTTTGAAATTTGCAACGCAACATGTTCGCAAACCGTATGCAATTTGTCCTCAACCGAACAATCAAAATGTTCCAAAATCGGCAAAAGGTTCGTTTCAAACCATTCTGCGCCCAAGGATTTTGGCGGTTGTTTGGTGAAGAAATCTAAAGCGTTCAGGCGTTCTAACAGTTTCGTGTTCAATCGTCCGGATGATGCGAAAAGTCCGTCCTTGTCGAACGGTGGCAACAAATAATTCAGTGCCATATTGCACACGCAAACATCGAATGCGGTGATTTTGTTGTCTTGTGTGAGCGAGATATTTGCGATGCCGCCCAAATTTAAATGAAAATCATTGGCACCAAACAACAATTTGTCGCCAATCGGCACCAACGGCGCACCTTGTCCGCCAAGGGCAACATCGATGTTGCGAAACTCAGTAACGACAGGGCATTTCATGTGTCTTGCGATCGCAGCGCCATCGCCAATTTGCAAGGTTAGTCGTCGTTCGGGTTGATGAAAAACGGTGTGGCCGTGCACAGAGACTAAGTCAACAGTCAGCGCATTTTTCTCGATAAATTTTTGAATTTCTTGTCCCAAAAAATGGCCGTAATCCGTGTTTAGCAAAGCCAAGCGCAAACCTGTAAATGTTTTGGCATTTCTCAAGCGGCGCTTCAAAATATCAGGATATTCGATGGTTTCCGCGATTTCTAAATGATAATGCCATTGCGAATTTTCCAAACGAAATTCACAATAGGCCAAGTCGAGTCCATCCAACGATGAGCCCGACATCACGCCGACAACTCTATAATAGGCTTCTGTCATAGCACGTCAATTGCGGTTTCCAGACGAATGCCTCGAGAACCTTTGATTAAAAACATATAATTTTCAAACCCTTGTTTGCTCAAGAAATCGCGCGCATCGGCTGCATTTCTGAATGTTTTTACCGTTTCCGATGAAAGCGTTTGAAAAATATCACCCACAAAAATGCCTTCGTGCAAGCCCAATGTTTGCGTGAGTGCAATCAACTCTTGATGCTTAACAAGGCTTTGTTCGCCAAGTTCCAACATGTCGCCAAGCACGAAAAATTTCTTTTCAAAATCAAGTTTAACAAAACTGTGCAAAGCCGCTTCCATACTGGATGGATTGGCATTGTAGGCATCCAAAATCAGCGTGTTTTTTTCGGTTTTGACGAGTTGCGAACGGTTGTTGGCTGGCACATAATTTTCCAAACCGCGCGTGATGTTTTCGAGCGAAATGTTGAAGTGTTCGCCAATCGTGCAAGCGGCCAAGATATTGCCAAAATTGTAATCGCCGACAAGTTGTGTTTGGATATTTTGTGACTTGAATGTCAAACCAACAAAAAATCCATTGTTCGTCAATTCCCCTGTAAAATCAGCATTTTCAAGACCAAACGTGATGCGTTTTTGATTCTCAGAACGCTCCACCAATTCGTGAAACAAGGTATTCACAAACACCAAACCATTGTTCTCTTTTACCGCACGAAACAAATCGGCTTCCGTTTCCACAATCGCTTCATAGGTGCCAAAACCTTCCAAATGTTCTTCGCCCAAACTCGTCACCAATCCTATGGTTGGCAACGAAATTTTACACAAGTCATACACTTCGCCACAGGCATTTGCACCCATCTCAACAATCAAAATTTCGGCGTCCTTTGGCGTGCTCAAAATCGTCAAAGGAACACCAATAAAATTGTTCAGATTTCCTTGTGTAGCATGGGTCTTGAACTGTGTCGACAATACAGCATTGACCAACTCTTTGCTCGTTGTTTTGCCGTTGCTTCCGGCAATTCCGATAACGGGAATATGGAGCTGTTTGCGGTGAAAAGTGGCTAAATCTTGCAAGGTTTTTGCCACATCATCCACCAAAATATAACGCTCATCGGCAACTACACTCGCATCATCAACAACCGCATAAACACAGCCATTTTCAAGTGCAGATGCAGAAAAGGCGTTCGCATTGAAGCGATCGCCTTTGAGTGCAAAAAATAATGAATTGGGAATGAGATTCCGCGTGTCTGTCGAAACGGCAGGATACTGTAAATACAGTGCATACAGTTTTTCCAGACTGTTCATCGTTTTAGATATTTATCGGCGCTGTGCCTGTCCTTGGCGTTGCGTCGGCGTTCCGATGCGTGGCATAGCCAAGCGGAAACCAATCCAAGGCTCGCTCAAATCTTGCTCCAAGAATCTGCGGTTCGCAGGATGTAGGAAGAACGCACGATCCATAAATGATCCACCTTTCACAACACGTGATCTATCGGTAACCAACGACGATTGCTCATCGTAAACCATTGAAGTTGTTCCTTCTGTTTCAGAAAGAGACAACCAATCGTGTGTTACGACTGACGCAAAGTCGCCATCACCAAAGTTTCTCGCGTCTGCTCTTTGGAAATTACGACGATGACCGATTTGTTCTGGCGTCATTTCTTGCATCGCCACACGACCATGCTCGTTGATAACAACTTCGCCATCTTCATCGCGAACTTGTGTTCTAAAGATATGACCACGGAACGGATTCAAGCCATGTGCTTGCTCAAACGTTTGCGCACGATACACGTCAAGTACCCATTCTGCAACGTTTCCAGCCATATTAAACAAACCAAAATCGTTCGGAGCATAAGCAAATACTGATGTTGTAAAGAATGCACCATCGTTCAATGACCCTGCAATACCAGCAAAATCACCACGACCGCGAACAAAATTCGCTTGCATTTGTCCCATATGTCTTGGGTCTGTTCTACGAACACCATGCCCGTTCCACGGGAAAACACGACGCTCAATGATACGCTCATCAAACGTATTTCCTGTCAAACCCAAAGCCGCATATTCCCACTCAGCCTCAGTTGGCAAGCGAAAACTCGGCATCAAAATACCATCTCTCAATTGGATATTACGTGTTCTTTCAGGTGAATTTGGATTCATATCTGGCAACTGACGTCTGGTCAAACCAGTGTAATGTCCTGCCAAGAAAGCACCAACATTGAAGTGATGATCAGGCGTTTGCGCTGGATCAATTTGTTGCAAGAAACCCAAACGCACCAAAAGTGCTTCGTTGAAACGGTCGGTACGCCACTGCGCGTAAGCCATTGCTTGTTCCCAAGTTACACCAACCACTGGATAGTCGTTGAATGCAGGATGTTGAAAATAAAATTCAACCATATGCTCAACATACGCGTCTACTCTGCGCCAAGCCAACTCATCCGGCCATGCACCACGCACCACTTCTGGAAAATCTTCACCAAAAATACGGTCTAACCAAAACAGATATTCGTTGTAATCCACATTTCTGATTTCCGTTTCGTCCATATAAAACGACGCAACCGTTACACGGCGTGGAATCATGTCCCACGTGTGCAACAAATCTTGATGGTTTGCACCCATAATGAACGAACCACCTTCGATAAATACCATTCCAGACGGCGTGGCTTGCTCGAACGCGTGATTCACTTGAAAGCCTCCCCATCGTGGGTCGTTGATATTCCAACCTGTTGTACGCGACTGTTCTGGCGCAGCACAACCCATTAAAAATGCCACAAAACCAATGGCTAAAATGCTGTAAAAATTTTTAATGTTCATTGATATTTAAGTTTATTTATTATCGTGTTTATGTTATTGAATTTACAAAGATACGTTTTTTTTTTGAAAAATGCAAGTTTTTTGTTAAAAACCTGGGCAACTAATCATTCTTACCCTTGGCGCACGTGGCCGTCGGCAGGGGAGTAGATAGGCCATAGAGACTTCGTGCGAACCGCCAGAAAACCCTCTTAATCTACTGAGTGACAGGTCGTAACTGTATCCAATGCGCATGGAATTCAATCGGATACCAACCAAGAATGTTAAGGATTCTGGATTTGTAAATCCGATGGTTTGACGGTACCAAACGCCGAAAACCATCATTGGAAGGACATTGTTGAAGTAAACACCGTAGTTAATTTGTTGAGCAGGACCTTGTTGCTGAAAGATAATGTTCGGCGAAATCGTTGGTGTATTTGGATCTCTAAAGCGACTTGTTCCGCGTCGTAAATCGAGAACAGCACCCGCATGAGCAGTGAATTTCAAAGGAATACGCGACACATCCATAAAACCTTCGTCGGGTCTGGAAATGTGATGCACGGCAGCACCCGCAAAAAATCGGTCGCCATAACCGACAATGCCTACGGAAAAATCTTCCAAAAACCTACTCGCTGGCGAATTTGGCAAATCTTCCATCGTTGGATGTCCCGTAAATCCGTTCAAATTAAATTGATCTGGAAATGTAAGATTACTCCAATCAATGCGGCGATGAATAAATCCGGCTTGAACGGCTGTTCGAACTGAAATAGCGCTGGTTAATTGAAAACTGTACGAATAAATGAGGCCAACTGTTGTGGTTGAATATGCACCGCTACCTTCGCGAGTATTGGTTGCGATAAGTCCGAGAGCGCCCGACAAACGGTCGATATGCTCATCGTAAGATGCACTGATGCTTGAAAACGAACCGCCTGGAATCATCGACCACTGACTACGATAGTTGACAGCAAAGCGTCCGCAAACCATCGTTCCAGCCATCGCAGGATTGGTGTGTAACGGCGCAGCATAAAATTGACTAAACATAGCACCTTGCGCACTCGCTGAGAGTGTGCAAAACAACACTATAACAATCAAAAAATACTTTGTTCGTGTCATACTAACAGTTCAATTCACAGGCAAAGATACAAAAAAAAAGGGGAAAATGCAAGTTTTTTTTTGCATTTTGCCCCTTTTCTCGTTAAAAGAATGTAATCAAATTACTTCTTTTTCGCGCCACAAGCTCTTCTTGCTGCTGGTTTAGTAGCAACTTTCTTAACTGCTGGCTTCTTTGCAGCAACCTTTTTTACTGGAGTCGCTTTTTTCGCAACAGCCTTCTTTGGAGCTACTTTTTTAGCAACTGCTTTTTTTGCTGGAGCAGCTTTTTTTGGAGCTACTTTTTTCGCAACAGCCTTTTTTGCTGGAGCAGCTTTTTTAGCAACAGTCTTTTTTACTGGCGTTGCTTTTTTCGCTACTGCTTTTTTTGCTACAGCCTTTTTTGCTACAACTTTTTTTACTGGCGTTGCTTTTTTAGCAACAGCTTTCTTTGGTGCTACTTTTTTAGCAACAGCTTTTTTTGCTGGAGCAGCTTTTTTAGCAACAACTTTTTTCGCTGGAGCAGCTTTTTTCGCTACTGGCTTTTTTGCAACTGCTTTCTTTACTGCTGGCTTCTTTGCAGCAGCTTTCTTAACTGCAGGTTTTTTAGCAGCAGGCTTTTTCGCTGCTGGCTTCTTTGTGGTTTTCTTTTCCATTGTTTTTGTTTTTTTTTGTGTTGATAAATTAGGTTTATTAACGGTTTTATTTGTATTAGTTCCTTTTACGGAATTTTTTATTTTTTGTTGCGTTTTTTCAGAATTTTTTTCTAAACGAATGATGAAATCCGACAAGATATTCATATAGTTTATGAACGCATCATACGGCGATGGATAATGGCTGAAATACTTGTGAACATCGGCACTTGCGAGCCACTTGGTGCACATGTAATACAGGTTGTCGCTGGTCTGCAAAAAGCCAAAATCTTTTTTGATTTCGTTGTCCTTATGCGCTTCAACTTTTTCTGTTAATTCGTATAATTTTGCAAACGCTTCGTTTTGCAATTCGTTACCCAACCAAGCGGTTAAATCACGCTCTTCATCCGCCCACGAAATTGGAAATGGAACATGCACAGGAGCCACTGGTTTCAAGGCTTTGCTGATTTTTGATGGCGTAGAGAATTGAAGGTTTGAGCGCTTGAAAATTTGCTCCGGAAGTGCTTTGAAAAAATCAAAAATGCCAGTCTCTTTCAACTGATGTTCGCCAAAGGTTTCGTAATCCAAAAAGATATTGACAACCTCTTGCTTTTCATCAGCCTCTAAAATCCAATCCACATATTTTTCTGCAGTGAGCGGCCAGCCTTTCCAGTTTTGATCGGAAAAACGGAAGGCAATATCATCGCTCAATTGGTAATTTCGCAACAACACATTTAGCTTTGGATCGATGGCGTTGCTGTATAAATAATTTGGCGATTTCCACCCCAAAATATGTTTCGCACCTTCTGTAAGTATAGTGTTAAAGCCCATTTCGGCAACTCGCGCACCAATCTCATCGGAATAAATTAGCTCCGTATTTCTAAATGTTGTTGGCTTTTTTCCAAACAATTTTTGAATGCGCTCGCTGTGTTTTTTCACTTGCTTTTCGAACTCATCACTGTCGCTCAACGATGCCAACGAATGGTAATACGTTTCGGCGATAAATTCAACTTGTCCGGTTTTTGCTAACGCCTGAAAACTCTCAATCACGTGCGGTGCATACCATTCGAATTGGTCTAATGCAACGCCCGAAATCGACAAACTTACACTGAACTTTTTGCCGTGTTTTTTGATGAGATCCAACAACAAATTATTCATTGGAATATAGCAACGATCCGCGATACGATTGAGCAGATATTGGTTTTGATAATCGTCGTAATAATTGTGAACTGCACCCATTTCAAAGAAACGGTAGTTTCGCAATCTTAGCGGTTGATGGACATGGAAATAAAGGCACAGTGTACTCATGGCAGGTTATTTTAGGTTTAGGGCTTTGTTGTAAATTTTTATATTGTTCAACGCTGCATTTTCCCATTTGAGATTATTCACTTCCTCTGCACCCTTTTCGCTGAATAATTTATGTAAAGTATCATAATGTAAAA
>Ga0209755_10003217_pt1 | contig 20765 bp, 19 predicted proteins | sample TergutCo191P1_FD_187301 | JGI IMG/M metagenome (GOLD analysis project Ga0209755, IMG submission 187301) | Cornitermes sp. P1 segment gut microbial communities from Petit-Saut dam, French Guiana - Co191P1 (SPAdes) (version 2) | ecosystem: Host-associated > Arthropoda: Insects > Digestive system...
GGAATGGTTGTGAGTATTTGTGTGCGCTTCCAAAGAAGACAGAGGAAATTTTTGAAATATTTAAAGACATATTAACTACTAAAACCTAGGGGTAACAAAGAAAAGTTCAGGTTTTAAATAGGAAAATAATGTTCCAGCGCCAACGCAGACTGTTAAAATTAACGCAGCAATTGTCAAGGGATTATTTAGAAAAGATATAGGGTTTTTTTCAGAAGAAACAGGCGTTGTTGTAGTAGCAGATGGTCGAGTGTCATAGTAACCCTTTGAATTGTAATCTATAGGCACATATTGATCATTAGATGCACTGCTTATTAGGTAGAAAACATCGTTAACACTAACTATTTGTGAATCGCGCTCGTTTCTAAATATGTTGTTGGCTTTTGCAGTTGTCCAGGTATCATATACGATATCATAAACCCAAGTAAATGCTTGGAATGAATCTTTGGTAATTTGTTCATACCCAAAAATGTAGAGGTTTTTAGGTGCAAAAACACCCGATGTTCCCGCAATAAACATGGAGCCGCCGTAGAAAGTTATAGACTTAGAATTTGTTTTTCTTTCACTCCACTTATCAGTTTTTGGATCATATATTCGGAGGTTTAACTGAACATTATCATCAGTAGAGCTGTCTATTTTTTGATGGTCGCCAATTATTATTTTGTTGTCGGTCACCGTTATAAACGGGTATATCACGTAAGTATCTGAAGGAGGTGCACTTGTTTTCTTTATCCATGAATCAGTAGTTGGATTATACATTTGCATCTCTCCACTATATGTTATAACAAAAAGGTGCTCATTTGCAACATATACTTGCCAATGCCAATTTTCAGCAGATAAGGCTGCTTTACTGCTCCAACTATCATTAGAGGAATTATACATGTACAAATCGCCACTGCTAGCTAGAGCGAAAAGTTGATCATTTACCACACCTGCTGTCATCTCTTCATAGTAACATGTATCGTAGAAATATGTTCCCTTGAGAGGCACAGCTGCCTTACAGATCCAACTATTAGTAACTGGATCATAAACTTCAACTACATTTAAAGCCCGATATATAGCGGGACCAGGCCCAACATTATTAGTAATACCGCCCATACAATAAATTTTACCCTGATACGTAACAACAGCCATATGAGACCGGATAGTGGGTATAGGCGCTAAAGTAGACCACTTATTAGTTAACGGATCATACCGCTCATTGGTATCTACATAATCATATCCTCCAATAGCATAAATTTTACCATCCAAAACAGCAAAACCGCAACCTGTTCGTTCATGCTCCATAGACATTTTTGTATTCCAAGAATCCGCAACCAACCCTGCCGCTGAAACAGAACTAAAAACCGACAGAAAAAAGCCACTTACAAAAAAGAAAAGCAACATAAAAACAAAAATTTTATTCAAACCCTTCAACCCTCTTGTTTCTTTTCGCCCCCCTTAACCAAAAAAAAGACATTACAACAACAATTGCCACTGTTAAAACTAGCACAACAATAACTGACATATTTAAGAAAGACGTCTCAACAACAGACTCAGAAGTTAGAGGAAAAGAACTATAACCAATTGGCACATACTGCTCATTTATAGCAACGTTAACAATTGGCTCTTTTCGTGAGTAATAATTTAAAAGCTCATTTGAGGTGTATCCACCAATTACGTATAAAATGTCATCAACAATAGCTACGCCAAAACCGTCTCTAGCTGTCGGTAACGGTTTGATAGATAACCAAGTATTGCTTATAGGATCGTAAACTGAATTATGCAGTATTGCATTATCAAAATCATAACTGGTACCTATGACATAAATTTTTTGAGCCGCATACACACCAGAGGTTACAACAGCATCACTATAAATGACACTATCATGAGCATCTGCTTGTCCTTTGCTCCACTGGTCAGTTTTTGGGTCATAAATCAAAACTTTTTGCGTATCATCTTTGTTTGTTTCAAATGATAGTGCGTCAACAATCATTAATTTTTCATCTATAACAACTGTGAGATAATGAGATGATCTGTAAAAATCGGGCATACTAGTTTTTTGAGTCCATGAATCAGCAGTTATGTCATACATAAACAAGTCACCGCCATAGGTAAAGAAAATTTGTCCATTTATAGCACAGGGACGTATTGTTGTTCCACCCCTAGGCTAGAAGCTTTAGTACTCCAACTATTAGCAACAGGGTCATAAACCTCAACTATCAACAACCCGTGTTCAGTAAACGATGAACCCCCTATACAGTAGATTTTGTTTTGACATGCTACAATACCAAAGTTACTTCTAGGGGTAGGCATAGAGGCTAAAGGGGTCCAAGTGTCAGTTTTAGGGTCATATCTCTCATTGGTACCTACAACAGTCTCAAATGTAGAACCGCCAATAGCATAGATTTTGCCATCAACTGCAACAACTCCTAACCTAGATCTTGCCTGACTCATGGACTCCTTTGTGTACCAAGAATTCTCAACTAACTCTGAGGTAGCTGAAACAGAGTTAATCGCTGCTGCAAATGAACTATTAATGAAAAAGAAGAGCATCATGGAAATAATAATTTTGTTCATAGAGCATCATATGTCCTAGTTGTTTTGTGTTTATAAGTGTTGTGAAATTTTAGTTGTTGAGTGGAATTGTGGTGTGAGAGCAATTAGTGTGAAAGTTTGGGGAAAAGCTTATTTATCGACGTTATTGTGTGATAATGTCGAGTTTGATTATACATGAACAAAAAATACACCCTAATAACAATAGCAACCATAATTATTGTTATCTCAATAATAGGCTGCATAACATACAATAAAGCCTTTAACACCTCAAACAACACAAACACTAAACCCGTTGAACTTAGAGTATCCATAGCATCTAGCCTAATACACGTAGCAGAAGATATGGCAACACAATTTGAAAAAGACAACAACAATAAAGTAAAGATAATACTAAACTCAGATTCCTCAAGTACTCTTTACACTCAAATAACCACAGGCGCCCCCGCCGATGTTTTCATGTCCGCAGATCAAAAATGGACCAAACAACTCTTAACAAACGACCCCGGCTTACTAAACAGTAGATACGAAAATTTTACCACAAACAGCTTAGAGATAATTATAGCCCCCGGTAACCCAGCAAACATTACCTCCATAGCAGACTTGGCAAAACCAGGCGTAAAACTGGTCCTAGCCGCCCCATCAGTACCAGCGGGTTCATATGCAAACAGTACCATATGGAAAATAGACTCCACATGGGGCAACCCAAACAGTGCACAATACATAACCTCAGGTGTATACAAAAACTTTAACGCCTCAATATACCAAAATGTGGTCTCATATGAGAACAGCGTTGAGCAAGTAGTGGGCAAAGTGTCTCTTGACGTGGGCACTGCAGATGCCGGCATAGTATTTGTCTCAGACGGCGTTTATGGAGCCAACACGGGAGCCCCTGTTACATTTATACAAATCCCCGCAGAGGTTAACACGCAGGGCATATACGGCATAGGCATAATAGACTCTACACAAAACCCTGAGTTATCACAAAAATTCATGGACTACTGGCTATCAAAAACGGGAAAAGAACTCTTAACAAAATATGGCTTTAACTCCTAAAGAACATATACATCTACACTTATAGTGTAGTGAAAAAAAGTGGCGCAGCTATTTAGCATCAATTTAAAGCAAGAAAGAAAAATGTCAAACAGTTCACACTTAGCAGACAAGATTACACTTGCTTTTTTTATGTTAATAATAGTTGCATACATTGTTTTTCTCACTTTACCGGTAATATCGGTTTTTTTAAAAATTGATTTAACTCAAATTAGCTCACAATTACAATCACCAGAAATAATAAAGGCTGTAGAGCTTAGCTTATACACGTCACTTATAGCTACGGTGTGTTCAATTTTTTTAGCGGTTCCCACAGGCTACTTTTTAGCTACTAGAAAATTTTACGGCAAACCCGTAATAGACACACTTATGGATTTACCCCTAGTGCTTCCCCCTGCAGTGGCAGGTATAGCGTTACTTTACACTTTTGCTCCAAAAGGACTTCTAGGACCTATCTTTAATAATTTAGGCATAACCATACCCGGCTATACAACGGCAGTTATTATAGCTGAAATCTTTGTAGCCTCACCCTTTTTAACTAGGGCAGTAAAAATAGGCTTTGAAAAACAAAACAGTGATCTATATAATAGTGCTAAAATTTTAACTAACTCACGTTTAAAAGTTTTTTTTACAATTTCTTTACCTCTTGCTATGCGTGCCATTGTCTCAGGCATTGTTATGACCTGGGCGCGAGCTATGGGCGAGTTTGGAGCAACTTTAATGTTTGCAGGCAATCTGCCGGGTATAACTCAAACAATGCCCTTAGCAATTTACAACATGCTCTACTCAGACCCCACAGCAGGATTAATGCTATCAATTATTTTGATTTCCATATCATTTACAGTTATTATCACCGTTAAACTATTAGAACAAAAAAAATACAGCTTTGAAAAAGAAAGAAACATAGGAGGAAAGATATAAAATGATAAAAATTGAGTCCCTATCAAAAGCGTTTAACGGAAAAAAAGTAATAAACAATCTAAATTTAGAGATACAAAAAAACAAAACACTAGTTCTCCTAGGACCCAATGGCAGTGGCAAAACAACCCTACTAAACATAATAGCAGGCCTAATAACACCTGATAAGGGAAACATTTACATAAACAACACCATAGTACAGGGCACCGTTGGAACAAAAAAAGTTTACCTAAACCCGTTTGAACGCAAAATTGGCTATGTCTTCCAAACAATAACTCTTTTTCCCCACATGAAAATTCAAGACAACATTGCATACGGCCTAAAATCATTACACTTAACAGAAATAGAAATTAAAAAGAAAACAAACACCATGCTAGAACTAGTAGACCTTACAAAATACGCTCAGGCTTACCCCCATCAGCTTAGCGGAGGTCAACAACAACGCGCCGCACTTGCCAGATCATTAGCTACTCAACCACAAATCATGCTACTAGATGAACCTGTATCTGCTGTTGACCCACAACTTAGAGAACCCTTTCGATTAGAACTAAAAAAGTACCTTCAAACAATAGAGACCACCACAATATATGTTACCCATAACTTTAATGAAGCATTTATTATGGCCGACAAAATCGCCATACTAGGAAATGGACACATAGAACAAATAGGCAATAGAGAAGAAATTTTTGACAAACCACAAACCACATATGTAGCAAAATTTTTAGGAACAAACATATTTAAGGGCAAAATCATAAAACAACAACAAAACAACTATCTACAAATAGAAATCAACAACACCAAACTATTAACAACATCAACAAACATGGAATTAACAGAAAAAAACATTACCATAACAATAAAACCCGAAAACATTACACTCTCAACACAAAAACCAACTAGCCCCAACACAACAAACATCCTCCAAGGAACACTAACAGAAATAACACAAACACTAACAACCACCCAAACCACAGTGGACATAGGTTTTCTAATTAAAACAAAAAACGACCCAACCACAACTAAAAAATTAAAACTCACCATCGGCGATACAATCTACATAACCATTAACCCAACCGACATAAACATACTCACATAAAACAACACAACCATAAAAACACAACCAACACAAAATAACATTAAAAACCTGACACAACCATGCATACATAGATAAAAATTTCTTTGTATTTCCCTTTTAAAAAAAAGAAGAAAAAAACGACCAAAAAACAACAATTTCAGCTAGCCTGCAAGAAAAAAGAAAGAAGGAAACTCTCAGACACCTAAACACTGTAAACATGATTCTTACCATCAGGCAGAACCATTAAAAGTTTTTATACATCACCCCTTATACACAATAAGGGGCAGGCAACAGGTATGTCAGCAAAAAAAATTATCTCAACGAAAATACTCACAGTTATAGCAATTGACACAACCCAAGACATAACAACAGGTGACCCAGCACATCAAGTAATTTTTGGAGAATACGTAACCTGCAACGCCAATAACAATTATGCTGGAAAAACAGTACCAGCACCATGGTTAACGTTACATGTTAGATATATAGAACCATTCCCATACATAGTAGGCTCTAAATGGAAATTAGTAATAAATGAAGACAACACATTTAGCCTGGTAGAACCATAATGAGCATACCATACACATACAATCATCAAACAACAGAAAACAACAAGTTTGGCTATATAACATTTAACCCATGTCAAAAATTTGACCGCATCAACACACGCTTTGACTTATCAACAACATTACCTGCTCTTGACATCAGTCTTAAAAACCAACAAACCCCATGGTTTACACCAACCCTTAAGGAAAAAATCGAAAAAGCACAACGCCACCAATTAACTAACCCAGAATGTGCAAAAGTACTACAAGAAATAGCTGAACTTTCAACAAATTTTTATCCAGTAAAATTTGGACAATGCATCGCTATAAAACTATTTACAGGAGAAATAGTTGAAACATCAGAAAAAGAATTGGACTTACTAAAGAAACTACAAGGCAAAAAATTTGATTCACCCATTTTTGTCTGGAAAGTTGGTTCCTCTTCTTTTGCAGGTTGGACAGCTTGGCGACAGCAATAATTAAAAAAGAGTGTACCAAAACAACATGGCGTTTATAGATGTCGCAGGCGTTATCTCTAGCGCCTCAAATGAGCAAACAGTTACATTTAATGGCATAAGCCTTGTTGACACAGGTTTTGACAAAGGCATTTTTCTTCCTAAAAAATATTTAAAAGATTTAGAGGCAACAGGTGTAACACTCTTTACTACACCTGTAACATACGCAGATGGAAGCGAGGGAGTTGCTTTTTCATGTGTAGGCGTTTTACGTAAAATTGATAATTACACCCTAAAAACTGAAAAAGATATAATAATTTTAATAAACGAAAAAGACATAGAAGAACACATGATAATAACAGGAATGGAAACGTTACAATATTTTACAGTTGTATTTGAAGGAATAAAACAAGTTTTCAGTGTTATAGAAGAAAATTAAAAAAACTTGCTCTATGTTAGGGATCTACGCTAGTTTTTCTGATGTCGCTAAACAAGCAATTTGTCAACTGCTTATGTCAGTTTCACTAAACACTGCGTTTGACAATACTTGCCTCCAACAGAGAAGATCTCACAGCTATTTGACCTATGAACGGTGTGAACAAACTTTTTCATTATCAAGTGTTAAAAAAGGGTGTTGCACAAGTTTTAGAAACAAAAATCTAATATGTGTAGTGTATATTAAATATTGGCAATTGTTAGGATGATGATGGTGATGGAGTTTCGTAATAGGAATATAATTTCAATACAGGATTTTACAAGGAAAGAGATTGATCATGTTTTGAAGACTAGTCAGGTTATGGAGCCCGTTGCTAAAATAGGGTCTAGTATGTTGAGGGGTAAGATTTTGGCGACTCTTTTTTTTGAGCCCTCTACGCGGACGCGGTTGAGTTTTGAGGCGGCTATGCAAAAGTTGGGGGGGTCAACTATTGGGTTTAGTGATGCGGAGACGTCAAGTGCTAAGAAGGGGGAGAATTTTGTGGATACTATTCGTACTGTTGAGAATTATGCGGATGTTATTGCGTTGAGGCATCGTTTGGAGGGGGCGGCGTCAGTGGCGGCTGAATATTCTAGGGTTCCTATTATTAATAGTGGTACAGGTGCTCAGGAGCATCCAACGCAGGCGTTAATTGACCTGTATACTATTCAGAAGGAGAGGGGTCAAATTGATAATTTGAAAATTGCAGTAATTGGTGATTTGCGATATGGGAGAACAGTGCATTCACTAGTTAAGGCGTTGATGCAGTATAATGTAGAGCTTTTTTTGGTTTCGCCTGAAATTTTACGGATGCAGGGTAGTCTTTTAAGGGAGGTTAAAAGCAAAATTTCTGTAACTGAAATACAGAGTCTTGATGAGGTAATGTCAGAAATAGATGTTTTGTATGTAACACGTATTCAACAGGAACGTTTTCCTGATCCGGGAGAATATGTTAAGCTTAAGGGTACTTATAGGGTGGATTTAAAGAGTGTTAAAACAGCTAAAAAGGACCTGATAATTTTGCATCCTCTGCCAAGAATAGATGAAATTGCTCCTGAAATTGATCAAACGCCTTATGCGCGGTATTTTCAACAAGTGGGTAACGGGTTATTTGTAAGAATGGCTATACTCTCATTAGTGCTGGGAGCAACAAAATAACAGGTTATATGGAGTTAAAACGGTCAAAGGTGTCTAAAGTGCTCATTGAGCCGCAGTTAGAGCATTTGTGTCGAATTCCGAACCAGTTTTTTTTACAGTTTCGGCAAAAGGTGATTACGCGATTATAGGTAAAAAATTCTAATGTTTGACAGGTAGTAATAATATGGTTTGTTAAATTTAAGAGATCTAATGGTGACACGTCTATGGTATCTAATTCAATAACACCTAAAGATCCGCCTACAGCTAGGCTGGACAGTTTTTGAGCAAGTAGCAGGTCATCTGTTTTGACTGTTAATGTTGTTGTTGGGTTAAGTGAAGGTTTTAGGCGAATAGTTGTTGAGTAGAAGGGTTTGTCGCGTGTGCCGGAGAATTTGACTTTTGCTATGCCATATTTTTCAATGTCAAGTTGGGCTAAGCGTTCAGAGGCTTGGGTGTGGCATAAAATGGCGGGGTAGAGACGTTTACCGTGTTTTCTGCCAAGTTTATGTTGGAAAGTAGTAAGGGTTTGAGTTAATTCTTCTATAAAGTTTTGGCTTTCGGGTTCATGAATGTTTTTTGTTGTTAGAATTTCAACGGCTTCAGGTAAACCGGTAAGGTTTATAACGTGGGAACAATTTTCTAATCTAAAGTATGCATCGTTAATGTTGTTTTTAAGTAAAAAGGGTAAAGAATTTTTTCCAAACTGTTGGAGTGCGTTGTATTTTACATTTAAAGCTCTAGCGGCTAGATCATAGTGTTCTTTTAGAAGTTCAAAAAATCGTGTTTTGTCACCTTTGGAGTCTTGGGCTAGTCTTGGTAAATTTATAGTTACGCTGCCCAGGCAGCCGGTGCGTAGGGTGTCTGTTTCCCAGTCCTCTGTTAGGTCAGGGAAAAGTTTTGTTCCTGAAGAGGAAAAAACGGGTAGAGCTGTTTCTTTTAAGGGTATATTGGCGAAATAGAGCATGCCGTGTTGAGCCGCTAGGGTGTGAGTTTTTAGTAGTATGTCTTGGAGGTTTTTGTCATTTAAAATTTTTGGGTCGAGTTTTATAACTATTTTAGGGTTTGTTAGAGGTCTTGAGGTAGTAATTTCACTGTAGACTTGGAGTAATAAAGTGGATAGAAGGCCAATTTCAGTATTATAATCTTTGTATTTGCCGTTAAATTGGCCGTTGGGTCCTATGGCTTGTTTTTCTGCTAAATGTTTGGGAACTGTAAAGTCTAGCTCTAAGGTTATTTTGGTATTTTGATTAAGGTTTAAAATAAATAAGAAAAGAGTTTCTTTTATTGTATTTTCATCAATGTTTTTGATGTATGGTGCTAAAAATGTGGTAAAGTAACTAAAAACTTGTTGGTAACTTATTTCTCGCTCAGAATGCAAGAACACGTTAAGAGCTATAGATAAAGCGGCTTTAAAGTTTTTAGGAGGTTCAAGAGAAACCTGAGTTATATCAGTAAATTTTAAACCGTTTAAAAAGAAAAACCGCATGTCATGAACAATTTCGTGAGGTTTAAGAAGCCAAGTGCTTAAATCGTCAATGTTTATACTGCCCGAAATATGTGCGTCTGCTATATCACGAGAAAAAATGTTTAGAAGAGTATACTCCTCTATAAGGTTTTGTCCCGCTTTATAAAGCATGGCGGAGGCATCCAAGTTTTGATCCTTAGCCTCAATAAACGCAGTTACCTCATGAACAGGCATACCCACACGAGTTAATTTATGTCGATAGTCCTCAAAGCCTTTTTCAACTAGTATAACATTTACCATTTCACGAATTAACGCGGCAGTGATATACTTTGTTTTAGATTTAAGCAGACGTTTTTCAGTTTCCTTTGCAACACTTTGAGCAAGTTCCACAGGCACTTTGGCTTCTTTAATTAAAGAGTTAGCAATTTTGTTTTGATCAAACTCTTCTAAAGTAAAGCGTGACGTTCGAACAAGCATGCCCTTATGCGTAAAGACTTTTCTCTCTACACGGTCGGCAACGTCTAAAACCATTTTGCCCAAGTCAGTTAAAAAATATTTTTTGGTTTCAACGTCGGCCTCTACTAAATCTGCTTTAAGGAGAAATTTTAAGTGATAAGCAAAACGGCCGGCATCGCGGTTAGGATTCATTTTAAGGTAATTCATCAACTCAGTATAGGATAGGGCACCCTTATCAAATAACAAATTTAAAAGCTGTAGCCTAGTAGGTGAAGAGACAGCTTTTAAAACCTTAGCGCCGCGCGCTCTATTTGGAAGAGTACTCATGTATTTACCTCATTGCCGTTTATTGAGCCTACTTTAAAAAAGTAGGTAAACCTATACTTTAACTGAGGTCATATTTATACAACTCTAACTCTTTAATAGGAAGAGTTATGTAAACACTTTTTTTATAGCTGTATAAAGAAAGATTAGGATAGGTATTGAGAAAAGAGTTAGGAGAAAGAGTTGTGGTATGCCCATTATTGGAAAGGCTAAAAATAAGGGGAGGGTGAAGGGGTAATTAGTAAATGTAGACAATAACAATGTGCCTATGGGGATTAATAGTAAAAGGTTTGTTTTGTCGTTTTTGAAAAATATTTTATAGTCACCAGTTTTTGCCATAACTATAAGTGTTAGCGCTAGCATGGAAAGTTCTGCTACAAGATTTAAATTATCCGTTAAGCCTATGTACATAAAACCTATGTCATGGAAACCAAAAGTGTTACTAGAGAGGGGCCAAAATAGCTGTAATTGACCGCCGATGAAAAAGTCTCCAATTAAAAAATGAGAAACGTAGGCTAAAAAGTATGGTACAACGCGTTTGCCATAAAAAATAGAGAGGGGAGCGAAAATGAGCAGAGCGAAAATTAGAGAATGTGTAGGTCCATGATGTATAGATATGCCTAAAAGACTGCCGATAGCTAAGTCAATGTCAGGTAGTATGGATAGGGCAAGTAGGGTAGGTATGTTTGGGTTAACTTTTAGCAGTTTAGAGGAGGCTTTACCTAAAAGGTAAGCTAAGGATAGATGACCAACAGCAAACATAAGGGCCAATAATCGAAACAACTATCGAACTATTAAGCATATAGGAACACATAAACATCATTTTATTAAAACATGTATATTAAAGTAAAATGTAGAGGTAATTGTTGTTAATTATGACTATTTATCAGGTTTTTTGCAGAGTTTTTGCATTAATTTTAGTGGAAGTTTCAAGATTTTTGAGATTATACCTAGCTCTGAGGACATTAAGATCAAATTGTCAATATCAGCACGGTTAACAGCACCTACAATAGGAGTTATAACTAGATATGTTAACAGAAACAGTAAAGTTCCAATTATTAGCAGTATAGGGTAAGATGCATTAAGGAAAACAGAGAAAACGTATGCCACAACAGACGCAACCAAAGATGCTATGAAAATTTTTGTTGAATTTTTAAAGTCCGCTTTAACATGATAATTTTTCCATGACCAAATTAAACCCCAGACTAGACCCGGAACAATGGAGACCATAACAGATACTACGCCGCCTATTACCACAAGCCATTCCATATTGGCTCCGCCAAATTTTCCAAAATAGGTAATAATAGCATACGAGAAAGGTAAGCTTATAGCTAAGGAGAGCAGGCTCTGTTTCATTATTTGACCTGTTTTTCCAATGCCTGTCTGGAAAGCAATCAAGCTTACATGTCCAAAAAGCACAAACAAGTTACCTATAGAGGACACAGCTAAAAACAGTGGAGCATAGGGAAATTTTGACTGCGTGTTAACAGTAAATAAAAACTGTTTTAAACCATCAGGGGATAAATAGTGCAGTATGCTGTCTTGGGGAAAAACTGTGTTTACCAAAGGTGTTGCAAGAGCTATTAGCAGCATTGTTACAGGTATAAGCAGTAGGGCAGTATATTTTACGGAGGAGGCAAAAACGGTTTTTACCAGTTCAGGTTCTTTTTGTGGATTTAATTTAGAGAAAGCAGGAAACAATGCAGTAGATACAGGAAAACTGATAAAAGTTACAAGTACAGCAAAACATGTTGCAGCAAAATAATTACCAACCATGTTATCACTAATATACATAGCCATAAAGAAAGCAAAAATTTGAGGCAAGACCCCTACAACAATATTTGGCACCGTTAAGGGTATGCCGTATTTAAGTAGAGGAAGTAATGTTTGTTTTAAATCACATTTACCAACTTTGGCTTTGCGTAGGGGTCTAAAGAGGGCAAAATAGACAATTAATATACTTATTACGCCGCCCACGGCAACTGATGCAATAGAGCCGATAACAGCACCTGTAACGCTAAAGCCTAAAAAGACCAAGAAGGGACCGAGAAGTGTTTTTATTAAAGCTTGAATAATTTGTGTAAAACTGTTATATTTCATTTTTTCAAAACCAACAAATGTGGCTGTGGCAGCAGAAACAAGAGCGCTTGCAAAAATAGAAAGCGACATTAAAGCAATTAATGACGAGGCATCAGGACGATCTAAAATATTAGCTAAGGGTTGAGATATAGCAAAACAGACAAGAGAAAGCAGAGCACCACTTAGAAGCTCAAAAATTACGCCTGCACGAATTACATCATGTATTTCACTTGTTTTATTTGCAGCTCTTAGGCTTGCAATTTTTTGGGTCATGGCAGAATTTACGCCTAAATCTCTGAAAAACGCAATTATAGTTGAAGGAATCAAAACTATACTATAAAGCCCAAGCTCATCAGGAGATAACACACTAGCTAAAATTATAGTACCTAAAGCCATTAGCACCGTTGAGCCAACAACACCAATTAAAAGAAAAAAACTTCCAGCCGTCGAAGACTTTCCCATCTGCAAAGCTTTATCTTCCATATGCCTAACCAGAGCGTACATTAGAAGAAGGGTATTTTTATAGGATTTGGAAAAACCAGCCAACTATACAGACAACAAACAGTAGCAACAAACATAAAAATCAACAATTAATCACTCACGTAACGGTTGTAAAAAATGAGACATACTTGATCTTTAAAGAGAGAAAAATAAGAGGTAACAATAGCAGATCTATGTTATAGATTTTTTAAGTGCTGCAAAGTATGTTAAAACTTGTTCAAAGTCTGTTTTGGACATTGTTAAAATTGTTTGCACCGTATCTCTTTGTTTAACAGATGGCGAGCCATTAACAGCGGCTATTGCGTAATCTAGATGTATAAACAAATGTTCCCAAGTAAAAGTGACTTGCTTACCCCGTAGCGTATACAAAGATAAAGCATAAGCGCTAGCACGGTTTAAACTGTCTTTAAACGTTTTAAGGGCAGAAACAACAGCTGTCGCCTTATATTCCTGAGCTAAAAGACCACTGTTAATCTGTTGATAACTCTCCTCTAAAAGAGAAATCTCTGCATAAAGATCTTGTCTAAGTTTTACTTCAGTCTCAACTGACACAACTTTTCACCCACCCCTAGCAGTAAAGCAACTAAATAAAACTTACACCTAAAAAAATAAAACACAATTTTCACAAGTAAACTATACCACGCATTTTTAGACAAATACTACTGCCATAATTTATGCTTACATATACAATTTAAATTAACAACGTGTTACGTCGGAAACTATGGATCTGACAAGAAATAATTTGACCCGTTTTATTAGATAACTCCGTGAAGTACACTAAGCATAGTTAAATTATTTACTGACAGTTTCTAAAAAGGCAACACACTGTCTAGAAAAAATAGATGTGAATCTTTTCTATGGTACAAGTTCAACAGGTTTATTTTTCTTAGTCACAAAATATTATATGTAGCCTCAATTTCGTCAAGTAAAGACTCAACTGATCCAATCGACCTTCCGTTATATAACCATATCAACAAGAAGAAAGAAAAAATAGGCAAACGTTGATTGTGTGTGTTTGTATTGTTTGTTTAGGGAGTATTGCGTATGGATAAAGTTGAGTATTTTGAAAGAGTGGGTGTGGGTAGATTTGTAAGAACGGTTTATATTTCGTTTGCGATACTTTAGGTTTGTATTTTTTACTAGTTGTTAGATATTGTTTGATGGAGGGGTGTCGTTTTTGTTTATGGTTATTATGGTGCTTCCCATGGTCTTTATTTCTCTGTTATACGTTAATTTTAGTCAAATTAAAATAACAATTACGTCAAAAGAGCTTAACGTGGCTTATGGTTTTTTAAATCGTAAGTGTTTTGTTTTATGTGAAATTGAGTCTTGCGAGCAAACTGTGACCCTAAAATCCCGGAAAAATTATACCTACAATAAGTAAAAAGCTTGAAAAACCCGTTAAACATTAAAAAGGTCTCAAAAATGGTAAATCACTGTGTCGATGTAGTTATAAATTTTATACCTACATGCAAGAGAAGAAACTGGCGTTTTTAAGCCTTTAATGCTGTTTTACGCCTTTTTAAGACATTTTGATTATCGTAGGTATAAAAATTCGGGAATTTAGGTGTGACATATTTTGGAAAAATTTTAGGTGTTGAAATAAAGATACGGCATTGATGATTCTGTAGTGTATTCAACGACTTTTGGTAGTGCTGTAAAAATAAGTAGTGTAGGTAAAAAATCGTTTGTTTTTTCAACTAACCATCCTGACACTGTTTGTCAAGTTATTTCTGCAAAAATGGTAAAACCATTATGTTGACAAGTTTAATTTTTAGGGGTTATTTGTTTTTCCGAACCATTTGTTAAACCAGCTGTTAAACATTGCAATGCACTCGTTATTGTATGCTGTTTCGCCTGATTCTTCTCGTATGCAGCTAACAAGTTCAATATTGTTTATAAGTTCCATTTTTGCTTCATTTAAGCAGGCTTCCAAATCATCTATCATATCATTGCCGCCTGTGGCATAATCTTTTACTGAGTCATTTAAAAAGGCTCTTTTAGACTGGATTAATTCTTCAAATTTACCATCTAACGTAGACATATAGATAACATCGTGTATTTCTTTTTCATCAGAGTTATTTAATTTTTGGGCATATAAAGCAGGTTTAAACTTTGGAGAGGGAAAATGTTAAGTCTTAGGTTGTGTTTAAGCAGTATTTTGGGTGAAATTGTTTTTTCATGGTAAAGTTGTGTTAATTAATCAATAGATTAATATTATTCACTGTTATTTTTCGGGTAAAATAGTTAATTTAATTTGTAAGCTAAAATTGGTTGTTAAACCAATTGTGATAGGGCTTGCATTTATTTGGAGTAATACAAAATTGGAAATTAAAGTCCTTGGTGGAGCCAGAGAAGTAGGCGGTTCATGCCTATCTGTTGAAACCGATTCATGTAAGATTGCCTTAGACTATGGTATAAAGCTTGACGGGGAACCAAAAAAGCTTCCAACTGATTTTGACGCAGTAATTATTAGTCATGCTCATCTTGATCATACAGGTAGTTTGCTAAATTTGTCTAAGCATAATCCTACAATTGTTGGTGCAGGAATTACGCGTGATGTAACCGTTGATTTATTGCATGATATGGTTAAAATTCAAACTGAGAAGGGAAATTTTGATTACAATGATCAACATGCTGAGCGTATTGGTCAATGTTGGTGGGTGCGTGATGCCATAGCTTTATCAGGTATGAAAGTTAATCTTCAACATGCAGGTCATGTGGCAGGAGCAAAAATAACTTGTCTTGAGGCTGAGGGGAAAAAAATTGTATACACAGGTGATATATGTACGCATGATACTGAAATATTAAAAGGTTGTAAAGTGGAAACGTTACCCAAAAAGCCTGATGTTTTAATTACAGAGTCAACCTATGGAGGTAAAGTGCGGGCTCCAAGGCAACAGTTACTTGACGAGTTCATGGAAGATCTGTTAAAAACTATGGATAATAAAGGGAACGTGTTAATTCCTACCTTTGCCTTTCATAGAAGTCAAGAGATGGCAAAACGTATAGACACCGCTATAGCAAATGGGTATCTTCCACGTTATAACGTGTATACTATATCTAATTTGGCACATAAAATAAATGATTATTATAATCAAAATAAACAGTTATTTACCAAAGAAATTCGTCGTCAAAAATCGCCGTTTAAGTATAAACATGTAAAACATCTTTATCGTATAGCCCAAATTGAAGAGCCAGCTATTGTAATTTGTACCTCAGGTTTTGGTCATGCAGGGGCAAGTTTACAGCTTTTAAAAGACTGGGCAGATAATGAACGCAATTCTGTTATTTTAACAAGTGGTTACTTACCGCCGGATAGTCCATTGAAAACAGCTAAGGAAGAGAAATTTTTCAAAATTGAAGAAGACACATACGATGTAAAAGCTTTAGTAAAACAAATAGAACTCTCAGGCCATGCAGATCAAAATGAGTTAGTTGAAATTGTTAATAAACTAAAGCCTACACGAACAATTCTTGTGCACGGCGATATAGAACAAGCGGAACTGTTATCAGAGAGAATAGGCGAAATGACAGATGTCTGCATACCTCAACAAGACGAAACAATAGATATCTAACAATTTTTATCTCTATTTTTACCAGCTAACTGTAATAGACTTCAAGTTAAGGCAGTAAGCTAAACTTTTTATTTCATTCTAGTACTAGTTGAGCAGTCAAGTTTAGAATAACATGTTGTATTATGTTATAAGAGTTAGGGGAGAGTTATGGAACAGAAAAAGTTGCTGTCCACCGTTGGGGTCACGCTGTTATTAATAGTGGTGCTTATAATAATAGGGGTTATTGTGCGTGGGGACATGTTTAGCTTAGAGAGGGATAAAATGGAGGGGCAGGTGCCGTTTTATGTTGGTGTTACGTACTGTGGGAATTCTGTTGGGGAGGCAAAAGAGTTTATTGATAAAGTGTTGGGTTATACAAACTTGTTTGTTTTGGTGTCAGGTAGTTTGCAGTATAATACTTCAGCTATGGAGGAGATAGGAAATTACGCGGTTGCCGCGGGGTTAAGTTACGCGGTTTATGGGGGAACACGAAATACTGCAGAATTAACCACGTGGCTTTTAGAGGCAAAAGAGCGGTGGAGAGAAAAATTTATAGGAATATATTACAACGATGAAGTCGGCGGCTACATGCTAGACCAGACAGTTTTTTTGGAAATCGCCTATCCAGCAGAAGAGGGTAATCAGGTACCAATGCCAAAGGTGACAAAAACAGATAAAGGCACAATAATTCTATACAACTATAACAATATCGACAAGGAAGAAGAGACCCAAAAAGAAAAACCAACGTTGTTGTCTACAGTAACTTTTTGGCCGGAGGGTAAAATTGTTATGGAAAATTTTAGTGAAAATATTACTTATTATCCAAATGGAACAGTTACGGTATTTGAAAAACAAAAAAACGATATGTACACAACCACGTCGGGAAACATTACAAAATATTCCAAGCCCATACCAGCCTATGAGCAAATTTTTAAACAAAACCCAATACAGACCCATGATGACGCGGCGAAGGCGTATGTAAACATGAATAGAGAATTAATTGAAGAGCTAAATAAAACGCAATTAGAACAAGAGCAAATTCTAGTTTTTTCAGCTGACTATGGACTTTACTGGTGGAACTACCAAAGCGGCTATGACCTAGTGCTAGCAGAGTTAGCCTGGAACAACTCTATAACACAGGAAATAGCATTAGCCCGAGGCGCTGCTACACTTCAAAATAAGCAATGGGGCACCATACTTACCTGGAAATACACTCAAGCACCTTTTCTTGCCAGTGGAGAGGAAATGTTTGAACAAATGAAAACCTCATACCAAGCAGGCGCACAATACATAATAATTTTTAACTACTCCGAAGACCCCGCAGACCCAAACACCTTACAAGAAGAACATTTCACAGCCTTAGAGCACTTCTGGAAAGAGATAGTACAAAATCCAAAAATAACCCATGGAAGCATTAAAGCAGAAACCGTCCTAGTTCTGCCTAAAAATTATGGCTGGAGCATGCGAAATCCAACAGACCCAACATGGGGCATATGGCCAGCAGATGAAAACACACAAAAAATATGGAGCCAAATACAAAACAAAATAGACCAACACGGACTAAAACTAGACCTAGTTTTTGAAGATATAAACTATCCAGTTAAAGGAAAATACACTCAAATACACTACTGGAACCAAAAATAACAAATAAAAATCCCAAACATCCGCAATTTCTGTTGGAATTCAATACCAACCTCATGTAACTCGTTCAATTAATCCTTGTTTAGATAATTTGTATAAATATTCTTTAGCTCTTGGCTCATTACTTTTTACATTTGTAACTCTGGCTAAACTTCCCTGATAGGTACATAGTTTTTTAAGGAAAAGGGTAAGTAATTAACCATTTTGTTCATCTTTTACTATTGTTTGGCAAACTACTTAAATATGTACCTTATAGGATTAAAATTTTTACAGTTGACTAACTAGTCATAAATTGTAATAGTATCTTGACTAAAAGAAAACAGAATACCCCAAAATAAAAGAGCATAGCCACATGTTGTCTCACAACAGGTCACTTGGGTCAAGCTTTTTGATTTAGAAATCTTTTTGTATATTAGAAACATTCTTTAAAGAACAGTTAAACGCTAAGAGTTACAAGTGATGAAGACTAGTCATAAAATAGTGTTATCTAGCTCATCTGATATGAGTAAAGTTAGTGATGCTTCTGTAGATTTAATGGTTACATCACCTCCTTATCCTATGGTGGAAATGTGGGATGAAATATTTAGTAAGCAGAATCCTGAAATTGGGCAGGCTTTAGAGAAAAAAGACGGCAATTTAACTTTTGAGTTAATGAACAAAGAGCTTGATAAAACGTGGAGGGAGACTTTTCGTGTTTTACGTGAGGGCGGATTTGCTTGTATTAACATAGGTAATGCGACCCGTAAATTGGGGGAGGAATTCAAGCTTTACTCAAGTCATTCAAGAATTCTTGAATACTGCTCCAAACTAGGCTTTAGTTCTCTACCGGAAATTCTTTGGAGAAAACAGACAAATGCGCCAAACAAATTCATGGGCTCAGGAATGCTTCCCGCAGGAGCATACGTTACTCTTGAGCATGAGTACATACTAATTTTAAGGAAGGGAAATAAGCGATTATTTAAAACTGATGAGGAAAAGCTTTGTCGCAAAAAAAGCGCGTTTTTCTGGGAAGAACGAAACATTTGGTTCTCTGACATATGGGATGACCTAAAAGGAACACGGCAAACAGAGCTTGATAAAAAAATAAGAGACCGTAGCGGAGCATACCCCTTTGAGTTATCTTTTCGTTTAATTAACATGCTCTCACTAAAAGAGGACACCGTATTGGATCCCTTTTTAGGAACGGGAACAACAACGCTTTCAGCTATGGCGACAGGCAGAAACAGCATTGGCTTTGAAATTGACTCCAATTTACAAGAACACTTTGCAGTTAGATTTCAAGATGTTGTTGATTTTTCAAATGAGCTTATCAAAAAACGCTTAGACAAACACTTAACATTTATTCAAGAACGGGTTAAGAAAAAAGGGCTGTTAGGTTACACAAGTAAAGTTTACGGTTTTCCAGTAATGACAAATCAGGAAACAGAAATTGAATTTAATGAATTGAAAAAAATTAATTTTCAAAAAGACCTAATGGAGGTTGAATACAACAGCTCACCCGCCACGCATGCTTGTTAATAAGTCATCTTAAAAATTAGACATATTTTTCAAAATCAACATGTAGCTCATCTTTTTTAGTAACAAATAATGTTAAATCGTTTAAATTCCACTAAAAACAAAAACAACCCACAAACACTCAATAAACCCATAAAACATAGTTACGTGCTATCAGAAATTTAGATCCTAAAATCCCGGAGCAATTATACATAGGTGGCGAAGATATTTGAAAAATGAGGTTGATTTTGGAAAAATAGCTTAAAAATACCCTTTTAACAAAACAAAACCTATGTATAATTCACACAATTATACATATGCCATTATTTTGTCAAACAGACAAATTTGACGGCATTTTTGAAATCCACCACGTTTACAAAGAGTAATACAAACCTATGTATAACTCTTACGGGATTTTAGGTTAGATTATAGGAGGCCATTATACCCTAAAATCCCGGAGCAATTATACATAGGTGGCGAAGATATTTGAAAAATGAGGTCATTTTCTGAAAATTAGCTTAAAAATGCCTTTTTAGCAAAACAAAACCTGTGTATAATTTCCATAATTATACATATGCCGTTATTTTGTCAAACAGACAGATTTAACGACGTTTTTGAAATCCACCATATTTACAAGGAGTAACACAAACCTATGTATAACTCTTCCGGGATTTTAGGTTATACGTTTTTACCCGTTTATCACCATTTACTGTCGTGTGAAAACTCATAGCATTTCACTTTAAGTAAGAACCTGTATTCAATAGATTTTTAACTATTGACGCGTATACTGTGTTGTAGTTAACTCTTTGACATATGATACTGATTTAACTGATAAAAAATGGAGCATAATTGAACCAATATTTACCAAAACAAAAAAAGGCAAACACTTACAAAAACACTCCAAACTAAAACTAGCAAACACAGAAAGACACCTAACAAAACAGGCTACCAATGACGCATGCTACCTAAAGAATACCCAAACTACCAAACCGTACACTCTTTTTACCAACGAGCCAAAAAAAGCGGCCTATGGGAAAAAATAAACGACCCACTAGTAACCA
>Ga0209755_10003218_pt1 | contig 20764 bp, 15 predicted proteins | sample TergutCo191P1_FD_187301 | JGI IMG/M metagenome (GOLD analysis project Ga0209755, IMG submission 187301) | Cornitermes sp. P1 segment gut microbial communities from Petit-Saut dam, French Guiana - Co191P1 (SPAdes) (version 2) | ecosystem: Host-associated > Arthropoda: Insects > Digestive system...
CACCGTGATAATCTCGTCGCGGCCCACCAACAGTATTGTCTCCACAAAAGTCGCAGGAATAATGAACTTCATCCCGCCGGAGCTTACCGGGAAACCCATAAGCGCAGCGATCGAAAGTGGTACCATAATGGTGAAGTCCGTTCCTTGTCCGAGAACGCTGTCCACGATAATGCTGCCCTTTAGTGTTTCGATACCTTCACGCACCACGTCCATCCCAACGCCCCTGCCGGAAACGTTGCTTAGTTTACCGGATGTGGAAAAGCCACTATGGAAAATAAAGTTAGTCAGTTCTTCCTTCGAAAGAGCGGCGGCGGCGGCCTCGGTTACGAAACCATCCCGCACCACTTTTTGCCTTATCTTTTCGTGGTCTATGCCTTTGCCATCGTCGGAAATGACTATCTTCATGTATCCGCTTTCCCTGGAACAGACAATCGCGACTTTTCCCGTCTCGCTTTTCCCCGCCGCGATTCGCTGTTCTGGGGTTTCAAGGCCGTGGTCTATCGCATTGCGCACCATGTGCAAAAGTATTTCCGAAATGGATTCGATGATGTTCTTGTCAATCTCGTTTTCCTTTCCTTCAATGACAAGCTGTGTTTTCTTGCCCAACTCTTCCGAAAGCTCGTACACATAGCGGGAATAACTATCAAGGATGGTCGAAAGTGGGAGTGTCCGAAGCGAGATCACTGTCTCGTATGCGCCGCGGATACTATTACCCACATCGATGGAATAGTTTTTTAGCGCCGAGTTAATACGGTAGCTTATCCGTTCAAGTTTCCTGATATTCGCAACCAAAACAGGATCCCATGTTCTGTCCGCCTTGAATTTTCCGGAAAGCTCCCTGACAATATCGTTCAGCGCAGCACTATCCAGTGAGACAGTCTTTGCGGCAATCTCCAGAGACTGGAGGGAAGCTATGCTTTTAATAATGCCATCGATTTTTTCGATGGGCAGACGTATGCTTTCCGATTTTGCATCCTTATTGGATTTCGCAGTAGGTGCAGGTGTGCTGCCTTCTGGGTTTTCCGTTTGCGCAGGCTTGGGTTCTTGTGTGCTTTGTTCGGGCTTATCCGTGGGCGGTATTTCAGTCTCTACCTTGGGAATGGCGAATTCCTCGTTTGCCGCCAAAGCGTTCAGTTGTTTTACATGTTCCTGAATTTCAATGCCATCGTCCTTGCTATGTTGCACAAGGCCAATGCCCCGTTTGATTAAGTCCAGCACGGCGAGAATAAGTTTTACAGCATTTGCGGTAAGGCCAATACGCTGTTCCTTAAAGGCTATAAAGACACTTTCAAGGGCATGGGTCAGTTCCTCGATACGCTTGAATTCAAGCATTCGCGAGGTGCCTTTCAGCGTGTGCAGAGCGCGTAGCAGGGTCGCAAGATCGTCATCGACCGAAATGCCGTCCTTGATGTCAAAGAGAAGACCCTCGACCTGGGCGATGCACTCAAGTCCCTCGTCAACATATTTGGGTATATATTTTGTCCTGTCTATCGCCATAAATATTTCCGTGCTTAGGTGCCCTCGGGTCTGGATGATCCCAAGGTTGTGTTCTTGATGTCAAGAAGAATGCCAAGTTCCTCGATTATCCTCGTCAGCCCTTCCGCGGAGGCGGTGGCGACCTCGGTCGAGCGCAGAAAGTTGCCAAGGCCGTTGGAAATATCCGCCATTGCCAGGTTGATCTGCTCCGTGGATTTCTGCTGCTTTTGCGTGGAAACCGTAATCATCTGCGCCTGGTTTGCGGTTATTTCCGCGCCAGAACGAATCTCCCGGAAAACGTCCTCAAGCTCCTTTATAAGATTGTTCCCCTCGGCGATCTTGTCGGCACTTTCCTCGCTGGAAATGATCAGAAACGAAGATGAACTCTGAATCTCCTCAAGCTGCTCGCGTATTTTCTTTGTCAACTCGGCAATATCGTCGGCAAGGCAGTTCACCTCGCTGGCCACCACAGAAAACTGTTTCCCGCGCTCCCCAGCGCCAGCCGACTCAAGGGCCGCGTTAAAGGCGATGACTTTAGTCTGGTCGGTGATTGTGTTGATTGTCTTGATTATCTCCCGTATCTTGCTGATCTTGTTTCCCAGTGCAACGATACCTGAAATAACCCCGTCGTTTTTCCCCTTGATGTCTTCCATTTGGTTGACGTTCCGCTTTAGGAGCGAAAATCCGTTGTTAACGTCGTTTTCCATTTTGGATGCGATATTGGCGACACTGCCCGTCTTCTCGGCAATCTCCACGGCAATCTGCGTGTTCTCCTTTATCGTGCTGTTGATCTCCTGAACACTCGCTGCCTGATCGTTCGCCGTGGAGGAAATGTCCTTCGACGACAGGAATATTTCGTCCGTCGATTTTTGGATTACCTTTGCCATGTTGCGCGTCTGTTCCACGGTTTTCGAAGAAGTTTGGGCGGCAGTTCTTTCGGATTCAATCATGGAATTAAAAAGCGCAAGGCGGCGTTTGCTTGCCATTCCGGTAATTACGCCTGTTATTACCATCCCGAACACGCGGAAAAATTCGTAGTAAATCGGGAACTGCACGGCCATCTGCTGGCCACCGTACACAAAATAGTGGGGCAAGTCCAGTACGTTCCTATTCGCAATAATGACTATCGTATAAACAGTGGCCGCATATATTCCAGAAAAATACGCACAACGGGAATTATGCCTGAAAGATCCCGCCAAAATAAGTATGCTGTAAAACAACGCCCGAAAGGAAAGGAAGGGCAACGGCGGAGACACCTCCAGATAAGTGCAACTGACCCAGATAATCGCACTGATAATCGTCATGTCAAGAATGACGCAAACATACTTGAATTTGTCGTGAAGCGTTTTCCGTTTCCGCACGTAAAAAAACAGGAACACGGAATACAACAACAGAACGAATGTGATAATATGGGCGCGCCACGGTATCCATTCACCGCCCTGCATGTACCTAATCACGGCGACACCGGTTGTGCTGACCGTAAAAATCATACCCATTATTAGCCTGACATTGCTTATCAGCTTTTCCCCGCCGTGTTCGTCGGCCTTGATCAAATCGTCAACTTTGCCAATTGTCATGCATTCCCCCTGTCGATAGCTTGATAGCGTGCCAATGTTTCCCTTAATTCATGCGCTATGCCTTTAAGATTGTCCGCCGCAACCGACGTTGAGCCGGTCGCGACGACAAACTGATTAACCCCCGCGGAAATTTCCTTTAGCGCGGTAAAAATCTGCCCAGAAGCCAGATCCTGCTGCTTGCTCAGATTCGATATTTGTTGGGAACGAACCGCCACATTCTGGGAAACATCGACAATGTTTTCAAACACCTCTTTCTGTTCGACCATTCTGTTGTACCCCGAATCAATCACATTGGATCCGATATCCGCCTCGGATATAAGCGACTCGGAAGCATCCCGCAGTTCCGAAATCCGTTCTTTTATCTCCGACACCGATTCCACCACGTTGACGGCAAAACGCCGAATCTCGCTGGCCACAACCGAAAAACGCTGACCCGCCTCGCCCGCGGACGATGCTTCCAGTGCGGCGTTAAACGCAATGATCTTGGTGCGATCCGCAATGTTGTCTATGAACTGCACGGATTCGTTGATGCGGGAAAGCACATCGGTCAGGTTTCTGATTTCATCAACGACTTTTGAATTTTGCTTTCGCACATCCGCCATCATTTGTTCGTTGGCATCGTGCAGGTTCGCTCCATGTTGGCTAAGGTTCTCGGTTTGCGCCGCAAGCTCGGCCACCTCGGTTGTCTTTATCGCAATCTGCCCCGAAAGCCCTTTGTTGTTTTCCATGCTGCTTACGATTTCCGCCACGCTGGTGGACTGCTCGTTGGCCGTGGTGGTAATCTCCTTTGCCGACGATGAAAGATCGTACACCGCATTTGAAACCTTGGAAGCGTTCTGGCTGAATATCGAAAAGTTGGATTGCAAGCTGTCTCGAATTTTCATGAAAGCCTTTTGCATTTTTCCGATCTCGTCCCTTCTTGACGTGTCGATATGAACGCTAAAGTCCATCGTCGCCAAAGCCGTAGACACTTTTTCTATCTCAAGTATGGGTCGGGTAAGGGAAGACGAAACAACCAACGCAAAAACGATGGCTATAACGCCCGATCCCAAAAAGGCAATGACCAAGGCGATTACGGAACTCAACCGCAATGCCTGAATGTACTTCAGGGAAAAATCCGCACCCCACACGGCGATAACCCGCCCGTCCTCGAAGATTGGCAGAAACGCCGTTACAAACGTGCCCCAGGCATCGGTGTACTCATCCGTAATAGCGATTTGCCCAGTGTCAAAAACCTTGCTAAGTTCAGGGGGCGCATCATCCCAACTGTAGATATCCGGGATTCCAGGAACGTCGTATGAGGACAGAAGAAAACGGTAAACCATGTCGGCACCAGTACCATACCTTTGCACCAAATATATGTAGGCAAGCTCAAAGGCTGTGGCTATCTCCTTTAGGCCCATTATGGTTTCGATATGTATGGGACTCCCTTCCTCCAAACCCGTAACATAAGTTATTTTTGCGCTGTCAATTGGGAATCGCGAATAAGTCAGTGCCAACGCCCTGTTCAGTGTCCTTGTGTAGGTGTTGCGGATATACTCACTATATTGGAAAAAAATGGGAATTGCCGCGCTGATAAAGACAAGCATCCCCAGCCCAATAAAAAACATGAAAAATCGCCACCGTAATCCCCGTACATTCATACAAACCTCCTTGAAAAGGCCTTTCCCGTCAGGCCCACAAAAAATTCGCCCAGTTTTTTTGTCTTATCGATTGTCATTCGATCCCCTTGTCGTTAGTTTGGTAACGCGCAAGTGTTTCCCTTAACTCTTCCGCAATGGCATCCAGGCCGTCAACCGTGGTCGATGTAGAGGCGGTCGCATTGACAAACTGCTTGACCCCTGTGGAAATTTCCTTTAACACGGTAAAAACCTGTGCGGCGGCCAGTTCCTGTTGTTTGCTCAAGTTGGATATTTGTTGGGAACGAACCGCCACGTTCTGGGAAACATCGACAATGTTTTCAAACACCTCTTTCTGCTCGACCATCCTGTTGTACCCAGAATCGATAGCGTTGGAACCAATGTCCGCCTCGGATATAAGCGCTCCGGAAACTTTTTGCAGTTCCGAAATCCTCCCCTTGATTTCAACCACCGACTCCACGACGTTGTCGGCGAAACGCCGAATCTCGCTGGCCACCACCGCAAAGCGCAGGCCAGCCTCGCCCGCAGACGATGCCTCCAGCGCGGCGTTAAACGCGATAAGTTTTGTGCGATCCGCAATACTGTCGATGAACTGCACGGATTCGTTTATGCGGGAAAGCACCCCGGTCAGGTTTCTGATCTCGTCGGTGACTTTCGAATTTTGCCCTCGAATGTCCGCCATCATGTTCTCGTTGGCCTCGTGCAGATCCGCGCCGCGCCGGCTCAGGTTTTCGGTCTGCGCCGCAAGCTCGGCCACTTCTATAGTCTTTGCCGCGACCTGCTCCGAAAGGTTTTTGTTGCTTTCCATCGTGCTAACGATTTCCGCCACGCTTGCCAATTGCTCGTTGGCGGTACTGGTAATTTCCTTTGCCGATGATGAAATATGGCAAACGGCCATCGACACCTTGGAAGCGTTCTGGTTGAACAACGAAAAATCGCCCCTTAGTTTCTGCAAAGTCAGGTTGAAATAATGCGCAAGGTTGCCCACCTCGTCGTTGCTGTTTATCTTAATCGTGCGGGTCAGATCCCCTTCGCCTTCCGAAATGTCTTTAAGAGTGTTCGCTACCGTAAGAATGGGTTTTGTCAAAGACCGCGACAGGAATATTACCACCGGAATAATCAGCGCAATCACGATTATTGCGATTAGGAGGGCGGAAAGTTCCATTGCGCGCACCGGCACCAGGACCGATCTTCTGGGGATTACGATGGCAAGGCTCCAAGGTGTGTCGGTAGTGCCAATCTGAATAGGGGTGATGTACATGAGCATCCATTCCTGAAAACCCGGATGGAAGTGCGTGTAATCCAATTCGGTGCCTTGTCGAACGGCCATTTCCAGCTCATACATATACGGCCCGCCCATATCCCGCTCGGTATCCAGTATGCTGGTGCCTATCCGATAGGGGTACAGACGATGTCCGACCACCGTGCCGTCGTTGCTGAATACCTTGGTCACACCATCGCCAAAGGGAAATAGACGCAGGGCGGTTTCCTGTATCCTGTTCGTGTCAAAGTCTATGCCGACAACCCCCACGGCGTGGCGGTCGTCGCCGACGCCGCTGTATATCATGGCGGTAATGCTGGCCGCCAGAACCCGCTTTTCCCCAACATAAAGAGTAAAGGGATCGCGGATTGCTCCTCGGACGCCTCGTATCGCCGTTCGATAATAGTCTTCGTATTGCCCCGGCAGTTCAAAATCGTTTATGGCGCGAACCCTTGCCTCTCCATAGATGCGGTACCAATATGGGGCAAAGCGTCCAGTGGCATTGGTGCCCTCGGTTCCCAAGTGCGGCGCATCGTCGCCTTCCAGCGCGTCCGACTCCCAGATGCTCCAGATGCCAAGAATACTTGGATTGTTTAACAAAACGCCTTCAAGAGTTCGGTTGAGGAAATACCGTCGGGCGTTTACGTCTATGCTTTCGTACCGTTCCATAAGGCTGGCGGTCGTCTGCGCCGTGTACCAATAAGACACAAAGTAACCCCCGAAAATCCCCGCGTACTCCCTTGCCGTGGTCATCGCCCTTTCGTGGGAAAACCTGACGATATAGGTTCTTGCCTGTGCAAGCAGAGTGATACCGACCGAGCCCAACACCAACAGGCTAATCGCAATCATCGTGAAAGTGAACTTGTACCCGATCTTCACACAAACCTCCTCAAAAAATTAAGAAGCTGTCAATTCGCCTCGCTCCCAAAATCTAGGGCAATTTCCGTTCCAAAATTCGCCGAAAATAGTCGGGGGAAAAACCGCCCAGAAAACACTCGTAACGAAGATCCCTGCCCAGATCGATACTCTCGCAGGCCTTCCTTATTTTGTATTCGGCCCTGTCCGGATTCTCCCCGGCGACGCACGAAACCAACCGGTAGAACGCGGGCCAGAACGCCTTTTCCTTTCCCGCCGCCTGTTCAAAACATTGCCTCGCCTCCCCGGTGTTGCCGCGTTGCATGTGGTATTCGCCCCGCAGAAACGAAGGAAGCGGCCCGCGGTTGCGCTTCTCCAGGTATGACAAAACCAGACAGGCATTGCCGTAATCCTGTGCGCCCAGAAAAAACGTTACCGAGGCGGCAAGCTCGCTGCCCGAAACGGAAGCCGTGTTCTTGGTGTCGGCGGGGGTATCCGCGACGGCTTCCAGGGTTTTCATCGCATTCGGCTTGCCTTCATCCGTTTCCATAATCGCAGCGACTTCCCCGCAGTGTATCGGCAGTTCCTCTGGATTCGGCCGCGCCGCAATCCTTGGAGTCGATGTCGCTGGCTTAGGCTCCGCAGGGCGCAGTTCCACAGGACGCGGTGCCGCAGCAACGATGGGCAAAGGTCTTTGGGGTTGGGAATCGGCCATGGTTTTCTGAAAGTAAAAAACATCGGACATATACTGGCTTACAAGCAACGGGTGTTTTACCGAAGGCGTTTCCGAAATCCCCAGAAAGAGCAGCCCGTTGTTGAAAAGCGATTCGGCAAGATCGTTAAGGACGATGAAACGATTTTTCGACGAAAAATAAATCAGCGCATTTCTGAAAAAAATCACGTCGTACTGTTTGTTAAGCCCGCGCATGATGTTGTGGGTAGAAAACCGCACTTTTTCCCGTATATCCTGCGAGACGATGTATTCGGCACCATCGGGAATAAGGTACAAATCCATTATATACTTCCATGCGGATCCATCGATGCGAAGGGCGTTAGCCGTATACCGCGCATTCTTCGCCGTCTCGATTGCCCCGGCGCAGACATCGAATGCGTCTATCTCAAAATCAAACGGCGCCGCATACCGGTTTTTCGCATGATAATCCAGCAACATTGCCAAACTGTACGCCTCGCAGCCAATCGAGGTGGCGGCGGAACAGATTTTGATGGGACGGTTCTGTTTGACCAACTTGGGCAAGAAATGCCGCGCCAGCAAGTCAAAATGCGCCCCTTCCCTGAAAAAATATGTCTCGTTGATCGTAACGATTTCCGAGATTTCAAAAATCTGTTCCCGCGAGGTCAGCATGTTCTCATATGCCTCGGGGTTTTCGACAAAGGGATACCCGCAATGTTTTTCGATATGTTCGTTCAGCTTGACAAGGGCCTCGCCCGTCGCCCTTATACCGAGTATCTGTTCAACCCTGTAATAGAGAAACAGCAGGGCGGGGTTTGAAAGCACCACCTTGGGGATTTCCGCCGCCGGTTCGTTGGCGCTCATTTTTTATCCCTCCCCTTTGGCAAGGGATACCAACCGCCCGGCGATTAGGTCGAGGTGAAGCACCATGTCCACGCAACCGGTTTCGACGGCGGCGCGGGGCATACCGTAAATCATCGATGAGGCCTCGTCCTGGGCGATGGTTATGCCGCCGGCCCGTTTCACATACCGCGTCCCGTCCGCACCGTCGCTGCCCATGCCGGTAAGCACCACCGACACAAGACTGTCCCCGTACATCTGGGCCGCGCTTTTGAACATCACGTCCGCGGCGGGGTTCTGGTTCTGAACCGGCTCCCCGTCGTCGAACGCGAAACCAGTCTTGCCAAGCAACAGATGCCTATCGGTGGGCGCGACGTACAGACACCCCTTGACGGGAACAGTCCGTTCCGCGGCCAGACACACGCGAAGCGGCGTGGAAGCGTCCAGCCACTGCGCAAAACCGCTGTCGAAGCCCGACGAATTATGCTGCACCAATATGACCGGAACGGGAAAATCCTTCGGAAGCGCCGCGCACAGGCGATTCAACGTCTTAGGCCCCCCGGTCGATGCCGCAATCGCAACGGCCCTTATCTGTCGAGGCGCAATCACCGCGGCCCCGACAGAAACTTCCGGCTTGGCGGGGACGCTCCTCTTTATGCCGGTTATATTTTTAAGGGTATTCAATATCTTTTTTCGCTGTCTGTCGCCCATCCCCGAGGTGAACACGTCCTTGGGATAAAATTCCAGCGCGCCCTTGACCGTGGCCTCGTATGCCATCTTCGCGGAATCGTGGGTGCTGATGACGACAATCGCAGTTGACATGAATTTTTTTATCTCGTCGATGGCTTCCAGCCCGTTCATTACCGGCATGTCTATGTCCATGGTAATGAGATCCGGGTTAAGCCGTCGGGCCTGATCCGCGCCGTCCCGACCGTTTTCCGCCTCGCCGACGACGGCGAAGGAACCGTCGCTTTCCAGAAAATCCCTGATAATGGAACGTACCAAGGGGCTGTCGTCCACTATCAATGTTTTTATCATTAGGCCGCTTCCCGCCGCACATAGCCAATCAACCGCTCGGTATCCAGCAGAATGACCAGCCCGGCATCCCGCGTCGCCTCCGCCGCGCATTGCATTCCGCTGAACAACCCGGAAAACCGCGTGCCGTTTAGCGATTTGGGTATGGGATGTATTTTTTCGCCGGGAATTTCGGTCGTGTTTATGACCTCGGTACTTAGCAGGACGATCTTGCCACCGCCGTCATCGCCATCCGTTTGCAGGACAATGCCGTGCCGAAGTTTTTCCTGCGGAAGATCGAACAGCATGGGGAGGGATACATAGGTATCGCCGCTTTCCGCATCGCGCTCGACCACGGCATCCCGCCGCACAACCTGTCGATCCTTAAGGTCAGTAAGGGAGGCAACCGAACTCATGGGGATTGCCACATAAAAACCGCCATAGGCGCAGATGAACACCTTCATGGTTACGCCCCCGCCGCGACGCGGGCCAGAATGCGGTGTATGTCAAGGACGAAAACCTCGCCCCCGTTCCAGTCAAACGATGCCGAGACCATCTCGGTTTTGTCGTCTTCGCCCTGTGACGCTTCCTGGTTCCGCTCCACGCCGACAAGTTTTTCCTTTGGCACCTCGGCTATGCCGCTTACGTCATCGACCAGAAAGGCAACCCGGTCGATGCTGTCCTTAAGAACGAGCACCTTGCCGCGCGGGCTGGGGGTGTTGAACAGCAAAAGGCCCATATCGAACAAGGCGTGCGGAATCGAGTACCGGTTGATTATCCCCAACACATACGGGTGGACAAGCGGCAGCGGGTGCACGGCCTCGAAAAGGGCGACCTCGCCGACAAACCGAGTGGGAAATGTATATTGCTGATTCAGAATGGAAAAGACAAGATATTTTTCGACCGCACCGCCTGCGGCTTCGACTGTTTCGGACATAAACCCTCCATGCTTTACTGCCTATTATACAACATGGGAAGTGAAAAAAAAAGGGCCTGCGGAAAAAAACCACAAAATTTCCGGCAAGCCCATGATGGAGGTTGGCGGCTCCCGGCTTTCGCGGGAGCCTGTGAGAATTTCCGTCCTAAATTACCGTCCCCGGATACAGCACCGTGTTTTTGGACACGACGATAATCCCGTCCACTATGTGGTAGTGCTCGTAGTTCCCGTCCACGCGGTTTATGTTGTCAACTCCAATCCTGCAACCCTCGCCGATGCGGACGTTTTTGTCGATTATCGCCCCGCGGATAATCACCCCGCGCCCTATCCCCATGTTGGGTATGCGCGCCTCCAGGTTTTCCGCCTTCTGCACGTCGGTTTCGTAAAAGTCCGCCCCCATGCAGACGACCCCGTTCAGGCTGGATCCGGATTCGATGATGGTACGCACCCCGACTATCGAGTCGGTGATGCTGCCATTGGTGATGATGCAGCCCTCCGCGGCGATGGACTGGTTCATCTGGCTGTGGTTCATCTTGGACGGCGGCAGGTTACGCCTGTGGGTGTAAATGGGCCTGTTCTCGTCGTAGAAGTCGAATTTCGGCCGCAGGGCGGTCAGCTCGAGATTGGTCTCGTAGAAATTGCTTATCGTACCGATGTCCTCCCAATAGCCGTCGAAAACATAGGCGTTGACCTTGTAATCGTTGATCGACCGCGGGATAATCTCCTTGCCGAAATCGGTGAAATTATTGTCCAGGCATTTTTCCATCGCGTCGGCGTTGAAAACGTAGATGCCCATGGACGCCAGGTAGGAATCCCCCTCGATTTCCTTTTTATGCTTGATGGTCGCCGGAACCTTGAAATCCGAAATGTCCTTGGTCGAACCCGGTTTCTCCATGAATTCGGTTATCCGGCTGTTTTTGTCGGCCTTCAGAATGCCCAGGGCGCTGGCGTCCTCCCTGCCCACCGGGGTGCAGGCAATCGAGATCGCCGAACCGGAGTCGATGTGTTTTTGCAAAAAGTCCTTCAGATCCATGCGGTAAAGCTGGTCGCCCGAAAGGATGATGTAATACAAAGGTCTTTGGGGCCTGAAATGGGGAAGGTTCTTACGAACCGCGTCGGCCGTCCCCTCGTACCAACTGGAATGCTCAAAGGTCTGTTCCGCGGCCAAAATCTCGACGAACCCCTGCGAAAACGAATCGAACTGATAGGTCTGCCCGATATGCAGGTGGAGCGAGGCCGAGTTAAACTGCGTCAGGATGTATATCTGGCGAAAATTGGCGTTGATGCAGTTCGAGATGGGGATATCCACGAGCCTGAATTTGCCCCCAAAAGGAACGGCGGGTTTCGCCCTCGCCTGAGTAAGCGGAAACAAGCGGGTTCCCTTTCCCCCGCCCAGTACGATTGACAAGACTTCGGACATACTTGGCCTCCTTAAAAAAAGACACTGCAGATAAAAACACGATGGTACATATGACCACCGAGCTAGCTTACCTTATCTTAAACCGGGAGGATGGTTTTGTCTACAGTTTTTTCGGCGGAATTAATGGGAAACATCAGCGGTAAAAAAGTTACGGACATCGGCACCATGGCTGAAAGCCGATACCGGTGTCCGCACACATGTCATCTCAGACTAGACCTCTTGCAAAACCCCATTAGTTTCGCAAGAGGCCCGCAGTTTTGCGAGCCAGAGGCTCTTAAAACTGCATTTTCAGTGGAAGTTCTTGCAAAATTGAAATTTCGCAAGAACTCTACTAAAGGTAGTCCTGGATGTCTTCGAACCACTGGTCCCAGTCGGTTCCGTAGGGGTTGCCAAGCACGATGATCGCAGGCAGGATATGCACGGCGTTGGCCAGCAGCCTCGCCCTGAATTCGGCGTAGAATTCGGCGTAGGTCACTTCCTCGTGGTTGGGGAACGGGATTTCTTCGAGGCCGGCCTCGATGACGTTCACCCTGATGAAGTTGAGGGCCACGTAGCTGTTGATAATGTCCACGATGGCTTCATCTTCCTCTCCCATGGCCACAAGCGCGGCCCTCATCGCCCGGAAACCGTTCTGCAGGTTCTCGGGCAGTCTCTCGATGGATTCATCGGAGGTGGCGGGTACCGAGAACCTTTCGAAGGGTTCGTCGGCGAAGATTCCAGGCACGACCAGCAGGGCTAGCGCAAGCGCGGAGACGATGGCAACTGTTTTTTTAATCATAAACAGGCACTCCTTTTAGTTTATCCTCATTTACGGAGGTTTCTTTGATTAACCGCCGCCAACGGCGACGACAAATGCGGAATATCCCCGCATTCGCCTATATCCTAGCATAGACGCGAATATAATGTCAAACGGAAGACGGTCATTTTTGCAAAAAAATCGCTTCATCGTCTCTCGAAATTTCGCAAAATGTTGACATTTGGCGGAAAAAAGCCGACACTTATAGTATATGCATGGGAGGAACAGGGAATGACGGAAGTACTGTCCCAGGATGAAATTGACCAACTTTTAACTGCGATAAATGCGGGGGACACGGAACCGGAGGATTTCAAACCTGCGGCTGACAGCAGGAAGATAAAGATATACGACTTCAAGCGCCCGGACAAGTTCTCGAAAGAGCAGATCCGCACGCTCGCTATGATGCACGAGACCTTCGCCCGTCTTTCCACCACAAGCCTTTCCGCCCAGCTCCGTTCGGTCGTGCATGTCCACGTCGCGTCGGTAGATCAGCTCACCTACGAGGAATTCATCCGCTCGATCCCCACGCCGACGACGCTGGCGGTCATCAACATGGATCCGCTCAAGGGAAACGCCATTCTGGAGGTGGATCCGGCGATAACCTTCTCTATTATAGACCGTTTGTTCGGCGGCACCGGCGAAGGAACCAAGTCCCAGCACGAGCTTACCGACATCGAGCAGTCTGTAATGGAAGGGATCATTGTCCGCATTCTTGGGAACATGCGCGAGGCGTGGACACAGGTAATCGACCTGCGGCCAAGGCTGGGGCAGATAGACACAAACCCGCAGTTCGCCCAGATCGTGCCGCCCGCTGACATGGTGGTTCTTGTTACGCTTGAAACCAAGGTCGGCGACGTCGAGGGCATGATCAACTTCTGCATACCCTACATCACAATAGAGCCGATTATCGGCAAGCTGTCCACCCAGTTCTGGTACTCCACCGCGCACAGGGCGGGCACCTCCGAGAACCTCAACGTGCTAAAGGACAAGTTGGAAAACGTTGACATCGAAGCGGTCGCGGAGATTGGCAGGATCAATCTTCCCGTTCGCGAGGTTCTTTCGCTTAGGGTCGGGGATGTCGTGCGCCTGTACAACTCGCGCATAGGCGACCCGTACTCGCTTAGCATCGGCAGTTCCGGGATACACAAGCCCAAGTTCCTGTGTCGCCCCGGCGTCGTGGGCAAGAAACTTGCGGTGCAGATCGTCGAGAAGCTCGCCGACATCGGCCAGGACGAGTTCGACGAGCTTTTCTCCGAGACTTCCGAGCTTTAGGACAGGTGGTTCGGGGACAGCATCACGGCGCCTTGGAAAGATCTTTCAGGCCGATTAAACGGACATTCCCCATTTGACGCGCAAGGAACTCGCAGGGGTTTGAAAACGGTGCCTTGGAAAACAGGTAGAAAAAAGTATCACCCGTGCTCTCACCCGTTATTGAAACACGATTATTATAATCGTGTTTCAATAGTTTCGATTTTTCAACAAGGCTTTCCAATGCAGCCGTGTCTTTAGGATCGTTACGCCATTTGCATTCGGCGAAAATAAAATGTTTTCGATTTGTGTCGGAAAACACCATGGTCTGCTAAACTGGAACCCTAGGGACATTGACCTATACGGAGCAAAGCTTCGGGTGGCTGAACCATGCCAGGTGATGGTGCTGGCATTTATCTCTATTTACTTGAAAAGAATTTGAACGACCTCTAAAATTCGTGTTCCTGACCAGCGTGACGAAGTTTTCCCACATAAACGTGCTTTCTGATTTGAACCACCTGATCGACTTAACCTTTGATCCAGATTACGCAGATATCTCAAAGAAAGCGAGAACTACTATCAGACACCTGATCTTTCACGATGTCCAGGTTAAAATGCCGTTCTGAGGTGTGGCGCAACGGAGGGGTGAAAACGGTCAACGAATGACACCCTAATTCCCGTTAGAATTCATTCGTTGACACAGTTTTCAGCAACTACTTTGCGCGGGGCTTGCGTGCCGCCTGCGGCTTTGCGGCGGGGGCCGGGGCTTTTTCCGCGGCTTTGCGCTTGTTGGCAGGGGCTTCTTTTTCCTTCTTCTTGCCTGCCGCTTTGCTCTCCGCTGGTTTGGCGGTTTTTTTGGCTTCTTTTGGCGCATGGGGTTTTCGTACAAACGTGTACTTGCTGATATCGACAATGGTGCTCACCTCTTTGGCAAGTTCTTTGTCGCTGGCGGCTTTAGCCAAGTCGTGCTTCAGCTGCAAATCAAGCCAGTACGCAGGGTCGTTTTTGAAAAATTTTCCTAGACGAAAAGCCGCAGCAATCGACACCGGCGATTTGTCAAGAATCAAAAGCCGCACCATCGCGTTGCTCATGTTGATGGCTTTTGCAAGCCTGTTGCAATTCAAACCGTGCTCGTCTAAAAGACCCTTAATCACGGTTCCTGGAGTTTGAATGTTTTTCTGCATGAATCCATCCTTAGTAAAGAGATTTGTGTAAATGATAAATCGTATTCATGAAATTGTCAAGCGATTTTTGCCCCTACTTGTTAATTTTTTTCAGAATCGACTGGCACAGGGCAAAAAACATTCGTTATTTTTATGCGATTTCGGTTTTTTAAAAAAAAAGAGGGCACAACCCCCCTCCCTACATCCTAACCCGCCCTCTGAAACTTTTTGAAAGGGTGAGACGGTCGGTATACTCAAGATCCCCGCCAACGGGAAGCCCGGATGCCAGACGACTTACCTCCACGGGAAAATCCTTTAGCACTTTCTGCAAATATAAGGCCGTTGTGTCGCCTTCCAGTGTGGGATTAAGGGCGAGAATCACTTCCCGCACCCCGCCAAGACGGGAAATAAGTTTGTCAATGGTAAGATTGCCGGGGCCGACCCCCTCCAAAGGCGCTATAAGACCGCCAAGCACATGGAAAACGCCGTGAAATTCACGGGATTCTTCTATAATGCGCAGATCTTGGGCGCGTTCGATTACGCAGATAAGCGAATGGTCGCGGCCGGGATCACCGCAGATGGGGCAGGGATCGGTTTCGGTAAAGCCGCCGCAGACGCTGCAACGGTGAATCATCTCGTGCAGGGAGGCAAGCGAGTCCGCCAGGTTGCGGGCGTAGCCGTTTCCGCCATCCAGAATGTGATACGCCATTCTGGAAGCGCTCTTTTTTCCCACGCCGGGCAGCTTCGACAGCAGCGAAACCAGTCTGTCAATGGCATTTGGAGCCTTCATGCAAGTCCCATCATGCCGGCAAGCCCTGGAATACCCATTCCGCCCGCCATCGTCCCCAACTCGCGGGTTATCGCCTCGCGGATTTTGTCATGACCGTTGGAAAACGCCGCTACTATCAAATCCTGCAGCATCTCCATGTCGTTGTCCCCGGCGACTTCTGGCGAAATCCGAATGTCCAGCATCTCGAATTTGCCGTTAAGGTCGATTTCCACCATCCCGCCCCCGGCGGAACCCGTGGCGTGCACTGCCGCCAGTTTTTCCTGAAAATACCCCATCTGCTCCTGTATTTTCTGAGCATTTTTCATAAGGTCCAAAGGATTGAAATTCATGTCTACCTCGTCTTAATTGATAACTGTGCCGGGAATTAATCTCAATACCCGCTCCACAGGTGATTCGTCCACGTTCTGGGGGGGGGCTTCGGCGGCACCTTTACGCAGAACCCCACTCCAGATGGGTTCGTCGTCGTCATCGTCCCCATCGTCAGGCTTCCCCCCCCCTTTTTTTTCGGCAATTCTTCGCCGCAGTTCATCGAACGGCGACTGCCCGTCAACTCCCCGCTCCGCATAATTGTCTCGCGCATTGTTTTCCTGCGCCGGGGGCTTATTGCCCCCTCCCGCGAAAGGGCCGGATAGCCCGCCTTGCGCGCCCGCGGCGGCCGAGCCGTGCAAAACCGAGCGCGCACCCTCAAGCGCGGCCCTAAGTTCGTCCGGCGAAACCCATTTTCCAAGCCACGACAGTTTTGAAACCGCGGTTTCAAGCTCGAAACGGGGTGAAACGGAGTAGCGAATGTCCCGGTAGCAGTCAAGAAGTATCTCAAGGGCCTGCTCCAGGCGTATCGGGTCGAGCGTTTCAATGACTTTTGCGGAAAATTCGCTTTGGCTGTAGCCCAACAGGGATTCGCGGGTGATACCGTTTTTGATAAGCAAAAGGCTGCGGTAGTATTCGGCAAGGTCGATGATGAACCGCTCGATAGCAACACCAGCCGCAAGCGTCGCGTCGATAAGGGCGAACGCCGCGGCCGCATCGCCGGCGACGCAGGCCTCGGCAAGCTGGTTGATTTTCTCCAGCCCGGCAAGCCCCAGCTTCTCGCGAATCAACGCCTCGTGGATATGTCCGCCCGAAAAGGACGCGACCTGATCAAAAAGGGTGAACGAGTCGCGCATACTGCCGGTCGATTCCTTGGCGATCCAGAAAAGCGCGCTGTCTTCGGCCTTGATTCCCATTTCCTCGCAGACGTTTTTCAGTATTCCCTGAATCGTCTCGATTGGAATGAGCCGAAAGTTGAACTGCTGGCAACGGCTTTTGATTGTCGCGGGAACCTTGTGAAGCTCGGTCGTGGCGAAAATAAAAATAATGTAGGGTGGCGGCTCCTCGATCGTCTTGAGCAGCGCGTTGAAGGCACTGTTTGAGAGCATATGCACTTCGTCGATGATATAAATCTTGTATTTCCCGGTTTGCGGGGGGAAAAGCACCTCGTCCTTGATCTGCCGAACGTCGTTTACCGAGGTGTTGGACGCGCCGTCTATCTCGATGACGTCCATGCTGGAACCCGCCCGGATCGCCTTGCAGTTGTCGCAGACCCCGCAAGGCCCGCCGGTTTCCCCAGAACCGGAGCCCGGGCCTTTCTCGCAGTTAAGCGAGCGGGCCAGAATTCGGGCCGCGCTGGTCTTGCCGCAGCCCCGCGGCCCGGAGAACAGGTAGGCATGGGCTATCTTCCCATTTTGAAGGGAATTTTTCAACGTGGAGACCACGAATTCCTGCCCCGCAAGTTCATCGAAGGTTTTTGGGCGCCGCCTTGTGGCGGTTACTTCATAAACAGGGGTCGTCAAGTCTGCCATAGCCTCAGTATACACCGTTTGAGCGGGAAATAAAAAGTGCCCTGCCAGGAATTCCACGGCGCAACAGGCCTCCGCTTACTGTTGCTTCCTTCCGGACCTGGCAGGGTTGGGCGGCGCCTGCTCGCATGGCTCCTGGCAGGACTCCTTCAGGATACAATAATCCCGCGGGAATGGCAAGGGGTAACGTACGGATTTCCCAAATCAGCAGATCGGCTGTATGCCCAGAATTCCCGGTATGCCGCGAATGTTTTTCATCACCGCCTTAAGGTCGTCGGCCTTCATCAACTGCATGGTAAAAACGCCGCCCAGCCTGTTTTCCGCGGTTTTCTCCACGCGCCCTTCGAGCAGATGCCCCTGCCACTTGCGGATTGCCCCCTCGATTTCCGAAAACAGGTTCGCGGAAAGTTTCGCCTCGATCCTGAAGCGTTTGATCAACGCCGATCCCGCGTTTTCCCATTCGGCTTCGATCTGCCGGTTTTCGAACTCGGGATTGCCAGCGATGCTTGCGCAGTTCTTGCGGTGGATGATTATGCCCCTTCCCCGCGACACATAACCGATTATGGGATCTCCGGTAACCGGGTTGCAGCAACGGGCGAAACGGATCAGCATGTTTTTTTCGTCCTGGATGCGCACCCGCATGGCCGACGACATCGGCTGGACAACCCTTTGCACAATCGGCGGCGCGACAGGCTCGCAGACCTCTTTGACCGGGGCCAGCGGGGAAGAGGGGGGATCGTGCGCCGGCTTCTTCTTTTCGGCCATGAAACATTCGTCGTTTTTCTCCAGCCATGACCGTATCCTGTGGCGGGCCTTCGAGGACTTTACCACCTGCAGCCAATTGGGGCTGGGGCGCGCCGAAGGGCTGGTAAGAATTTCCACGACCTGAGCGTTTTTCAGTTGCGAGCTTAGGGGGATAATCGAACCCGCGGCGGAGCCATCGGCATCGCCGTGCGCCTTTGCGCCGATGCAACGCTCGCCGACCGCCGTGTGAACTTGGTAGGCGAAATCGAGGGGCGTCGCGCCAGCCGGCAGTTTTATCACTTTTCCCTGCGGCGTAAACACATAAACCCATTTTCGGAACAGATCCCGCTTTATGCCCTCCAGCCACAAACCAGACGCCGCGGGCTCTTCCAGCTCGCCCTCCGCCCCTTGCTTCCAACCTTTGAGCCTGTTCACCAAACCAATGTCCTGCGCCTGCGCCGAATCCCGCGAGGAACCTTTCTTGTACAGCCAGTGGCTGGCGACACCGTACTCGGCCATGCGGTGCATCTCCCCAGTGCGAATCTGTATCTCCAGCAGCCTTCCTTCCTCGCAGACCTCATGTTCCTCGATAATCCCCTCCTCGATCAGCACCGCGGTATGCAGACTCCGGTAGCCGTTCGGTTTGGGTTTGGCGATGTAATCCTTGAAAGAACCGTTCAAAGGTTTCCAAAGGCGGTGGACTATTCCCAGCAGCGTGTAACAGTTTTCGATACTGTCGCAGATTATCCGTATGCCGGACAAATCGTGAATAGCGTCGGCGGGTTTGCCCCGCTTTCTCATTTTCATGTATACCGAGTAAAAATGTTTAGCCCGGGTTTTCACCTCGATCGCCAACCCCGTCTTTTTCGCCTCGCCGCTGATTGCTTCCCGGGCCAGTTCCAGGAACAGGCTTCGCTGCTCCCGTTTTTGCGCGACCATGTTCTTTATCTGTTGATAAGTTTCGCGGTTCAGGAATTTCAGCGAGAGGTCTTCCATCTCGTCCTTGATCCACGAGATGCCCAGCCGATTGGCAAGCGGCGCGTAAATATCCAGACATTCCCGCGCCGCCGTTTTTCGATCCTCCTCGCCAGGCGTGGAATCCAGAATGCGCAGGGCGTGGAGCTTTTCCGCCAACTTGATCAGGATTGCCCGAATGTCGTCGGTCAACGCAAAGAGCATGTTTCTGATGTTGTCCGCCTCGTATGAGGTTTTGATGTTCGTCTTTAGGCCATCGAGTTTTCTCACCCTTTGCGCAAGCATTATCGCCGCAGACATGTCCTGCGTATCGAGCGCCGCGGGCAAGGGACTCTCCCGAAAACCTTCCAATATAAGTGCGGCAAGGATTGTGTCCGCATCAAGGCCGAGATCGAGCAGGATGGAGGCAGCACCGGCGGAGTAATCCTGCAAGGCCAGGACTTTGAGGATTCGTTCCTTGGTGGCGGCTTCGAGCGAGGCGACTTTTTCGGAAAAAGCTGCGGGAGATCTTTTCACAGGTTATATTATAAACGGTAGTCGGGGATTTGAAAAGGTGTTTTGTTTGACGAGTTGAACATTTGGGGGACACCGTTACGCTCCCCTGCGTATCCCTCCCAAGTTCCTTGGCAACCTTGTCTGTGGGTTTAAGGATAAGCCAATCGTAATAGGACAATTTATAGCGATCGTGCAAATCAAGCATATGCTCAACCATGGATTCATCGATGACAACTATTTCCGATATTTCACAAGTGCTTTTGATATGGTGCGGCTTTCTCGACTGGCGTGGAGCATTTTTGGTAAATACGTTGGCAATCTCATTCAGAACCTGCGTGGAGGCAATGCAAGCAAACAATCGATGACTCTTTCCGCAATATGCTTCTTTGCCAGGCCGATTGATTCTTTGGGTGAATATGAAAATATTAGTGTCAAATAAAAATTCCCGCCCCAAGAGACCCCAAGTGAATAAAAGCCCTAAGGAACCGCTGATTAAAGCGGAATTCAGCGGTTCCCCTGCATCTGCAGGGCGCAGATGCGGTTAAGTAGCACTGATTAAATCCCCATTGGATTTAATCAGTGCTTCCCTAACGCTCATTGATTTCGTTCCTGTCGAACGTAAACTATGTCATATCAACCGAAAGTTATAGAACTGTTTTTTGACGTAGTCTTGCCTGGATCGTCCACGCCGACCTTTGGAAAAACAAGACCCCTGACGGAATCGGGAAGCGCATCCTTATTGCGAAGGAACAGGGATAACCACATTTTCCACATGCGAGTCAAATTCGATTGCTCGCACGTTACAACCTCCGTAGAACAAACACCTCGCCAGGGGCTTTTCAAACCCCCCGTTTTCGTACAGTATCAATTTTAGCAACACGACTTGGAGAGACTAGGTATGTCCCAGATACGGTGGGTTTGGAATTACATGAAGGGCAGGCGGGCGGTCTTTGTGGCCGGGCTTGCCGTGTCGGCGGTCAGCGCGGTTATGTGGATCATCAACCCGA
>Ga0209755_10003219_pt1 | contig 20759 bp, 16 predicted proteins | sample TergutCo191P1_FD_187301 | JGI IMG/M metagenome (GOLD analysis project Ga0209755, IMG submission 187301) | Cornitermes sp. P1 segment gut microbial communities from Petit-Saut dam, French Guiana - Co191P1 (SPAdes) (version 2) | ecosystem: Host-associated > Arthropoda: Insects > Digestive system...
TATGGACAGTGCCGGTAGGGGCCATTTTTTCCGCGGGAGTGCCTTTAAAAAACTTCCAGTATTCCCCGTTATTTGCCAGAGCCAGGGCAATGGCCTTGGCCGTGTCAATGGCGCTTCCTCCCCCCAGGGCGAGCATAAAGTCAACCTTCTCTTCCTGAGCGATTTTTATGCCCTTTTCTACCAAAGAACGCCGAGGATTGGGCTGAACACCGCCAAATTCAATAAAATAAAGCCCTTCATCCTTAATGGCCTGGGTCACTAGATCAAAAAGTCCGCTTTTTTTGACCGAACCCCCGCCATAGACCACCATTACCCGCTTTCCCCCGTGTTTGAGGATCATTTTGCCCGTTTCTTTTTCCGTATCCTTTCCAAAAAGAATATCAGTATACAGGCATAAATTGAAATTAGAGAAATTCTTCATATTTGCTCCTTCGCCTTTATCATACTTTATTGATAATATACTATAAAAATGTAAGAAAATAGCAAGTCATCCCCTTGTACTATTTCTTGCCCCATGCTAGTATATAAGAATCTTAAACAAGAAAGAGGAGATCAATGGCTGAAAAGAAAATGGTAGAAATACGCTGGCATGGTCGAGGCGGACAAGGCGCAAAAACAGCGTCCCTGCTTTTGGCGGATGCGGCGTTCAACACCGGGAAATATGTGCAAGGTTTCCCAGAGTACGGCCCGGAACGCATGGGTGCTCCCATATCTGCGTACAACCGCATTAGCGATGAACGCTGTCCTATTCACAGCAACATCTACGAGCCCGACTATGTCGTGGTAGTTGATGAAACGCTACTGGAAGCGGTTGATGTGACTGCAGGCCTTAAGAAAGACGGCGGCATCATCATCAATTCTTCAAAATCCCCCGAAGAACTTAAGTCCAAGCTGGGGGGCTACGAGGGGAAAGTCTACACTATAGACGCGGGTGTAATATCCGAACAGACGATAGGCAGAAACATTCCCAATACCCCCATGTTGGGTGCTGTAGTCAAAGTAAGCGGAGTTATCCCTGAAGACAAATTGTTGCAGGACATGGAAGCGTCCATGAAGCACAAGTTTGCCAACAAGCTTCATGTTATCGAAGGCAACATGAATGCGCTCAGGCGTTCGCTGCAGGAGGTTAAAGGGTTATGATTTACATAAAAGACGCAAATCTGAGCCAAACCTGGAAAGAAGTTAACCCAGGTGGAAATATTTACGGGGGCGCAACCTCGCTGGAAGTCAACACTGGTGACTGGCGTATTTTTGTCCCGGCGTGGGTAGAAGAAAAATGCAAGCATTGCATGCTTTGCTTCCCTGTGTGCGGGGACAGTTCTATCCCTGTCAAAGACGAAAAACGTGCTGATTTTGATTTCAAGCACTGTAAAGGCTGCGGCGTATGCTTTAAAGTCTGCCCCTTCGGTGCGATCACCTGGAAAAAGGAGGAAAAGTAATGGGAAAACGTGAAAGACTTTCCGGCAATGAAGCGGTTGCTATTGCCATGAAACAGATAAACCCGGATGTGGTAGCCGCCTATCCGATCACTCCGTCAACAGAAGTAGTACATTACTTTTCGGAGTTTGTAGCCAACGGCCAGGTCGATACTGAGTTTGTCGCCGTAGAATCCGAACACAGCGCCATGTCCGCCTGTATAGGAGCCCAGGCCAGCGGAAGCCGCGCCGCCACCGTTACTTCGGCGTGCGGACTTGCCCTCATGTGGGAACTTTTGTACGTGGCCTCCGGTTCACGCGTGCCGGTAACCCTTGCGGTTATTAACCGCGCGTTAAGCGGCCCGATCAACATCAACAACGACCACAGCGATTCCATGGGAGCCAGAGATTCAGGCTGGATACAGCTCTACTCGGAAAACAACCAGGAAGCTTATGACAACTACATCATGTCCATCCGCATGGGTGAGCACAAAGATGTTATGCTTCCGGCCATGGTTTGTCAGGACGGCTTTATTACTTCACACGCCATCGAAAACATCGAACTTTTGGATGATGCTGAAGTAAAGAAGTTTGTCGGTGAATATACTCCCGGCTGGTCCATGATATCAGGTCAGCCCACTTCGGTCGGCCCCTATGACACCCCGTTCTTCTATTTTGAGCACCAATACCAGCGCGCTATGGCGATGAAAAACTCCAAAAAAGTCATCCTTGATGTCTTTAAGGAATTTGGCGCTCTTACCGGACGTAACTACGGCCTGTTCGAAGAGTACAGGATGGAAGACGCCGAGCGTGCCATTGTTGTCCTTAACTCCACCGCGGGAACAGCCAAAGGCGCTTGCGACCTTTTGCGCGCGAAAGGCGAAAAAGTCGGGGTTATTAAGCTCCGCGTATACCGCCCCTTCCCCATGGAAGAGCTTGCGAAAGCGCTTTCCCATGTTAAAGCAGTTGCGGTTATGGACAGGGCGGAAAGCTTCTCCGCCATTGGCGGACCTGTTTTCGGCGATGTGCGCAGCGCCTGCTACGAGCTGGAAAAACGCCCGCATATCATCAACTACATTTACGGCCTTGGCGGCCGCGACATCCGCGTTGAAGAGCTTACGTTCGTATATGACGAACTTGATAAGGTCGTTAAAGCAGGAAAGCCCGGCGAGATTTATCGTCATGTCGGCGTGAGGGGGTTATAATAATGTCAGCACCATATAATCTTAAGAAAGAAGCTTCCAAGCCCGAACGCTTTGTCGGCGGGCATCGTTTGTGCGCAGGCTGCGGCGCCGGTGTTGCGGTGCGCGGCGTACTTCGTGCGCTGAACGAAGAAGATAAATCGGTTTCAGGCGTTGCCACAAGCTGCCTTGAGGTTTCCAGTGTTTTGTACCCGTTCACCGCGTGGACGGACAGCTACATTCACTCCGCGTTTGAAAACGTGGCGGCCACAGTAAGCGGTGCGGAAGCCAGCTACCAGGCCCTCAAGAGAAAGGGCAAGCAGAAAGATTCCTACAAGTTCATCGCGTTCGGCGGGGACGGCGGAACGTACGACATTGGTTTCCAGAGCCTTTCCGGGGCGATGGAACGCGGCCATGACATGGTTTACGTATGCTACGACAACGAAGCTTATATGAACACAGGTCTGCAGCGGTCGTCCGCTACTCCCAAGTTTGCCGAAGTTTCAACCGCTCCTGTCGGAACAAAAATCCCCGGCAAGCAGGAACACAAGAAAGATCTTACCGAAATAATGGTGGCGCACAACATTCCTTATGTTGCCCAAACCACCTTTATCGGCAACTGCAGGGACATGCACGAGAAATCGTACAAAGCCCATTACACTCAGGGTCCGGCGTTTTTGAACATCCTGGCTCCTTGTCCGCGCGGCTGGCGCTACCCGCCTGAAGAACTGATGACCATCTGCAAGCTGGCTGTTGAAACCTGTATTTGGCCGCTGTATGAAGTCATTGAGGGCGAGTGGAAGCTTTCGTATGAGCCCAAAACAAAATTGCCGGTCGAAGACTACCTGAAACTCCAGGGCCGTTTTAACCACATGTTTGAAAAAGGCGCTGAATGGATGATCGAAGACATGCAGAAGTTCGTTGACAAGAAATGGGAAAAAATTCTCAAGAAGTGCAAGAACTAAGGTACAACAGTACTTAGCGTATTTGATCTAATGTTGTGTTTACAACTCGGGGCTGGCCAGGAAGACTTTTTCTTTCCGGCCAGCCTTTGTATTTTCTCCTTAATATTTGAGCTATAAGGATAAAAGAGGGGATGTATGCTCACAAAAAAAAATTACGCCGCAATTGACGGTAACACCGCTGCAGCGTGGGTTGCCCACGCATTAAGTGAAGTAATCGCAATTTATCCCATTACCCCTTCCAGCAAAATGGGAGAACTTTCCGACGAGTTTTCTGTCCAGGGGCGGAAAAACATTTGGGGCTCTGTCCCGGAAGTCGTAGAGCTGCAGTCCGAAGCGGGCGCGGCAGCGGCAGTACACGGGGCGCTTACAACTGGCGCAATGTCTACCACCTTTACAGCTTCCCAGGGCTTGCTGCTCATGATTCCCAGTATGTACAAAATAGCCGGGGAACTCACTTCCACGGTTTTCCATATTTCCGCGCGGGCTTTGGCAACGTCAAGCCTTTGCATTTTCGGCGACCACCAGGATGTTATGGCCTGCCGCCAGACCGGCTGGGCAATGCTGGCTTCCAACAATGTCCAGGAAGTAATGGACCTCGCGCTTATTGCCCACGCGTCCACCCTGCGTTCCCGCGTTCCCTTTCTTCACTTTTTTGACGGTTTCCGCACCAGCCACGAAATGCAGAAAGTCGAGGAATCTTCCTGTGAACTAATGCGCCAGATGATCGATGATGATCTGGTCGCAGAGCACCGCAAGCGCGGCCTCTCGCCGGAGAATCCCAAAATTCGCGGCACCTCCCAAAACCCCGACACCTATTTCCAGGGCCGTGAAGCAGTCAATACATACTACGAAGCATGTCCTTCCATTGTGCAGGCGGAGATGGATAAATACGCCGCACTGACCGGCCGCGCCTACCGCATTTTTGACTACTACGGAGCTGAAGATGCGGAAAAAGTGATCGTTATAATGGGCTCCGGCGCGGACACGGTTGAAGAGACTGTTGACTACCTCAATAGCTCAGGTGAAAAAACCGGCGTACTAAAAGTCCGCCTGTACCGCCCCTTTGACGCGAAAGCTTTTGTACGGGCCCTGCCTCCCGCCGTAAAAGCCATTGCCGTCCTTGACCGCACAAAAGACCCGGGGGCCAACGGTGAACCCCTGTACCAGGACGTGCGCACCGCCATTGCCCAGCTGCAGTATACAGGCGAGTTTACCGCAAACCCGCTTGTTTTGGGCGGGCGTTACGGCCTTGGTTCAAAGGAGTTTACCCCCTCCATGGTCAAGGCGGTATACGAAAACCTTTCCGGCAAAAAAATTGACAATTATGCCGTTGGCCTTAAAGACGATGTGCTTGGCAAAAGCCTTGACTATGATCCGGATTTTTTCCTTGCCGAAGAAGGCATGTACGAAGCCCTTTTTTACGGCCTTGGCGCGGACGGCACAATTGGTGCGAACAAAAACTCAATCAAAATTATCAGCGAAGCAAGGCCCGATCTCAATGTGCAGGCGTATTTTTCCTATGACTCAAAAAAGTCCGGCGGCTTTACCGTTTCACATCTGCGTTTCGGCACGAACAAGATTCGCCGCCCCTACCTTATCAATTCCGCGGACTTCCTTGCCTGTCACAAGTTTTCCTATATCGAAATGTACAACATGCTTGACAGGATAAAGGAAGGCGGGACATTCCTCCTTAACAGCCCCTACTGCGCAGCTGAGGTGTGGAAAGAACTTCCGGCAGAAGTACAGGAAAAGATACTCAGGAAAAAACTGAAATTCTACGTTATTGACGGCGCGGAAATCGCCCGCCAAACAGCAATGGGCAGCCGCATCAATACCGTTATGCAGGCCGCGTACTTTAAAATTTCAGGCATACTGGAAGAAGCCGAAGCTGCGGCCCTTATGAAAAAGCATATCTCCGAATCCTATGGCAAAAAGGGTGCCGACATTGTTCAGAAAAACTACGCGACAGTAGACGCGGCGCTTGGCGCGGTTGAAGAAGTGAAGTACCCCACTACTATAGAAGGAAGCAAGCGCATGAGGCAGCCCTTTGCAGCCGCAAAGGATGAGTGGGTCAGGGAAACACTGGGGGCCGTCGCGTTTCAGTTTGGTGAGACACTGCCGGTAAGTAAAATCCCCGCCGACGGAACCTTCCCGACAGCAACAAGCCAGTACGAAAAACGCTCGGTCGCCGAGCGTGTCCCCCTTTGGAATCCGGCGGACTGCACCCAGTGCGGTATCTGCTCCCTGGTTTGCCCCCATGCCTGTATCCGCATGAAAAACCTGAACGCCGACCAGGTTGCGAATGCGCCAAAGGGTTTCCGTACTGCCGAACTCAGACCCAGGGCAGTAGAAGGGCTTAAAGCATGCCTGGCCATTGCGTATGAAGATTGCTATGAATGCGGCCTGTGCATTACCGCCTGTCCCATGTGCAAGGAAGATGGCAGCAAGCAGGCTCTTGCGTATGTGCCGTATTCCACAGACCCCCGCTTCCACGCTGAACAGGCTGCGGCGTGGGATTATTTCCTGAGCCTTCCGGAAACCCCGCCAAGCGGCGAACTGAGCAGTCCCAAGGCGCTTGCGTACAAACGCCCCCTGTTTGAATTCTCAGGCGCGTGCGGCGGCTGCGGTGAAACTCCCTACATCAAACTTATGTCGCAGCTTTTTGGTGAGCGGGCACTTATCGGCAATGCTACCGGCTGTTCCTCGATTTTTGGCGGAAACCTGCCGACTACGCCGTACTGCAAAAACGCTTCAGGGCGCGGGCCGGTATGGTCAAACAGCCTTTTTGAAGACACTGCGGAATTCGCGTACGGCTTCAGGCTTACCAGCGACAAACTTGCGCAGCATGCCCGGGGTATGGCTGTCAAGGCAAAGGGCGAAGGCATTGCGGTGGCAATTCTTGACGGGATTCTTGCCGCAGCTCAGGAAGATGATGCGGCTATTGAGGCAATGCGCGGCAATGTGGACGAACTAAAAGCCGCCCTCGAAAACGATTCCAGGCCCACGGCAAAAATGCTGCTTTCTGTTGCCGACCACTTTGTAAAAAGGTCGGTGTGGGGCTTTGGCGGAGACGGCTGGGCGTATGATATCGGCTTTGGCGGACTGGATCATGTCATTGCCTCTGACAAAAATGTGAATCTGCTTTGTATGGACACAGAAGTATATTCCAACACCGGCGGCCAGATGTCAAAATCTTCCCCGCTGGGTGCCATTACGAAGTTCGCCTACAGCGGAAGGGGCATGGGCAAAAAGGATTTGGGCGCGATTGCGATGAGTTACGGCCATGTGTATGTCGCGCAGATTTCGCTGGGCGCAAATATGGTGCAGACCATCAAGGCTTTCCGCGAAGCGGAATCCTACGACGGCCCCTCGCTTATAATCGCCTACTCGCACTGTATCGCCCACGGCATTGATATGAGCAGGGGGCTTAAGCAGGGCAAGGCGGTTGTGGACTGCGGCCTGTGGCCCCTGTACCGCTATGACCCGCGCCTTAAGGCTCAAGGAAAAAACCCCTTCCTGCTTGACTCCAAAGATCCAACCCTGGATATTGCCGAGTACATGTACAGGGAAAACCGCTATGACAGCCTCAGGGCCCTTGATCCGGCGCGCGCTGACATGCTGCTTGCCATAGCCAGGGCAGGTGTGGAGCGCAAGTGGAAAGAATTGAAATATCTGGCTGAAAGGCCGTTCTGACAGGAAGCCCGGAATGCAGATACATTCCGGGCTTTATGACATAAAGCGGTATCCGGTACCCCAAACAGTTTGTATGTGCATGGGCATGCCCTGGTTTCTTTCGATTTTTTCCCGCAGACGGTTAATATGCACCGTAACGGTTTTTATAACGCCGTGTATGTCTTCGCCCCAAATTTTTTCGTATAACTGTTCCTTGCTGAATACGGTTCCCTCATTGGCGGCAAGCAGATAAAGCAGTTCGTATTCCTTGTTGGTAAGATTTATTTCCGTGCTGTTGACAAAAACACGGCGGGACTTGTGTTCAATTTTCAGCCAGCCCTTGTCAATTTCCGCCGCCTGTTTTGCTTCGCCGGTATTTTTTGTCAGACGCCGGTAACGGGCGATATGCGATTTCACCCTGGCGACAACTTCCGCCGGGGAAAACGGTTTTGTGATATAATCATCTGCGCCAAGGTCAAGGCCGCGTACTTTGTCAACGTCTTCCATGCGGGCGCTTACCATCAGGATCGGTATATCAATCTTTTCACGGATTTCGCGGCAGATGCTCATCCCGTCTTTTCCGGGGAGCATAAGGTCAAGCAGGATAAGCGCGAAATCGCCGGACAGGGCGCGTTCTGTGCCCTTTACGCCGTCGGCCTGTATTTCGGCGGAAAAGCCGTTTATCTCCAGAAAGTCTTTTTCGATTCCCGCAATGTCATCATCATCTTCTATAATTAGTATTTTTGGCTTTTCTGCTGTCATTACGCGGCGGCCCCCTCTTGTACGGGCAAATCAATAACAATCGCAAGCCCCCCGGCCTCAGGCAGTTCGGCACGGCACGAGCCGCCCATGCGCTCAATTATTTTTGAAATTATCGCAAGGCCAAGTCCGGACCCCTTTTTGTTTCGGGAAGGGTCTGTCCGGTAATGCGCTTCAAAGATTTTGTCCAGGGCATAGTCGGCAACGCCGGGGCCGTCATCGGTAAAATGCAGCATGATTCCATTGCGCGCGGAGGTGTTGCGGCCAAAACTTATTTCAATGTGTCCCCGCTCTTTTGTCTTGTGTGTCACGCTGTTTTCCAGAATGTTGATGATAACGCTCCGCAGATAAAGCGTATCCGCGAAAACAACGGTATCCTCAAGTGCCATATCCGGCGGTATTTCGGCAAGATGAATGTCAAGGCCGCGCATCGCGTATTCGCTTGAGATTTCTTCTATTATGTTCCGGACAGCCAGAGCAAGGGGAACACGCCGCAATGCAAGCGGGAATTCGTCCATGTCGAGTTTTGAAAACAAAAAAAGCTGTTCGATGATATGTTCCAGATCGGCGGTTTTGTTTTTTATGGTGGCAAAGTATTTTTCGCGCATGGCAGGCGTGGATGCAACGCCGGCTTCCAGGCCTTCAAGGTAGCCTTTTATTGAAGTAAGGGGCGTCCGCAGATCATGGGAAATTCCGGCAATAAGCTCGCGCCTGTTTGCTTCGGTTTTTTGCTGCTCCGCGGCGGACGCTTCCAGTTTCGCCGCCATCTCGTCAAAGGCATCGCAGGCCGGACGGAATTCATCGTTATTGCGGTAATGGATTCGGTAGGCAAGATTGAGGTCGTGTAACTGTCTGCCCCCTTCACACAAGGCTTTCAGGGGACGGACTATGCTGTTCATAAGGCGCAGTGTAAGCAGATTATTTACGGCGCTGATAATGACCACAAAAAGGGTAAAAAGCACAAACGGTTTTAGGCCGCTCCAGCCTTCTGCCTGGGGCCTTCTTAGCTCAAAGAGCTCCCTGAGATCAAGGCCCTCGTCCCCGGGAAAAAACAATAACGCGCGTACTGCCAAACCTGCCAGTATCAGGCCGATAACCGTTACAAGAACCACGCGAATATTTGAAATGAATAGCTGCCTTTTTATGGTCATGGTATGGTACTACGATAAACGATTTTTCCATGCTCGTGAAGGATAAAGAGTAAATTTTTGGTAAAATTTTCTTCCTGGCGCAGAAAGGCTATATGATGTTATGCGATTTTTGTCTATAAAAAAGAGAGAATGGACATAAGAAAGAGGCGAGTGGTATTTTTTTGTTTGCTGTTATTGACCCTGAAGCACTGCTTTGCTTTTTACCGGGAACCGGAAACAGAAGCGGCGGAACTTGAGGAATCGGCCTCAAGCGGAAGCGATACCTCAAGGCGCGTATTTATAGCCGGCGGACAAACGCTGTTAAGCAACTTCGTGCTTATGTCGTTTAATACCGTTATCAATAACCTCACCGGAACCTTCCCCTGGGCAACACCAAGCCTTGATTCCATGATCGAAAATCTTACGCATCCCTGGAAATGGGATACCGACGGTTTTCTGGTTAATCAGATGGGGCATCCGTATCAGGGAGGAACCTACTTTACCGCCGGGCGGGTCAATGCCTTTGGTTTTTATCAATCACTGTTTTTCAGCACCTTTGGCAGTTTAACCTGGGAAGCTTTTTTTGAACGCCAGCGTTCATCCATCAACGATGTGTGGACAACTGTCCCCGGCGCGGCCTCTATGGGCGAAATACTGTACCGCCTGTATGCCCAGGCCATCAATGCCGGTGTCCCTCCGGCGTTCGCGTTTTTTGTAAACCCCATGGCCGGCTTTCACCGTCTGGTAACCGGATGGGAGCCGCCGGATTACGGCATAAGCCTGTACCGCTTCCGTACCGGGCTTGGAGTAAGCCATGCGCACTCGCGTTCTTCATCGGACAGCCGCGAAAGGCTGCGTCCGTTTGAGGGGCCGGTTTTTGATGCCGCCCTTTCGGTTATCTACGGGAACCCCTTTGCACAGGAAAGCCGCGTCCCTTTTAACCACTTTGACCTGGCCCTGGCCTTTGGCCTTAACCCCGGCAATTATATGGACTTCCGCATCTTCACCGACGGCTATCTTTTTTCGTTTATGCCGCTTTACTCAGACAGGAACAAAATGAGTACCGGCCTTTCCCTGCATTTGGACGCCGTCTCTTTGGGAAGGCCCGAAGGAATCTACGCCGCCACCATCAACATGTACAGCAACGCCCTGAACTGGACGCTTAAATATCAGCATGAGTTTGCAGGCGGCTCCAATGTCCAGGTAAAGTTTCATGCGGGTTTTACCTTTTTTGGAGCGTCCAGGTTTTATTGCCCGCACTCCTTGTCGGACTATAACAACTTTGGGGGCGGCCTTAACGGAAAACTCTTTTTAAACCTTAACCACAGAAGGCTCGGCTCACTTGAAATGAGCGTGTTTGGCTACACGATGTGGTCATACCCTGTCGCTTCCGCCATAGCCCGCGGAACTGTTTTCTGGCTGTTCAACGATATTGCATATCTTTTCCCCATTACAAACCGCATGTCCCTGGGCCTTGCCCATTCCTTCGCACTGGAAAGGGGAGTGTTTGACAATATCCCTGATATAGAAAAAACGAACAGGGCGGCCAGAGTCTTTATGGCCTGGAACTTTTAACCGCTACGGAATAATCACCGCCTGAATGTCGCTCCACGGGCCCCTAACGCCGCGCCGGTTAAACCAGGCGATGGCGATGTAAAGAGTCTTTCCCCGGTCAGATTCCTCAAAGCGCAGGGTGTACTTGCCCGTGGTTGCCAGGGCGCAGTCCCTCATGAGGTCGTGTACGTTGCCGGGGCGGCTGTCCAGTATGCCAAAGACAATGAGCGCACCGGGATAGCCTTCGGGCTTGGCCCTGGTCAGGGAACCGAGCACCCGGATTTTTATATCGACCTCGCGGAGCTTCCCCGCCACCGCTTTATAGTCGACCAGTTTATCCACGCCCATGATTGGGGTGCGGTTGGTGTCACGGTTGCGAATCCCCATATTGGACCGGTCAAGGTCGGTCACAGGCTCGTAGCGCAGGAAGCGGTTTACAAAATGCCGCAGGTTTTTTTTCGCGATACCGATCTGCCTGTTTTTCTCCTCCCGTTCCTGTTTGGTATGGGGCTTGAGGGTAAGGCTATACGCGCTGTACCAGGTGATATACGCGCTATCCAGGGCAGTGCGGTCGACCGCCGGGATATGCGTCCATTCGGGGGGCATTCCGATACATTTGGTAGTAACATACTGGGCGATGTTCTTGAAGAACAGGTTGAAATCCTTGTCGTTGCTTGGAATATAATCCTTTGCCATTGTGAATCCTCTTTTTCGTATATTTTTTAACTGCCCGCATGAGGCACTGCCCGCATGCTCCGAAACATTGTCCGGGAACTCTTTCCCGTTTATTTGAAAGTCTGAATGAATCATTCAGAACTCTTGGCCGAGTACTTATGCGCTTAATCGAGTTTTTGGAGTTCTGAATAAACCATATAGAACTCCGAAAAAACCAATCAGAACTCTCTGCCGAATAAGTATGCTTTTAACCGATTCTTTAGAGTTTCAAATGAATCATATAGAACTCTAAAAAAACAAGTTGAAGCATCTTGCCGTTTATGGAGGCTTTCAAACCACTTGTTTTAAAGCCTTAAGCGACTCTATTTATACTATAGGTGATGCCTGGAGCATTTGCAAACTTTTTGGTGGATTTTTTTGGGTTTTGGCAGGTTTTTCTTCCTTGCAGTGTCCATGTATTGACATACCTGTCCGCTGGTGTCAAAATACATACTATCAGCAATAGCAATAATCAGCATAGCAGCACTATAACGTCCAAAAAATGATAGAGATGAAAAATTGAGAAGACAAAGCAACTCCCGCCTTGCCGCCCGTACCCGATGGATGTATTTGTCCATTTCCATGGTGACATTAATTATCATAATGATAATCGCTGCCTTTATAGCCAATGGCATAGCAAGCGATGCCTCACAGCGTATAGCGCGGCAATACTCTATCGAAGCGGCCGGAAATTTTCAGGCGCACATAAATCCCCATTTGACACTGATGCTTCAGCTTGCCCGCTCCACGACCATAGCCCGCTGGCTTGCCGATGATACCAACACAGAACTAAAAAACCGGGCTTTTGAAGAAGTTATAGGATATGCCTCCTATATGCCTACGTCCCGCTTTATGCTTACGGCCTATGACACCCTGAATATCTATGATTTCCTGCCCAGCTCTGCCAATTGGCTTACGCAGGAGGATTTTGTATCTCTGGGCGTGCTGGTTCCCGGCCAGGAGGCGCAGTGGTTTTTCAACACAAGGGATGATGAACTGTTCTTTAACCTGAATATCCAGCGCGAAATGGCGGTGCAAGGCCTTGACCCCGGCACATTGCAGATGTGGGCTAACCAAAGGGTGTACTATCAGGGGCGCTTTGTCGGGGTTGTCGCCATCGGTTTCCCTTTCCGCTATATTTTTGACCCCACTTTTGGTTCCTTTGCCGTGGGAGAAATGCGCGGTTATATCATTGACCGGTATGGCGGTGTCCGCGTTGACAGTGCCGAACTCCTTGATGTTTTTGACGATGGGCTTCCTACGTTTCCTGTCGTGCCCGAAACCCTGGGAAATCCCAACCTGTCAAAGCATATAGCCAGGCATTTGGCACAGCGAATAGACGGCATCTACCAGCTTGGAGCATACACGTTTGAAGCTATACGCCTGGGTACAGGCGAGTACAGCCATGCCAGCATCGCGCCCATTACAGGGACGGATTGGTCTGTGGTCGTGCTTTCCTACCAGTCAGGCATTTTTGATTTTCAATATACTCCCCTGATTTTTGTTGTTGTGGCAGTGATGATTCTGTCACTGTCCGCCGGCAGTGTAATGTTTCGCAGGATAGTGATAGTCCCCCTGCTTAACCTGACGCAAAGCGCGGCGAGCGTTGACATAACAAACGAGACAAAGCTCTACGGCATGGACAGGCCGGACGAGATCGGCGACCTGGCGCGTACCATCCACCAGGCGCAGGAAGAGCTAAAAAACCTGCATATCGTTGAGGAGAAAAACAAGGCCAAGAGCGAGTTCCTGGCCAGAATGAGCCATGAAATCCGCACCCCCATTTCCGCTGTTTTGGGCATTGCGGAAATAGGGCTGCAAACCCCAAATATCCCCCAGAGTGTGGAAGATTCCTTTTCCAAAATTTACAGCTCAGGGAAACTGCTTTTGGGTATTATAAACGACATCCTTGACTTTTCCAAAATCGAGGGCGGAAAAATGACCATTGTGCAGGAACGGTACGAAGTAGCCGGCCTCATTACCAATGCCGCAAATCTGCATTACGCTTACCTGGATGACAAGGACATCAAGTTTCATCTGAATGTGGATGAAAAACTGCCCACGGCCCTCATCGGCGATGCCTTTCGTATTGAACAGATCATTATCAATATACTGTCAAACGCTTTCAAGTATACAGATTCCGGTTCGGTTACGTTATCATTGCAGTGCCGCCCTCACCCTGCCAATGCCGGCTATATAACGCTTGAGATTTCCATTACCGATACCGGATTGGGAATGAGCAAAGAGCAGATCGCCGTGCTGTTCGATGATTATACGCGCTTCCATGAACAGGAAAAAAGCAATGTCAGCGGAACGGGGCTTGGCATGTCCATTGTTGCAAATCTTGTGCGAATGCTGGATGCCGCCATTAACGTGGAAAGCGAAGTAGGAAACGGTACGACCGTTACCATCAAGATACCGCAGGAAAAAGCGGCACCGGGTGTTTTGGGCAGTGAAATGGCGGCGAAGCTGCAGCAATTTGAGCTGTATTCGGATAAGGCAAAGAAAAGGCAGAAGTTCATACCGGACTACATGCCCTACGGCAAAGTTCTTGTGGTTGACGATATTCAGGCCAATTTGTATGTGGCGCAAGGGCTGCTTGCGTTTTACAGCCTTACAGTGGAAACATGCAGCTGTGCAAGGGAAGCGATAGACAAGATAAACCAGGGAGACATTTACGACATTGTGTTTATGGATCACATGATGCCCGGCATAAACGGCCCCCAGGCCATGAAGATGCTGCGGGAGATGGGTTACACGCACCCCATAGTGGTTCTTACAGCCAACGCGCTGGTCGGTCAGGAAGAAGAATATATCAAAAGCGGGTTTGACGGCTTTCTTTCAAAGCCCATCATGACCGGCAAACTGGATGCCCTTTTGGTTAAATTCGTAAAAGGTAAACAGCCGCCTGAAGTGATTGAGGCTGCCGAAAAGGAGAACGCGGCAAGGCGAAAATCCGGCGCTACGCCCCAAAGCATTGGTGATTTCAGGGATGATGTGTATGTCCTGGGGAAACTGCGGGCGGATTTTCACAAAAGCCACAAAAATACCTTCCGTGACATTACCCAGGCCCTGGGCTCAGGAGATACGGAAACAGCCCACATAATGGCACATACCCTTAAAGGCCTTGCCGGAATGATAAACGAAAACAGCCTGTCCCATGCCGCTGCCCGCCTGGAGCATATATTGGCCGGCGGAAAAACACCGAGCAGCGAGCAATTGGCTGTCCTGGAAAGGGAATTGTCCGGCGTGTTTGAAAGCATAGGAAAGTCCGAGGCGGCAGTATTTCCCGGCCACATAAATTTTGACAAAAACAAGGCCAAGGCGCTTTTTGACAAACTCTATCCATTATTACAGTCCCATAACTCTGACAGCATGAATTTTCTGGACGAACTCCGCGTCATGCCGGAAATGGCCGTACTGGTGCACCTCATTGATGATTTTGAGTTTGAGCAGGCCGTAAAAACAATAGACACGTTAAGGAAGATTTTGGATGTTTAAGGCGAAAGCGGCATCGCCCCCTTTCCCTTTTGCACGCTCATGGATAATAATATAAGTATGAACGAAAACGAACAACAGCCGATAGTCCCCCGCAATGTACTGGTCAAGCAGGGGCTTTCCGCGGCGGCGTATCTTTCAGGCGGCGTTTTTCTCCTGATAATGGCCATAGGCTCGCATCACGGGCTTTTCGGTCTTATCCTGCCGGTTATTGCCCTGCTTATCGGTATCGGGGCGCTGCTTTCCAAAGACCAGGAGGACAAAAAGCCGGGCTTTGTGTTTACCGGCGCGGGGGTACTTGGCATGCTTGTACGCTTTGTCAGAATCCCCCCGCTCCAGGCTGTGGCGGGGACGCTGCTGACCATAGGCGCTTTTGGCCTTTTGGCGGCTGGGGTATGGAACGGCATAAAGTTCCTCCGGGGCCTTAAAAGCCGCCAATAAGCTGGAATGAAGTACTTTTTTGAAACCTACGGCTGCCAGATGAACACCGCCGAATCCGCGGCCCTGGCGCTGGCCGCACGGGAACGCGGCTGGCAGGAAGCGGAAACCAGCGCGGCGGCGGATTTAATCCTCATTAACACCTGTTCCGTCCGGGAAACCGCCGAACAGCGGGCCAGGGGCAGGCTGGCCCATTACGCCGCCCTCAAAAAAAAGCGCCCCGCCTTTACCCTGGTGCTGGCCGGCTGCATGGCCGAGCGCCTTGGCCAAACGTACCGGGAAGAAGCCCCCGCCGTCGATTACGTCATGGGAACCACAGCCCGCTCCCGCTTCCCCCTCATTCTTGAAGCGGTAGAGCAGGGGAGGGCCGCCGTTATCGACGAGGATGAAGCACCTGAGTTTTCCTTTTCTTCGGTTCATCTTGAAGAACAGGAGGACGGGCGGGCCTTTCGCAGTTTTGTTCCCATTATGCACGGCTGCAACAATTACTGTTCGTTTTGCATAGTCCCGTATGTCAGGGGCCGGGAAGTTTCCCGCAGCCCTGATTCCATACTGCAGGAGATTCGCCTTGTGGGCGAGAGGGGAGTGCGGGAAATCACCCTTCTGGGCCAGAACGTCAATTCCTACCTGTGGGAAGACGCAAACGGGCGGCTGGACTTCCCCGGCCTTCTGGGGCTTATTGCCTCCAGCCTCGGTTCGCCAAACCTTGGCCCGCAAAGCTCTGGTAGCACGCCGGGAGTGAAGTGGGTGCGCTTTTTATCAAGCCACCCCAAGGATTTCTCGCCGGAGGCAATCCGCGTCCTTGCGGAAAACCCCGTTTTTTGCCGTCACATCCACCTCTGCGTACAGCACGGCTCAGACCGCGTTCTTGCGGCAATGAACCGCCGCTACACCCGCCGCCAGTACCTGGAACTTGCCGCCAGTCTCCGTGCCGCCCTGCCGGGATTAAGCCTTTCCACGGATATACTGGTGGGTTTCCCCGGCGAAACCGAGGAAGATGTACAGGAAACCCTTGCCCTTATGGAAGAAGTAAAGTTCCTGTACGCCTATATGTACCATTTTAACCCCAGGGAAGGCACGGCGGCGTATTCCCTGCCGGACAGGATAAGCGAAAAGGTCAAACGGGAGCGGCTTTCGCGGGTTATCGCTTTACAGAAGCGGCATACCGCGGAAATCCTTAAAAGCCGCATTGGAGAACAAGTAACGGTATTAATTGAAGGAATTTCCAAAAAAAATGCCGATGAATTAATAAGCCGTACTGAGCGGGATGAAATGGTGGTCGTTCCCGGCAAAGCCTCTTTTATAGGCTCTTTCGGGAAACTCACGCTTTCGTCCCTTAGGGGGAATACCTTCCGGGCCCCGGCTTTTGAGCCTTTACCATAGGTCAGTGGAGTTTTAACATGTGGCGTTTAGTAGCGTTTATACTCATTTGTGCCATTTTCCTCGCCTTTGTTGTTTTGAACCTGGAACATCAAAGCGATGTTTCCTTTGGTTTCCGCACCTTTTATGATATACCGGTCTTTCTTACCTCTTTCGCGTCATTTGTGTTTGGCATGCTTTTCGCCATTCCTTTTGTCCTTTCCTTCGGCAGGAAACGGAAAAAGGCCCCGCCGCCCCATTACCCCGCCGCGGAGGACGAAAAGCATGTCGTCCAGCCCAAACCCCAGGGCGGCAAAAAGAAAAAAGGCGCTTCCGCCGGAGACGGGGACAGGCTTGAAAAAGGCCCGCAGACTCCGGCGGACGAACTAAAAAAGGAAAACAGTCCCTATGGGGTTGATTAAAAAACTGGGCGCGGTGAGCGTCTTTTTCCTCATTGCCCTTTCCCCCCTTTTAAGCCAGAACGCGGTGTCCCTGGCTTCCGAGCTTTTCCGCCTGGAAACCCTTGCCTCAGGCGCGGCTGTGAACGCCGCTGTCCCCACGGCACAGGAGCGGCACAGCGCCTTCCTGGCCCTTGCCCGTCTGCACCGGCTTTCCGGGAACCGGGAAGCCGCCCTCAGAGCCTACGAGGGCGCACTCGCCCTCTTTCCCGATGACGGACAAACCCTTCTGGAGCAGGGCCGCTTCCTGATTTCCGTAGGGGAACATGAAAGGGCCGCCATTGCGCTCAGCGCGCTTCTGGGCAGGGAGCGTGAAAGGCAGCTTATGCTCCAGGGCCGCTACCTTAACGCTCAGCTCCAGGCGTTCCGCTTTGGCAGCACCGCCTATCTTGCCGCCCTTGCCGGCGACCCAGATTTTGCCGGGTATCGCAGCGGGATTTACTACACGCTGTGGCGGCTTACGGGAAACGCCGCCTACAGAAACCGCCTTGTCACGAATTTCCCCCAAAGCCCGGAGGCAAGAATCGCCGCCGGTACGGTACAATTTGCCGCCACGCCCCTGTGGCTGCTTTTCCCCGGCAGGGACAGCATCGTCCTGTCCGAACCGTCTGCGGCCCCGCCCTCCGGCAGGTTCCTCCAGGCCGGCCTTTTCAGCCGGGAAGCGAATGCTACGGGTTTTGCTGAACAGTTACGAAGGGCGGGCTTTGAGCCGCAGATCGTCCGGCGGGGCAGCGATCGCTGGGCTGTAGGCGTAAACGGCGGAAGTGACACGAACGGGATGATACGCCGCCTGCGGCAAGCGGGGTTTGAGGCGTTTCCGATATAGTTTTTTGGGGTTAAGGGTTAGACCGGCAAGCGTTATGTTACTCTGGGAAATTCTATACAGAAACCGCGGCCTGTTTGCTCTTGCTTTCCCAACGGGAAAAACCTACATTTGATACAGTGAGGCTAAAATACAGGTAACTATTATCCGTTTACCTCAAGGCTTCTGATGGTTTCCTCATTAAGGCCGGTTATGCTTTGAATCACTTCAATGGAGAAACCCTTTGACAGGGCATTCATAGCAGTTTTTTTCAAGCCTTCTTCCAAGCCTTCCTCTCGGCCTTTCTCCATACCCTTCTCCATGCCTTTCTCCATACCTTCTTCCAGCCCTTCCGCATAATGCACTGCCAGGGCTTCTTCCTGATTCCATTCCGCAAATAACATTCCCAATACCTCCGTTCCATGTTTCTCAAGAAACTCTTTCAATATGTCATTGTCCCGGCAATGTGGTATAAAGATTTTTGTTATCAACTATGATCTTCTCGTATATACGGGTAATATACATTAAAAGACGTAATGCAAGATTGGGGCTGAGGGTTGATTGATGCTCAATAAGAACTACCTGCTGCTTGCCTATCGAAAAAGAAATATCGTTCATCCGATTCTGAAACAATACATTCTGTAAGGTATTTATCGTTATCGGCACATCAGGGGGCAGGGTGACGCCTTCCAGTGTGCTGTACAGTTCGCGCAGCACTTCCGGTTCGCTAAAGAGCAGGGAAAATACACTGGATTTATATTCGCGGTTTTCACCCATACGTTTATTATACGCTCTTTTTCTGGCTTTTTACAATAGTTTTTTTCACCGCGGCGCTGACCATCGTGGAAAAAGGCGAGTACCACTTTAATGAACACTGGCCGCATACAAACGCATACGGCCAGTGCTTCGTTTATTTACGGTATAGTCCTGTACTCCCTGATAACCTGCATTTCGTTGCGCACGTCAGCAGTGCTGGCCGCCTCGCTTGCAAGGCTCAGCGCCGTGTCAAGCAGGGCCTGCGAGTTGGCCGCACCCCGCAGGGTAACAGTGCCTTCGCTGGCCGACACGTCAAGGAAGCGTATCGGAAGGTCATGTTCGTACATGATGCTGTGCTTAATCCTGTGCACCAAAATCATGTCCCCAAGCATGGCGCGGTTGCGATCTTCGGCGTCCGGCGTAAAAATCTCGTCCGTGATGGAATCGACGAACTTCGCGCACTTCTCCGGGCTGAAAACGCCGGTGTTAAACGAAAGGTGATAATTCCCCTTGTGCCTCCAGTCTATGTTAAAGTGAGAACGGTAAAAGCCCGCACGGTCACGGTCGCTCTGATCAATAATCTGCATGGCGCACTTTTCATCGCACCGGAAGTAATTCTTTACGCGCTCCCTGCGGACATCGTTGCGCGCCGACAGGAACACGGACAGCATGGCCGGCATTTCCCTGAGAATGACGTTCGCGCCGCGCCCGGTAATAACACAGTGGCCTTCTTCCGCCTCGGCGAAAATGGCCGCCTGCAGGAAGTGCAGATAATCCTCATGATCCTGGGAAAGCGCGGCAAAAAACGAAGGCTTGCGCTCATCAAACTTCTTGAAACTCTCGACCTTTACGCCTAACGAGTACATGCGCGTTTCAAGTGCTTCCCTGTCTATCAGGCGGTAGCCCATAATGGCCGCAACTTCTTCCGCTGTCTCATCGCCCAGGGCCGCCATCTCGCGGGAAATGGTAACGATGCTCAGGCCGCTTTGCACAGGTTCGGCAGCTTCCACATGTCCAGCCTCGACTTCGATGCGGCCTATGTCGCTGTAACGCGCCGTGCGCATGTTCTCCAGCGACTGCCTGATCCTCATCGCGGTGGGACCGGTTCCGAACACAATGACCTCCCCGACAAGGAGCGCGGCCACAGTTCCTACCACCAGCATGGAGTCAAAATACCACGAGCCGTCAGCCAGGGGGTAAACCATGGAGAACACGGCGGCCGCAAGCAGCAGGAACGCGGGCACGTAGGAGATAAGGTTTATCATGACCGGGCCGCCGGGCACTTTGAACGGGCGCTCGGTATCGGGGTCAATGTTCCGCAGTTTCTTGAAGGCCGGGAACATGATCATGTACGCCAGAATCAGCGTGATAATCTGCAGGGCAAAAAAGCCCCAGAAAATATCCGGGTTTGTGATAAAGGGAGCGGCTATCACCATGAGGCTGGCCACTACCCCGTTGGCTATAGAAGCGCCTAACGGCGAGCGTCCCTTGCCGAGCTTGCCAAAGAGGCTGGGCAGGGCTTTGGCCCTGGCAGCGTAAGACGCAACGTAGTTTACGCCTAACGCCCACGACAAAAGGTTCACAAACAGCGTGTACAAAAACAGTATGCCGACTACCGGTATCAATATCCGGGCGGGAAGGCCAAGGGCCGCGAAGAAGGACGCAAAGCTCTCCAAAAAGCCGCCGTAGGTTGTCAGTTCCGCCATGGGAATGGCGGCCCCGATACCAAAAGACGCAAATATATAGAAGAAAGAAATGAGTATACCGCCCAGCAGCAAGGCCTGCGGGATTTGCTTTTTGGGGTTTTCCATGGCCCCGGTAAAGGTCGTGACGACTTCAAAACCCTTGAAGTTGAAAATGATAACGGCGATGAACGACACACCGGCAATACCCGGCAGTAAATCACGCGGGGATTCGAGCGGGTTGGCAAAGCCGTTGACAATACCCAGGTAAAGGCCGAATACGCCTAACGCGAGCATGAGCAGAACTTTTGCGTACGTTCCAAGGTTAATGAGAAACTTGTTCTGCGAAATGGGCAGAAGGCTTGCGAAACACATA
>Ga0209755_10003220_pt1 | contig 20737 bp, 18 predicted proteins | sample TergutCo191P1_FD_187301 | JGI IMG/M metagenome (GOLD analysis project Ga0209755, IMG submission 187301) | Cornitermes sp. P1 segment gut microbial communities from Petit-Saut dam, French Guiana - Co191P1 (SPAdes) (version 2) | ecosystem: Host-associated > Arthropoda: Insects > Digestive system...
GAGCTTCAACAATCATGCGGGGATTAACCTTCCTGAGCCTCATGCCCAAGAGCTGGAAAATTCCTACATTGGCTTTTGAGAACAAAGCCTGCAGCCATAAGCCAAAAAAGCTCGCTATAAAATAAAATAAAACAAAGGCTACAATAGCCAGGATTAATGCACCTATAAAATAAATGTTGCCGGACATTTTCAAAACTCCATAAAAATGATTATATATTAATATAGAAATTCCTATTTTCTCGAATTGACGCTCATCTGCACAGCTTCCAAAACATCTCTGCCGGCAAGGTCTATTGCTGCGATTTCCATAAATGAAAGTGTTATATTGGCTTTTTTGGCCGCTATAACTGCCTGCACAACCCGGAGCACGTTTCCGCCGGAAAGGTAGTGCGCTTCCAGCAAATCCGTTTCCACAGGAACACCGGCTTTAACACTCAGAATGCGGGCTTCGACAATCATGCGAGAATTAACCTTCCTGAGCCTCATGCCCAAGAGCTGGGAAATTCCTACATTGGCTTTTGAGAACAAAGCCTGCAGCCACAAGCCAAAAAGGCTCGCTATAAAATAAAACAAAACAATGGCTACAGTAGCCAAGACTAATGCACCTATAAGATAAATGTCGCCGGGCATTTTCAAAACTCCATAAAAATGATATATAATAATATAAAAATTCCTATTTTCTCGAAATGTCAAAACTTTTGCTACCCATAGCTCTTGCTTTTTGGGTGGTTCATATAATACTCAGGGTCCTGCTATTGTTCAGAAACGATCCCTACGGGATACCATTTGTAAATAAACCGGACTGGTATATTTTTCATGCTGTCACCTGGGATTATATGTGGATTGCAGCCTCATTTGTGTTATGGGCTGTAATAATGCGAAATTATCAGCGTTATGGCAAAATTACATTCATAATTTTTCACTCCATTATCCTTTTTTTGACCTATCTTGACCACGAAACTCAGCGATTTCTGGGTTCTCATGTTTCGCTTGCGCTTATGGATACCTACAAAGATCCGTCCGGAATAAAAATATTCTGGGATTATTTTGCCTACGATCAAAGCGTGCCTTTTTTGCAGGTTGCAGTAATTTTGCTCACATTCCCAATTCTTTATTTTTTGAATAAATTTTTTAGCTCAATAACCTACAAAAAAGGTTTCTTTATAGGCGGAGCTGTATTTTTCTTTTGCAGCTACCTGTTCCTGAATGTTATATGGCCTGGAAATGCACGTGCGCAAAAACTAAAACCGGTGGTAAAATTAATTTACAGTGAAATCACAAACTCCGTAAAAAAAATGTCTTTATCTCTTAGCGAAGAAGAAATTTTAGAATATCGCGAATTCAGAAAATACATTACAGAAGAGGATGTTGCATTTTCAAATGATTATCCGTTGTGGAAAAATATAAAACCGAGCCATCAGGAGTCAAAACCAAATTTTATAGTGGTATTTTTGGAATCGCACAGATATGTTGATGTGAAACAGTCTTCACCGTTCCTATGCTCCTTAATGAATGCCGGTTTGAACTTTAGCCGAATGCACGTAAGCGGAGTGCCCACCACAGGAGGCATGCTCTCGGCTCATACGGGAATGCCTACCCATTCCACAAAGGCGCAGGCAACGGATTTGCCCTTTATAAATGCGCCAAGCTTTGCATTTTATTTGCGCAATGCAGGTTGGCGAGCAGATTTTTTCTCGGCAGCAGATCCGGCGTGGGACAATTTAGGTGTGTGGATGGCAAAATGGTATGACACACAGAATTATAGCCGAGAACGCGAAGACGATTCCCTTTTTTGGGACTATGCAAGCACTTATGTAAAAGATTCTCTGGCAAATTCGGATAAGCCTTTTTTGGCTACATTCATAACCAGAAGCAACCACTACCCTTTTAATTTCGCTACCAATATGCCAAGCGAAGAAAAAAAGAAACCCATACAGGAGAGAATGATTTACACAATGAATTATGCAGACAGGCAACTTGCTCGCTTTGTTAATTCCATTCAAAATGAACCCTGGTTTGAAAATACATATTTAATAATTTCCGCAGATCACGGATTTCCGCTTGGAGAAAACGGAGTTGCCACTATAAGCAGCGGCGCTTATTATTCCACAACGCATATTCCTTTTATTATAGCAGGAAAAAATATCCCGCAAAAAACAGATAGCACTTCAACAAGCCAAATAGACATAGCTCCGACTATCCTGGACTTGGCCGGCATAGATGAATCCAATCCTTTTATGGGATTCAGCTTGCTGAAAGAGCGCAAAAATTTCGCGTTGGGAGCCCACTTTGGTTTCAAAACTTTGAATTACGGCGATTTTCGCCTTATATACAAAGAAGGTGAAGAGTCTCTTCTCTTTGAAAATTCAGATTCTTTGCAAACAAAAGATGTTTCAAAGGAAAACATGGAAGATGTTTTGAAAATGGAAAAGCTGGTAAATATGCTGATCAAAATTTCCGACTTTACATTGGAAAACGATAAAATTATGCCGGCCACGCCAAAATAGCCCGTTTCTCTCCCAAAATTCTCGTGTAAAACAAAATATATTCTTTTTCGCCTTTTGGAGCAAGGCGGCGAATTTCCGTTTCCGGAACAACTTCAACACCTCGTTTTTTCAATGTGATTTTTCCGGCATCGTGTTTTTTCAGCATCGCTTTGACATTGTTCGTGGAGAGAGAACTTTGATCTACAACTCTGTATGCAACAAAGCCATGATATTCAGACAGCAAATTATCGCAAGACAGATAAGCTAAAGTTGAGTCTATTTGCCAAAAGCCCAGTTTTTTCGCCTCGCACAGAAACAGATGACTGCGAACCAAAACAGGATTTGGCTCTAAAATAAAATAACCTGGATTTTTGACTTCCAAACTTATATTTTGCAATTCATTTTTTTCGCACTGCCATTCTTTGTCAACAGTTGAAGCCCGGATCATCCCTTTGCCGAAAACTCCGCTTAACATAAGGCATTCACGGCAATCGGCAGCATTACCCAAATAAAGAACATCGCTTTCTTTTGGAATTTCATCTTCTGGAAAAGCAGGGGGAAGCTTTATCATACCTCCGCTAAATTTTTTGGACAATTCCAAAACGCTTTCAAAATCGGGATTTAGCCCACCGCGCCGCGCCGGATCTATGCAAAAAAAATCACCTACGGTAACCTCCAAAGCATTTTGCAACGCCGCTTTGTGAGATAGTCCCAAACGCTTCATATTTTCGTTAAACATAAACACTCTTTCCGCAGCTATATCCGCACCACCAGAAACAATGCCCGCTGGCAACCAAAAACTGTCTCCTCCCATGCCGCAGCACAAATCCGCAATCTTTGCGCCGCTCGGCCACAGCTTAGCTTTATACTCCGATATATCCTTTGCTGTTGCCTGCTCGTAAGCAAGCCTGTCGCAAATTAAATCTGCGCCGAATTTCTCCCTTATTTTCGGCAGAATTTCAAGATAATGAATAAGAGCGTGCCTCTCTTGAGAGGTAAATTTTTTGGATAATTTTTCCGATAACTTCAGAGGGTCTTTTAATAAAGCGAAATATTCAGGGCGTATTTCTACATGGCGCAAAAATTCCAGAGCAGCCAAAGAAAGGCTAATCATGTTTTAGCCAGCTTAATATCGCTTTCAACCATTATTCTTATCAGGTCTTCAAATGAGGTCTTTCGCGGATTCCAGCCCAAAAGAGTTTTAGCTTTTGTGGGATCACCCAAAAGTTGCTCCACCTCTGCAGGTCTGAAATATTTTGGGTCAACTTCAACAAGCACTCTTCCTGTTTTTGCATCTATGCCTTTTTCGTCAACGCCATTTCCTTCCCATTTGAGTTCAATGCCCACATTTTTGAATGCAAGCGAGGCAAATTCCCGAACGCTGTGATATTCGCCTGTAGCTATAACAAAGTCTTCCGGCGTTGGGTGCTGCAAAATCATCCACATGCACTCAACATAATCCTTTGCATAACCCCAATCACGCATAGCACTCAAATTGCCTAAATAGAGTTTGTCTTGCAAACCCAAAGAAATGCGAGCGGCTGCAAGCGTGATTTTTCTGGTGACAAAATTTTCGCCACGCCTTTCGCTTTCGTGGTTAAAGAGAATACCGTTAACCGCATACATTCCGTAACTCTCACGGTAATTTTTGGTTATCCAAAAACCGTAAAGTTTAGCTATGCCATAAGGCGAGCGGGGGTAAAAAGGAGTGGTTTCTTTTTGAGGAATTTCCTGTACCAAGCCGTAAAGTTCGCTGGTGCTAGCCTGATAAATACGAGTTTTCTTTTCCAATCCTAAAATTCGCACAGCTTCCAAAAGCCGTAGAGTTCCAACGCCATCCGTTTCTACAGTATATTCCGGAACATCAAAAGATACCTTCACATGACTTTGCGCGGCAAGGTTATATATTTCGTCCGGTTGCACAAGTTGAATAATGCGAGTCAGCGAACTTGAGTCCGTCATATCTCCGTAATGCAGTTTTAAAACCCGTTTCTGTTTATTATCACGAACCAATTCATTCAGATATAGATGTTCTATGCGCTGAGTGTTAAATGAGCTGCTGCGACGTACAATGCCATGAACTTCATAGCCCTTTTCCAGCAATAATTCCGCTAAAAATGAACCGTCTTGGCCGGTTATACCTGTGATTAATGCAATTTTTGACATAGAGCTAATGTAGAAAATTCACAACTGCTTTTAAACTTTCTTCCAAATTAAATTCAGGCGACCAACCCGTATGCTCTTTTATTTTTTCAAAACTGCCGACTATAATTTTATTATCAGCTGGCCTTACTCTTTTTGGGTCGGTTTCAGTTATAATTTTAACATCAAAAATTTTTGCGAGCATTTCAATAACTTCTTTCAAGGAATGCCCCTTGCCGCTACACACATTGTAACATTCGCCGGCTATGCCGCTGCTGAACAATGCAAAATAAGCACTCACCACATCGCGAACATCTATAAAATCTCTGATAACCGAAATATTCCCTGTGAAGAGCTTTATCTCTTTTTGCCCCTGCTTAACCCCGTCTGATATTTGCTTTGCAAAGCTTGGAATCACAAAATCCAGCCGTTGCCTTGAGCCTATATGGTTAAAAGAACGGGTTAAAATAATATCAAGTTTATATGCCTGAACATAACACTCGCTGAGCATTTCCTGGCTAACTCTAGCTATGGCATAAGGATTGCTCGGATGCAAAAACATGTTTTCCTTTAGCGGAATATCCGCTTCTTTAACATTGCCGTACTCCTCGCTGGAACCAACCGAAAGTATGCGACAGTTTATCTTGTTAAGCCTGACAATTTCCGCAATATTCAAAAATATGGCAGTGTTGTTCAAAAAACATTCCGAAGGCATTTCCCAGCTTTTGCCAACGCTGGAAAAACTAGCCAAATGCACAATGTAATCAGGCTTAAAATTGAGCAACGCAAGTTCAATCGCTTTATATTCCAAAAGATTGATCTCTGCAAAACTCAGTTTTACATGTTCAAAAGAATAATCCTTAACTTCCTGTGGAACCTCTAAATCAATACCCAAAACTTCTGCTTTTTCTCCAAGAGCGTTCAAATGCTCTAAAAAATGGTATGCAACAAAGCCGCTGACTCCGGTTATCAAATATTTTTTCATGAGCATAAAGCGGTAACCTCCACATCTAAGCCGCTAGCCAAGCGATACAGAGCAAAGAAGGTTGGAGTTTGCCGCTCACTTTCAAAAAGCGAAATGCTCTGTGATGTCAAGCCACTTTTTTTAGCCAGTTCTGATTGCGTAAGACCATGTTTTTCTCGCTCATTACGCAACTGAGCACCGAAATTTTGAATTTTGAGCATATTGAGCAAAATATAGAGAATTAATTTTGAAAAAATGTCAACATTTGTTTGCAAAATCAATATGCCTGCACTTTTGAGCAGGTAATTTGCCTAATTTAGGATATTAATGCACTTATCGGCATCACTTGCTGTTATTTTCGGATATGTAACGACTGCATTTTCCGGGAAATCTTTAGACAAATCCATATCATCCACAGCAACCCATTTTTTTATATGCGGGTGCATTTTTAAATATTCCAAAATTTCAACGGGTCTATTTTGCATAATCGGGGTGTATCCATAGAGATATTTTTGCAAATCGTGCATGCGCAGCAAAAAGGGCAAATAATTTCCCGTTGAGCTGCATCGCCAAGAACTGGAAATAACAATTTTAGCCCCAGTAGTATCGAGAATTCGTTTTATCTCATTTATTGCATCCATATCCCAGTCATAATATGCCATAGCCACATCGCATACATTAAACTCGCGGTAATTTATGTGAAATTTATTTTCCAATTCATTCAGTAGTCGCCCAATATCGTTCATATATTCGCAATAAGATTGCGTGAACGGATGAATCACCCCGTCAATATCCAAAAACAGAACTTTTTCAATTTTTTCATCACTGAAATCTGTGCATTGTGGCATAGGGGTAAAGTAGAAATTCTATTTCTGAGTTTGTAAATTCTTAGATAAATTCAACGCCTCTTCAACAACATTATCCATGTCATAATATCTGTACATACCCAAACGGCCTCCAAATATAGTATTACCCAAAGTTTTCGCAAGCTCAAAATACTTACCGTACAAATTGTCATTCCTTGAATCATTTACGGAATAATACGCCTCATCACCAATTTTCCAATTTGCAGGATACTCTCTTGTTATCACAGTTTTTGCAGATTGAGTTTGCTCAAAATGCTTATGCTCTATTATCCTTGTGAACAAAGTTTCTCTATCCGTATAATTCATAACCGCACAACCTTGAAAATTTTCACATTCCAAAATCTCCGTTTCAAATCGCAAACTTCTATACTCCAATGCGCCCAAACTATAATCAAAAAATTCGTCTATGGAACCGGTGAAAATTATATTATCTGCCAACGAACTCAACTCCGCACGCTCCTTAAAATAATCAACATTCAAACGAACATCTATGTCTTTCAGCATATTCTCAAAAAGATATGTATAACCACCAACCGGAATACCCTGATATGAAGCATTGTAATAAGAGTTATCAAAGGTAAAGCGCAACGGAATGCGTTTTATTATAAATGCCGGCAACTCAGTTGCTTTTTTGCCCCATTGCTTTTCCGTATAATGCTTTATCAATTTCTCGTAAATATCCTTGCCTACAAGACTTAGAGCTTGTTCCTCAAGGTTTTTCGCTTCTCCGTTAAACTTCTGCTCATTTATTTTCTTTACAGCCTCCTCAGGAGTTTTAATTTTCCACAACTGGCAAAAAGTATTCATATTAAACGGCAAATTGTAAAATTCACCGTGATAATTAGCCGTTATCTGGTGCGTATATCTGTTAAACTCGGCAAAACGATTTACAAATTCCCATACATTTTTATTATTTGTGTGGAATATATGCGCTCCGTATTTGTGAACATTAATTCCATTTATGTTTTCCGTATAACAATTACCACCTATATGGCTTCTCTTGTCTATAACCAAGACTTTTTTTCCCTTATCCTTTGCCTGCCTTGCAAAGACAGCTCCAAAAAAACCTGCACCAACAACTAAATAATCATAAGAACTCATTCCAGCCACTTACCTCCACAATCCTTAAACCAGTCATCTAACGCAGTTTCCAGTGTATATTCAAGCGGATAATCTTTTGATAGTTTTTCACCACTTACATTCGTTGAAATCATAAGCTTGCGAACCCGCGCCGGGCAAATTCCAAGACCTACCCCCCCAAGCATACCGGCAAAAGTAGCTGCCATCATAAGAGGAGTTTTGGGAATATAAGGTATAGAACGGCTTAACCCTGTAATTTTATTCATAGACTGCGCAATCCGTTCAATATTTGGGGCCGGAAAAAAAGTGCAATTATATGTTTGAATTTTTTCTTTTGGGTTTTGTGCCATTTCCAGCAAAATGCGGGTTAAATCCTTGACATATACACTCGCTTTGATTGTGTCTTTGCGACCCGCATAAGCAAATCTCCGTTTTTTCAAAGCCCGGTAAAGCCTTGTCATATTGCCATTTTCGCCACAACCAAAGACTATGCCCGGGCGCACTATGCTTAAAAAATTATTCGCAGAATCTATAGCCCACTCTTTGTGAATATGCTCTGCTACCAATTTTGAAATGCCATAAGGCGTATTGGGAGTTGGCAATGATTCTTCTGTTTTTAGCTCTTCGTTTGTGCCATAAGGTGAAATGCTGGATGTAAAAACTATTGTATTTATGCCACGTTTTTTGGCAAAAGCGCAAACATTTTTCGCCCCCTGAATATTTGTCTCAAAATATTCATTATCGGGATGCCCGGGGGTTCTATGAATAGCAGCCAAATTAAAAATAACTGTATTTTCGCCAAAATCACATTGAATGTCAAAAGGCTTGCGAACATCTATTAATTGCCCACCAGCCTGAATATCAGCAACAATAACTTCAATTCCCTTTTCCTTCAAAATACGGCTGAGATGCGAGCCTATAAAGCCCAAACCGCCGATTATTATCGCAGAATCGAATTTTTTCATAGAAATAATCTAGAAAATAAACGGCTCATGCTTAGATAAACAATGCAAACTGCCACCCTCTTCAATAGGAGTCGTGCAATCCACGCCTATAACTTCCCTACCTGGGGCCACCCCCCTGAAATACTCCAAGGCGGCGGCATCTGTTTCACAATTATACACAGGCACAAGCAAACCGCCGTTTACAAATATAAAATTCATATATGAAGCCGGAGAACAGAGCGGCAACGCCAACTCATCAACTTTTGCAGACTCATAATGCTCACAAAGCCAAGCCTCAATTTCGCATTTTTCCTGTTCAAAACCGGCTGCCATAACAACATGATTCTTAGCAACAAAACGTGCAAGATTGTCTATATGTCCATCGGTGTGATCACCGTCCAAACCTCTAGGCAAAATTTTCAAAGATTTAAGGCCAAACGACTCCTTTATGTCTTTAAGCAATTCCTGACTTTCCGGATTGCGTTTTTTCCCAAAAAGACACGGAGCAGTTGTCATGCAAAGACCATCGCCGTTGAATTCCACTGCCCCCCCCTCCAAAATCCAGGGGTATTTTTTGAACTCAGTGCTCATTAGCTCTGCAACCCTTTTCGGAACTCCGCTGTCCAAATTCCAAGGCGGAAACTTCTCTCCCCAAGCATTGAATTCATAACCAACAACACAATGTTCCATAAAGAACGGACCGTAATCCCTAATCCAAATATCGTTATGCGGAATTTGCAAATTGTCCAGAATTTTAACAGACTGAAAGCGAGATATTGTATCTATAAGATTTGAATAAAAAGCATCTATCCGATCTCTGCGCGACGCCCAATTTTGCTCATTTATTGGCAAAGCAAGCCATGTAGCAGCTTGTGTTTCCCATTCTGCAGGATAACGAACCTTGTTCATTGCCCATTCCATATATTCAAAATATCGTAATACAAATCAACACGACGGTCCCGGAAATGCGGCCACACTCTGCGGTTCTGCTCAATTTCCTCAAAATCTATAGCTGCACCCATTGACCCTGCTTCCGCAGAAAGTTGCTTGATCACAAAACCATCGGGGGCGCAGATAAAGGAATTCCCCCAAAAAGAGAGAGAATTCTCTTTGCCAACTCTGTTTGCTGCCAAAACAAAAATTCTGTTGGCTATGGCATGGCCACGCATAACTGTTTGCCATGAATCCAATTGACGGGCGTAAATCTTTTTCGGTTCTTTGGAGTCCCAACCTATAGCTGTAGGGTAAATCAAGATATCTGCCCCATGCAATGCTAAAATGCGAGCAGCTTCGGGGAACCACTGGTCCCAGCATATCAAAACGCCGAGATTTCCCACACTGGTCGGAATAATTTTAAAACCTGTATCTCCCGGAGTAAAGTAATATTTCTCGTAAAATCCCGGATCATCGGGAATGTGACTCTTGCGGTAGAAGCCAGCAACGGAGCCATCACGCTCAAAAACAAAAACGCTGTTGTGGTAAATTCCCTTTGCTCTTTTTTCAAAAAAAGGAAAAACCAAAACACATTTCAACAATTTGGCCAAATTTTTCCATTCTTCTATTATTGCAGAATCTTTTGCAATGGCATAATCAAAGCATTCTTCGTTTTCTTCAAATGGAAAATAAGGCGTGTGGCAAAGCTCCGGCAGCACCAGCAAGTCAAATTTGCCCTTTTTAGCCAAAGCCTGCGCTTTATACCATTCCAGGGTTTTAGCTGCAGTGGACAACCATTTACCTTGAAGAGATAAAATTTCTATTTTTTTCATCAGCAGGAAAATAGAAAATGCGCTTCGGAATCCTTATAATTTTTACGCTTCTGGGGTTGTTAGCTTGCTCGGACGACAACAACAACCCAACTTATCCTTTTGAAAGGACGGTTTTGGAAGTCTCTATTGCAAAAAAATGCAAAGACTGTTATCTTATGCGGTGGAACCACCCTATTGAAAAAAAAGATCTGCAAAACTATTATGTTTGGTTAGATACAACTGTTGTAAAAGATTCTGATCAAAAAGTTTCGCAGCAGCAAATAAACCTGGCAGATAAGGCTATAGCGTACAAAGTCAATAGCGACGGAGATTCTTTGGACTTAACAAACTTGATAGGACAATATTTGAATAGAGATAGTTTGCACATTGCTATTTGGGCTAAATATTCCGGTAACGACCAAGGTGTTGTTCAGCACTTGTATCTTCACTTTGGTGACGATGTTCGGCCTTCTGTAATATCATTCAGAGATTCCGCTTCTGCAAATACAATTTGGATAGACTGGATTCGCCCTACAGACCAAAGCGATTTTTATGAACCCAACATTATAAATGGGCCAATAGCCGGTTACAATGTGAGCATAAGAGCAGAAACCAATTCAATGGAAAATATCGGGAATGCAAGAATAAACATAAGCCTTGCCGGAAACTTTATAAATCCAAATTTTAGACGCTGGCAGCGATTTACAAAAGATGGTCGTGGAGTGAAGTTGGAAAGCATTAACAGCGAGCTCGGTTCTTTAAGGTTTGCAATAATCGATGGAAAAGGGTTTGTTGACGACGACAATTTGTCCAACAAATGGGAAATGAAAATTGAAGATTTAAAACCGGAGCATTCCTATACTATTACCATAACTGCCTATGATAGTTCCGGCAACTCATCCATCGGGGAACCAAAGACTGTAAAAACAACCGACAGCAGGGCACCAGGTATCGCAGATAAATTCTGGTATTACCGCAATTCCGAAGACAACCTTGCGCGCCTTGATTCAAACCGCCTGGTTTTATTCTGGATTCGCAGCCTTGACACTCTGGATAACGGGAAGTTTAATTCTGTTAGAGGCTATTCTATTGAACAAATGAACAACAATGCGTGGGAAATCATTCCAAGGGCATACGCAATTAGAGGAGATTACTATAACACCAGATATACTCTGCGAAACGACTCAATGATATTTGATCCTGATGGAGCTTACATAAGCGACACTCTGCGTTGGGTTTTACCGGGTGAAACCGTTACACTGCGCATGTGGGCAATTGACAGTTCAGGACATTACTCCAAAGAGATGAGAGAGAGCATTGCTGTTTCAAAGGGGGCGCTTTGGCAATATAGTTGCCCACCGAATTTTGCCCCTGTGCAAATTGGAGAAGAAGAAGTTTTTTGCATGGAAAAGTTGCAATACAACTCCGGTGGAAGATTTGAAAAAAATATTCTGTATAATGATGCAAAAGATAAATGTGAAAACTTTGGCTATCGTTTATGCAAAGAAAAAGAATGGGATGCTGCCTGCAGCAGCAGAAACTCCAACTATGGAGTTATAGAAGAAAAAAACGAAAGCGGATTATTTTCTCCATCCGAGTTTTTGTACTCATATTGCGGAGTTGGTACCGGCATCAGTGATTCTTCTGCAATTTATGTTAATAAAAGAAATAAAATCTGCGCAAGCCCGGACGGCATTAGAGATTTACCCGGACAATTGCAAGAGTGGGTTGCAGGCAATGAAGGTACTCCGCTGTTAAAAGGGAGCAGTTATGCGATTTTCCAAGGAGCTTCGAGAGTGGAACTTGCGCAATGTAAAAATAGATTTACACCAACGCGTATAAGGCCAAGATATACCACCGACAGCGTTTATCTATATAGAACAGGTTCCCGAATAGATACTCTGCGAGCAAGGGACACGCTTAGGACTCTTTATGCCATCCTTAAGCCGGACTCTCTTCCCGACACTCTTTTATTTTATGCATTAAAAAAGACTGAGACCGGCAACGTACTTGGGTTGGATTATGTAAATCAAGCCGAGTATCGCAAACGAGGTGAAGATAAATGGCTTAAGGTACTTTGGCAAGGCTTGTTTTACGAGTTCAAAGAACACAAACAGGTTTTGATCATGGGAGACACAGCCATAAACGCTTCCAACTTCTTTCTGGACCCAACCGTAGGATTTAGGTGCTGCACAGATCCTTCGAATTGATTTTTCTATTTTACCATCATGAAACTGTCAATATTAGCCATTTTTTCTCTATGCTTTTTGGCATGCATAGATGAGTATTCGGATTCTATTATTCTGCATGACAACGGCGGAGCTACATTTTTGGCAAGCATTTTTCCGTGGGAACCAGATACTGCCACTATAGGACTTATAAAGGCCAACTATGATTCTACAGCAGGGTTGAAATTTGATTCCGCATGGTTTGAGCAAAAGGATTCCATGTATGCATTGAATTTTAAACTACACTTTGAAAATCTGCTCACCTGGAAAGGCAACAAAAAATTTGAAAAGGATTTTATAGGCAATATTTCCTTGAAAAAAATAGATACTATGAAAAACGGATATTCTTTTGAGCGGATAATTAATTCCAATACTGAAAATGAACACGGAGAAATTGTACCGGAAGAAAGCATTCCACCTTTTTTGCTGGAACAAATGTACACAAACGATTCAACTTACTGGGAATATGCTCTTGTTTTGCCACAAGGAGCAATGTTGATTAGCAGCGATCCCATAGATCCGGCTTACATAGATTCCGGTATTCTTCGTTGGAAATTTCCGGCAAGCGAAGCTTTTTCAAAACGCATATCTTTCAAGGCAGATTTTGTTTTACCCGAAGCTTCGCCCAAATCCGATAGAACATCGCTTATAGGCGCAATACTGGGCTGCGTTGTTATGTTGCTTGCAATAGCCTTGCTTATTCGCAAGTTAGTTAGAGTATCTGTCGCTCTTAAAAACCTGAAAGACGCAGAAAGAAATTTAAAGGGAGAATAAAATGCGTGAGATTTTGGAAAAACTTTTGGAAAAAGGTTTTAAAATTACTTTTAGCGAAGAAGCCGGAGTTCCCATTCTTTGCATTCACAAATGCGAAGAACTGGCCTACACCTGCAAGCTCGGCATTGGACGTTTCAAAGAAGACATTGAAGAAACTCTTAATGCCGCACTTATGGAGCTAAGTAAATAAAGGTTTATCAAATCCGAGCCTGGCTTGGAAATGCACAAGCTCCGGATGGTCTTCGTTAATTCCGAAAATCACTATATGGTGGCGGCTTTCCGGGAAGCGCATTAAAGCTACCTTTGTGTTATACTCAACCTGTTGTATATAGTTCAATTGAATAGAACGAATTCTCTTTATCTCTTCCATGCTTATAGCATCCAGAACCCAATCGGAATATCTGCAATTATTGACATGGTTGTTCAAATCAAGATCGCTATACTTAACATCTTTTACCAAAACGGTTTTTGGCATTCCCGGCGGTTCCAAAAGCTCTATGCTTTCCGGGAGAACGCTCAACTCAGGGTTAAGATCAAAGCGATAAGGGCCCTTTGCAAAAGGTATCGCCTTGCCGTCTTCCAAATTTACCAAAAGCCATGAAGAAGTTGCCTGCACAACGGAATTCCCCTGCGAATCGCGAACATCAAAATCGCACCAGGCAACCTTTTCGGGGTTATAGCTTTTTAGCCAGGTGCTTATGGAAATATCTTCGCCCCAAAACGGCAGCTTGGAAATTCTCAGCTTGATCCTTGAAAGTACCAGCGAGAATTTGTCTTTGTCTATCATTGCAAAATAGTCAAAACCCTGGTCTCTCAAATGAGCGAGCGAGGTCTCCTGAAAAAATTCGCAAAGCCTAGAAACCCTGAGGCGCTTGTACAAATCGCAGTCAAAAAGACCTATTGTAAATTTCTTTGATTCCGTTATCATAAAAATCCTTATTTAGAGAGCAACACCTTGTTCATAGCAGAGACAAAAGCCGCAGGGTCCGGCAAAGCCGAGCCTTCCGCAAGCAAAGCCTGTCCGTAAAGCACCGTTGGGTAAGAACCCAAATCTTCACCGGCCTCTGCCTTTTGCAACAGATTTTTGCAAATCTCATGTTCGGGATTTATTTCCAGAATACGTTTTGTTTTTGGTGCTTCCATTCCCTGCAAAGCCATGAGTTTTTCCATGTGCGAACCCATGCCGCCCGCAGCTCTGACAAGCATGCAAGGGCTGTCTTTCAAACGGCCGGTAGTGCGTACTTCGCTTACTTCTTCACCCAAAACTTTTTGCAGAATTTCGCAGAGTTTTTCAAAAGTTTTTTTGCTCTCCTTCTCGGCATTTTCCTCTTCTTTTGTTTTTTCAAACTCCAAATCGCCAAGAGCAACATCATGGAATTTTTTCTCTTTGAACTCCTGCAAGCTCTGCATCATAAATTCATCAACAGTATCGGTTAAGAACAGAACTTCATAGCCCTTTGCCTTGCAAGCTTCCAAGTGCGGGCTGCCCTGCACAGCAGAGAGAGACTCCCCTATTATGTAATAGATTTCCTTTTGGCTTTCCGGCATGCGAGCCACGTATTCTTCCAGGCCAACAAAGTCGCTACCCTTTGTGCTTTTAAAGCGGAGCAAATTTTTGAGTTCGTCTAAAAATTCCCAGTTCATGTAAAAGCCTTCTTTTAGAATAGCTCCGAGTTCCGTCCAGAATTTTTCGTAATCTTCTTTGCGATCCGTTGCCACATTTTGCAGGGTATCCAGTATTTTTTTTGTGGCATGTTTTTTCAGGTTTGCAACTATTTTGTTGCTCTGCAAAATTTCACGGCTCACATTCAAGGGCAAGTCTTCTGTGTCTATAACGCCGCGAGCGAAGCGAAGCCATGTTGGTAGCAACTCTTTGCAATCGTCCATTATAAATACGCGTTTCACATAGAGCTTTAACCCCCGGTTCTGCTCAGAAGCGTAGCGAACTCCAAACGGCGCTTTGGAAGGTATGTAGAGCAAGCTCCAGAACTCCTGCGCACCCTCAACATGGTTATGGCTCCAGGCAAGAGGATCGCCACCTTCATGAGAAACTATGCCGTAGAATTCCTTGTATTGCTTTTCGTCCACGCTCTTCGCACTTTGCCGCCATAGTGCGGGCTTTTCGTTTAGTCTTTCTGTTTTTTCCTTTGACTTGATGTAAATAGGATGTGTCACAAATTCGCTGTATTTGCTTACCACGCTTCTTATTTGCCATTCCTGGGCAAAACTTTTGCAATCATCTTCGTCTTTTAGGTAAATTGTGATTTTTGTTCCGTTTTTCTCTTTTGGCAATTCATCCACGGAAAACTCGCCTGTACCTTCGGATGTCCACTGATAGCCCTGTTCTTCGCCTGCTTTTTTGGAGTGTACTTCCACTTTTGAAGCAACCATAAATGCGCTGTAAAATCCAACGCCGAACTGCCCTATCAGGTTCACATCTCTTTTTGCATCTCCGGAAATGTTTTGCATAAAGCTTTTGGTACCGGAGCGAGCTATGGTACCAAGGTTCTGAATTAAATCATCTTTGTTCATGCCAACACCATTGTCTTCTATGGTGAGGATTTTTGTTTCATCATTTGCTGCAATATCTATTCTGAGCTCAGTATCGGCTGCCAAGAGGCTTGGGTTTGAAATTGATAAAAACCTGAGCTTGTCCAGGGCATCTGCCGCATTTGAGACCAGTTCGCGCAAAAATATTTCCTTGTTGCTGTATAGAGAATGAATCATCAAATGCAGCAATTCGCGGACTTCTGTTTGGAATTCCATTTTTTCAGACATGTTTTCCTCCGAATATCGGGTTGATAAATTTTTGTGGTAATTTAGAAAAATTTACTTGGTCTTTTTCACCGTAACGGCCTTTTTGACAGTAGCGGTTTTTGCAGGGGTAGCAACAGGTGCTTTTTTGACTGCCGGGGGGCTTGCAACTTGCTTGTTTTTCAGCAAATTCTTATACTTGGCTATTGAATCCCTCAGTATTTCAATTTCGGCATCTTTGGAATCCATCATCGAATCTTTAAGTATCGCCATTTCAACATCTTTGGAAATTCTTGTAGAATCTCTCACAATAGCCATTTCATTTTCTTTGGCAACTCTCAGCGAGTCTTTCAACTTTGCAACTTCTGCTTCTTTGGCAAGAATCACGGAATCTGCTATTATTTTCGCTTCTTTTGCCTGTGTGTGAACCATGAATACATAAAAAGAAAGAGCTAAAAAGGCTAAAAACATCAATGACATAAAAAATCGTATTTGTTTTTTGAGCCTTACTCCCAGGCGAGGCTTTGAGAGCAAAAAAGATTCTTTCAATTTTTCATAAACCGCATCGAAATGCCTGGAATGAAGTTCTACGGAATTTTTTCTGCTTATATCCTTGATGTCGTCCGGCAATCTTTTGGGAAAAGTAAATCCTTCCAAAGTGAGCGGAATTATATTTTTTTTCGCTTGAAGCGCGCAAATAATCTCCTGCCGAACCCAGTCATCCTTGGGATCGTAGCCTGACTCACGGAATCTATCAAAAACACCCGGATTCAAGACAAGCAGAAAATCTTTGCATTTTTTAACTTTCGTTTCCAGCTCATTATCAAAATTGCCGTTTTCCAACGCATCAATATCAAAAAATACCGAGTAGCCATCCAACCTTAATCTGTCGTAAAGCAACTTCGCAGTATCATAACCACCCTTACGTCTGTAAGAGATAAAGATTTTAAATCTTTTTTGCATATTGGGAATATAGAAATCCTTACCCCATCATAACCAAAACCACATGTTTTTTACCCGATAAAATCGGAACCACATGCCCTTTGATCTCCCTGCCGTCTATTGTCACGCTCTTAACGCCCTTGCTTACGCCTTTGGGGTTTTTCACATGAATCACATAGTCTGCGCCACGGAATTTACGGGTAACGCGGAACTCATTCCAAGCTTTGGGAATGCAAGGGTTAATAGACAAACCGTCAAATGTTGCCTTTATGCCCAAAATGTATTGAGTTGCAGCTTGATATGTCCAGGAACTTGTACCGCTTAACCATGCATTGCGGGCCAAACCGAACTTCTCGTGCTCATCGCCCAAAATGTTTTGTGGATAGCAATAAGGCTCAGACTCAAATTCGTCTATCAAACCGTTGTTTTTCGCAGCGGGATTGATCTGGTTGTAATACTGGAATGCCCGGTCTCCATTGCCTACTATGGTCTCTGCGATCATAATCCATGGATTTGCGTGCAAAAATATTCCGCCATTCTCCTTTGCTCCGGGGGGGTAAGTTGAAACTCCGCCTACATGCGGATCAAAACCATCATAGCCGGGCCAGGAAAGCTTTATGCCGTTCTTTGTGTTGAGATACTTGTAAACGCTTTTCAAAGCCAGCTTTGCGCGTTCTTCAGTAGCAACGCCACTTATCACAGGCCAGCTCTGCCCAAGCGAATCTATTTTATTAACTGCGTTTTTGCTTGAGCCAAGAGCCTTGCCCTTTTCGTCAAACCAGCGCACATACCACTGGCCATCCCAAGCTACTTTGTTCACCTTTGCCTTTATATTTTCATACCACGCCTTATATTGCGTAACAAGTTTTTTGTCGCCAATGGCTTGGCATATATCTATCATCTCCACCAATGCTTTCGCAAAAAGATTCGCATTGAAAAGAGACTCTGCGCCCGTTGGCAAATTAACTGTGTCGTTCCAGTCTGCAAAACCCAAATGCGGAATGCCGTGCTTGCCGCAATCCTTATGAGTAAATGCAAGGCTTCTCTTCAAGTGTTCCAAAACTGTGGCTTTTTCACGTTTGCTGAGTTCTTTCTTTTTGTTGTAGAAAGGAATCTGCTTTTGGAGGAATTTCAAATTTCCGGTTTCTTTCAAGTAAGATGCTACGGTCAAAACAATCCACAGATGGTCATCGCCGTAATACTTTGGGCGGTCTTCCTTTTCACGGGAGTCGCCTTCGTTGGCTTCCATTGTGCTTGGGAAATACTGGTGCATGGCATTGCCTTCTTCCAATTGAACAGAGAGCAAATTTTCTGCCAAAACACGTGCTTCTTCGGGCATGTGGCTCATAACGCCGAGCAAATCCTGGCTGGAATCACGATAACCGATTCCGCGATCGCTGCCAAAGCCAAGCTGATAGAGGCTAAGGTAACGGCTCCAGTTCTTTGTGGTGTGGCACTGGCGAGGATTGTGGATGTTCACCATTGAATTAAAACTTGCATCAGGGGTTTTAACCTGCAATGCTCCGAGATATTTGTTCCAGAAAGCGGCTAATTCGGCAAATGCTTTGTCAATATTTCTGAGATTGCGGTATTTTTCTATTTCCGGCATTGCGGCGGCCAAGCTTTTTTGTTTGCCAAGCTGTGTTGCAACACGGCCTGTTTTTTTATTGGCGAGCTTGAATTTGAACATTTGCGCAGCGATATTGTCGCCTCTTAAAGCGGAGCTGTTTGTGAGCTTGCCCTTGTAGATTGAGCCGGGGCATGACCATCCCATAATTTCATTAAATCCGAGGAAGCTTCTACGGTCGCCGTCATAGCTATCTGCCGCCATGCTTGCTGTGAAATAATTTACTTCATATTTCTTTTTCATAAACGCATATTGCTCTAATATAACGTGGCCGCTTTTTTCCCTGTGAGCGTCAAGGGTCATGGTTTGCGGAACCCAGTCTGCGTTTGTCAACTGCTTTAGCGCATCGAAATGGCTGAATTCATAGACCGGCACAACATCAACTTCAAGTTTTTTGCCGGATATGTTCTGAACGGATATATCTTGAATAAGTGTGGAGCTTTTTGCCGGAACAAAAACCCTGATTTTGACCCTTATGCCATAGCCTTCGGCCAGCCATGTTGTATAGGAGAGCCCAACTCGGCATTCCCATTTATCCCAGATGGTGCAGGTTGGCACAACAAAAGGAGAGACTATTTTATAGGATTTTTTTTCTTTTATGCGAAGATAAACCGTGCTGCCTTTGAAATCTCCGGCGGGCATTTGGCTTATGTATTTTGTTATGCGATTGAGAGCCGGATCGCCTTTGCACAGCACTGTTCCGCCTGTTGTATCCACAATACCGCCAAAGTCCAGCGTACCCACATAATTACACCATTTTATGGGTGTAGCCGGATCGCGTAGAACGTATTCTTTGTTTGCATCGTCAAAATAGCCATAATCGCGGCTTTGGGTTTTGACACTTTTTGCTTTTGCGCTTTTTTTTGCAGCCATATTATTTTCTCCTAAATGGTGTTAAGCGGGAGACGGGATTCGGACCCGCGACCGTTAGCTTGGGAAGCTAGCGCTCTACCAGCTGAGCTACTCCCGCTGGTTGCGGGTAATATAGAAAAATTCACATTTAATATTACTAAATTAATAATATCTTTTTGGGGTATAAATATGCGTAAATTTTTGCTTGCGGCTAGTTTAAGCTTAATCTTTGTGCTGGGATGCGGCGATGACGGCAAGCTCAATTTATTGATTGTTTATTGGGGCGATGATGATAGCCCTTCCAGTTCAAGCCAAATAATATCATATTCAAGCCAGGAAATATTATCATCCGGTTCAAGCTCAAGTTTAAGCCAAAACTCAAGTTCAAGTTCTAATTCAAGCTCCAGCACTCTGCCAATATATTCCTCTCCATCCGGAATACCTTTGGAAAACATTCCTCCTATTGAACCAGGTGGTCCCGATGTTGAAAAAGGTTGGGCCAGCCGCTATTGGGATGGTTGCAAACCTACCTGTTCTTGGCCATCTAACATTTGGAATGGCGGAAATCCTGTTCCATATACTATCGCCAGAAATTGTGATATGTACAATAGAGAAATGCCTACTTATTTTTTAGACCCGCGCACAGGCCCTGATAACCCATGGGAGCAACATAGATATATGGGCACTCAATGCGGAAAAGAAGCTCCAACCAATGACATAAGGCAGCTTTTTAGGCAAAGCGTAACTTATCAAGAGCATTTATTGAGAAACCCATTGTTCCCCACCGACCCTAATAATGACGGTGCTCACACTTGCTTTGATATGATCCCTGTCGCAATAAACGATACTCTTGCTTATGCATTCGGAGCTACTCCGGGCGGTGAAAAATCATGCGGCAAATGCTACCAAATACAATTTGACGGAGGTTGGGAACCTAATCCGTCCAGCCCAAGAGTAACCCATTCGGCCCTTAAAGGAAAAACATTAATAATTATGGCGAGCAACACCGGCCACGATGTTGGCAGCGGTCAATTTGACATTATGATTCCCGGCGGTGGCACAGGCGCTTTTGATTGTTTTTCCAAGCAACTTGGAAAAAGCAGATTGGAAACAGATAGAGGGCATAATAATGGAGGCTTATTAACTTCCTGTTTTTGGAAAGATGGAGTTACCGGAATAGAAGAATTGAGAGATGGCGGCTGGAACGCTACTTTAGAAGAATGGCAAGCGTGCCTGAGAAAAAAATGCAGAGAAGTTTTCAGCAATATTCCCAATGACCCAAACGGCACTCTTTTAAAAGGCTGTTTGTGGCATGCAGATTGGTATATGGCGG